>Ga0066854_10000001_pt1 | contig 234497 bp, 213 predicted proteins | sample ETNtaG_8_FD_65494 | JGI IMG/M metagenome (GOLD analysis project Ga0066854, IMG submission 65494) | Marine microbial and viral communities from oxygen minimum zone, Eastern Pacific Ocean - ETNP201406SV75 | ecosystem: Environmental > Aquatic > Marine > Oceanic | place: Pacific Ocean: Eastern...
AAGTCGGCGTGTCACCAGGCATTGGTTTTGGTGATTATGGCGATGATTATGTGCGCATCTGTCTCATTGAAAACGAGCAAAGAACACGCCAAGCGATTCGCGGCATCCGCACCATGTTTAAAGAAGATGGTCTTTTATGAGGCTTAGCAAAGCCCAATTCAGGGCGCTAAAAAACAAGCGCATCACTCTTCTTGGAATGTCGGGTGTTGGCAAGACACACCTGGCCAAAGTGATTGGTCAAGTTGGCGATTGGTTTCATTTTTCCGGTGACTACCATATTGGCGCAACGCATCTAAAAGATGAGATCGTCGATAATATTGCACTCAAGATGAAAAAAGACCCTTGGCTGCAAAAACTCCTGAACAATCACTCGATTAGTGTTAATTCACAAGTCACTTTTGACAACCTCGAGCCAATCTCTGCCTTTCTTGGCAAAGTTGGCAACCCTGAGGAGGGCGGCCTACCCATTGATGAATTTATTCGCCGCCAAGTCAAATTTTGCGCGGCTGAAATTAAGGCAATGAACGACGTGCCAAAATTTATTGAAAGAGCGCTAAACCAGGGCCACGAACACTTTATTAATGATGCCGGCGGCAGTCTGTGCGAACTGGGCGATGAAAGCGTCTACCAAACGCTGGCCGAACATACGCTAATTCTTTATATCAAAACATCTAGCGCCAACGAAAAAATGCTTATTGAGCGCGCGCAACACCGCCCTAAGCCGCTGTATTATCAGACCGAATTTTTACAATCCGCGTTAAATGACTACCTTGATGAAAATAGGTTTAGCTACGTCGCACAAATAAGCCCCGATGCATTTGTCCGCTGGGTGTTTCCAAAACTGGTCGTCAACCGCTTGCCGAAATATCAGGCAATTGCCGACCAATACGGCTATACACTCAGTAGCGACGATCTCTACCAATGCAAAACAGCCGACGATGTATTTAACTTGATTGATAAGGCGCTAGACTGATATGCCACTAATTGCCCACTCTGACCTGCCGTCGTTTCAACGCCTAAAAGACCAAGGCGAAACCATTCTTTCTAAAGACAGGGCCCAGCATCAAGTTATTCGTGAATTGCACATTGGTCTATTAAATATGATGCCCGATGCGGCTCTTGAGGCTACCGAGCGCCAATTTTTTCGACTCATTGGTCACTCAAACGAAATTGCCCAATTCTACGTGCACCCTTTTTCCCTTTCAAGCGTCGAGCGCGGCGAGAAGGCTTCGGAACACCTAAGCAAACACTACAAAACGTTTGATGAAATCAAGACCATTGGGCTTGATGCGCTCATTATCACCGGCGCCAACGTGTCTCATCCAGACCTTCAACTTGCGCCATTTTACGAGCAACTCAAGGAAGTGGTTGAGTGGTCTTATGAAAACGTCACCTCAACCTTGTGCTCTTGCCTGGCAACGCACGCCGTACTGGAATTTCGCTACAACCAGACGCGCCAACCAATTGGCGACAAGTGCTGGGGGGTGTTTCCACACCACCTTGTCGACAGACAGCATCCGTTGGTTAGCGGCGTCAATACGCGTTTTGATATCCCCCACTCGCGCTTTAACGCGGTTACTGCGGTGCAGTTTGAAAAAGCCGGTGTGAAAATTTTAGCCAAAAGCGATGCGGGCGTACACTTGGCAGTCAGTCCAGACCTCTTTAGGCTGGTGTTCTTCCAAGGTCACCCTGAATACGATACCGTTAGCTTGCTGAAAGAATACAAGCGCGAAGTGATGTTGTATTTGGATGGCGAGCGAGACGAGTACCCGCCAATGCCGGACAACTATTTGAGTGCGCAAAACCAATCCATTTTGAATGAGTACCAAACCAAGCTGGTCTCGGGCGAAATGACTATTAAAGACTTTCCTGAATCTCTCATTGCCGAAACCCTAGACAACACTTGGCATGACAGCACAACAGCTATCATCAACAACTGGATTGGCTGTGTTTATCAGGTCACCCATGAAGATATTGACAAGCCATTTATGGACGGTATTAATCCACAAGACCCCCTCAACCTAAAGGGGTGAACGCACTCGCCAAAGACTTGCTCGCCTGGTTCGAGGTCAGTGGAAGAAAAAACCTCCCTTGGCAATCAAACCCACACAATATTTATCACGTTTGGGTGTCGGAGGTAATGCTACAACAAACCCAGGTGGCGACTGTCATTAGCTACTTTAACGCATTTATTGCACGATTTCCAACACTAAGCGACTTAGCCGAAGCCGATATTGACGAGGTATTGGCGCTGTGGGCGGGGCTGGGTTATTACTCTCGAGCGAGAAACCTGCACAAAAGCGCTCACATTATCTCGACAAAGTTTAACGGCGATTTCCCGTTGGCGTTCACAGACGTATTAGATCTGCCCGGCATTGGCAAGTCCACTGCTGGCGCCATTCTTTCTCTTGGAGCAAAGCAACGCCACCCCATTCTCGATGGCAATGTTAAACGCGTACTGAGTCGATATCGACAAATAGAGGGTCATTACAGCAGCGCATCAGTGCTCAAAATACTATGGCATGAGGCGAATTTTCACACCCCCAATAAGGCCTGTGCAGAGTACACTCAGGCCATTATGGATTTAGGCGCAACCGTTTGCACTCGGAGCAAGCCAAAATGTAACGCCTGCCCTATTAGCGAACACTGCCAAGCCAACTTGTGTCAAACCCAAGACCAGTACCCACACACAAAACAAAGAAAATTAAAGCCCACCAAGGCCACAGCGATGCTGGTTTTTCTAAATGAAAAAGGCGAGGTTTATCTAGACAAAAGACCCAACAAAGGCGTTTGGGGCGGGCTCTGGAGCTTGATCGAGTGTGAAGACTGCGACTCCGTCATCAAAAAGACAGTAAAGTCGCATAATACAATGGCAAGGGTTGAGAAAATACTTCCTCAATTGAAACATAGCTTTAGTCACTACCACCTGCTCATCAGGCCTGTTTTGGTTTCATCGCCAAGCCTTAAGCGCGGCTATGAAGATCTAGGCAAGCTGAGCAAGGGTGTGCCCGCGCCCGTCAAAAAAATACTTTCACAGCTTTAATCGTTTAATTGGCTCGATTTCCTATGCGTAAAATAAACCCATGCATTTAATTCGCGGCCTTCACAACCTGAAAAAGCTTAATGGCTGTGTGCTCACTATTGGCAACTTTGACGGCGTCCATTCTGGCCACCAGGAAATAATTCGTCGCCTTACAGTTAAAGCCAAAGAGCTAGGGGTGCCTTCAGTTGTTATTTCTTTTTCCGTCACGCCACAGACTTTTTTTGGCCACCCAAAAGCACGCCTTAGTAACTTTAGAGACAAGCATATTTTGCTAGAGTCTTTAGGTGTCGACAAGCACTTGTTAATCCGCTTTAATAAGGCGTTCTCTGAAACCAGTGCGAACTCTTTCATCAAGGACGTAGTAATGGGGCGATTAAACGCCCGATACTGTTTAATTGGTGACGATTTTCGTTTTGGCAAAGGCCGCCTTGGCGACTTTAGCCTGCTGGAGAAATACGCAAAATTAGGTGGCTTTTCAGCCGACAAGCTTGGGGACATTCAAATAAAAGGTCAGCGAGTAAGCAGTTCCGCCATACGAAGCTGTCTTGCGCTTGGGGAATTCGACAAGGCCGAACAGCTTCTTGGGAGGCCGTATTCAATTAGTGGCCTTATTGCCCATGGCGCCAAACAAGGTCGCACCATCGGCTTTCCAACAATTAATATTGGTATTCGCAGAAACTTAAGCCCGGTACTGGGTGTTTTTGCCGTGCTGGTTGATATAAACAGGGTCACTTATTATGGTGTTTGCAACGTTGGTAAGCGGCCAACCGTTGGGGGTGAAAAAACCTTGTTAGAGGTTTTTCTTTTCGATTTTAACCAAGAGGTTTATGGCGAGCATGCCACAGTAATGTTCAAATACCGAGTGCGTGAAGAAAAGAAGTTTGCCTCTTTTGACGAGTTAAAAACACAAATCGCTGAAGACGTCAAAAGCGCTAAACGCTTTTTTAAAATCTAGCCAATCCTAAGGCTGTATTCGCCAAGTAATTTCGTCACCCGAAAGAAAGGGCTGCACCTCTGAACCAGCAAAATCATAGCTTTCTGGCACTATCCAAGACTGTTTTTCAAGTGTTATTGTTTCTGCGTTGCGCGGCAAACCGTAAAAATCAGGGCCAAATTTTGAAGCAAAACCCTCAAGCCTTTCTATCGCGCCAACGCTGTCGAAAGCCATTGCATAAAGCTCTATTGCGGCGTGTGCACTAAAAATGCCCGCACAACCACAAGCCGACTCCTTGGCGTGCTTGTCGTGTGGCGCCGAATCTGTGCCTAAGAAAAATTTTGGATTTTCCGAGGTCGCCGCCTTAAGTAGGGCGTTTTGATGGGGCTGTTTGCGCTTAAGAATTGGCAAACAATAATAATGAGGCTTGATGCCGCCCACCAACATGTGGTTTCTGTTTGCAAGCAAATGATGCGGTGTAATTGTCGCCCCAACATTCCCTGGTGCGCTTAATACATAGTCAACCGCGTCTTTTGTAGTGATGTGCTCAAGCACAATTTTAAGCTCGGGAAAATCTTTGACAATTTGCGCCAAGACTGTTTCAATAAATACCGCTTCTCGGTCAAACACATCAATCTCTGGATCCGTCACTTCACCGTGCAACAACAAAGGCATGTCAGCCTTTTGCATAGCCTCAAGTGCTGGGTAAATGTGCGTCACGTCGGTAACACCGCTGTCCGAATTAGTGGTTGCACCAGCCGGGTAAAGCTTTGCTGCATAAACCTCAGGAGCAGCCACAGCCTCTTGAATTTCAAGTGCGCTGGTGTTGTCTGTAAGATACAAAACCATCAGTGGCTTAAAATCACTACCTTGTGGTAGGGCGCTAACGATTTCATCGTGATAGGCGCGAGCCTGAGCTGCGCTTTTAACGGGTGGTGTGAGGTTTGGCATTACAATTGCTCTGCCCATTTGCGCTGCACTCATGCCCACAACAGATCGCATCGCATCACCACTACGCAGGTGTAGATGCCAATCGTCCGGCTTAATAATGCTAATGCTTTCCATTGGTTTCAACTAAAGCACGAATGGTGGGGCCTGATTATTTGGCGCACTAACCGTGACATTGTTTAAATTTTTTGCCAGAACCGCAAGGACATGGATCGTTTCTGCCAACCTTTTTAACTCTTTTTGGCTGTTGCGCGGCTAACATTGGTTTTTTAGGTTTTTCAACAACCGCTGGCTTGTTATTCGGATCTTCTTTGGCCGGCTCAACATTAACACGACAAAGCGCCTTGATCATTTCAATGTTAATCGTATCAAGCAATGCGGCAAACATTTCGAAAGACTCTCGTTTGTATTCTTGCACAGGATTCTTTTGACCGTAACCGCGCAAATTAACACTTTGCCTTAAGTAATCCATAGCGGCCAAGTGCTCTTTCCAAAAATGATCCAGCGCTCTAAGCATGACAGCTTTTTCGAACATTCGCATGGTTTCACTACCCACCACATCTTCTTTCATTTGATGGGCCGCGGCCAAAGAATCGAGAATTATCTTTAGAATCTTGTCAACATCGTGGCCAGAGTCAATTGTTTTTTGCAAAGGCATGTCAACACCGAAATCCGCCTTTAAGGCTACTTGCAAGCCATCCACATCCCAGTCTTCTTCGGCCGTTGTCGCTGAAACATGACGATCAAATATATCACCAATCACACTTTCTCTGGTTTCGATAAAGCGCTCTTTGACGTTTTCGACGTCCATCAACTCATTTCTAAGCCCGTAAATCACTTTGCGCTGATCGTTAGCAACATCGTCATACTCAAGTAGGTGCTTACGCGCATCATAATGCATGCCTTCAACCTTGCGTTGGGCGTTTTCGATCGTTCTGTTGAGCCAGCTGTGTTCTAGAGCCTCACCCTCTTTCATGCCAAGCTTTTTCATCATGCCGGCTGTTTTTTCGGACGCAAATATCTGCATCAGGCTGTCTTCAAGCGACAAATAGAATCGAGTTGAGCCGATGTCTCCTTGTCGGGCCGAACGACCTCTTAGCTGGTTATCAACACGGCGAGACTCGTTGCGCTCTGTACCAATAATGTGCAGACCGCCCGCTTTAATAACCACCGCGTGCTTTGCAAGCCATTCGGCTGTTTGCTCTTCGCCCTCGCTCGGTCGGCCGCCCAGCACGATGTCTGTTCCTCTACCAGCCATATTGGTGGCAATGGTTACGGCCCCTGGTGCGCCAGCATTGGCAATAATTTCAGCTTCACGCTGGTGTTGCTTAGCGTTTAATACTTCGTGTGAAATTTTGTGTTTCTTTAGCAGCGCGGAAATAGCTTCTGAGGTTTCAATACTGCTTGTGCCAACCAAAACCGGCTGTTGCGCCTCTTGGCATTTTTTAACGTCGGCGGCAATCGCATCGAATTTTTCAGGTGTTGTGCCAAAAATTAAATCGGACTCATCGATTCGAGCAGACTTAGTGTTTGCTGGCACTACAACCACTTCAAGACCGTAAATTTCGTGCAACTCCACCGCCTCGGTTTCTGCGGTACCGGTCATTCCAGAAAGTTTTTCGTACAACCTAAAGAAATTTTGATACGTAATACCGGCTAGCGTTTGATTTTCTCTTTTAATGCTAACACCTTCTTTGGCTTCAAGCGCCTGGTGTAAGCCTTCAGACCAACGTCTGCCTTCCATTGTTCTGCCAGTGAATTCATCGACAATAATCACTTCGTCGTCTTTGACAATGTATTCATCGTCAATATGAAATAGGTTGTGTGCTCGCAGTCCCGAAAGCAGGTGCTGCATAAGCATAATATTGGCAGAGTCGTACAGACTGGCGCCCTCGGCTAGTAGTTCTGCCTCAATGAGCAGCTCTTCGGCCTTAATATGTCCGTCGTCGGTTAAGTACGCTTGCTTGTGTTTCTTGTTAAGAGTGAAGTCTCCTGGCGTATTCACCACAACTTCTTTGCCTTCGCCCGTTTCCAGTTGTTCAATAAACTGGGGCGCCATCTTGTTAATAGCTCCATAAATGGCTGCGTGGTCGTCGGTTGGGCCAGAGATGACCAGCGGCGTTCTTGCTTCGTCGATCAGAATAGAGTCAACTTCGTCTACAATTGCGAAATGGCGGTTTTTTTGTGCTTTTTGTTCAACCGAAAAAGCCATGTTATCGCGCAGATAGTCAAAACCAAGCTCGTTATTTGTGGCATAAGTAATGTCACAAGCATAGGCGGCAACCTTGTCTTCCGGCGCCATACCAGAAACAGCGGTACCGACCGTTAGACCTAAAAAGTTATAAATCTTGCCCATCCACTCAGCGTCACGAGTGGCCAAATAGTCATTGACCGTAACCACGTGCACGCCTTCGCCGCCAAGCGAATTTAAGTAGGCGGGCAGTGTTGCGACCAGTGTTTTTCCCTCACCAGTGCCCATTTCAGCAATACAGCCCTGGTTAAGCACCATACCGCCAATCAGCTGCACGTCATAGTGACGAATGCCGAGCACCCTTTGGCCCGCCTCCCTGACAACCGCAAACGCCTCTGGCAAAATGTCGTCTAAAGACGCGTTTTGAGCTAACTTATCGCGAAAATATTGGGTTTTGGCGCCGAGCTCATCGTCTGTTAATGTTTGAAGCTTAGCTTCAAAAGCGTTAATCTCGCCCACAAGCTGGGCATACTTCTTAACCAAACGTTCGTTGCGCGAGCCAACAACTTTGGCGACAACTTTATTTATAATACTCATGTAACTCTAACAATTCCGAAAAAACATACGCATTTTCTCATAAATGACATACAAACCGACAACAAACCTAACAAATTTTACGCCAGCAGGCGGTCTTGGTAACTTGTTCAAGAAAGCTAAAATCCACAACCAGCTGGATGACCAGCTGCAAGTATTGCTAGACGCGCAATTCAAGGGGCTGTCTCTGTGCCTAGTGGAGGGCGACTGTGCAACATTGATTGCACCCAATCCAGCGATTGCCTATCGGGCAAACAAACAACAAGCGGTGTTGTTGGCCCTTGTTTGCCAGATTCAAGGCCTAGAAAACACGACCAAGCTATTGATAAAAGTGAATAAAAAAGGGGTGTGAGTCACTGGTATGCAATTTTTTACTTTAAATCAGAGGGCGTTTACTTTATAATTAGACGGTTTTTTACTTAAAAATCGAGCAAAGCCCCTATGTCAGAACAAACTATTGACCTTAAAAAAAGGCGTTTTTTAACGCAGGCAAAGCTGGAGGTGCAATTCAAGAGCTTGCCCTCCAAGCCCTCCACGTCAGAACAAACTATTGACCTTAAAAAAAGGCGTTTTTTAACGCAGGCAACAAGCGTCGTCGGTGCTGTCGGTGTGGGCTTTGTGGCCTGGCCTTTTGTCTCAACCTGGAAACCCTCAGCGAGAGCAAAAGCTGCTGGCGCGCCGGTAGATGTTGATATTTCAAAATTAGAAGCAGGCCAAATGGTTCGTGTTCTGTGGCGTAAAAAGCCCGTTTGGATTTTCAGACGTGGTGCAGAGGCCAACGCGGCTCTTAGCTCACCCGAACTTGAAGCGTTGTTGGCCGATCCAAACGGCACTGGCAACTCAAAATCCCAACAACCAACCTATGCCAATAACACCCACCGCACAATTGAGGGCAACGAAGAAGTGGCCGTTATTGTTGGTGTTTGTACCCATTTAGGCTGTTCACCAACTTACAGACCAGAGCCGGGCGCTGCCGATCTTGGTGGTGAAGAGTGGAAAGGTGGTTTTTATTGCCCATGTCATGGCTCAAAATTTGACCTTGCGGGTCGTGTTTATGCGGGTGTTCCTGCACCGACCAACTTGGTAATACCGCCATATCATTTTGTTTCTGATGCGCTTATCCGTATCGGTGTAGACCCAGCCGCATAAGAGGAAAAATCATGAAAAACAAACAAAGTTGGATCGACCAAAGATTCCCCCTAACGAAAGTCTGGAACGAGCATTTAGCCGAATACTACACGCCAAGAAACTTTAACTTCTGGTACTTTTTTGGCTCACTAGCCATGCTAGTATTGGTTATGCAGTTGGTTACTGGTATCTTCCTTACAATGCACTTTAAGCCCGATTCAGCCAACGCATTCGCTTCGGTTGAATACATCATGCGTGATGTTGAGTGGGGCTGGCTAATGCGCTACCTGCATTCAACAGGTGCTTCTGCGTTCTTTGTGGTGATTTACTTACACATGTATCGTGGCCTGCTTTACGGCTCATACAAAGCGCCGAGAGAGTTGATTTGGATCTTGGGCATGGTGCTCTACATTGCCCTAATGGCTGAGGCCTTTATGGGCTACGTGCTACCTTGGGGTCAAATGTCTTTTTGGGGCGCTCAAGTAATTATTTCACTGTTTGGCTCGGTGCCAGTGATTGGCCCAGACCTGTTGGTTTGGATCCTGGGTGACTACGCTGTTGGCGATCCTGCGCTTAACAGATTCTTTTCGTTGCACGTTGTAGCGCTACCATTAATTTTGGTGGTTTTGGTGTTCTTACACATTGTTGCATTGCACGCTGTGGGCTCAAACAACCCAGACGGTATTGAAATTAAAAAGAACAAAGACAAAGACGGCATCCCTAAAGACGGCATTCCATTCCACCCTTACTACAGTGTTAAGGATATTATGGGTGTTGTTGCCTTCTTGATGATCTTCTGTGCGGTGGTATTCTTTGCACCAGCAATGAACGGCTACTTCTTAGAAAACGCCAATTTTGTTTTGGCCAACCCTTTGAAGACGCCAGACCATATTGCGCCGCTGTGGTATTTGACGCCTTTCTATTCCGTTCTAAGAGCGATTCCGCCAATGTTTGGTTCACAGTTCCCAGGTGTTTTGGGTATGGGTGCAGCACTGGTCATTTTGGTTGCCCTGCCGTGGCTAGACAGAAGCCCTGTTAAATCAATCCGCTACCGTAGTGCGCCATTCAAGTGGGCGCTGGGTATTTTCGTGATTAGTTTTGTCATGCTTGGTTGGCTGGGTATGCAGCCGGTAAACGAGCTAAATGCATTCTTAGCGCGACTATTCACCATACTTTATTTTGCCTTCTTTATATTAATGCCTTGGTACACCTCAATTGGAAAAACCAAGCCAGTGCCAGAAAGGACGACGGAGTAAACCATGAAAACATTGACTAAATTACAACTATCAATCGCCGCTATTGCGCTTTCTTTCAATGTCATTGCTTCACCAAGCTTACAACTGGAAGAGGCTAATACCGATATTGCCGATACAGCTTCGCTACAAAATGGCGCCAAGTTATTTATGAACTACTGCTCTGGTTGTCACGCCATTAGTTTTATGCGCTACAACCGCATCGGCTCCGACCTTGGCCTTAGTGATACAGACATCGAAGCCAACCTCATGTTTGCCGGCGACAAAGTTGGTGAAAATATCACTACCGCTATGCCTGAAAAGGGTGCGGCAGCTTGGTTTGGTGGCACACCACCAGACTTGTCTCTAGTGTCGAGATCTAAAGGCACCGATTGGATCTATAGCTACTTGAAGGGCTTTTATGCCGATGAGTCGCGTGTGTTTGGTGTTAACAACCACGTTCTTGAAAATGCCTCGATGCCGGACGCGCTTTGGTCGCTTAGAGAGGCCCAATCAGAAGAAGCTTTTGATAGCGATGTCAGAGACATCACCAACTTTCTAGATTACGTTGGCGAGCCCGTAAAACTAATGCGCGCAGACCTTGGTAAAAAGGTTCTGTTTTTCCTTGCCATTTTATTTGTACTAGCCTACCTCCTAAAGAAGGAATACTGGAAAGACGTGAAGTACGGCATATGGCGCAAAAGAGATTAATTTCTGATACAATTTAACCTTCTATTTTGCAGCACCTCCTTACGAGGTGCTGTTTTACTTATTTAAATACTATTATGCTAACAAAACCAAATCCAGCTTCAACCACTCTTTACGCTGCAACACAAGAGCTCGAGTCTCACGCAGTACGTTTTATCATGGCACACAAGTCAATTGAGCGCGACGTCATTGAGCTAGAGTTTGACGACATGCCTGAAGAGGTGTTGGAACTTAACCCGTGCCAAACAATGCCAACTCTTTTTGATAGGGGTATGGTTTTGTACGACCTTTCGGTCATCATGGAATATTTGGACGAACGCTTTCCGTTCCCACCACTACTACCTGTTGATCCAATCGAAAAAGCAGAAAAACGCTTATTAATCTACCGCTTCACGCGCGCAGAAGGTTGTTGGTATGGGCTGGTCGATACCATTCTTAATGGCGACAAAAAGGCGGCCGACGCCGCAAGAAAAACACTCAACGGTAACCTGATTGAGCTTATTCCTTTGTTTGCTCATCAGCCATACTTTAAGAGCGATACAATGACCTTGGTTGATGTTTGCCTAGCTCCAGTTCTATGGCGCCTTGGCATTCTAGGCATTAAGCTAGGCGATAAAGCCAAGCCAATCCTTAGTTACGCCGCTAGACTTTTCGACAAAGAAGGCTTCCAAGAGGGTCTTACTTTTTGCGAGAAAGACTTTAACTAGTAGCCTCTGATGAATAACGTTGTCCCCTATCTAATTCGTGCTTATTGCGAATGGATGGAGGACGGCAACCTCACGCCACACATTCTTGTTAATTGCGAAACACAAGGTGTGATCGTCCCCGAAGGATTGTCCAAAGAGGGGAAAATCGTCCTCAACATTTCCTCAACCGCAACGACTGATCGGCGAATGACAAACGAAGCTGTTAGTTTTAAGGCAAGATTTGGTGGCCAGTCACAAGAAATTTTTGTTCCTTGTAATGCGGTGCTCACAATTTATGCACAAGAAAACGGCGAAGGCATGTTTTTCGATAGCAAAACCGAAGAGAGTCCCACAGAGGGCGAAAAACCAAATCTTACGCTGCTAGATTAAGCCTTTAATATCGACCCAAAACCGATCCAAATCCACCAACGAAAAACCAACCAAAGGCACTTTTGTGTAAGCCTTAAGCGCCTCAAGGTTTGACAGTGTGTTGTTCTCAATCCGGTTGAGCACCACACAAGCAACCTTCAAGTTGTTCTTGTGTGCAGCCTCAATGGTCAACAGCGCCTGGGAAATAGCACCAAGCTCATCACGCACCACCACAACCAAAGGCAAATTTAGCGCTGAGGCCAAATCGGCATTTAGCACCCGTTCTGCTATTGGCGAATAAAAACCACCAGCACCCTCAACAAGAACAAAGTCGTTACCAGTATTTTGCTTACAAGCTGCAACAAGCTGCTCTAGTCCAAGACTTGTGCCCGCCTCACTGCTAGCTTTTTCAGCGCTGGCCTCTAACTCAAAACAATAGGGGCAGACAGCAGAGAGCGCCTCATTATCACCACAAGCTTCGGACAGTGCAATTGCGTCCCTTGGAGCAAATTTAGTACCAACAATAGGGCAGTCGGATTCCACTGGTTTTCTGGCCCTAACCTTACGGTCTTCGCTTAATCGTCGGGCAATTTCGATGGCAACAGTGGTTTTTCCGACTTCTGTATTGCTGCCAGTTATAAAGATACCGTTCATGGCAGCATTTTAGCCGAAGTTCACCGATGAATGCCCACTCATAAAAGTATAATAACCCCCATGCAAAACAATCTAATAGTAAACTTTTGTGGTCTCTCACTAAACTCACCAATAGTACTCCTTTCTGGCTGTGTCGGCTTTGGTGAAGAGTACACCCGCATAAAGGGGTTTTCAAATGCCGATGTTGGTGCGATCTGCCTTAAAGGCACAACACTGGAGCCACGTTTAGGCAACAAACCGCACCGGGTAATTGAAACCCCAAGCGGAATGATTAATGCTATCGGCCTGCAAAATCCTGGCACAGACGTGGTGATTAACAACATTATGCCTGCGCTTGATAAAAGCGAGACAAGGTTTATTGCCAATATTTCCGGCTCTTCGATGGAAGAGTACGGAGAAATTGCCAAACGTTTTGACAACAGCGACATTGATGCAATTGAAATCAACATCTCGTGCCCAAACGTCAAGGAGGGTGGTGTGGCCTTTGGTAACGACCCAGACATGTCTTACCGAGTGGTTGATATTTGTCGAAAAAACACCTCAAAACCACTGATTACCAAACTATCCCCCAACCAAACCGATATTGCCAACAGCGCACAACGCTGTATTGATGCAGGAACCGATGGATTAGCAGTTATCAACACCTTAATGGGGATGTCGGTTGACACCAAAACCGGTAGAGCCATTATTGGCAACAACCAAGGAGGTGTTTCTGGGCCAGCCATTAAGCCGATTGCACTACTAAAAGTACACCAAGTCTACCAAGTTAGTAAAAAATATAATGTGCCGATTATTGGCCAAGGCGGCATTGCCACGGCGAACGACGCCCTCGAATTTATTATTGCCGGTGCCACGACAATTGGCCTGGGTACGGCGCTTTTTTACGATCCACTCCTTTGCCCAGTCATCAACGACGGCATCAGTCAATACCTTAAAGAACACAATCTAGCCAATGTCGAGGCACTGGTTGGCACACTCAAACTCAACTAACCAACCTCCTCTCGCCCACCCCTATTATGAAAGAATACAACGCCAGTCAAATTGAATCGAGCGCACAACAATATTGGATTGACAACCAATCCTTTAAAGTTGTCGAGGACCCAAACAAGGAAAAATTTTACTGCTTGTCGATGTTCCCCTATCCGTCTGGAAAACTCCACATGGGTCATGTGCGTAACTACAGCATTGGCGATGTCATTTCAAGATACCAAAAAATGCTGGGCAAGAATGTATTGCAACCGATTGGTTGGGATGCTTTTGGTTTGCCGGCTGAAAATGCTGCGTTAAAAAACAAAGTACCTCCCGCCGCCTGGACTTACGAGAATATTGAGTATATGAAAGGCCAACTGGTTGAATTAGGCTTTGGTTATGACTGGTCTCGAGAGCTTGCCACTTGCACACCGGAATACTATCGTTGGGAGCAGTGGTTGTTTGTTCGCTTATTCGAAAAAGGCTTGGTGTATAAAAAGAAAGCGGTGGTTAACTGGGACCCGGAAGATCAAACCGTACTGGCTAATGAGCAAGTCATCGATGGGCGCGGTTGGCGCTCAGGCGCTTTGATTGAGAAGAAAGAAATCTCTCAGTGGTTTATGAAGATTACCGATTATGCCGAAGAGCTTTTGGACGGGTTGGACAAATTAGATGGTTGGCCAGAAGCCGTTCGAACCATGCAAAAAAACTGGATTGGAAAATCCGTCGGCCTTGAGATTGATTTTAAACTACCCAACTCCGATACCCTTAGGGTCTATACAACGCGCCCAGACACTTTGATGGGTGTGACTTACCTGGCCGTTGCAGCCGAACATCCGCTCGCTATTCAAGCTGGCAAAACTGACGTCAATATTCAAACCTTTCTTGACGAGTGCAAAACCATGGAGACCTCTGAAGCTGCGATGGAAACCATGGAGAAAAAAGGCATAGATTCTGGCCTTAGCTGCAGTCACCCAATCACAGGTGAGGCCATCTCTATTTGGATAGCCAATTTTGTGTTAATGGGTTACGGCACCGGTGCGGTGATGAGTGTACCCGGGCACGATGAAAGAGATTATGACTTTGCCAAAAAATACAATATTCCAATGCTGGGAGTTATTTCCCCCGACGGCATAGATGTTGACATCAGCGAGACGGCTTTTGTTGAAAAAGGTGTTTTAATCAATTCTGGTGATTTTAATGGTTTGGATTTTAATAGTGCATTCGAAGCGATTAGCGGTAAGCTCTCAAGTGAGGGCTTGGGGCAAAAACAAACCAATTACCGTCTTAGAGATTGGGGGGTTTCTAGACAAAGATACTGGGGTTGTCCAATTCCCATTGTAAACTGCCCGAACTGTGGCTCTGTGCCAGTTAAAGCGGCGGATTTACCGGTTACTTTGCCAGAGGATGTGGCGTTTGATGGTGTTGGCTCACCCATCAAAAAAATGCCTGAATTCTATCAAACACCTTGCCCAAAATGTGGCGAGTCGGCGGAGCGCGAGACAGACACCTTTGATACGTTTTTTGAATCCTCTTGGTATTATGCGCGCTATGCGTGCGCCGACAATAACGAGGCAATGTTGGATGATCGTGCCGATTACTGGCTCTCGGTCGACCAGTACGTGGGCGGCGTTGAACACGCCATTCTGCACCTACTTTACGCAAGGTTTTTCAATAAATTGATGCGTGATGAGGGACTGGTTAAAAGCGACGAGCCTTTCACCAACCTACTAACCCAGGGAATGGTCTTAAAAGACGGTGCCAAAATGAGCAAATCCAAGGGCAATACCGTTGACCCTCAAGATATGATTGCCAAATACGGCGCTGATACCGTTCGCTTGTTTATTTTATTCGCCGCGCCACCAACCCAAGATCTTGAGTGGTCTGACTCGGGTTTAGAGGGTTCGTACCGCTTTGTAAATAAATTTTACCGCCTTGTTGAGCGCTTTATTAGTGACTCAGAAGCGCACTCTATTGGTCAACTGGACACAGCTTCGCTTGATAAAAGCCAAAAAGATATTAGACAAAAGACGCACCAAGCACTTAAAAAAGTGGGTGACGATATTGGTAGGCGCTACTCATTCAACACCGCCATTGCTACACTTATGGAGCTCAACAACAATCTATCTCGATTTGATGATGTGTCAGAACAAGGTATGGCGGTACGAAAAGAGGCCGTTGAAATCATGCTAAAAGCCCTCAACCCAATCACCCCACACCTTTCACACCACCTGTGGCACTGCTTGGGGCACAAGGGTGCAATGATTGATGTTTTGTGGCCCAAAGTTGATGAGTCTGCACTTGTTCAGGACGAGGTGCAGCTCGTGGTGCAAGTTAATGGAAAATTAAGAGCCAAACTTAAAGTGGTGGCGGGCATGGAAAATCAAGCGGTTGAGGCCCTGGCTTTGAGCGAAGAAAATGTAGTTAAATTTGTCGAGGGGAAAACCGTTGTAAAAGTGGTTGTGATTCCCAACAAATTAGTCAACGTGGTGGTTAAATAACAACCACCATAAGCAATTTACCTGTCAAGCATTTTTGCAATCTGCTCGCGTAGAATCAGCTCCATAACAAAACCCATCTTTCCGCCAGGAACAACCAGTGTGTTGGGGCGGGACATGAACGAGCCATCGATCATGCTCTGCAAATAAACGAAGTCGCAGAACTTGTGGTTCTTAAATCGAACAACAACAAAACTCTCGTCAAGTGTTGGAATATCTCTAGCGATGAACGGGTTAGAGGTATCAACCGTTGGTACGCGCTGGAAGTTAATGTCTGTTTTTGAGAACTGTGGAGTAATGTAGTTGATGTAATCCCACATTCTTCTGTGAATAGTATCAACCGTCGCCTCGGCTGAGTAACCGCGCTTTTCCTTGTCTCGGTGAATTTTTTGGATCCACTCCAAATTGACAACCGGCACAACACCAATCAGTAGGTCAACGTATTTTGAAACATCAATATCGCCGTGTTTGATGCCACCATGAAGGCCTTCGTAAAATAACAAGTCACTGCCCTCACCCACCTCTTCCCAAGGGGTAAATTCGCCTGGATTTTGCCCAAACGGTTCCGCCTCTTCCTTGTTGTGAAGATAATAACGGCGTTGACAAAGGCCTTTTTCACCATAAGCCTTAAAGGTCTTTTCGATTGTATCAAAGTGGTTGGCTTCGGGGCCAAAATGACTAAAGTATTTGTTGCCCATGGCCTCTTCTTTGGCCATAACCCTTTTCATCTCTTCTCGGTCGTGGCGATGAAAACTGTCGCCCTCGATGATAACAGGCTCGACACTTAGTCGGCTAAAAATATGATGAAAAGCACCCTTAACAGTGGAGGTTCCTGCACCTGAAGAGCCGGTAATAGCAATAACTGGGTTTTTTTTTGACATAATATCCTATATTTGGTTACCCCTATTATCTTTGATAAGCAACACAAGCAGTAGCAAATATATTCAAACCCAATTGAAAAGGAGGTTAGAAATCTAGGTTGTCAACCTTAAGTGCGTTTTCCTCGATAAAATTTCTTCTTGGCTCAACCTCGTCACCCATAAGGGTTGAAAACACCTCGTCAGCCGTAATCGCATCTTCAATTTTGACACGCAACAGTGTGCGAGTCTCTGAGTTCATTGTTGTGTCCCAAAGTTGGTCTGGGTTCATTTCGCCAAGACCCTTATAGCGCTGAAAGCTCTGACCTTTTTTGGCCTCACTTAGTAGAAATTTAAGTACTTCACTAAAGCTTACAACCCCCGTCTCTTTGCTGCCTTTTTGTACATACGAAGTCGAGTCTAGAATACTTTCAACCTCTTCCGAGTACGACTGAATCGCCTTAACATCTTGTGAGTTGAAAAATCCAGAACCAAGAGTGTTGTTTGCCACCTCAACCCCGTAAACCGCTTGCGAATAGACAACCTCGCCACCCTCAAATACAACACTGTGTGTTTCCGACATGGGTGCCGCAGTATTTAGTTTGTCCTGCAAAAAAGCGCACCAAGCTTGCATTTCTTTATTGTTCGACAAGCTTTTGATTTTTGCCATACCAATAATCGCTCTTAACAGGGTTAGGTTGTATTTTTTACCAAGCTTTTCGACAATATCCGCAACTTCATAATATTTTTCAACGGCCGATTCAAGTGCCACTCCGCTAATCGCTGGCGCGTCTTTATTAGCAAAAAGCTGTGCATCGTTGATCGCCTCCTGCAACAAGTAATCATTTAGCTCTTGATCGTCCTTAAGATAGCGCTCTTGCTTGCCTTTTTTGATTTTATATAGTGGCGGCTGGGCGATAAAAAGATAGCCGTTCTCAATCAATTCTGGGAGGTAGCGATAAAAGAAGGTTAATAGTAAGGTTCTAATATGCGCACCATCAACATCGGCATCGGTCATGATGACAATTTTGTGGTAGCGTAATTTTTCAATATTATATTCATCCTTACCTATACCACAACCAAGCGCGGTAATAAGGGTGCCCACCTCTTGCGAGGAAAGCATTTTCTCAAACCTTGCTTTCTCAACATTAAGAATCTTACCTTTTAGTGGCAAAATTGCTTGGGTTCGTCTGTCTCGACCTTGTTTTGCCGAGCCGCCCGCAGAGTCACCCTCCACCAAAAACAGTTCAGATTCCGCAGGGTCTTTTGTTTGGCAATCGCTCAACTTTCCTGGCAATCCTGCAATATCTAGCGCACCTTTACGGCGTGTCATTTCTCGTGCTTTTCTGGCAGCATCCCTTGCTCTTGATGCGTCCAAAATTTTGCCAACAATTATTTTGGCCTCGGTTGGATGCTCCAGCAGGTATTCACCCAACTTCTCATTCACCGACGACTCCACAGGTGCGCGCACCTCTGAAGAAACCAGTTTGTCTTTGGTTTGAGATGAAAACTTAGGGTCCGGCACCTTGATTGAAACAATGGCGGTTAGGCCCTCTCGAGTATCTTCACCGGTAATGGCTGATTTTTCTTTTTTGGCCATCCCAGAACTATCAATAAAGCTGTTGAGTGTTCGCGTAAGGGCGGCCCTAAAACCTGCCAAATGTGCACCACCATCTCTTTGGGGGATGTTGTTGGTAAAACAGTAAATACTCTCTTGGTAAGAGTCGCTCCACTGCAATGCAACATCAACAACAATATCGTCTTTTTCAGCACTAATGGTGATAATGTCGTTATGAATGGCATTTTTTGCTTTGTTCAAGTGCTCGACAAACGCGGTAATGCCGCCCTCGTAAACAAACACATCCTTACGACCCGAGCTAAGCTCCTGAATTTCAATGTGGACACCGGAATTTAAGAACGATAACTCACGAACACGGTTGGCAAGTATCTCGTATTTAAATTTAGTTTCAGCGAAGATATCCTTGCTGGGCTTAAAGTGGATTGTTGTACCCGTTGTGTCGGTTTTCCCGGTAACTCCCATTGGCGCATCAGGCACACCCAAGGAATAACTCTGTTCATGAATTTCGCCGACTCTGTGAACGGTTAAGTGAACGGTCTCAGAAAGAGCATTAACAACGGAAACACCAACACCGTGTAGGCCACCTGAAACCTTATAAGAATTATCGTCAAACTTACCACCCGCATGAAGCACGGTCATAATTACTTCGGCAGCAGAAACCCCCTCTTCTGGGTGAATGTCCACCGGAATGCCACGACCATCGTCTGTGACAGATACAGAGTCATCCTCGTGGATGGTGATTGAAATTTTTGAGCAGTGACCAGCTAGGGCTTCGTCAATTGAGTTGTCAACAACTTCGAAAACCATGTGATGCAGGCCCGTACCATCGTCGGTGTCACCAATGTACATTCCTGGGCGTTTTCTTACCGCATCAAGACCCTTTAAAACCTTGATACTGGAGGCTTGATATTCTTCTGCCATGGGAGCTCAATATAAATAAATCGATTATACCACGAGGACGTGGTTTATCGTTAATCCATCCCTATTTTTTAGGTGTTTTCTTTGTTGTTGTTTGCAATAATATTTGGTACTGTTATGGGCACCAAATAAAGACACTTATTGGTTGATAATTCCATTGTTAATATTAAATGTGGTTGTGTTTTCTTGGGAAATATTTAGAGGGGTGTTGCCAATATCAGTGATAAATATTTGCACATCAAGTGCCGACAAGAATTGCAGGGTTTGGTTTATTTTATTTTGATCCAATTCGGATGAAATATCATCGATCAAGACCACGGGGTTAATGTTTTTTTTAACCAACAATAACACCTGTGCCATCCAATAAACCAGTGACAGTGTTTTTTGCTCGCCGCGAGAGAGGTGGTTTTCGGTTTTATTATTCAAAGAATATTCGATATTCGCTTTGTGTGGTCCGCAGCTTAAGTGCTTGATCCGAACAAAGTTTTGGGTGTTTGTCGACAAATAATCAAAAACACTGTGGTAATTGAGTGGGTCAACACCCCGTGCCCAGCCATTTTGAAAATTCATTGATAAGGCGCCGGTTTGTCGGAAAAAATCAACCTTGTTGCTTTTGTCTGCCTCTTCAATTGTGTTGTTTAGGGTTTGAATGTACTCAATCCTTGCCCTTGAAATATCAATCGACAAATGAGTAAGTTTTGACATCCAATACTCAAGCTCTTTTGTGTTGTTTTTTACTAACAACAAGTTGATGTTTTTTAGTATTTTGTTGTAGGATTTATAGGTCGTTAACAACTTGGGTTTTATGTGAAACACCCCCCAGTCAAGATAAGATCTTTTGAGTTTTGGTACACCACCAACAACAAACCCCCGATCGGGAGAAATTATTTGCGTGGGCAGAAGTTGGCTCAACTGGCTGTTGTTTTGCGCTTTTTGCTGGTTAATTGTAACTTCAGAACGGCTGTTAGTTTTTTTTAATAAAACCTTAACGTCGTCGATAATAGCGCCAACTTGCAACAAATCACTGTCAAAAGGTATTATGTCTTTGGTTTTTTTTGTTTTAAATGAGCGGTTGTGGCCCAAATAATATATAGCCTCAATAAAATTGGTTTTTCCTTGGGCGTTTTTACCCAAAAGAAGGTTGATGTTTTTATTGGGCTCTAGATACTGATTTGATAAATTACGAAACCTATGAACATGGAGCTTCTCAACAATTGCCATAATTGATAAACACCAAGCTAGATACGCATTGGCATGACAACATACTGGTAATTTTCACTTTCAAGCGCACTGATCATGCACGACTGGTTTTCACCACCAGGAACAACCATGTTTACCTCATTTGAGGTTAGTTTTTCGAGAATAGAAATTAAGTAGTGAATATTAAAAGCGATTTCAATCTCTTTTTCTTGGTTTTTTACATCCAACTGGGTTTTTGCTTGACCACGCTCAGAGTGAGAGAAAATATTGAGTTTTCCCTCCCTGAAAACAAGTTTAACACCCTTGGTGCGCTCTTCAACAAAAATAGAAGCTTGTTGTAAGCTGGATAAAAAATCGACCCTGTTGATAATAATGGTGTTGCTAAAATCGGTTGGAATTACTTGTTTATAGTTGGGAAAGTTTCCATCAATTAGGCGGCTTATAATTTTTGTATTTGTGTCTACCAGTGAAAAATAATTATCGGAAAGGTGGATTTCAGCAGTTTCTTGGTTGCTTTTATTGAGTAATTTTGTTAATTCAATCACTGCTTTTCTAGGCAAGATAACGGTTCTTTTTTCTTCAAGTTTGTTGCTTTGTCTAACCTCACCAATTGATAAACGATGGCCGTCGGTTGCCACAACAGTTAGAGAGTCTTTGTTTAATTCAAAGTAAAGACCATTTAAATAGGCGCGGATATCTTGGTTACCCATTGAAAAACTTGTGTTTTCAATCAAAGCTTTGAGGTCCTCTTGCTTAACCTTAATGGTGCTTGTATTTTGGGTTTTGGGTAGAGTGGGAAAATCTTGGTGATCGAAGGTGTTTAACTCAAATGTGTTGTTGTTTGCGTTGAGATAGATTTTAGTTTCTTCGATTTTAAATTGGATTTTTGTCTTTTCGGGGAGTTTTCTAACAATATCAATTAAGTCTTTTGCGTAAATCGTAAAACCGACCTCTGTATCGCTCTCTATTTTCTTAGATGCGCTGATTTCCAACTCCATGTCGGTGGTGGTTAGTGTTAACAACCTGTTTTTAAGTTGAATCAACACATGGGACAAAATAGGCAGTGTTTGCTTTTTCTCAACAACACCAATCACCGTTTGTAATGGGTCTAGCAATTCTTCTACACTGAGTTCGGTGTTCATAAGCAGTCTAATTAAAAAGTTATTGTTATTATTAGGGGCCTTTTTGTCTGTTGATAAGTATTATTTTTTTATAAATAACAAACCCTTATCGTGAGTGTAACTTGTTGGTATTTTGGCCTTTAAGTTTTTAACTTGTTGGTAAAGTGTGTTTATTATAAGTTGTTTTTTGAGTTATCAACAAAGCAGTTTGTTTTATCTTGTTTATAAGTTAGTAAGTTTCATTTTAAGGTTGTCAAAATCGTTTTGGATGTCATCGTTTTCACCCATCATTTTCTTTAGTTTTTCACAGGAGTAGAGTACGGTGGAGTGGTCTCGGTTGCCGAAGTTGTGGCCAATTTTTGCCAATGATAAGCTGGTTAATTCGTGACACATACAGATAGCCATTTGCCTTGCTCTAACCAAATGTTGTTTGCGTGAGTTGGAGATTAAATCCGACAAGGTGATGCCGTAATACTTACTCACTGTTTTTTGGATTTCGTTGATTTCGATAAGACGCTTTTTCGGACTGATTAGATCACCTAGTGCGCTCTCTACAACCTCTTTAGAGATCATAGAGTGGTCAATTTTAGAAAAATCAACAAAGGCCTTAAGCTTTAATAAAGCACCCTCAAGATCGCGAACATTTGAGGTTACATGGCTGGCGATAAACAGCGCAACATCTTCGTTAAGGGCGAGCGAGATTTGTGGGTTTTGCGACTTTTTTAATAAAATGGCTGCACGCATTTCTAACTCTGGCGCCGCAAGCTGTAAATTTAGGCCTTGAGAAAAGCGAGTTTTAAGGCGATTTTCAAGATCTTTGATGCTTTTAGGGGGTTGATCACAAGTGAAAATAATTTGCCTCTTGGTGCTAAAGAGAAAATTGAAAATGTGAAAAAACTCTTCCTGGGATTTGTCTTTGCCGGCAATAAGGTGGATATCGTCAACCAGCAACAAGTCGGCAGATTGATAGTACAACTTAACTTTTTCAATGGTGTTGTGACGCAGACTGGTGGTTATGTTTCTAACAAAGTCCATGAGTGGCACATAGATAATTTTAGCTCGCGGGTTTCGTTCAAGCGCTAAGTGGCCTGCAGCCTGCATTAAGTGTGTTTTTCCAAGCCCAGATTCGCCATAAATAACAAAAGGGTTGTAGGGAGAGGAGTTAATGTTTTCTGCAATTTGTCTACAGGCGGCCGAAGCAACCTGATTGGCATTTCCCAACACCAAGTTGTCAAATGTGTATTCTGCGAACAAGGGCGTTGTGTGCTGCCTTACTTGTTCAGAGGGCGCTCTGACGGCGGTTGAAAGTTGAATTTTTACATTCAAAGAGCTGTCTTCATCCTTGACCGTTTGCGCAATTTCTTTTTTTAAACGACTGTTGATTTGTTTAAGAACCGACGAATTGGGTGCAAGCAATGTTAGTGAGCTGCCCTCTTCAATAGCGTTCAGCGGTTGAACCCACAGGCTAAATTCCTTGAGTGGCAGGGTCTTTTTGAGCGAATGTAAGCAGCGAGCCCAAGTTTGAGACATAAGGCGGTGAATCCAAAAGTGAAAATGATATACTAATGATACCTATTGTAATAAGGAGTTGATTGGTGCGTTTCATTGAAAAGTATTTTGAAGGTGCGTTGTGGGGGTCTCGCTATATGGTCTTGGGCGCTGTGGTGTCGTCCATGTTGCTTTCGGGTTTGTTGTTTTTGATCACAGTTGCCGATGTTGCTGGTTTGTTGATACATGCGCCAGACTATTTTGGTGTTTCCGGAGAAGAGCAAAAAGTGGCGCGCGCTGAAATTGTTGCACACACAGTGGGGGCTATTGATGGTTTTCTTTTGGCCACCATTTTGTTGATATTTTCCCTTGGATTATACGAGCTTTTTATTAGCGATATAGACGACGCCAAGAAAAGCGGCCAATCTTCTAAAGTGCTGGTAATTAACAGCTTGGACGACCTTAAATCCAAATTAGCGAAAGTGATTTTGATGATTTTGGTGGTCACTTTTTTTGAAATTTCTTTGTCAATGAATTTTGCAGGGCCTCTCGATTTGGTGTATTTTTCGGTGGGTATTTTGTTGGTTTCTTTGGCGCTTTATTTTGGCTCCAAGTCTTCCCACTAAAACACCTCCACAATTGCTTTTTCCACCACATTAGCGTAACATTGCGCTCTTTTATCTTCCACAAGAGGCTATGCGAAAAACGATTGTAGCTGGCAACTGGAAAATGAACGCCAGCAAGGAAACTGTTAATACGCTTATTATGGGTATTCTTGCGGGTATGGACGACGTTAAGTCAGAGGTGATTGTTTGTGCGCCCTTCCCTTATCTTTCGCAAGTGGAGGCCTTAATTACACACAGTCAACTCAAGCTTGGCGCCCAATCTTTGAACACCAATACCGACGGCGCTTTCACGGGCGAAGTGAGTGCAGAGATGATCAAAGACTTTGGTGCGCAATATGTGATTGTTGGCCATTCAGAGCGTAGAAGCCTTTATGGTGAGGACAGCACTCTTGTTGCTGAAAAAGTAAGAGCCGCGCTTGATAACGATTTGACACCGTTATTTTGTGTTGGTGAAACGTTAGAACAAAGAGAGGCGGGCGCAACACAGGCTGTGGTTAGTGGGCAGATTAACGCTGTTATTGATCTGCTTGGAATTGATGCCTTTCTAGGAATTGTTGTTGCTTATGAGCCTGTTTGGGCGATTGGCACGGGTGTTACAGCAACACCGGAGCAAGCGCAAACGGTACACGCCTTTATTCGTCAGCTTTTGGCTGGACATGATGACGGCATTGCTGATATGACAGCCATTTTGTATGGCGGCAGCATGAATGCGGGCAACGCTAATGAGTTGATTGCCTGTGAAGATATTGATGGTGGCTTGATTGGCGGCGCCTCTTTAAAAGCAGAAGATTTTTTACAAATATGTAGGGTAGGTTAAGTTATGTCATTTCAAATTGTTTTAATTATTCATGTGGTTTTGGCCTTGGGCCTTGTTAGTATTATTCTAATACAGCACGGCAAAGGTGCAGACGCGGGCGCGGCTTTTGGCTCTGGCGCTGCGGGCGCGGTGTTTGGCGCAAGAGGCGCACATTCGTTTTTGTATAAACTTACATCCGGCTTGGCAATTGGTTTTTTTATTACCAGTATTTTCCTTGCCTACTTGGCAACCAGCGAAACAACAGTTTCTCCGTCAAGCCAACAAAGCATCATGAGTGAATTGACCCCTATTGAGGCTGAATTGCCAGTCAGCGACATTCCGAGCAACTAATAATCCAAGCCCAAGTGGTGGAACTGGTAGACACGCAGCCTTGAGGGGGCTGTAGCGCGAGCTGTGAGAGTTCGAATCTCTCCTTGGGCACCACCATCAAACCAAGTAACGCGTTCCGGGCGTGATTTATTGTACAATCCCCTAAATTCTGGCGTGTATAAATGAACCCAAATAAAAAACAACCCCTGCTTGGCATAGCTTTGATGCTGGGTGCGATGACGGTCATCCCGATGCTGGATATACTGGCGAAATTACTAACATCGGATTACCCTGTTCTACAAGTTACTTGGGCGAGGTTTGTCTTTCACACGCTTTGGTTGTTGCCGCTTCTTTTTTGGAAAAAACACCATTGGTGGCGCATGCCAAGACGACCGGGCGCGCAATTACTGCGCAGTTTGATGTTAACTTTTGCAACCCTATTTTTCTTTGGTGCGATCCAAACCAACCCAATACCGAACGTACTGACAATGCTTTTCGTGTCGCCTTTGATTGTCGCAATACTAGCGCCTTTTATATTGGGAGAGCGCTTTGATATCTTCATTGGCGCTGGCGTGCTTGTGGGGTTTGTGGGTATTGTTGTCGCCTTACAGCCTGATACCGAACAATTTCAGCCAAGCTTGCTGTTGGGCCTGGGTGCCGGCGTGTGTTATGCGCTTTATATTATCGCTACCCGACAACTGAGCTTGAGCTCGCCACCTTTGCTTACTTTATTCTATACTGCTTTAGTAGGTGCGGTTATTCTCAGCCCCCTAGTTGTTTTTGTTTGGGTTGCGCTAACCCCGACAGCGCTGTTGTTAATGGCCTTAATGGGGCTTGTTGCCGCTATTGGACATTTTTTACTCATTAAGGCTTTTGAGTATGCAACAGCATCAGAGCTTAGCCCGTTTAATTATTTTGAGATTGTAGGGGCCACTATCCTTAGTTATTTATTTTTTGATTATTTACCAAACGAACAGGGGTTTGTTGGCCTTGCTCTAGTTATCGCAAGTGGATTATATGTTGCGCGCAGAACAATAAACATCAATAAAAACAACCAACGAAAGCAAGAGGGTGCAATAGGGGTTCCATAAATCGGACTTCGTCACTACAGCGGCTCTGCACCGCCCTCTGAAACTCTTTTGTCGACAAAGGCGCTGAGAGCGTCGTTGATGCTTTCTTCAAGTTTTGGTTCTTCATAATCTTTGAGCATTTGTTTCCAAATTTTATTGGCACGCTGGGTGGCGGTTTCAGATCCACCGTCTTGCCACGATTCAAAGTTGCGCCAATCAGAAAGAAGTGGACTGTAGAACGCGGTCTCATAATTCTCCATGGTTTGTGCAGCGCCAAAGAAATGATTGGCGGGCCCAACCTCAGCAATGGTGTCAACGCCAAGTGTTGATTTGTTAATTTTTGCAGGCTGCATAAAGGCCATCATCATTTGAATCATTTCAGCGTCAAGGATAAGTTTTTCATAAGAGGCGCAGAGGCCGCCCTCTATCCAGCCCAAGCCGTGCTTAACCCAGTTTACTTGTCCCAACAGACACGCCCATAACGACATTTGCGATTCGTATATTGCTTGCTCGTCGGGCGCGTTCGAGGCGTTCGCGTTCGAAGCCCGCAAGGGTACTTTGTATTTTCTCGCTAACTGGCCCGAGGCAATGGTGGCCTGAGTGTATTCTGGTGTACCAAAAGCTGGTGAGCCAGACTTCATGTCAACATTGGAAGTAAAACTACCATAGATGGCGGGCGCACCCGGCTTGACACACTGGTGAAAGGCAAGACCGGCAAGCGCTTCGGCATTTTGTTGTACTAAAGCGCCAGCAACGGTGATGGGCGCCATTGCACCAGCCAAGGTAAATGGGGTGTAGATGACAGGCTGGTTTCTGAGCGCCATTTCAATTGCGCCCTCTAGTAGGGCCTTGTCGTACACCAGGGGTGAATTGGCGTTAACCACCGTGGTCAATGAAGGCTCTTTTAGGAGTGTTTCCTCATCAATGCCACGAGAAATTCGGATCATCTCGATCGAATCTATCATGCGTTCACTACCAAGTGCGTAGCCGTGTAGGGGTTTAGTGCTAAGTCTAGCCATTGCAGAGACGGCCTTTAAGTGACGAATACTAACATCAATATCGCACGGTTCAACCGGGTATCCGCCCTGGGCATGAACAGTGTTTAGATGCTCTCCAAGCTTGATCAAGTTGCAATAGTCCTCAAAATTTCCAGGAACACGACCCCTGTCCAAATCAGATACGTTTGGCGTGCTTGAAACAATGGAGTAAACAACACTCCGACCACCAACATGAACGTGCCGCCCTGAGTGACGGCCATGAAGAGTAAAGTCGCTTGGTGTTGTTGAGATCTTCTCCATTATGAAATCGGGATCAAAGCGCACTCGCTGACCATCGGGGTCCACGTTTGCGCCAGCGGACCTTAGTATTTCTACTGCACGCGGGGACTGGATGTCCATGCCAGTGTCTTGTAACACCTTCAGAGAGGCCTGATGAATAGATTCAATTTCGTCTTCAGAAAAGATCGACATCGGTTGATAGGGGTTTTGCGGCTGAAAATAGGGCGCCTGATGAAAGCCCTCCACCTTTCTTTTTTCCTTTGATCGCCCCCGTCTCATGCGTATACCCTTTGTGAGTCAAATTTGTGCACGGCTGCTCGACCAATTCCGTCACAAGCGCCGGTGACCAGCCCAACCTTTTTTTTATTTTGACTCATCTCTCTCCTTAATGCCATTATAGTTTCGTGACCTCGACTCTCTGGTGAAATATATTTTGGTTGCACGCCTACTCCTCAATATCAGCTATTAAGGATCTTATTATAGGGCCGCATAACATATATGTATAATTAATAATATTTTACTTTAATATAAAAATATTTAATATATGCTCCGACTCCAATTGAGCCATTATCGAATGATTCTTGCCATGCGAACACACGGCAGTGTTTCGTCAGCAGCCATGTCGATGAATTTAACCCAGCCAGCCTTAAGCCATCAAATCGCTGAGGCAGAGCGCCGCTTGGGGAGAAAGTTGTTTGCTAGAGCGGGGCGAAAACTAAGTTTGACTGCAGCGGGTGAGTTTCTTGCAGACACTGCTGAGACCATTCTAAAAGACGCCAACCTTGTCGAAACAACCCTGCTTAATAGGGAGGAGTCAGATCCTATGGAGATTCTTCGTGTTGGCACCTATGCATATAGCTGTTATCGATGGCTTCCGAAAATCCTTAAGAGGCTACAAGAGGTTAAGCCAAAACTGCAGTTTGAGTTTGTTACAGACACGTCAAAAACACCCATAAGAAGTGTAATTGATGGCGATGTTGATTTGGGCATTTCTGCAGGCACGACCCACTCCAAGTCTTTAGACATCCGTCCATTATTTGTTGATGAGTTGGTGGCTGTTTGCCCCGCAAACCACCAATTGGCCCAACATGAATATTTAGAGGCGACAGATTTTTTAGCTGATCCGTTCATTACATACTCTGTTATAGCGGAAACAGGGTTTGAGCAAGAGCTTCTATGGCGACCTGCCGGCTGCCGACCGTCAAAATATATTCGTGCCGGCTTGACCGACGCTGTTATTGAGTTGGTGAGAGCAGGAATAGGCCTTAGTATTCTAAGTCGTTGGGCTGTTCAGCCATACTTGGCCAGCGGTGACTTGGTTTGCTTGCCGCTGACTAAATCTGGCCTATTGCTTCAGTGGAGCGCTATTATGAATCGTGGAAAATACAAAACTGAAAACCTTGCCTTAACATGTGACGAGATTGAGGCATGGTGTATCAATAATTTTTAACCATCAATGTTGGCGGGGTTAGCAGCCTGTCGAAGTATAATTCAACAAACATCAAAACGAGCCACAAATAGATAATGAACTGGAGAGCTTCTACCGAAAAAAAACTTGAGGTTTTTTCAGATTGTATTTTTGAAAACTGCAAAAAAACACTGCTTGTAACAATGCTCGGCGTAGTTGCCCTCGGTTCGCAATTACCAAGCCTAACTATGGATACCTCGACCGAAGGGTTTTTGCATAAAGCCGACCAAATGCGCGTTGACTATGACGCCTTTCGAGATCAGTTTGGCCGAGACGAGAAAATTATATTGGCGGTTAAGACGAGTAATATTTTTAATATTGACTTCTTAGCCAAGCTTGACACTCTACATAGAGAGCTCGAGCAGCAACTGCCACATATTCAAGATGTTAATTCGCTAATTAATGCCAGAAATACTTATGGCAATGACGGCTCTTTGGTTGTTGAGCCAATGATTGAGGTTTTGCCCAGCAATCAGCAAGAGTTGTTAGAGATAAAGGCAAGGGCGACCGCAAACAGTCTTTTTGATAATCTTCTTTATAGTGAAGACCACACAATTACCGTTATTACTGTGGATACCAATACTTATTCGCTTGAGCAGAGCGCCCCGATAGAGGGTGCTTTTGACTTTGATGCTGATGTAGGCTTTGATGACGACTTTGACTTTGATGTTGGAGTGGGGGTAGGGGTTCAGAGCGTGGCAAAAGCCTATCTAAGCGACGCTGAAAATGATGAGATTATTATCAAGGCACAGCAAATAATAGGCTCTTTTGAGAGTGATGATTTTCAAGTACACCTCACCGGTTCTGCGGCAATTGCGGGCATTTTTAAACAAGCCCTAACCAAAGACTCAAAGATCTTTATCAGCCTGATGATTGTGATGATAGTGGTTGTGTTGTTTGCCCTTTTTGGGCGAATTTCAGGGGTGCTTCTGCCGCTTTCTTGTGTTGTTTTGACACTGGTTTCGACACTATCATTAATGGCGGTCTTTTCTGCGCCGTTTACTATGGCAACTCAGATTATGCCAACCTTTTTATTGGCAGTGGTCACAGGCGCCTCTATCCATTTGCTGGCCATTTTTTACAAGGATTTTGCCAATTCAGCGGATAAAAAAGCATCGCTTCGATATGCGATGGGCCATTCTGGACTGGCGATAGTGATGACGTCTGTAACAACAGCGGTGGGCCTTTGGTCTTTTTCTTTTTCGGAGGTTGCGCCAGTGGCAGATTTGGGGCGTTTTGCTAGTGCGGGTGTGATGGTTGGCTTGTTTTTCACACTCGTTCTATTGCCAGCACTAATTGCTTTGATTGAAATTAAACACAAAAAACCAATAACGGGAGAGAGCGAGAACAGCCTGATGGATAGGGGCTTATTGGCCATTAGCAGGATTGCAACTAGCAAGGCCAAAGGCATTGTTGTTATTAGTGCGGCGCTAATCGTTATCGCTGTGTTTTTTGCAGCGCAGCTGCGCTTTTCTCACCACCCGCTTAATTGGCTGCCTGACGATAATTTTGCCCGAATTGCCACTGAGACAGTGGATGAGTCGCTTAACGGCTCTTTGACGCTTGAGATTGTCATAGACACCCAGGCGACAAACGGCCTTTATAACCCAGAAGTGCTAAATACAATTGACCGGGTTTCTAACAATATCAACGCCGTTTCAACTGGAAATATGTACGTTGGCAAGGCAATTAGTGTGGTGGATGTTGTTAAAGAAATTAATAGGGCACTTAACAACAATCTGGCTGAGCACTATGCCGTTCCTAACAACAGTGCGCTGATCGCACAGGAGTTTGTGCTATTCGGCAGCAGCGGCAGCAACGACCTAGAGGCGCTTGTCGACAGCGACTATTCAAAAGCTAGACTTACTCTAAAGGTCCCCTGGGTCGACTCGCTTGAGTCAAGAGAGTTTATAAAAGATGCGCAAATTTACCTAGACAACGAGTTTAAAGGTCTGGCAAAAGTCACCTTTACCGGTATCGGCACATTGATGACGGTGACTTTTGAGAAGGCCATATACAGCAGTGCTTTTAGTTATTTGTTGGCCTTTAGTTTTATCACAGTGTTGATGGTTTTATTGGTGGGCAACTTTAAGATTGGGCTGATCAGTATGTTACCGAACGTCCTCCCCCTGCTTTTTATTGCGATGATTATGAGTGTTTTTGATATGCCACTGGACATGTTCACCCTATTGATCGGCGCCATTGCATTGGGTTTGGCGGTGGATGATACGGTCCATTTTATGCACAATTTTCGTCGTTATGAGATGCAATATAATGACGTTGACAAAGCGGTAGAACTAACACTAATGGGCACCGGAAGGGCCATTACGCTAACATCTATCGTGTTGGCTCTGGGTTTCTTGGTGTTGACGTTTTCCAGCATGAATCATATGTTTAATTTTGGCATCTTGACAGCGAGCGCGATCTTAACGGCGCTGTTGGCTGATTTTTTCTTAATGCCAGCCATTATGAAGTTGATTATCACAAGCAAGAAAGACTTATAGTACTTCATACTAAAGTAAAAAAAAGGCGCCAATGGCGCCTTTTCAGTACTTACAATAAAAGAGTTAAACTTGCGCTTGCGCCATTACCTCTTCAACAAAGTTGTCGACTTTCTTTTCGATGCCTTCGCCTACCTCGAAACGAACAAAAGACTCAACCTCGGCATTGTTTGCTTTTACAAGCGCACCAACCGTTGTGTCTGGGTCTTTAACGAAAGACTGACCGTACAGGGTCACTTCGCCAACAAACTTTTTCATCCTGCCAACGATCATTTTTTCAATGATGTTGTCTGGCTTGCCACTTTCTTTGGCTTGCTCGATAAAGATTGCCTTTTCTCTTTCAAGAAGGTCAGCTGAAAGTTGGTCTTCGTTAATGCACTCTGGCTTAGAAGCAGCAATGTGCATTGCAACGTCTTTCGCTAGGTCGGCGTCATTGCCCGAAAGCACACTTAATACAGCAATTCGTTCACCGTGCTTGTATGCGCCGATAACACCGTTGTTTGTTTTCATTGTTTGAACGCGTCTAACAGAAACATTCTCACCAACTTTGGCGATAATGTCCTCCCTTGCTTTTTCAACGGTTTCACCAGATTCCAATGTTAGAGCCAAAAGAGTTTCAATATCTGCCGGCTGATTTTTAAGTGCCAAAGCACCTAAAGTGTTAACAAAGCCAATGAAGGCGTCACCTTTGGTTACAAAGTCAGTTTCAGAGTTAACCTCTAAAATAATGGCGGTCTTTTTATCGTCACTCAAAGTAACGTTAACCAGGCCTTCAGATGCAATACGACTCGCTTTTTTGGCGGCTTTTGCGGCGCCAGAAGCGCGCATTAGGTCGATTGCCTCTTCCATATTGCCATCAGTCTCCATCAAGGCTTTTTTGCAGTCCATCATGCCTGAACCTGTTCTTTCTCTTAGTTCTTTAACTAAAGCGGCTGTAATTGCCATATTTTGTCTCCTGTTATTACGCTTCTTTGCTTTCAGTAGTTTTTTCGTCTGCTGGCGCAGCAACAGCTTCGGCTGTTACAGGCTCGCTAGCAGGGGCTGCAGCCTCGGAGGCTTTTGCTTTATCTGCTACTGGCTTTTTTGCAGCGGGCTTGCTTGCTTTGGATGTGGCTTTTGAAGTGGCAAGGGAGGCTTTTGCCTCTAGCACCGCATTTGCAATTTCTCTCGCATAATAGCCAATTGCTCTAATAGAGTCGTCATTACCAGCAATAACGTAGTCAATACCATCAGGACTATGGTTTGTGTCAACAACGCCAATGATTGGCAAGTGTAGTGTGCGCGCTTCACGAACAGCATTTTTCTCGTGACCGATATCGATTACGAATACTACATCCGGGATGCCGCCCAAATCTTTGATACCACCCAAGCTACGCTCAAGTTTTTCCATTTCTCTGGACATCATCAAAGCTTCTTTTTTGTTGAACTGGGTAAAGTTCTCTTCAGCTAGGAATTCAAGGTCTTTAAGGCGCTTAATTGAGGCCTTAATTGTTTTGTAGTTAGTCATCATTCCACCCAACCAACGATGGTTGACGTAAGGCATGCCACAACGGATAGCCTCTTCTTTAATAATGTCACTGGCCGCTCTTTTTGTGCCAACAAAAAGAATAGAGCCGCCTGCAGCTGCAGTCTTGCTTGCAAAGTTCAATACGTCATTGAACTGTGGCAGTGTTTTCTCTAAATTGATAATATGAACACCGTTACGTGTTCCGTAGATGAAAGGTTCCATTTTTGGGTGCCAAAAACGGCTGCGGTGACCAAAGTGTACACCGGCCTCTAACATTTTCTTCATTGATGCTTTCGCCATGTTTTCTCCTGGGTTAAGACTTCCACGTCGCCTAACAATCAACCCCGATTAAAGGGCACCCTGATTGCTATTGGGGCTCTGTGTGATACATTAAATAATCAAGCAGTAACAAAAGTTATATGCTTGCGTTGTTTCTTAACAACAAAACTGTAGTTGTTATCGCTAAGAGCCGAGTATTATCCCATACTTTACTAGCTTTGGCAAAAAGTTACTTGGCAGTATTTTTGATGTGCCAAATCCCTTTTTTTCGAGAAAAAAGTTATTTTTTCAACTCTATCTCAAACCCCTCCTTGAACACGTCTATGGGGTCGGCTCTACACTCCAGTTTAGCTCTTGAAACCGCCCCTTCCCAGCCAATCCAAAACAATTTGGCCTTTGCAGTACAGTCTATGTTCTGGGATATTTCACCATTGGTTTGTGCCTTAAGCAGGCAAGCCTCTGTTTTTTTTTGCCATTTGCAAAATACATCTACGAGCTTTTGTCTAAATGTATTTGGAAGAACAGTAATTTCTTGGCTTAGATTGCCAATCAAACAACCACGATCAAAATTATGTCGCGCCATATTGGCGCTCGCTTCCATGACAAAGTCGTTAATACGCTCCAACGGGGTGCGGGCTTCGTTTAAATAGGACCTGTCTAGCATTTTAGTAACAAAGTCATCGTAAGCGTCAATTAAGGCCAGGCCAAATAATTCCTTGCTGTCATAGTAGACGTAAAAAGAGCCTTTAGGTAGCTCTGCGTTTTTTGTAATTTCATCCAGCCCTGTTGCTTCAAAGCCCTTCTGGGTTAAAAGAGAAAGGCCGGAAAATATTAGTGATTGGCGGTTTTCTTCAACCTCTTTGAGGTTTTTTTTTGGCCTGCCACGCCGCTGCTTTGTAATAGTTTTTTTACTCATAAGTTTTGACATACAAAAGACCATCTATTGAATTAAATATATTGCCTGCATTCAGGCCTTGAAAAGGGCGGCAATGGTCCTTCACTATCATTGCTTAATCAAGCGATTTATCCACAAGACAGGAGATTATTGAGTGGTGTGTTTGGTAACGTGGAAGCACGGTGTCAATAAAAGTAGCGGCGTTTGAGAGTCGGTCAATTATAAACTGCTCAGAGTATTTATCGTCAATATCGCCTATTTTGGCAGTGTTGGCGCTTTCAGTTAGTCGCCAAGCTGCAGCTACGACACTAACCATCATTAAAAAATCAAATGCAACACCACCCAGTAGTTTTTTGTTGTTTTTGTTTTTCAGTATAAGGCTTGCGGTTTCTTCTAGTGCTTCGACGGCTTGCTTATACTTTTTTATCTGCGCTTTAGTGAGAAATGAGGAGAGCGCACCTGTGTCGAGTAAATTCATTTCTTGAATCAGTTCTTTAATTGCGCAAGCGTCATCTCCCACCACCTTCCGAATGACCAAATCCATCGCCTGTATGCCATTCGTGCCTTCGTATATGGGTAGAATTCGGGCGTCACGAAACAATTGGCCGGCACCGGTTTCTTCGATATATCCAGCACCACCGTGACACTGGACACTGAGACTAGCAACCTCTTGTGCAATTTCGGTACACCAGCCCTTGACCAGGGGTGTCAACAGGCCGACCCTACGTTTATGCAGTTCGGCTTTGGTGGGCGAGCTCATTGCTTTGGATTGGTCGACTTCAGCGCAAGCATAATAGGTCAAAGAACGTGCGCCATCTGTAAGAACCCGCATAAGGCCTAGCATGCGTTCCACGTCAGGGTGTCTTATGATGGGCCCAGGTTTATTAAAGCCAGGCGCAACACCTTGTACCCGTTCATTGCAATACAAAATGGCCTGTTGGTATGCCCTGTCTGCCACCGAAACACCTTGAAGCCCAACCATAAGGCGGGCGTTGTTCATCATCGCAAACATACACTCTAAACCCTTATTTTCTTTTCCAATCAGGTGGCCTATTGCACCAGAGTTGTCACCGTAGCTCATCACGCAGGTTGGACTACCGTGCAAACCAATTTTCTTTTCAAGTGAAATCGCCTTACAGTCGTTTTGTTGAGTTAAGTTGCCTTGTGCATCAGTCAGCATTTTTGGAACCAGGAAAAGGGAAATTCCCTTAACTCCACCTGGAGCGTCGGGCAGTCTGGCAAGGACAAGATGTGCAATATTTTCAGCTACATCGTGATCACCCCACGTGATAAAGATCTTTTGCCCTTTGATAAGATAATGACCATTTTCTTGCCAAGCTTTGGTTTGGACTGCGCCCACATCTGAGCCTGCGCCGGGTTCTGTGAGATTCATTGTGCCGGTCCAAACGCCACTAATAAGTTTTGGTAGATAGACGTTTTTTAGCTCTTCTGTCGCCCCATAGCTAATTGCCTCAACAGCACCCTGGGTCAGCAGCGGACATAGACCCCAAGACATGTTTGCAGCATGCCACATCTCCTGGACGCTGACTGCAAGCACAAACGGTAAGTCTTGGCCGCCGTACTTGGAGTCGAACTGTAAAGAGCCCCAGCCACCATTAACGAATTCTTGGTAAGCCTCCTTAAAGCCAGCCGGAGTGCTAATAACACCATCCTGGGTAATTGAAACCCCTTGCTCATCACCACTTTTGTTGAGTGGAGCAAGTTCATCCCTTGCAAGTCGGTTGGCCGCCTCTAAAAGCGTGGGAATAATCTCGGCAACATCGCTATTTTTCAATAGTACTTCATTTAAAAGAAATTGCATTTCACTCACTGGTGCTGTATACATAAGCTTAATTTATTGGTTTAAAAATACTTTACGCAAAGCGTGTTTTTGAATTTTGCCTGTTGCTGTTTTGGGTAACGGGCCAAAGATAATCTTTTTTGGCCTTTTAAATTTAGCCATATGTTCTTTACAAAACTGAATCAAGATGTTTTCGGTAATAGTCGAGTTGGGCCTGAGCTCAACAAAGGCACAAGGCACCTCCCCCCAATGGTCATCAGGCATGGCAACAACGGCTGCTTCGCCGACTTCAGGGTGTTTGTACAATACATCTTCAATCTCAACAGATGAGATGTTTTCTCCGCCGGAAATAATAATGTCTTTTGAGCGGTCTTTTATTTGTATGTAGCCGTCAGCATATACTACAGCTAAGTCGCCACTATGAAACCAGCCTCCTGAAAAAGCCTCATCGGTTGCACTAGGGCTGTTTAGGTAACCCATCATACAGGTATTGCTACGAACAACAATTTCACCGATTGTTTCGCCGTCAAAAGGGACCGGCGCGCCATTATCTTGGTCAATAACGCTGACATCCTCCGTCATTGGAAAACGCACGCCCTGTCTTGACCTAAGCTGGGCTTGCTCATCACCTGTCATTGATTGCCATTCTAATTGTGGGGCGGCTTGAAGTATGTGACCATAAGTTTCAGTTAGGCCGTAAACATGCATAATGTCAAAGCCCAGTGTCATCATGTTTTTTAGTACTGCGGTCGGAGGTGGTGCGCCTGCAGTCATAACGTGAATACTGCGGTTAAAAGACTTTTTGATTTCGTCAGGCGCATTGGACAACATGTTGAGCATAATCGGCGCACCACCAAAGTGCGTAACGCCATGCTTTTCAATTATTTTGAACACCCTCTCAGGCAAAAAAGTGCGCAAGCAGATAACCGTCCCCGCAACTGCAGCCATTGTCCATGCGTGACCCCAGCCATTGCAATGAAACATAGGCACGCTGTATAAATACCTTGGGTGGTTTGGTAGCTGCCACCCAATGACAGTTCCCATGCTCATCAAATACGAACCTCGGTGGTGGTAAACGACACCTTTTGGTTTCCCGGTTGTGCCTGATGTATAGTTTAGTGAGAGAGGGCTCCATTCGTCTTCAGGGCGCACCCATTCGAAGTTGGCATTGCCTTTGGATAATATACTTTCGTAGTCTGGTGCGATGATGTTGGTTGTTGGTTTTGAATTGGCGTGCGCGTCGTTTATCAAAATTACTTGAGGCTTATTTGCAGATTTTACTAAAGCGGCCTCAGCTACTTCGGCAAGTTCGGTATCAACAATAAGTACTTTTGCATTGCCATCGTCCAAAATATAAGCAATGGTTTGTGCATCCAGGCGTGTATTAATGGTGTTTAATACTGCGCCAGCCATCGGCACTGAAAAATGTGATTCGAACATTTCGGGTGTATTAAAAGCGAGAACAGCTACAGTATCACCTTCAGAAACACCAAGGCCCACAAGGGCGTCAGCCATTTTGACGCAACGCTCTCTCAAGCCCCCCCATGTCAGCTCGTTATCTTCATAAATGAGCGCAGTTCTGTGGCCGAATACATCTGCAGAGCGGTGCAGAAAAGAAATAGGGGTGAGGGGCACAAAATTTGCTAAGTTTTTTTTCACGAAGTTAATTCCTGAGGGTTTGGCCTGCATCAAGCATGCTGACGATGCGTGCTTGAGTTTCTGGCGATTTGGCTAAATTTAAAAACGAAGCTCGCTCCGCATCAAAAAGATCTTGTTCAGTCGCTAAAGTGCCCTCGACACAATCTCCACCAGTGACTATTCTGGCAATCTCTATGCCAACTGTTTGGTCATGAGGGGTTAAGAAGCCCTTCTCAAGGTTCTTTGATAGCCATAACCTCATCTCCTCAAAATGAGTTTTTCCAGTTAGTTTAAGCGACTCTCTTCGCGGTGTTTTTTTCACTTTGTTAAGGGCTGATAGGGCGACGCCAAGCATATGGTCTCGGTTTACGTGGAAGCTATCTCCCGGCCTGGTAAAAGCAAGTTTTTCTGCCTCTAAAGGAGAGTTTGCAAGTTTACCAAGACCAATATTCATAAAGGCATTCCATGCAGCTTGTCGAGAGTCTCCAAGTTTTGCATTCCATCGATACAGGACTTCTTTGCAACCACCACCAGCCGGTATCAGACCAACAGAAGATTCGACAAGTCCCATGACAGAGTTGGTGTTGGCTATTACTTGGTCGGTATGCAGCACGACCTCAAAACCACCGCCTATGGACATACCAACAGGCGCCGATACTACGGCTAGACTACTATCACGCATTTGGAGCATTGTGTTTTGGAAGTGCTTGAGAAAGTCGTCAAGTTTCTGATAATCGTTCATTTCAAAACATTCACGAACGCTCCAAAGACTAACCCCGCATGAGAAATGTTGAGAATCGTTGTGCACAATAACCCCTCTCAATCCTCTTTTTTCGGCCTCATAAACAGCATCCGACAAGATGTCTAAAGAGTCGTCATTCAGCGCATTGGCTTTAGAATGAAACTCCACTACAGCGACCTCTTTGTATTCATACCAACTGGCGACAGCGTTGCTATTTTCTGCCTTTAATGTTTGTTTGAGTTCTGAAAACCTGAGCACATCGTTGGAGTGCACAATAGGTGCATAGACACCAGTTTCTTGAAGAACTTGTAAGCCTTCGGTTGACACATTGTAAAAGCTTTTTTCAACATTTTTTAGCAAAAAGGCTGGAACAGGCCTGCCTTCCTCTGTGAGTCTGTTAATAAAATATTCGTGCCCGATGTTGTCAAGCAGTTCAAACGGGCCCTTGATCCAGTTGTAGCCTAGCTTCATAGCGTCGTCAATATCTGCGGGGTTGTTGGTTACATCTGGTAGCAGAGAGGTCGCATAACAAAGCACTTCTGACAATACTTTCCAGGCAAATTCGCCATATGGCCCACGGTCTTGAAGCAACACTTTAGCACCTTCCTTTTCACCCTTTTCTAGCAAGTCCGACCTGATCTTGGCAAAGGAAGTGTATTGGCCACTGTTAAAATCGATAGCTTTTCTGTCGCTACCAAGGCCCTGGTAAAAGCCTTGATTGTTCTTGTTGCCGGTTTGTCCGTTAGCAATCATATTGGCAACAAACTCGTTTGTTTTGGCGTACTTGTGAAAAGGGTCGTTGTCAGGAAGAATATTAACCAAACTTTGAGCAACATCCACCATTAGGTCGATGCCAATTAGGTCGTAAAGGCCAAAAACTCCGGTTTTTGGAAAACCAAACGGCCTGCCAAATACTGCATCGGCCTCCGCTGGAGACAGGCCCATCTCAAAAGCAAGGTTGAGTGCACATTGGATTGCAAACACTCCAACCCTATTTGCCAAAAAACCTGGCTTGTCTTCACAAAGGATAACGCCTTTTCCAAGCTGCATTTCACTAAACCGATTGAGGGTGTCAATAACCTCGTCGGTTGTTTGTTCGCCCCGAACAAGCTCAAGTAGGCGCATAAATCTCACAGGGTTAAAAAAGTGAGTAATAGCGAAGTTCTGACAAAACGAATTTGGCATTCCTTTGGTCAAAAGAGCAATTGGGATTGTGGAGGTATTTGAGGTAATGATTGTATCGGCGCTACAACAGTCAATTAAATTCCTATATAACTGTTGTTTTAGGTTAAGTCTCTCAACAATAGCCTCCGCTACCCAGTCACAATCAGCAAGCTTCTCAAAGTCGTCTCGAGTGTTGCCAATATAAATGAGCGCTTCGGCCTCCTCACTGATAAGCCCCGGCATTTCAGGATTTTTAAGGCGTTCTAACCCTTTACGAGCATGAGCGTTAACATCTTCCCCTTCAGTTGGAAGGTCAAGTAGTATTACCTCAATTCCGGCATTAGCCACTTGACCCGCAATGCCGGCTCCCATTGTGCCGGCGCCAATAACACCAACTTTTTTAATTTTTTTGCTCATTGTGTGTTTAATTTGTGTGTTCGATGATAAAAGCTTTAATTGCCTCAAGTGTTCTTTTTGGGGACTCTATCGGCAACATGTGCCCAGTTTTGTCTATTTGAGTTATTCGAGCCCTCAGGCTTGATGCCAGCTCCAGTCCAAATTTGATGGGAGTCATTTTATCTTCGCTGGCAAGAATTACGTGAGACGGGATGTTGATTTCAGAGACTCTAGAGCCGCCTGCACAGTAGTTGTGACACGCTTTGAAGTCAGTCGCCAGAGGGTTGCCTGATATAATCTGTCTTGCAATAGCAATTGGCTGCATTCCAGGCACAGCGCTAATGCCGGCGTGAGTTTGTGACCCAAACCCCCACCGAAGCATGAAGTCCGCCCCTTCAGCTGCAGATGATTCGGCAGCGGCAATAAGTAAATCACTAACAGGTATTGAGGCCGAACTAGCGACCGCAGTTAGGGTTTTTAGCCTATCACCAAGAGCCCCTGCAGCTTCCAGTGCCACCAAAAAGCCGGCAGAATGGCCAACCAAGTGAATTGATGGTGCTTCTATAGTGTTAAGCGCCTTAACCAGCCACTGACCCGTAGCTTCAATCGTACTTAACGGCTCGCCTGCCGAAAGGCCGTGACCAGGAAGATCAGGAGCAAAAACTGAATACCCATGAAACGCAAACCACCTTGATTGCAATGCCCAGCACCTGTGATCAAGGCCACTTCCATGAACGAAAACAACGGCCGGCTTGTCTTTATCAAAAGCACAACCACCTGTGGCTGCAAATGTTTTATGCTTGTTAACGATTGTAATCATCCGGCCATCCTCTCTACCGCTTTCAGTCCACCTTTGAAATCCTTAATAATGTCGGTAATAGATTCAATGCCAACAGAAACTCTAATAAGATCCACACTGCTTCCTGCGGCCTTCATTGCCTCATCGTCAAGTCGAGAATGTGTTGTGCTGGCGGGGTGCAGTACAAGCGTTCTGGAGTCGCCTACATTGGCCAGATTAGATGCAAGTTTTAATGCGTCCATGAACGCACGACCACCGTTACGCCCACCTTGCACGCCAAAGCACAACATGGAGCCAGCGCCTTGTGGGAATAACCGTTCGGCAACTTTGTGTGTGGGATTGTCAGGCAAATCTGGGTGGTTAACCCAAGTTACCAATTCCTGTTCAAGCAGCCAGCTAGTTAATTGTTTTGCATTTTTAACATGTTGCTGCATTCTTAAGCTCAGTGTTTCTACGCCTTGCAATAGTAAGAAAGCAGTATGAGGACTCATTGAAGGGCCAAGGTCGCGCATTGATTCTGCACGAATTCTCATTACCAGGGCCGAAGGGCCGTATTCTTCCCAAAAGCTAATTCCGTGAAAAGGCTCGTAGGGTTCAGTGAGTGTCGGATGCTTGCCGTGTGCGCCCCAGTCAAATGCCCCGCCATCAACAATAACGCCGCCAACCGCCACGCCATGACCACCCAGCCACTTAGTAACAGAATGGACAACAATATCTGCGCCGTGCTCGAACGGACGACAGAGTGAAGGCGTTGCAAAAGTTGCATCGACAACAACAGGCAGTCCATACTCATGAGCAATTTTGGAAATAGCGGGCAAGTCCGAAACCTCAAGCCCTGGATTACCTATTGACTCACAAAATACAAGTTTGGTATTGTCTTGAATAGCTTCTGTGAGAGATTTTGAGTCGTTAATCGATACAAAGGTGCAGTCAATGTCAAAGCGTTTGAGGGTGTGTTTCAACAGTGTTGCAGTCGAGCCGTAAATCTGAGCTGCGCTAACAATGTGGTCGCCAGCAGAGCACAAGGTGATAAAGGTAACAAACAGCGCACTCATTCCTGAAGCGGTACAAATGGCTCCCGTTCCTCCTTCAAGGGCGGCAATCCTCTGTTCAAGTGTTGCAACGGTTGGGTTGGTCATGCGACTGTATATGTGGCCGCCTTTTTCTATGTTAAATAGAGCTGCCGCCTCATCTACACTCTCAAAAACATAGGAAGTTGTTTGATAGATTGGAACGGCGCGCGAGCCGTATGATGGATCAGGTTGGTAGCCGCTGTGAAGTGCAATTGTTTCTTCACCCAGAAAAGATGACTTGCCCATATATCTCCCAAATAAATATTTTAAATATAAAACCCGCATTATACACACGTCTCAAAAAATGTAATTATTTATTAGACGACCATATATTAATTATGCTTTCTTTACTTTTAAATGTTATAATTTGCAGCTTCAAATTTGCTAAGGGGGCTAGAAATGAGTCAGAAGATACAATTAACACTATCAGATCGCTTGCGTAAATCACCGTACTTCGATGCCACCATACGTGCGGGCGCATCAACATTTACTATATATAACCACATGCTTATGCCGACCTCGTATGAGGGTTCCGAGAAGGATTATTGGAACTTGGTTAACAATGTAACGATGTGGGATGTGGCCGCTGAACGCCAGGTAGAAGTTAGTGGTAGTGATGCTTATCGATTTGTTGAATATATCACCCCAAGAGATCTTTCAAATTTACAAATTGGCCAAGGAAAATACGCACTTATTACCGACGAAAACGGTGGCATTATCAATGATCCGATAATATTAAGGCTTGGAGAGCAGCGCTTTTGGCTCTCTATCGCAGATAGTGATGTCTTGCTTTGGGCCAGAGGGCTTGCATGTGGTTTAGGTTGGGATGTGCAAATTCATGAACCTGATGTGTCGCCACTTGCAATCCAGGGTCCAAATAATTTGCCACTGATGAACGATCTATTTGGTGATTGGGTTGACGACCTAAAATATTTCTTTTTTAAGGAGACAGAGTTAAACGGCATCCCCTTAATTGTGCAACGCTCAGGCTGGAGTAAGCAAGGAGGTTTTGAGCTTTACTTGATGGACGGCACACAAGGCGATAAATTATGGGAGGCAGTCCTGAGCGCTGGCAAGAAGTACGATATTAAACCTGCCACACCAAATAACATTGAACGTATTGAGTCTGGGCTATTTTCTTGGGGCAACGACATGAAGCTTGAGAACAACCCTTTAGAGCTGCCACTTGGAAAATTTTGCCAGCTTGACAAAGGTGCTGAATATTTAAGTAGAGAGTCGTTACAACGAATTAATTCAGAAGGTGTAAAAAATAAAGTTGTGGGCCTAGTGCTGAGCGGCGATGCACTTATTGATGGCTGTGAAAGCCCATGGCAAGTATTTTCAGACAAAAAATTGTGTGGAAAGCTCACCAGTATAGCCCACTCACCGCGGCTTAATTCAAACATAGCCTTTGCAACGGTTGATAGTCGGCTGAGTGAAACTGGTACAAAGCTTACGGTTGAAACGCCTTGTGGGTCTCGAAATGCAACAGTGTCTGACACTCCATTTATTTAACAATGGTTGCGGGCTAGAGCCTGCATAACGCTATGGAAGGTTTGTAGAGTTCGGTAAAAAGAACCACAGCTTAACTTAGGAGTGGCCGACTTGCTAGGCACTAAAGGAAAAACCCATGAAAAACACCATTAATAAGTTTCGAAATTTTTGGCAAAATATCTCTTTTTCACGTGAGAAAAATACAGCGTTTAATCCAGATTTGGATGAAGAGAGTTTGACTCAAATAAAGGCCGATATTGATTATTGCGTCTATTCAAATGCAGGTGAAATGTCATTGCGCGCCCATGCTTGTAAAATTGCCAGTGATTATCAATCGTTGAGTGAGGTTGGTAGAGAAAAGTTTTTCATGTTATTGCTTAATCACTATCACTTTGATCAAGAGAGCGCGGATGCCATTATCAATAAATGGAAAAATAACAAGGATGACGTTTGGCGCTTACGCGCCGCCTTAGAGTCACACAGCCTAAAATTATTTAAGCTTTTTAATGGACTTAATGAGGGGGTTAAATTTTTGGTGGATATGCGTGCAGATATGCTTAGTGCGCAAAAAAATAACGTCGCTTTCAAGTCGCTTCAAAACGAACTCAAATATTTGCTTAAAGAATGGTTTGATTTAGGGTTCTTAGAGCTTAAAGAGGTTAATTGGAACTCACCCGCATCGCTTTTGGAAAAATTGATTAAATACGAGGCGGTCCATGCAATAAGAGATTGGAGCGATTTGAAAAACAGACTGGACTCGGATCGTTATTGTTATGCGTTTTTTCACCCACAAATGGAAAATGAGCCTTTAATTTTTATTGAGGTGGCACTTACAAACGGCGTCGTTGGTAATATTGATCGGTTATTAGATGAAAATGCGCCTACTGTAGACCCGATGAGCGCTGATAGCGCAATGTTTTATTCCATTTCCAATACTCAAAGCGGACTCGCAGGTATTGGTTTTGGCAATTTTTTAATTAAAAGCGTGGTGAAAGAACTACAAAAAAATCACCCTAAATTAACTAATTTTGCCACTCTCTCGCCTATCCCTGGTTTTAACCATTGGCTTAATAAAAATATTTCTATCGTCAATGAAGTGCTTAGTAAAGATGAAAAAGATGCGTTTATCTCTGTAAGTCAGTCGGTTGCCATTGAGGATGCATTTGAGGCGCCTCTTTATGAAAACGAGAGTGTTAAAACAGCTCTTGAAAAGCCCTTAATGAAGCTGGCCTTGCACTATCTGAGCAAGGAAAAATCAGGCAATAATAGAGCGAAAGACCCAGTCGCTCATTTTCACTTAAGCAATGGCGCATCTATTGGAAAAATCCATGCACTTGCCAACACTTCGAGCCGTGGCATGAAAGAGTCTTCTGGCATGATGCTTAATTATCTTTATATGCTCGATAAAATTGAAAATAACGGTGTTAATTACATTGAAAACGGCACAATTTCCACCTCTCAGATAAAGAAATAAAGTAAGCAAGAGTGGCGTTTTTTGCTTACATCCTATCTGCTTGCGCCAATTCAGCGCGCATAGCGTCAATGGTTGCCTTGTAGTTGTCGGTATTAAAGATTGCTGAGCCTGCGACAAATGTATCTGCGCCGGCTTTTGCAATCTCTCTGATGTTGTTGGTTTTAACGCCACCATCAATCTCCAGCCTGATATCTAGGCCTTTGTCATCAATCATTTTGCGCACAATTCTTAACTTGTCCAATGAGGATGGAATAAATGACTGACCTCCAAACCCTGGGTTTACCGACATCAGCAACACCATATCAAGATGTTCAAGCACATGCTCAAGGTAGCTTAGAGAGGTGGCGGGATTGAAAACCAGGCCGGCTTTACAGCCCTGTTCTTTAATCAGCCCAATGGTGCGATCAACGTGTTCGGAGGCTTCGGGATGAAAGGTAATATAAGAGGCGCCAGCCTTGGCAAAATCTGGAATGATTCTGTCCACTGGTTTGACCATCAGGTGTACGTCAATCGGCGCTGTTACACCGTGACTTCTAAGTGCGTCGCAAACTAAGGGGCCAATTGTTAGATTGGGCACATAGTGGTTGTCCATGACGTCAAAGTGGACAATGTCCGCGCCCGAAGCGAGCACCGTGTCAACTTCATCGCCCAGCTTGGCGAAATTAGCGGCCAAGATGGAGGGGGCAATATAGTTTGATTGTTTCATATTAACTTTATTGGTTATTAATCAATCGTTAGCAGGCATTGGCCTGTCATTTCAACGGGGCTCTCAATGTTCATTAATTTAAGTAAACTTGGCGCCAAACCGGCCAGAGAGCCAACATCGGGCTCGAGTAGCTCTACCTTGCGCTCACCGACATAAATAAGCGGCACCGAGTTGTTGGTGTGAGCGGTGTGACTTTTATTGGTTTTTGGATTGACCATTTGCTCGGCGTTGCCGTGATCTGCTGTGATGAGCATTTCTGTACCAGTATTTTGGCAGACTTTGTGAATTTTTCCTAGGCAAGCATCAATAGCCTCAACTGCACTAATAGCGGCTGAAAGTTTGCCGCTGTGTCCAACCATGTCTGTATTGGCGTAGTTGCAAATAATCAAGTCGTATTTGCCAGACTCAATCGAAGCTACAAGAGCGTCGGTTAGTTCGGGGGCGCTCATTTCAGGCTGGAGGTCGTAAGTAGCCACATCTGGCGATTGAATTAATGTTCTGTCCTCGCCTGGTAGTGACTCCTCAACGCCACCATTAAAGAAAAAAGTTACGTGCGCGTATTTTTCTGTTTCGGCTATTCGTAGCTGATTCATGCCCAAGTCTGAGACGTAGCCACCCAGTGTGTTGTTGATGGTTTGCGGTGGGTACGCACAAGGCAGGTTAAATGCCTCTTTGTACTCAGTCAAACAAACATAGTGTGTTGGTGCAAATGTTTCACGTGAAAACTCTGAAAAGTTGGCGTCGGTTATTGCTCGAGTTAACTCACGCGCACGGTCGGCGCGAAAATTCATAAAGATAACCGCATCACCTTCGTTGATTGTTACAGCCTCGCCAACAGTAGTAGGCTTAATAAACTCGTCGTTTTCGCCTCGCTCGTAAGCCGCTTCGACAGCCTCAGCTGCAGAAGTTGCGCTGTATTCGCCTTTGCCGTTGATAAGGAGGTTGTAGGCTTTTTCAACCCTGTTCCAGCGGTTGTCTCTGTCCATTGCGTAAAAACGACCAATAACAGAGACGATTCGACCCTTGCCGAGTTCGGTTATTTTCTCTTCTAAGTCAGCAACGAACTCGTTGGCGCTATTCGGTGGGGTGTCTCTGCCATCGGTAAAGATATGCAAGTAAATTTCTGCACAGCCTTTTTGGCTGGCCATTTCAAGCATTGAAAGTATTTGGCCATGGTGTGAATGCACGCCGCCATCAGACAGTTGGCCCATAATGTGGACGGCTTTGGCGTTATCGTTGGCAGTATTTAAGGCTGAGCACAAGGCCTCGTTTCTAATAAAAGCACCCGAATCAATATCGTTTTGTATAAGTGTGTAGTTTTGCTCAATGATTCTGCCAGAACCAATGGTTAGGTGGCCTACTTCAGAGTTGCCCATTTGCCCCTCAGGCAGACCAACGCTTGCACCAGAGGTGCCAATCAGTGTGCTTGGGTATTGACTTATCAGAGAATCCCAAACCGGTGTGTTGGCGAGAGCTATGGCGTTGTTTTCGCTATTTTCTGAATGGCCCCAGCCGTCGAGAATAATGAGTAGTTTTGTTTGTTTCATTGCGTGCTTTGTATATTAAACGTTAAATAAGAAGTGAACAACATCTCCATCTTTAACAATGTATTCTTTGCCCTCGGAGCGCAATTTACCTGCGTCTTTTGCTCCTTTCTCGCCCCCACACTCAAGAAAGTCATTAAAGGCTACGGTTTCTGCTCGAATAAAGCCCTTTTCAAAGTCACCATGAATTTTACCAGCCGCAACAGGTGCACTGTCGCCAATGTTGATTGTCCATGCGCGAACCTCTTTAACGCCGGCGGTAAAGTAAGTTTGTAAGCCAAGCAACTTATAACCTGCATGAATTAAGCGGTCTAAGCCTGATTCTGTTTGTCCCATATCGTCTAAAAAACTTTGCTTGTCTTCGTCGTCTAGCTCGGCAATTTCGGACTCAATGTCAGCACAAATACTCACAACTTGTGAGTTTTCCTGGTCGGCAAAACCCTCAACCGCGCTTAGGTGTGGATTGTCTGAAAAGCCGCTTTCGCTAACGTTAGCGACATATAGCACCGGTTTTGAGGTTAAAAGCTGCAAACCCTTAAGAAGTTTAGCCTCTTCTTCATTAAACTCAAGCGACCTAACGGGGAGGCCGTCTTCCAGTGCCGGCATGATTTTCTCAAGCAGGGCTTTAAGGGGTAATCCCTCTTTTTGGCCAGATTTGGTGTTTTTCAGGGCCTTTTGATAGAGTTTTTCTACCGCCAGCATATCCGCCAGCGCTAATTCCGTATTTATGATTTCAATGTCATCGAGTGGCGACACTTTGCCAGCGACATGGATAACATCCTCGTTTTCAAAACAACGCACAACGTGCAAAATGGCGTCGGTTTCACGAATATTGGATAAAAACTGATTGCCCAGCCCTTCGCCTTTTGAGGCGCCCTCGACCAAGCCGGCAATATCTACAAACTCCATTGTTGTTGGTAAGATTTTTTCTGGCGAAACAATGGTCGCTAACTGGTTTAGACGGATATCGTTAACAGGGACAACGCCCACGTTCGGCTCAATGGTGCAAAAAGGGTAGTTGGCAGCATCGATGCCGGCCTTGGTAAGTGCGTTAAAAAGGGTTGATTTGCCGACGTTTGGTAGGCCTACAATGCCACATTTAAATCCCATTTGTTTCTCCTTGTGCTGTGTGCAGCTGCTTCATGGCTTCTTCAAATTTGCCCTCGACAATTTTGTTTATGACGCCTATTGCATCATCCATACTGTCTTCAATCAGGGTTAGTTCTTTTGTGCTTGGCTGGTTAAGAACAAAGTTGACCACTTCGTTTTTATTGCCCGGATGGCCAACACCAATTCTCAGGCGGTAAAACTCTTTACAGTCTAGCGCCTTGATTGTGTCCCTTAAGCCGTTATGGCCGCCATGGCCGCCGCCTTTTTTTATTTTTGTTGTTCCTGGATTAAGATCCAGCTCGTCGTGTACAACGAGTATTTCCTCGGCTTCAATATTGAAGTAGTTGGCCAGCGCTTGAATAGCTTGGCCTGAACAGTTCATGAAGGTTTGAGGTTTTAAAAAACGTACTTTTGTATTGGCAAGCAAGGCTTCGCAAGTTTCGCCAAAAAATTTAGATTGTTTGCTGAAGCTGACGCCCAGCTGGCGCGCCAACGCTTCAACAAACCAGAAGCCAGCATTGTGACGGTGTGCTTGATAGTCTTTGCCCGGGTTACCCAGGCCAACAATCAGCTTAATGGCCACAATGCTTTGATGTGTTTATTGAGTCAAAAAGACCAAGCACATTAAGCTTCGCTGTCTCCATCTGCAGAAGCAGCGTCGTCGCCTTCGGCGTCGTCGCTTTCAGGGGCGACAGGTGCTTCTGAGAAGTCTTCTTCTTCCTCAGTGACAACCTTAGCCTCAGAAACCGAAACAACCGTTTGGTCGTGTGCTTCAACATCATCGTGCTGAAGGGCTGTGATAACAACACCCTTTGGCAATACTAGGCCTGTAAGACTGATATGGTCGCCAATCGCTAGGCCACTAATATCAATATCGATACCGTGAGGCATGTCTTTAGGTAGGCATGAAATTTCAACCGCAACGACAAACTGGTTCAAAAGAGCGCCAAGGCGTAGCGCCTCGTTTTCTTCTTCGCCAATAAAGTGAAGTGGTGATGTTGTGACAAGCGCATGCTTTGCATCAACACGCAAAAAGTCAATATGACTGATGGTGTTTTTTGAAGGGTGGCGTTGCAAGTCTTTAATAATAACCGACTCTTTGTTTTTGCCAACAACTAGATCCAGTACCGAAGTAAAAGAATCTTCGTTTTCTAGCAGGTGGGTAACTTCATGAAAGTCAACGGTTACCATTGATGGGGCGTTTTTGCCACCATAAACAACACCTGGTACTTTCTCTTCTTTACGCAGGCGGCGGCTCGCACCTTTCCCCTGGTCTTCACGCGCAATGGCGTTTACTGTAATACTCATTTTGAGTTCTCCATTAAATGAAAAAACACCACCTTAGTGATGTTGCTTTTAAGCTGCTTTGCGACCAAGCAGACTGGAGGGTAATTTTACCTGAAAATGAAAGGGTTGCAACGCAAATACGTTAGCGCGATTTGAGCCAAAACAAAATACCAATCGTTCCGCTCAAGCTGGCGTAAAGCCAAAGCGACTGGGTGACAAGAATACCAGAGAGGATAATAAGTGTGCCTGCAATAATTACAGCGCTTTGTTTGGCGGCGTTTTCTTTTAACTGTTTAACAATAATATCGGTTTGTTGCTTGGCAATTTTTTGCCCCTGGGCGCCCTTCTCTAGTTGTTTTAACGCTTTAATGGCCAACATTGGCAGTTGTGGCAGCTCTGCAATAAGCTCGGGCAGTTGCTCGGATATTTGTTTCATCGAATTTTTAAAGCTGTACTTGTCTTTAACCAGCTTTTCAAGGAACGGTTTGGCGGTTGCCCATAGGTCTAAATCGGGATAAAGCGTGCGCCCAAGGCCTTCAATGTTCAGCAGGGTTTTGTCTAACAATAACAGCTGCGGTTGAATGGAAATATTAAATCTTCTGGCCTCTTTAAACAAACTTAAAAGCACCAGGCCAAAGGATATTTCGCTAAGCGGTTTTTGAAAAATAGGCTCACAAACGCTGCGAATGGCGTTTTCAAATTCTAAGATATTGGTGCCCTCTGGCACCCAGCCAGACTCAAGATGCACCTGAGCGACACGCTTGTAGTCTTGGTTAAAAAATGCCAAAAAGTTTTGCGCTAAATAGTACTGATCCTCGTCACTGAGGCTACCCATAATGCCAAAATCGATGCCGATATATTGCTCACTCTCACCAACAAAAATGTTGCCGGGGTGCATGTCTGCATGAAAAAAGTTATGCTCAAACACTTGGGTGAAAAAGATCACAACACCGTTTTCGGCAAGCGCTTTTAAGTCAACACCGTTTTCTTTGAGGGTTTCAATTTTGCTAATAGGTGTGCCATAAATGCGCTCAGTCACCAAGACGTTTGCGCGACATAAGTCCCAATGTACTTTTGGCACATATAGAAGGTCCGAGCCTTCGAAATTCTTTCTAAGCAAGGAGGCGTTGGCGGCCTCTGTCATCATGTTGAGCTCGTTGTAAATAATGCCCTCAAACTCGGCCACAGCCTCAACAGGGCACAGTCTTTTGCCGTCGGGGTGTTTTTCTGCCAATGCGGCAAAAGCGTAAAGCAGTCGAATGTCACGCTTTATTTTCTTTTTAATGTCGGGGCGAACAACTTTGATAATGATTTCTTCGCCATTAAGGTTTACAGCGCTATGTACTTGTGCGATAGAGGCAGAAGCCAGCGGCGTATCATCAAACGAAGAAAAGAGTTCGCTGACATTGGCGCCCAGTGCTTTTTCAATAATGGCCTTGGACTCTGAGGCTGGAAACGGCGGGCATTTGTCTTGTAACTTGGCGAGCTCATCGCCGATGTCGTCTGGCAAAAGGTCTCGACGTGTGGACAGGGTTTGACCAAATTTAATAAAAATCGGCCCCAGCTCTTCTAATGCTCGGCGGATTCGTTCGCCTCTAGAGAGTTTGCTAGAAGGAAAATAGTGCCATGGTGTTACGTGTATCAGTGGCTTAAAGCTCTTTAGTAAGGGTGTTGAGAGAATGAGGTTGTCAAGTCGATAACGGACCAGTACCCGAGAAATGTGAATAAAGCGTAGCAAGCTTCTCATCTACTTTGCCCCGCAATTAAAAAAACGCGAGCGCGAGGGCGCAACTAATAAAGTTGAGAGGTCGTCTTTCAGTGTTTCGACAATATTGCCTAAGTTATCTCTGGGTCTTGTTTTGGCAAAACGAACCGCCTTGCCTAGCTGGTGCGCCACAATGTCGCCAGTGTGCTGCGATATCAATTCCTCAACATCGATTGACGTTTCTGCAAATAAATCGGACAGCAGTTGCGCAACCTTGACATTGCCGTGGATAAGCACTTCGTCGTTTGCTATTAAGTCTTTAAGTTCCGCGCCTTTAAGCAGTGACAAAAAGGCCGATTGGTTAAGGGTAATGTCAACATCTGAGCTTTGTTGTTGCGTTTCAAGCACATAAATACGTGAGTTGATGCAAACGAAGTATAGACTCAAGCGAAGCTCCGGCACATGTAGGGCGATGTTGTGACCCTCAAGTTTGTCCATTTTTACCGCACCATTGGCGATTAATAAGTTTAGGGTTTTTTCTAGGGTAAGGCGCAGCATGGCGTTTAAGTCTTAACAGCCTTGTGTAGCGCAACAATGCCGCCAGAAAGGTTGTGGTATTCGCAGAAAGAAAAACCAGCATCAAGCGCCATTTGCTTTAATGTTTCTTGGTCTGGGTGTTTGCGAATAGATTCTGCTAGGTATTGGTAGCTTTCCTCGTCGTTGGCAATCAGGCCGCCGAGTTTTGGCATGACGCTGAAGGAATAAAAGTCGTAGAACTTTTCTAAAAAAGCATTATCAACTTTTGAAAATTCCAACACCAACAAGCAGCCGCCTTTTTTGAGTACACGGTGCATTTGCCTAAGTGCGGCGTCTTTATCGGTGACATTTCTTAGGCCGAAAGCAATGCTGACACAATCAAAAGTATTGTCTTCAAAGGGTAGAGATTCGGCATTAGCCTGGACAAACTCAACGTCCACTAAGCCGCGGTCGATGAGGTTTTTTCGACCCTCTTCAAGCATCGCACCGTTGATGTCCGATAAAATGACTTGGCCTGTTGCGCCGACTTTCTCTCTAAACTTAATCGCTAAATCGCCCGTACCACCAGCAATATCCAGAACTTTGTCGCCTGCGCCGACGTTGCTAAGGCCAATCGCGTAACGCTTCCACATGCGATGAGCGCCCATAGAAAGGACGTCGTTCATTAGGTCGTAGTTGCTCGCTACTGAGTCGAAGACGCCTTTGACTAGGCCCTGTTTGTCGGCGGCATCTACTTGCTGATAGCCAAAGTGCGTGGCTTTACCCATGGTTAGCTTGTAGGGTAGTCCCTAAAGTCGTGACCGGTATAAATTTGTGTTGGTCTGAAGATGCGGTTGTTAGACACTTGCTCATGCCAGTGAGCAGCCCAACCAGCAGAACGTGACATCGCAAAAATTGGCGTGAAGTGTTCTGGCGTAAACTTAAACACTTCCGAATAAAGAACGCCCGAGTAGAAATCGACATTCGGATAAACGCCTTTATGGCTTAGCAACTCGTCGCAAATAGATTCAACCTCTAAAGCTGTTTCGAAGCGGTTCGAGAGCGTGATGCCGGTCTTTGCAACGTAGTCTTTAATCATTTTTTCTAAAATGGTTGCTCTTGGATCTTTGGTTCTGTATTCGCGATGTCCCATGCCCCAAATTACTTGCTTGTTTTTAAGGCGACCCTCAATCCAAGATCTTGCGTTTTCTGGTGAGCCAATTTCGTCCAGCATTTTTAAAACACTTTCATTTGCGCCGCCATGAAGTGGTCCCGCTAGGGTTCCTACGCCAGCTGAAATGGAAGAGAATGGATTGGCCAAACTTGAGGCTGTTACCATTGTTGAGAAAGTTGAAGCGTTAATAGTATGCTCTGCGTGGAGAATCAAACACACATCAAAAAGTTTAACGAGATCAGGATCGACTTGTTCGCCAAAACACATATACATAAAGTTTTCTGCGTAGCCGAGGTTGCTTGCTGGCTTAATAGGGTCGTAACCCCGAGAAATGCGCGTCCACATTGCCACTAGGGTGCTCATGCTTGAGATGATTTTCACTAGCGCGTTTTGTGTATAGGCAGAGTCCGGTTTGCTTGCGCCTGCATCCGGGTAGAAAGTCGCCATGGCTGCAATGGCTGTTTGCAATACGTCCATCGGGTGGCCACTTGCAGGAAGTGACCAAAGAAGCGCTCGGATGTTACGTTTTACTTCGTATTTTTTGTGAAGCAAATCTTTGAATTCATCCAGCTCTTTAGTGTTTGGAAGTTCGCCGTTTTGTAGTAGTAATGCGGTTTCTTCAAAAGAAGAATACTTGCACAGGTCTTGAATTGAGTAGCCTCGATAAGCTAGAACGCCATTTGGACCATCAATAGATGAAATAGATGATTCGGTTGCCGGCACATTTGCCAGTCCTGGGATGTAGTCTATCATTTTTACTCCTTTTAAATAGAAAACGAAGATCCGCAGCCGCAAGTCGTTTTGGCATTTGGATTGCTCACAACGAAGCGCGCGCCTTGCAAATCTTCTAAATAGTTAACAGTTGAGCCGACAAGATACTGGTAGCTCATTGGGTCAATAACCAGCTGAACACCCTGGTTGTTGACACCGCTGTCACCCTCTTTGATATTCTCATCAAAGGTAAAGCCGTAAGAAAATCCCGAACAACCACCACCAGTGATATACACCCGCAGTTTTAAGTCTGGATTTTTCTCTTCTTTGATGAGCTGAGAGACGCGATTGGCGGCACTGTCGCTAAAAGTTATTTCAGCTTCATCAATAATTTCTGTAGCATTCATTTTACATCATGGTAATAAGCCAACTTGCAATAAGCCAGCGTTTTCTTCAATTCCAAACATTAAATTCATATTGTGAATCGCTTGTCCGGCTGCGCCCTTTACTAGGTTGTCGATAACAGACATGATTACAAGCTTGTTACTGTGCTTCACATACTGTATGCCTATTTGGCAATAGTTGGTTGATTTGACCGAGCGTGTTTCGGGGTAGGCCCCTTCATCCAGTATTTTAACAAATTCTTCATTTGCATAGGCTTTTTCAAAATATGGCCTTACATCGACACTGGTGTCGATCAGGTCCACATAGATGGTAGCCTCAATACCACGAATCATCGGCAGCAAGTGCGGTACAAACGTCAGCCCAACTGGCTCGCCAGCCAGTAGCGATAGCTCTTGTTTAATTTCCGGCAGGTGGCGATGACCGCTGACACCGTAAGCTTTGAATGATTCGGTTACTTCGCAGAACAAAGTTGCCTGGTTTGCAGCACGTCCAGCACCACTGGTGCCCGATTTGCAGTCAGCAATAATGTTAGAGCAGTCGATCAACTTGTTTTCTAGTAGCGGCTTTAACGCCAATAAGACGGCGGTTGGGTAGCAACCAGGGTTGGCAACCAGTTTTGCATTACTAATTGCATCTCTACGAACCTCAGGCAGGCCATAAACGGCCTCCGCAAGAAGCTCGGGCTGGGTGTGTTTCATGCCGTACCAGTCAGACCAGTTATCGGCATCGTCGATGCGGAAATCGGCGCCGAGATCAACCACCTTAATGCCTTTGTCGATAAACGCACCAGCATCTTCCATGGCAACACCGTGAGGCGTGGCAAAGAAAATAATGTCGCATTCGTTAAGAGTGTCGTCGGTCGGTAGCGAAAAAATCAGGTCTGAGACACCAATTAAGCTTGGAAATACTTCGCCCACTTTTTTACCATTGAGCCCTCTAGAGCTAATGGCAATGACTTCGGCTTCAGGGTGGGCGTGAAGCAGTCGTATTAGCTCAACACCGGTATAGCCAGAGCCACCTATAATGCCCGCTTTAATTGTCATTAATGAGACCCCCCCAGTTTTTTCTCAAGGTAATGAATGTTCATGCCACCCTTGCAGAAGACCTCGTCTTGCATAATTTTTCTTTGCAGTGGGATGTTAGTTTTGATGCCGTCAATCACCATCTCATCAAGGGCGTTTTTCATTTTCATAATGGCCTCGTCACGAGAGTCGGCAAAAGTGATCAACTTGCCGATCATCGAGTCGTAATGTGGCGGCACCCTGTAGCCGTTATAAATATGGGAGTCAACTCTTACACCCAGCCCGCCAGCAGTGTGATACTGGGTAATGGTGCCAGGCGAGGGCATAAAGTTGTTAGGGTCTTCGGCATTAATTCGGCATTCTATCGAATGGCCTTTGATGCACACATCTTTTTGCTCAACTGAAAGCTTGTCGCCGCCTGCAATCAGGATTTGTTCACGGACAATGTCTACACCGGTAATCATCTCGGTCACTGGGTGTTCGACCTGAATACGGGTATTCATTTCAATAAAGTAAAATTCGTCGTTCTCGAATAAAAACTCGAAAGTGCCGGCACCGCGGTAATTGATTACTTTGCAAGCATCGGCGCAAACACTGCCAATTTTATTTCGCAATTTTTCGGTAATGCCCGGTGCAGGGGCCTCTTCTACAACTTTTTGATGGCGACGCTGCATTGAGCAGTCTCTCTCACCCAGGTGGACGGCGTTGCCGTGTTGGTCGGCAAGGATTTGTACTTCAATGTGTCTTGGTGTGGTTAGGAATTTCTCCATATAGACTTCACCGTTGCCAAAGAAGCTTAAGGCCTCTGTTTTTGTCAGCTCAATTGAGCTGACCAAGTCTTCTTCGCGCTCAACAACGCGCATGCCACGGCCACCGCCACCGCCAGAAGCTTTAATGATGATTGGAAAGCCAATTTTATGGGCCAGACGAATGTTTTCTGCGCCATCTTCACCTAGGGCGCCATCCGAGCCTGGCACACAAGGAACACCAGATTTTTGCATTGCCTCAATAGCGGCAACTTTGTCACCCATTACGCGAATATTGTCGGGTCTTGGGCCGATAAATATAAAGCCAGTTTCTTCAACTTGCTCGGCAAAATCAGCACTTTCTGAAAGAAAGCCATAGCCTGGGTGAATGGCGTCTGCATGTGTCACTTCAGCGGCGCTGAGAATGGCCGGAATATTTAAATAGCTTTGAGCTGAAGGGTGTGGACCAATACATACGGCTTCGTCTGCAAGGCGCACGTGCTTAAGGTCTTTGTCTGCAGTGGAATAAACCGCAACTGTTTGGATGCCCAACTCTTTACAGGCACGCAAAATCCTTAGTGCAATCTCGCCGCGATTGGCAATTAATACTTTCTTGATTGAACTCATTTGATTACGACAAGCGTTTGACCAAATTCGACGGCATCGCCGTCATTAACTAAAATTTCAACTACAGTGCCAGACTGGTCAGCTTCAATTTGGTTCATAATTTTCATTGCTTCAATGATGCAAACAGTGTCGCCCTGGTTGACGTGTTGGCCCACACTAACAAACGCTTTTGCACTTGGTGACGGGGCGGAATAGAACGTGCCCACCATTGGTGAAGCGATGGGGTGGCCATCAATGACTGGCTCTGATGCTTCACCGGCTACGCTTGGTGCAGCAGCAGGCGCGGCTACAGGTGCTGCCATCATTTGTGCGGGCGCCATCATTTGTGGTGCGTCACCATAACGAGAAATTCGAACCGACTCTTCGCCCTCTTTGATTTCGATTTCTGCCATGCCTGATTGTTCTAGCAGTTCCATGAGTTTTTTTACTTTTCTAATATCCATTAGTTTGTTTCCCCTTGTTTTTAAAGTTCAATGTATTCAGTTTGAATTGATGTGTTTAATTGCCGCACTTAGTGCAAATTCGTAACCTTGTGCGCCCAGGCCCGAAATGACGCCAACAGCAACGTCTGAAAAATAGGATTTTTTGCGGAAATCTTCTCTCTTATAAACATTAGAAAGGTGGACTTCGCAAAAAGGTATGTCAACTGCCAATAGTGCATCTCTCAAGGCAACCGAAGTGTGCGTGAAGGCGGCAGGATTAATAATGATGTAGCGAGTTCGATCCTTGTGCGCTTGATGGATTCTTTCAATGAGGCCAACTTCGCCGTTGTCTTGATGATGATCAAAGCTTAAGTTAGCATTGGCACATTGTGTTGCGAGCCTTTCGACGATGTCGCCCAACGTCTCAGCACCGTAATGACCGGGCTCTCTTACGCCTAATAAGTTTAGGTTTGGACCGTTAAGTAAGAGGACGTCAGACATGAAGTTATCCTTCATCAAATAAAATGAATTTTAACATCTATTTAGCTAAAGTTAGCGTGCATTTCCAGAATTTTCAGAGCATATAGCCCCAATATTTATATACTGTTAAGACGTTTTAGAAAGTCTTTTGCGCTGATTTCGCCAATGATTCTTTGCGATCTAGCCTCTTTCCCGTTTTTAAAGAAGAGGATGGCCGGCGGTCCGGCAATATCAAATCTTGCAAGCAGGGACTTATTGGACTCGGTATTATCCGTGACGTCAGCTGTTAAGGCAAGGGCATTGTCTAAATTATTAATGACCTCACGATCTGAAAAAACCTTTCTTTCAAGTGTTTTGCATGAAACGCACCAGTCTGCATAAAACTTGAGCACAATGAGGTTGTCGCCACCTTGGGCGTTGGTAATAAGGCGGTCCAATTGTTCCTCGGATTGCAGCAACTCAAAGTCAACGCTTTGCACGGTTTGGTTGTTGGCGTTATAGTCCCAGTCTGCAAGAGGTTGGAACATGTCGCCACCTCCTCGAGCAACAAGCAGCCACAGCAAGATGCCGTAACCTAGAGCAATTAAATTTACTGCCTTGAAGATGCGTCGCCACGAGCTGCTTTGCTTGTCTAGCGGGGTGATTGCACCCAGCGCGATTGGCGCTATTGTTAATAAGCTTGCCCAAAGTGCGAGTGAGGCAAACGGCGAAATGATGCGATCAAGAAGGTAAAGGGCAACGGCCAACATGAGCACACCAAACACATGTTTAACAGTCTCCATCCAGAGTCCGGATTTAGGTAGGGCGTTGATGCCCCAGCCGCAAATAATAATGAGAGGCACACCCATGCCCAGCCCCATCGCAAATAAGCCGATTGCGCCTTTCGTAGTGCTCCCATCAGCAATGACATAACTCAGCGCTGTGGCAAGGAATGGTGTCACACAAGGGCCAATGATGAGTGCGGATAGAAAGCCCATAATGGCTACACCAATAAAGCTGCCACCGTTTTGTTTGTTGCTGATTTGAGTGATTTTGCTCTGCAGTTTTTTAGGTAGCTGAATGTCGTAATAGCCAAACATTGAAAAAGCCAAAAAGATAAAGATAAGACCAAAGAGCAGAAGAACCCACGGCGTTTGCAATATCGCCTGAATGTTGACGCCGGCGCCAAAATATCCGGCAGTGGCGCCGATTAGGCCGTAAGCAATTGACATCGACAGTACAAAAACCAAAGACATTAAAACAGCCTTCAGCGTACTGGGTGAGTCTTTTTGGCCAATAATGATGCCCGAAAGAATTGGCACCATGGGATAAATACACGGCGTATACGATAGCGCAAGTCCGGCAAGAAAAGCGCCGATAAACAAGGCCAAGCCGCCCTTTTGGAACAATTCCTGAGCCGTTAGCTCTTCGTTGTTCATTTGCTCAAAAGCGGCAGGCAGGGGTTCTGTAGGCGTTTCTATATTGTCAGCCGAGTCATTAGTGTTGCTGTTTGCCCCTCTGCCTGGTAGGCTAATACTGTAATTGACCTGTTGGGGTGGGTAGCAAACCCCGCCTTTCCAACAGCCTTGATATTCAACGCTCAGCGTTACTTTGCCACTGCTGATGTCCGCAAGCGAAAGCAAAACTTCGATTGGCCGATCATAGATACTAACTTGACCAAAAAACTCGTCATTTTTTAGGGTTGCATTTGGGTAGATGATATTGGCAATGCTGGCACCTTCAACGTTAATCGATATTTTGTCTTTGTAAAGATAGTAATCTTCGTGGACCAGCCATCTGACGTTAATTGTCTGCGCATCAATCGCAATAACGTCTAGGTTAAAGGCCTCATCGGCCGGAAGTGGGCCGCCTGCTTGTAGCAAGCTGACTTGTGTCGACGGCTCAGAAGTGGTGCTAGAGTCAAGCGCGGGAGATTCGGAGACAGTTTGCGCCGGTGTTTTAACAGGCGCAGAAAGAGTGATGTTTTTTGTAATCGGTGGATAACAGATGCCGAGATCGGCGCAGCCATCAAACAAAATAGAAAGGGCTAAATCGGATGTGTTTTCGCTGGATATTGGCAACACAATACTTTGTTCGCCGCGGTAGATATTGATATTGCCTAAGAAGGCATCAACCGTAGGAATGGCCAGTGGAAAAATAGCGGCGCCAAGCTTGTTTGATTCTGCGGTAGAAACCTCAATGCTTTCTTTGACAATAAAATAGCCAGAAGCAATCGACCATGTTAGCTCAACCTTGTCCTCAATAATTTTGGCGTTGAGCTGGAATGCTTCACTTGCGGGCAATAAAGAGGCGTTGGCCGCCGAAAAAGGCCCCAAAAGCAGCAGTAATAAAAACGACAAAAGACGTTTCATATGAGTTCCTTGATCATGATTCGGCTAATTATATCAACTGTCCAAGTTGATTCATGAGGATTTGATGAAGATTTGATAACCGGTTGTGCCTTTGAGCTACAATATTATTGCATTGCGCAGGGCGTGTTTTGTTATATATAATTCGCCCTATGGCCCAGGCCTGTCTTCATTTTTCTGTGTAGGGATGCGTTAAATTATGACATATTCAAACCTTAGTTCGCGTCTCGCCCCCTGGCTGTTTGTATGGATTTGGAGTACCGGCTATTTGGCGGCAAAGTACGGCCTGCCATACGCCGAACCTTTTACTCTTTTGGCTTACCGCTTTGCGCTGACACTGTTATTGTTGACGCCTATTATTTTTGCACTGAAGCGACCATGGCCGAGATCGCGGCGAGCAATCCTGCATCTAATAGTTGCGGGAATACTGCTACACGGAATTTATCTAGGCGGAATTTTCCAAGCAATAAAGTGGGGAATGCCGGCAGGTTTGAGCGCAATGATAATTGGCCTGCAGCCTTTGGGCATGGCAATGGTTGCAGGCATAATGCTCAATGAGGTGGTAAGTAAAAAACAATGGCTGGGCCTTGGTCTTGGCCTTCTGGGTCTTTATTTTGTGTTATTTGAGCGTTTTAATTTAAGCGATGCAACGGTTTTGCTTGGCTTTCCTATTTGGGCGCTCGTAATAATGGTTGTGTCGCTCTTGAGTATCTCCATGGGAATGGTTTACCAAAAGCGTTATTGCAACGATATGGACGTCATAAGCGGCACTTGGATTCAGTACTGCGCTGCCTTGCTGCTTACTTTGGCGATTGTAGCTGGATTTGAGTCAGGCACGGTTGAGTGGTCATTGCCATTTGTTGCAACACTTGCTTGGCAAGTGTTGGGTTTGTCGATCGGCGCCATCCTGTTGTTGATGGCAATGATTCGCAGAGACGCCTCTGTTCGAGTGGGTAGTTATTTTTACCTTGTTGCTCCGCTTGTTGCTTTGCAAGCTTGGTATTTGTTCGATGAAACACTGGGCTTTATGTCGGCTATTGGTGTTGTGCTGATTGCCTTTGGCGTAAGCCTTGCTAGACCTATAAAAGACCACTAGGCGGCTAATAAAAACCCCTAAAAACAATGATAGATCATGCTTGCGCCTAGATCTCCCCTGCCTCTTCAAGCACCTCTCTTGCAATTCTAAAACACTCAACACCCTGTGGCACACCACAATAGATGGCAATGGCATGAATAATAGCTCTCAACTCTTCTTTGGTTACGCCATTTGTTAGCGCCCCTTTGCAGTGAGTTTCCCACTCGTGCATTTTTCCAAGTGCGGCGATCATCGTTAGATTCATCATTGATCGTGTTTTTTCGTCAATCGTCCCATCGCCCCAGCCAAATCCCCAGCACCACTGAGTCATTTGCTCCTGAAACGGCCGGTTGAAATCATCAGCAGCTGCCAGGTTTTTATTGACGTAGTCCTCACCGAGTGTTGCTTTTCTTTTTTCTAGCCCAAGTTCAAACAGTTCTTTGTCCATTTTGATTTCTCCAGTTAATTGCTTGTCTTTAATTATCGCATGACAAAAGGATTTTGCATTGGCTCGCTCGAGGTGTTAATCCAAGTCGTCTTTGTCCTAGTGTATTCATGTATGGCATCAATTCCGGCTTCACGACTGCCGCCACTGTTTTTAAAGCCGCCAAATGGCGCTATCGGTGAAATAGCTCGGTAGGTGTTTATCCAGACAATACCAGAACGTATTTTTTGTGATACTCGGTGGGCTCTTGCAATATTTTGTGTGAATACGCCCGCCCCAAGACCAAACTCTGAGTCGTTCGCCATGTTGATGGCGTCTTCTTCAGACTCAAAAGGGATGATGCTCATTACTGGTGCAAACAGCTCTGTGCGGGTGCTGTCGATAGATTGGTCGGGGCAATCCAGTAACGTTGGCTCAAGATAGTTGCCTACTTTTAAGTGTTCCGGCCTCTTGCCGCCGAAAACCAGCTTGGCGCCTTGTTTTACAGACTCGGTAATTACATTGTATGCACGATCAACTTGGTGCGCTGTGGCCAGTGGTCCAACTTGGGTTTTATCGTCTAGAGGGTCGCCAACAACAATCTCTTTTGCGCGTTCTGTTACTCGAGAGAGAAGCTCTTTGTGAATTGACTTTTGTACAAAGACACGAGAGCCAGCAACACAACTCTGGCCTGAGGCGCCAAAGTTTCCAGCGATAACACCATTAACAGCTCCTTCAATGTCACAATCATCAAAAATCAACATAGGAGATTTACCGCCAAGCTCAAGACTGACGTGGGCAAAATTTTCAGAAGTATTGCGGACAATGTGTTTTGCCACTTCACACCCGCCGGTAAAGGCCACTTTTGAAACTTTTGGGTGTGAGCTAATTACCCGACCACAAGGTTCGCCAAAGCCTGTAATAACATTTACTACGCCAGGCGGAAAGCCGGCTTTATCTACCAGTTCGGCAAATTTAAATAAGGCTGCCGGTGCTTGTTCAGACGCCTTAACAACAATGGTATTGCCAGCAGCAAGTGCCGGTGCAATCTTGGTTGCTGATAAAAACAATTGTGCATTCCACGGAACAATTGCAACAACAACCCCAATGGGCTCCCTTGTTGTGAAAACACGCATGTCAGGCTTGTCTATCGGCAATACCTCACCCTGAATTTTGTCCGCAAGCCCGGCGTAATAGTGATAGTAATCAGCCACATATTTTGACTGGCTTTTGGTTTCTACCGCAAGTTTTCCACTATCGGTTGTTTCCAGTTCGCCCAATGCGTCGGCGTTTTCAGTAATTAAGTCACCGAGTTTGTACAGTAGCCTGCCACGCTCGGTGGCATTTAATTTCGACCAAGGTCCAGCAAATAATGCCTCATGGGCAGATTCAATGGCGAAACTGGACTCTTCTTCGCTGGCGGCGGGGAACGTTGCCCACGACTTGCCGTTGGCGGGGTTTGTGCTTTCGAAATGATTCGCTCCAGTCGAAAATTCACCGTTAATGTAGTGCTTAAAGTGTTTCATTGCTTTCCTTTGTTGTCTCTATTTAAATGCCGGCATGACCTTGTCAATAAAGAGCTCTAACGAGCGTTTTTTCTTATCAAAGCTCATGCTGTTGTCTGACCAAAAACTGTACTCATCATAACCCAGCTCTTCACAGAACTTGATCCTTTGAATAACGTTTTCAGGGCTTCCGATAATGCTGTTTTTGCGCATTTTTTCAGGCGAGTACATCTCAATTCCTGCCATTTCATCTTCGCTTAGTGGTTTTATTAGGCCTTGGTCAATTGGCCTCTCGTTTTTAAACCATGCGCCGAAATAGCAATAAAAGCGTGAAATATCTTTTGTACCCTGCACCACCTCTTCTTCAGTTTCTGCAACGAAGGTGTGTCGAAGGAGCATAATCTTAGGCCTCGGCCTTTCACTGTGCTTCTCGCAAGCGTTGTTAAATTTTTCCATTAACGAGATCACTTCGTCGTCACCCAGCCATAGCGGCGTCACTTGAACATTGCAATCATTCTCTAAGGCGAAATCATGAGAACTTTGATCCCTCGCAGCAATCCAAATAGGCGGGCCATTTTCCTGAAAAGGTTTGGGCGAACTGCTTGTGCTTGGGAATGACCACTTCTCACCATTGTGCTCATAGTTTCCTTGCCATAATTTTTGTACTGCCGGCACCATTTCTCTCAACGCGCCGCTGGCAGCGTATGCATCAATGCCGCAACCGACTCGCTCGTATTCGAACGAGTATGCACCTCTAGCAATGCCAAGCTGTAAGCGCCCCCCTGTAATCAGATCAGCCATGGCAGCTTCGCCTGCGAGTTTAATTGGGTGCCAAAACGGCGCCACAACAGTTGCTGTGCCTAATTTGATATTTTTTGTTCGGTGCGATAAATCAACTAAGTTGGTAAACGGGTTGGGGGCAATGGTGAAGTTCATGCCGTGGTGTTCACCGGTCCAGATGGTGGTAAAGCCACCTTTCGCAGCAATTAGACAAAGCTCAATGTATTCATCGTAGAGCTTTTTTTGGCATTGACTTTTGTCAATGCGCTCCATGTGTACAAAAAAAGAAAAATCCATTTTTATTTCCTGTTATTGGTCACCAGGCTTGGTAATTGCCTCAACTTTTCCATCGGTCTCTTTGCCGACATAAATACCAAAGGCGTTAAGCGCTCTTTCAGCAATGTAACGCCTCAACATCGTCCGACTCCATTCATCACGTATCTTCTCAAACGGCACGGCGTCAAAATCAAAAAATTGCCCGTTTTGAGCTTTTGTTGTGTTTTCAACTTGCGCGCGATAGTAGATCAAGCTGCTTTTATCGTCATCGCTTTCAAACACCGAAAATAGATAATGCTCCGACGCATCAATGCCAATTGCATGTAGCTTGCCGAGTAGGCTGTCACCGTCATCAAGTGAGCCAAGGCTACTGGCCGTGGGAAAATCTAAGTACCCGCTAGGTTTTTCGTTGAGGAAAATTTGACCCCGACATTCAATAAGCGCACCCACCAATACTTTGGTGTTGTCGTCTTCCATTGCGCGGAGCATCTTTTGTTCCAAAGCCAGGTTGACATAGTTGCCACGCAAAAACACGAGAGGTGTGTTGATGGTGCTGTCAAACTCAAGTACTTTTCCAAGAAGAATGTAGTGATCGCCAGCATCGACGCATTTGTCTTTATCGCAATCAAACCAAGCCACAGAGCCGCTGATGATAGGGCTGCCTGTGGCTTTTATTTGCCAATTGACACTGGAGAATCTATCTTCAACAGGGCTGGCGAAAGTAGTGGAAATATGTTGCTGCTTTTCAGAAAGGATGCTAACAGCGAAATGCCCGCTTTTAGTGAACGTCCCAAGATTAATTGAGGCTTTGTCTATACATATAAGAATTAATTTTGGATCAAGCGAAACCGAGCTAAACGAGTTGGCGGTAAAGCCTATGGGTTGACCATCAGAATCAATTGTAGTGACTATAGTGACGCCTGTTGGGAAGGCTCCCAAGGCGTGTCGGAATTTTCTCGCCTCTTCACTAATCATGTTTTTGTAATGCCTTGGTTAGAAAGGTTTCGATGAGAGTATTGACTTTTTTAGGGGCAATATAGGCCATCATATGTGCCTCCCCAGCAATCGAGAAAAACTTACCATTGGGCGTAAGTTCGGCCATTTGCTTTGACATAGCCGGTGTTGAATTTGGATCGTCATCACCCGTTAAGTATAAAACAGGTGCTGTTAATAGCGAGAGTTTATTAATGAACGCCTTGTCTGAAAGTGCAAATAAGCGATAAGCGTGCCCGTAGCCATAGGGCGAGACAGCTGCCAACCATTGCTTAATTTTGGCTATTTTTAATAATTCGTCAGTGCTGTTTTTTTCAGAAAACCAGCGTTTTAGAGTTTGGTCGGTATTACCAATTTCGCCGGACTCAATGACCTGTTCGGCCCTTTGTAGGACACGGTTTTGTTCTGCTTGAGTTCTATTAAAAACAATATTAATGGGCACCAGGCTTCGAACTTTGTCGGGATATTTCAGTGCAAAGGCGACACTGATCAGTGCGCCCATTGAGTGTCCTACCAAGGAAAAAGACGACTCGCCAACATACTCAATGAGGCGACTAAGCTGCTCTACGTAGTCATCTAATGTGGGGCTGTTGTCGGGCACAGGGCTCTCGCCATGACCTAGAAAATCGTAGGCGACAACTTGATAAGAGCCACTGAAGTATTCTAATTGCGACTGCCATACATCGGCATTCATTCCAACACCGTGGACAAACACAAGCGTCGGCAAAGACGCGCCCACCATAGTGTACGCCGTGCCATCGGCAGCGAAATTTCGAGAGGATAGGGTTTGGTTGGTTCTCAAGTCAATCATTGTAGCCCTTACAGCGCCTTAAAAGTCATCAATGGCACACACCGTTTTTCACTCACTGCCTGCCGACTTGAGAGCGATAAATATAACGCATCTCTCTACACCTGTCAAGTAAGAAGTTTCGGCTAACTAAAGGGCGGCTGAGGCGTAAAAACAATAATTTGGATATTGATTAGAGCATGTAGCAATACCACAGCGCAGTCTTTTCTATATTAGCATTGCGCTGTTTTTGGTATAGTTTTATTGAATAAGAACCTTGGTTTTTGCTGCGTAACTGCGACATCAAGTCTTTGCCCAAATTATTGGCAAGAATAGGCAGCGCCCTATTCCAAGCATGGAGTGTGATGATTTATTTTTCTTTTAGTAAGGCCTTGTGGCAAAGGAGCCCGTCTGGCGGCTATATTTTGTTAACAATATATGCCGTAAATAATTAATTAATGGGAAATATTGATAATATCTCTACAAATTGTTTACAATGTAAGAAGTTCAAGTGTATTATTTGATCATTGTAATTTAATTGCTGCAGCGATAATTAATAAATAACATCACTTTTAAAATATAAACCGATACATATAATGAGCAACAAGCCACAGGATACTTTTCCAAGATTACTTGCAGGTCATGCAAAACTGCGCCCTAACCATACCGCCATTCGTGAGAAGGACTTGGGTATCTGGCAATCCTGGACTTGGTCGCAAGTCAGTAGAGAGGTTCAAACACTGGCCGGCGGCCTGGCGTCGCTGGGCCTAAAACGTGGCGAAAAACTAGCTATCATCGGCGATAATCGCCCCCGTCTGTATTGGGGCATGACTGCAGCCCAAACATTGGGCGCCATCCCGGTCCCGCTTTACCAGGATTCGGTTGCCGACGAAATGGCTTATATTCTCGATAATGCCGATATAAAAATTGCATTGGTAGAAGATCAAGAGCAGGTTGATAAATTGCTAGAAGTGCGCGATCGCTGCCCTCAAATAGAACACATTATTTTTGATGATCCACGTGGCTTGCGCCATTACGATCAGCCTTTTTTGCATAATTTCGAAGATGTTCAGCGCCTGGGCCAAGAATTCAACCAACAGAATGTCGATTACCTTAACAACGAAATGGCAAAATCTGACGGCGATGAGGTTGCCATTATGCTCTATACCTCTGGCACTACTGGCAAACCCAAAGGGGTTGTGCTAACGAATGACAATGTTATTATTACTGCACGCAATGGAATTGTGCGTGAAGGTTTGACAGCCGATGAAGACGTGTTGGCATATTTGCCAATGGCTTGGGTGGGCGACAATCTGTTTACATACGCCCAGGCTTTTGTTGCTGGTTTCTGTGTCAGTTGCCCCGAAAACGGCTCAACAGTCACCCACAACCTGCGAGAGATAGGCCCAACCTATTACTTTGCACCGCCACGAGTCTATGAAAATATTTTGACCCAAGTGATGATTCGTATGGAGGATGCTGGCAAGTTAAAACGCAGCATGTTTAACTACTTTATGGAGCATGCACGCAAGAACGGCGTCAAAATTCTTAATGGAGAAAAAGTTTCTGTTACAGACTCGCTGCTGTATAAACTGGGAAGATTTTTAGTTTACGGCCCACTTAAAGACTCACTTGGACTGAGCCGAATTAAGCTCGCGTATACCGCTGGTGAAGCTATTGGTCCAGAAATATTTGAATTTTATCGTTCGCTCGGTATTAATATTAAGCAGCTGTACGGTCAAACTGAGTGCATGGTATTTCTTTGTGTCCAGCCAGATGGCGAGGTTTTTGCCGATACTGTTGGCACTCCGGCCATCGATGTGGAGATAAAGATTGATGATAACGGGGAAATATTGTATCGCAGTCCAGGCGTATTTCACTCTTATTATAAAAATCCAGAATCAACCGCAAGCACAAAAACCCCTGACGGTTGGGTTCTTACTGGCGACGCTGGTTTTTTTGATGAACAGAGCGGCCACTTAAAGATCATTGATCGAGCCAAAGATGTGGGCAAACTAAACAACGGCACAATGTTTGCACCAAAGTACATTGAAAATAAATTGAAGTTTTACTCGTTTATCAAAGAAGCTGTTTTATTTGGCAATGATCGCGATCACAGTTGTGCGTTTATCAATATTGATTTAGAGGCGGTTGGAAATTGGGCCGAACGTCGTAACCTAGCCTATTCTGGTTATATTGATTTAGCCGGGCAGAGTGAAGTTTATGAACTAATCAAGGATTGCGTCAAAAAAGTTAACAAAGATCTTTCAAAAGATTCGCGCTTAGGCGGTTCACAAATAAATAGGTTTATTATTCTGCATAAAGAACTGGATGCTGACGATGGTGAGTTAACACGTACCCGCAAGGTAAGACGAAATTTTGTTGCTGAACGTTATAAGGTTTTAATCGACGCCCTATACTCTGACTTAGACGAATGTCACGTGAAAACCCAAGTTACCTTTGAAGATGGCCGCACAGGATTGTTAGAGGCAGATGTAAAAATAAGCAATGCCGAGGTTTACTCGGTTGACAATATAACAGCAGCGAGCGGGGTTTAACACTATGGATATGAACGAACGCAAAATTGGAGATGTGATTCTCGCTCTCGATAACATTAGCTTGTCTTTTGGCTCAATGAAAGTACTGAACAACATTAGCTTTGACGTGAAACAAGGCGAAATTCGCTCAATTATTGGGCCTAATGGCGCGGGTAAAAGTTCGATGCTGAATGTTATTAATGGCTTTTACCACCCGCAAGAGGGCAGCATTACTTTTCGCGGGGAAAAACGAAAGGAGATGGACGTGCATAAAGCCGCTGCCTCCGGCATTGCTCGTACTTTTCAGAATATTGCCTTATTCAAAGGCATGAGCACTTTAGATAATATTATGACAGGTCGTAATTTAAAGATTAAATCTAACTTATTTCAACAGGCTATCTACTGGGGTAAGGCGCAAAAGGAAGAAATTGAGCACCGTTATAAGGTAGAGGAGATCATCGATTTTCTTGAAATTCAAGATATTCGTAAAACGCCAGTAGGTAGATTGCCTTACGGCTTTCAAAAACGTGTCGAGTTGGGGCGCGCCCTTGCGGCCGAGCCTGATATTCTGCTGCTCGATGAGCCCATGGCGGGCATGAACGTTGAAGAAAAAGAAGACATGTCGCGTTTTATTCTTGATATTAACGACGAGTTTGGCACAACAATAATTCTTATTGAACACGATATGGGTGTAGTTATGGACCTATCAGATCGGGTTGTTGTTCTTGACTACGGACTGCAACTAGCCGATGGACCTCCGGACGAGGTTCGCAGTAATCAAAAAGTTATCGATGCCTATCTTGGCGTTTCTCACTAAGGAAAAAGAACATGCGTATTGAACGAGACATTATTTATATTATTCTGGCATTTATTGTACTAATGGTGGTTGTGCCGTGGACAGCGGGCCAGTTATCGGACCAGATTTTTTTCAACTGGCCATTTTTCTTTGAAGTCGCAATAGGAGGGCTACTTTCTGGTGTGATGTATTCACTGGTCGCTTTGGGCTTTGTGCTAATTTTCAAAGCCTCCGGGGTGTTTAACTTCTCTCAGGGAGCAATTGTACTATTTTCGGCATTAACTCTGGTCGGGCTCCATGAACTCGGTCTACCAATGTGGCTGGCAATGATTGCCACTATGGGTGTGATGTACCTTGTGGCGGTTGCTATTGAAAAATTTGTTCTTGGCAAGCTTGTAAATCAGGAGCATATCATCCTATTCATGGCCACAATCGGCATCGCTTATTTTCTTGATGGCTTTGGCCAAATATTATGGGGGTCCGATGTCAAATTACTTGACCTTGGCATTTCACAAGCCCCCGGTTTTTATTTTGATGGTCTAATATTAATCAATGATTTTGATCTGTTCGCTGCAGTCGTTGCGGGTGTTATGGTTTTATCACTGGCTATTTTCTTTCAATACACGCGTATTGGCCGTGCATTACGGGCTGTGGCTGACGATCACCAAGCGGCCCTAAGTGTTGGCATTCCACTTAATCATATCTGGATTATCGTGTGGACAGTTGCTGGCCTTGTTGGCTTGGTCGCCGGCATTATGTGGGGAAGTAAGATGGGCGTGCAGTTTTCACTTGCATTGATTGCATTAAAAGCACTACCCGTTTTGATTCTGGGTGGATTTACCTCAGTGCCTGGAGCCATTATCGGAGGATTGATAATAGGCGCCGGTGAAAAACTGGCCGAAGTCTTTCTTGCACCTATGATTGGAGGTGGTATCGAAGAGTGGTTTGCTTATATGTTGGCACTTGCATTTTTAGTATTTCGCCCGCAAGGCCTGTTTGGTGAAAAAATTATTGAGAGGGTATAGAAATGATCTATCGTGAAGCGGGTGTATATAAATCCACCTACCGTGCTGACCAAGCAATTTTAACCATTCCACAGGATCGTTGGTTCATGACGGCCATTTTTGCTGTGGCCTTTCTCCTGATTCCTGCCTTTAGTAGTGAGTACTGGCTGGGGGCAATCATGTTGCCATTCCTCATTCTAGCGTTGGCTGCCTTAGGACTGAATATATTGACGGGCTATGCTGGCCAGTTGAGTTTGGGTACAGGCGGGTTTATGGCAACCGGTGCTTTTTCTGCTTATAAGCTAGCTACATCCTTTCCTGACATGCATATTCTCTTGGTAATCTTTGGGGCGGGTCTCATAGCTGCAGCCGTTGGCATCTTATTTGGGATCCCCTCTTTGCGAATTAAAGGCTTTTATTTGGCTGTTGCAACCCTTGCCTCACAATTCTTTCTGATCTGGATGTTTGACAAATTTGGCTGGTTCACCAATTACAGTGCCTCCGGTGTTATTAGTGCTCCACCAATGACTATTTTTGGTGATATTTTTGTCACCGGACCGCAGGCCTCTTTAGTTGCCAAATATATGTTTACGTTGAGTGTTGTGGTCGTGTTAGCGCTCGTGGCAAAAAACCTTGTACGGTCCAATACTGGTAGAGAGTGGATGGCTGTTCGCGATATGGATATTGCTGCTGAAATAATCGGTATTCCTATGTTGAGCACAAAACTCAAAGCATTTGCTGTCAGCTCTTTTTTCTGCGGAGTCGCCGGCGCGCTGTGGGCCTTCCTCTACACTGGATCGGTTGAGCCACTGGCATTTGACGTGAACCGCTCTTTCCAGGTGTTATTTATGATTATTATTGGTGGACTTGGTTCGATTATGGGGGCATTTTTGGGCTCGGCATTTATCATATTGTTGCCGATTCTTCTTAATAATGCACCAAACTTGCTAGGATTGAACATTCGAACTGATATGGTCTCGCACCTCGAATTTATGATTTTCGGTGCGCTTATTATTTTCTTCTTAATTGTTGAGCCCCATGGCTTGGCGCGACTTTGGCAACTGGCGAAGGAAAAATTGCGTCTTTGGCCATTCCCTCATTAGAAAGATACACACCGATGTGAAGCATTGATTATAGAAAACACAACACTGTTAAATGAAAATAAGGAAGGCATAAAATGAGCGATCAAGACTCGCCCTTACTGCAAATCAATAATATCGAGGTTATTTATGATCATGTTATTCTTGTACTAAAAGGTATTTCACTGGAGGTTCCTAAGGGCAGCATCATAGCGTTGTTGGGCGCTAATGGTGCCGGTAAAAGCACGACATTGAAGTCAATTTCAGGCCTTCTTGGGGCGGAAAGAGGTGTTGTTACTAAAGGTAGTATTAACTACAAGGGCGAGTCAATACAAAGTAAAAGTCCTGCGGATCTGGTTAACAATGGTGTGATACAGGTAATGGAAGGTCGCCATTGCTTTGAACACTTAACGATAGAGGAAAACCTCCTTACCGGTGCGTACACCCTCAGTGGTGGGCGCAAAGCGGTAACGAAAAATCTCGAATTGGTTTATGACTATTTCCCAAGACTTGCAGAGCGACGCAAAAGTCAGGCCGGATACACATCAGGCGGGGAGCAACAAATGTGTGCAATTGGGCGTGCCTTAATGTCCAATCCAGAGATGATTTTACTAGACGAACCCTCTATGGGTTTAGCACCACAACTAGTAGAGGATATTTTTGAAATAATAAAAAAACTTAACGAGAAAGAGCAAGTTAGTTTCCTCCTCGCAGAACAAAATACGAATATCGCATTGAGATACTCAGATTTTGGTTATATTATGGAAAACGGGCGTATCGTTATGGAGGGAGTTGCAAAAGACCTTGCTAAAAATGAGGATGTGAAAGAATTCTATCTTGGTATCTCAAAAGAAGGCAAGAAAAGCTTTCGTGACGTTAAAAACTACCGCCGCCGTAAGCGCTGGTTAACGTAGAGTTTCGGAAATATATAACTATTATGTGTGAATTTTACGATTCTCTAGAAACTCGAAGCGTAGAGCAGCGTGAGCAGGAGCTGTTTCAATCTATTCGTGAGCATGTAGCGCACGCCAAGGAGAACACTGTTACCTATAGGCAGTTATTAAAAGATGTTGAGGTGGAGGATTTGGTTGATGCCAACTCTTTCAGTAAACTGCCAATAACAAGAAAATCCGAACTGGTTGAAAAACAACGCATTACACCTCCTTTTGGTGGAATGGAGGCGATGCAAGGCGCTCCTCTTACGCATATATTTGCATCACCTGGGCCAATTTATGAGCCGAGCATTGCTCGTTCAGATTTTGCAAATTTCGCAAGAGCGCTTTATGCGGCAGGCTTCAGGCCGGGAGACCTTTTGCATAACAGTTTTTCTTATCATTTTAGCCCTGCGGGCGCCATGGTTGAAAGCGGAGCACACGCCCTAGGCTGCAGTGTTTTCCCTGCGGGTGTTGGGCAAACAGAACTACAGGCTCAAACTATTGCAGACCTGCAGCCAAAAGGCTATGTTGGAACCCCATCATTTTTAAAGATTATTCTCGATAAGGCAAAAGAATTGGGTCTTGATTTGAAGTCAATTAGTAAGGCCTTGGTGAGCGGGGAGGCTCTTCCGCTTTCGATTCGTGCTGGGTTTGAAGGTCTTGGTATTCGCGTACAACAGTGCTATACAACTGCAGACTTGGGCGTTATTGCTTACGAGTCAAAAGCACAAGAAGGTTTGATTGTTGATGAAAATGTTTACCTTGAAATTGTTCGCCCTGGTAGTGGCGACTTGGTTGAAGAAGGCGAGGTTGGCGAAGTAGTTGTTACCAGCTTAAGTCCGGAATACCCTTTAATACGATTTGCAACAGGAGATCTATCCGCCATTATGCCGGGAGAAAGTCCTTGTGGCCGAACCAATAAACGCATCAAAGGGTGGATGGGTCGAGCCGATCAAACTGCCAAAGTTCGAGGTATGTTCATTCGCCCGGAGCAAGTTAACAAGGTTGTTAAGCGACATCCTGAGATTGTTCGTGCTCGATTGATCATAAGCTGGACTGATGAGGCTGACCAAATCGTTTTGCAGTGTGAGTCTAAAAAAAATGACCAGACTCTTAGTTCTGCAATATTTAACAGTATCCGTGAAATTTGCAAACTGCGTGGCGAAGTGGAGCTTGTGCAGCCTGGGACCTTGCCCAATGACGGAATAGTTATTGATGATGTGCGTCAGTATGACTGAGATTGATTAAAGTAGGCCCAGTTGAATCAGTTATTATGTAGCGTTTAAGGTATTAAACTTATGACAACTGAATGTTGTCAAGGGAGGTTTTTATTGAGCCTCTTAATGCAATAGTCTGATGTATTAAGCAAAAAACAGGGGTTTTTAATGGCTGACAATCTCCATTTTAAAAAACTTATAAGCATGTATGCCGCCGCACCTGTCAATGCACTCTATAACCCAATAATGCAAGTATCTGAAGGCGGCGCTATTATCGAAATAGAGCTCTCTGAAAAATACCACCACTCAGCAGGCGGCGTTCATGGCAGTGTCTATTTTAAAATGCTTGATGACTCTGCTTTTTTTGCAGCAAATTCATTAGAAGAAAACTTTTTTGTATTAACTACTTCATTTACAACATACATTACAAGGCCAGTTGCCTCAGGAAAAATGAAGGCAATAGCTAAGGTCGTTAATAGCAACAATACCCAATTTATTGTAGAGTCTGTTGTCTATGATTCAAAGGATCGAGAAATAGGTCGCGGAAATGGAATCTTTGTGAAGGGTAAATTTCCTTTACTTGATGCGGCAGGCTATGCATAGTAAAGTGTGATTAATATGACCAAGATCGGTAAATAGCATGAAGTCCAATGAGTTTTTAGACGACATTAAAATTCTGGATTTATCACAATACATTCCTGGCCCTTTTGCCACACGACAGTTGTGCGACTTGGGTGCGCAGGTTATTAAGGTGGAGCCACCTGGTGGTGATCCGATGCGTCGTTTCATGTATGCCGGCGACAGTGAAACTTCGCCGGTTTATCAGCATTTAAATCGTGGTAAAAGAATTTGCTGTCTTGATTTAAAATCATCCACTGGACAACAAGCTTTAGGACAGCTGTTAGAGGGTGCTGATGTTTTGTTGGAGTCTTTTCGCCCTGGTGTGTTGCAGCGACTGGGATTTGAGCGTACAACGTTGAACTCGATCAATCCCCAACTCATTCATTGTGCGTTATCAGGCTATGGTCAAACCGGGCCTTATATTCATCGTGCAGGCCACGATTTAAACTATTGTGCCGCCAGCGGAGCTCTTGGAATTAGTGGCACGGGCAAAGGGCCAAGTATAGCGTACCCTCCTCTGGCAGATCATGCAGGAGCGATGCAGGCCAGTGTTTGTATCTTGGCGGCACTGCATGCACGACAACGCACTGGAGAAGGTGCTTATATCGATGTCAGCCTCTTTGAATCTTGTCTATCGTGGCAATATTTACCCTTTTTCGAGGCAGATAACGCCCACTCAGAGTTATTGCTCAATGGCGGAGCTGCCTGTTACAATATTTATCAATGCAGTGATGGCCATTTCATCAGTCTTGCTGCGCTCGAAAAACACTTCTGGCAAAATTTTTGCGCTGCTGTTGCCAAGCCTGAGTGGGCGGAATCACAATATGATGAAATGCCGCAAAAACAATTGATAGCCCAAGTGGCCGAGCTCTTCAAGGGGCAGGCGCTAAGTCATTGGAGTCAAGTTTTTGACTCTATTGACTGTTGTTATGAACCCCTGTTGTTTGGCGGCAAAATGTCTTCTCATCCACAAATTAAAGCTAGAAGAGCGCTCTCCAGAGATGGTCCAGCCTACCCTGCTCACATCAATAACAGCAGTGTAGCACTCGGACCAGGCATCTTTGAGTTCAAAGCCGAAGAGCAGCCGCGATGGATAAACCTAGAAAAATGACCTCAAGCCATTATCGTTGCAACAACTTAGATCAACTAGTTAATGCCGCATTTAACGAGGCAAAACAACGCAACAAGCCATTTGATCATAAGATTATTGCTGCAGTTGATCAATTTCACATTGGCGGATTAAGAGCGACCCTAAAAATGATCGAATTAGCAGGCTTTAATCCACAAGACAAGGTGTTGGATATTGGCTGTGGAATCGGTGGCCCTGCACGAACCATAGCTTGTACCTGTAATTGCCACGTCACTGGAGTTGATTTGAGTGAAGACTATTGTCAGGCAGCAAGATTGATTTCCAAGCAGTTGAACATGGATCATCAAACCAAATTCATAAGAGCTAATGCGCTTAAGATGCCATTTAATAAAAACAGCTATAGTGCATTATGGACACAGCATGTAACCATGAATATTGGCGCTAAAAAAGCGCTGCTGCAGGAATTCTATCGAGTATTAAAACCAGCGGGGCAATTGTTAATGTACGAGGTTCTCTGTACAACACACACCAATGAGAGCGTCAACTATCCCCTGCCTTGGGCGAAAGAGCCAGAAGATAGCTTCCTTGACAATATCCACAATTATAGCTCATTAATCCATAATTGTGGGTTTGAGCTCAACCATCTGCAGGATGTTAGTTCGACAGCAATAATCAACATTAAGAAAGTGGTTGAGAGAATAAAACAAGGAGAAAAAAAAGAACTAGGCCTTGAAATCATTCTTGGCGAGAGTTTTTTAACCATGATGGAAAATTTATTAGAAGCCCTTAAAAATGACAGACTAAGTGTGGTTGAATTTGTTGCCACTAAGCCTGGTTCAACCAGTTGAGGAGTATGTGTAAAGACTCCAAACTGGTTTTTTATACTAATTCACTCCGATTGTTGGCTATTGTGACAAAACCTTTACAAATTTGTATTGTTGTTAACAATAATATTGTTTTTTGGGTGAAATATGCACAAATAATTGAATTATATGAATTATTTGAATAAATTGTTGACAATTAGTATAAATTAGGCGTATTATCAAATTCGCGCCTTTTGTATTTACTTTGGTGAACAAAAAAGGGCGTTAAAACTACTAATAAAAATAGGAGAGTTTAAAGATGAAAATGAAACACATAACACAAGGACTGATTGCCGCATCAATTGCTGCGACTAGTCTGATGGCTGCAACAGCAGCTGTTGCAGCGGAGTCGCAGTTTGTCGGCTCGCTGGTTTACCGTTCTGGCCCATATGCGCCAGCCGGTGTTCCTTACGCTGATGGCTTTACTGACTACATTAATTTGCTTAACGAACGCGATGGCGGTGTTAATGGCGTTAACTTGGATCTGGAAGAGTGCGATTTCGGCTACAACACCGACAAAGGTGTTGAGTGCTATGAACGTATGAAAAACAATGGCCCTACAGGTATGCCGGCTGTTATGCCTTTATCGACAGGTGTAACTTATGCATTGCTGGATCGCGTCGTTGCCGACGAGATTCCATTGATTACTTCGGCCTATGGTCGTGCTGATGCGGCTGATGGAACGGTATTTCCATGGGTATTCGTACCGCCAACCACATACTGGGCTGGTGCAGATATTGGTATTAACTATATTGCCAGCGAAGAAGGCGGCTATGACCAGCTAAGTGGTAAGAAAATTGCCCTAGTTTATCATCAGTCGGCGTATGGTAAAGAGCCGATTAAAACACTTGAGTTCTTGGCCGCTAAACACGGTTTTGAGCTGTCGTTGTTCCCGGTTCCTCATCCTGGTTTAGAGCAAAAATCAACTTGGCTGAAGATTGGTCGTCAACTGCATCCTGATTATGTCTTGATGTGGGGTTGGGGTGTTATGAACTCTACAGCGATTAAAGAAGCGGCTGCCGTTAACTTCCCTAGAGATAAGTTTATCGGTGTTTGGTGGTCTGGTAACGAGCCTGATGTGATCCCTGCGGGTGATGCTGCTATTGGTTATAAATCAATACAGTTCACAGGTTCAGGCGATTTCGCTATCCATGATGAAATCAAAGCTAATTTGTATGCTAAAGGTCTTGGTTCGGCTGATTCAGTTGACAAGGTGGGCCAACAAGCTTATAACCGAGGTGTGATGGCGGCTATATTGTTGACTGAAGCAATGGATGCGGCAATGGATGCCTCAAGCAATTCGCCGGTGACAGGCAAGCAAATGCAGTGGGCTCTTGATCGTTTGGACATTACTTCGGAACGCATTGAGGAGCTTGGAGCGACGGGCCTAATGGATCCTATCAAGCTTAGTTGTGCGGATCATGCTGGACAAGGTCGTGCTAAGGTGACTCAATGGGACGGCAGTAGCTGGAATACCATTTCTGATTGGATTACACCAAATGACGAGCTTCTTTGGAGTTTGTACAAGGATTCTGCTGCTAAGTACGCAACAGAAAAAGGCATTACACCAAGAAGCTGTAACTAAACTCAGCTTTGTGTATGTAAACGAATGTCAGTGGCTTTGGCCACTGGCATTTTTCATTTAAAGGACCATCAGAAAACAACTTAGATAAACTCCATTATTATTTTGTCGCTAGAGTTATTGCAATACTTCAAAATAATAATACAGTTTATTTATCTTATGCCGTGTATTGGTTGTTTCAATAATCAGATTGTCGACGAATTTCCAGTCGAGATAGGCGTAGAATTACTGCTCTATTCCGCATTGGCGTGAATTTAGCAGTTGGTAAAATAAAGTTATATTTTATTTGTTTGTGGAAAATTGGAGTTAAGTCATATGAATGATGATGTATTTATTGTTGCTGGAAGCCGAACCCCTATGGGCGGATTGGATGGCAACTTGGGTAGTCAAAAAGCAGCACAGCTAGGCAGTATTGCGATCTCAGGAGCACTCAAGCGCGGCGCTATTGATGCTAATCAGATTGATGAGGTCTATATGGGTTGTGTTCTGGGCGCAGGCCAAGGGCAGGCTCCTGCACGCCAAGCGGCGCTTGGCGCAGGTCTGCCAAAAAGCGTGCCTTGCACTACTGTAAACAAAATGTGCGGATCTGGAATGCAAACCACTATTATGGGTTTTAACGCTATTAGGGCTGGGTCTGCTAATGTCGTCTTGTGTGGTGGCATGGAAAGCATGACTAATGCCCCTTACTTGTTGCCCAAGGTTCGACAGGGTATGCGTATGGGTCACGGAAAAATGCTCGACCATATGTTTTTTGATGGCTTGGAAGATGCTTATGAAGGCGGCTTGATGGGTGCTTTTGCCCAAATAACTGCCGATGAGTACGGCCTCAGTCGTGAGGCTATGGATGAATTTGCTATAAGCTCCCTTTCAAAGGCTAATGCCGCCATAAAAAACGGCGACCTTGATGAAGAGGTGGAGCCTGTAGTGGTCACAAGCCGCAAAGGCTCAGTGACGGTTAAGGTTGATGAGCAGCCCGGCCAGGCACGGCTTGACAAAATCCCGCAATTACGTCCTGCATTTAAAAAAGACGGCACCATAACTGCTGCTAATTCAAGCTCTATTTCTGATGGCGCTTCAGCATTAATTCTGGCGAGTGGCAGTGCAGTTGCAACAGCAGATTGGCAGCCTTTGGCGCGAATTCTCGGAGTGCATAGTTTTGCTCGTGAGCCAGGTGAGTTTACCATTGCGCCTATTGGTGCCGTGCAAGGCTTGTTGGCCAAGCTGGAGTGGCAAACTGCAGATGTCGACCTTTTTGAAATCAACGAAGCTTTTGCCATGGTAACTATGTTGGCTATTCAAGAGCTTAATTTGGATGCCTCCAAGGTCAACGTTTACGGCGGAGCTTGCGCCCAGGGCCACCCTATCGGCTCTACCGGCTCTCGCATTATATTAACCCTCATTACAGCTCTTAAAAATAAAGGCTTAAAACGCGGAATCGCAAGTTTGTGTATCGGTGGTGGCGAAGCAACAGCTGTAGCTGTTGAATTAACTTAATTTGGAGATAGCGTGAATTTTGATTTAAACGAAGATCAGCAAGCCTATATAGATTTGGCGCAACAATTTGCCACTAATGAACTCGCCCCAAATGCAGCTCGCTGGGACTCCGAATCTATTTTCCCGATACAAACTTTGAAGCAGGCTGGAGAGTTGGGTTTTTGTGGTCTGTACTGTGACTTAGATTTTGGTGGGTTGAATTTATCGCGTCTGGACTCATCATTGATTTTTGAACAGCTGGCTATGGGCTGTACCACTACAACCGCCATGCTTACTATTCATAATATGGCCGCTTGGATGGTGTCCGAATTTGGAAATGCAGCAACATGCGAAGCTTACGGGCCAAAGCTTTCAAGCGGTGAGTGTCTGGCGTCTTATTGTCTTACTGAGCCCGGTGCAGGTTCTGATGCAGCATCACTAAGCACCAAAGCAGCGCTTGATGGAGGTGATTACCTTATAAGTGGAAGCAAAGTGTTTATCTCTGGTGCCGGCGAAACCGACGTGCTTATTGTTATGGCTCGCACAGGTGGCTCAGGCCCCAAGGGCGTGTCAGCATTTTTGGTTGATGCAAATAGCGATGGTATTAGTTATGGCCGAAGAGAAGACAAGATGGGCTGGAATGCTCAGCCGACGAGAATGATTAATTTTGATAAAGTTCGAGTGCCGGCTGTAAATCTTTTAGGCCAAGAAGGACAAGGCTTTACTATTGCCATGAAGGGTCTTGATGGTGGTCGTATTAATATCGCCACTTTAAGTATAGGCACCGCGCAACAGGCGATGCAAGATGCACTTTCCTACGTCAACGAGCGAAAACAATTTGGTAAAGCTATCTCTGAATTTCAAGGCATGCAATTTAAGCTTGCCGATATGAATACAGAACTTGTTGCAGCCAGACAGATGGTGCGCTTAGCCGCCTTTAAGTTGGATTCAGGCGACACAGATTCAAGCACCTATTGTGCGATGGCGAAACGCTTTGCAACTGATGTCGGCTATAACGTGTGTGATGAAGCGCTGCAGTGTTTAGGCGGCAATGGTTACATCAAAGAATTCCCAATGGAGCGATACTTGCGAGACTCACGAGTGCATCGGATCTTAGAAGGCACTAATGAAATTATGCGGGTAATTATTGCAAGGCGTATTTTGCTGAGCAACCATCACGCTGTCTTATAAATTAACCTACGTATTTAATAGTTCAAATAATTAATAGTGGAGTAAAACAATGAACAACAATCTTCAAGTGGACATTCAGAACCACCTAGCCGTAGTGACCATAAACAACCTACCGGCGAATACTTGGACTCGGGAGAGCTTGGATAGCTTGACGGAGGTTGTACACGAGCTTAATGCTAATAAAGAAATTTATAGCTTGGTTGTTACCGGAGAGGGTGACAAGTTTTTTAGTGCTGGCGCGGATCTAAAATTGTTCGCTGATGGTAGTAAGCAAGTAGCGGCAGAAATCTCCACTGCTTTTGGGCGCGCTTTTGAGGCGCTTAGTCAGTTTCGCGGATTAAGTATTTCAGCTATAAACGGGTATGCAATGGGCGGTGGTCTCGAGGTTGCTCTTGCTTGTGATTTACGTATTGCCGAAGAACAGGCAATAATGGCCTTGCCGGAGGCGACAGTTGGTTTGTTGCCATGTGCAGGTGGCACCCAAAATCTTGCTTGGCTGGTGGGCGAGGGTTGGGCTAAGCGAATGATTCTATGTGGCGAAAAAGTGACCGCTGAGCAGGCATTAGCAATTGGCCTGGTTGAGGCTGTAGCTGAAAAAGGCCAGGGACTGGACATGGCTCTGGCGTGGGCGCATAAGGCCGAGCGACAGAGTCCTACTAGTGTTGCAGCATGTAAACACCTAATTCAAGTTGCGCGTAAAGAGCCCATGTTTGCAGGAATGGCTTATGAGCGTGACGCATTTGTGCTTTTGTTTGATAGCAACGATTGCAAGGAAGGGGTGCAGGCCTTTTTAGAGAAGCGCAAACCTAATTGGACCAATACCTAGAAATATTTTTTTCTATGACTGAATCAGCATTACTTGTATCTAGCCACCCAACAAAGTCTGGGCAAGAAGTTCTAGAGGTGACCCTTAATTCACCTAAGTCACTTAACGCCTTATCCAGTGAAATGATTGATATTCTGTTGGAGAAGTTACCTGCTTGGGATGGCGATCCTGATGTAATAGCTATTGTTATACGGGGTATGGGTGAGCGAGCATTTTGTGCTGGAGGAGATATTCGACACCTCTATCAAGCAATGCAGAAGGGTGAAACCAAACAAGGCCAGGCCTTTTTTAATCTGGAGTACAGTCTTAACTTGGTTATGCACCGCATGCAAACTCCTTTGTTGGTATGGGGCCAAGGATATGTAATGGGCGGAGGTATGGGTTTGTTGCAGAGTGCCGGCTTCAGAATTGGGACACACTCAAGTCGTTTGGCAATGCCAGAAATCAGTATTGGCTTATTCCCCGACGTGGGTGCTAGTTATTTTTTGCGTAAGACACCTGACGGACTTGGTTTATTCTTGGGTTTGACGGGAGCCACTGTCAACGGCACCGATGCAAGGCAATTAAATCTAGTGGATGCTTTGTTGGTGGATTCTGATTATTCGGCTCTACTTCGGCAATTACAAAACCTACCAAAGCAAACAAATGCCGAACATCTCCAATCTATACAAAAACTCATCCAGGGCCTAGAATCTGAGTTTAACAATAAACCTCCATCAGATATCATGCCGCATAAGGACTTAATTATTGCTGCTTTAGCTGCTGAAGATTTGAATACTGTTTTTTCTAATTTGCAAAAGCTTAGAGGGCTTAGTAAGTGGCTTGATAAAGCGATTGCAGCAATGGAAAGTGGTTCGCCGACAAGCTTGCATTTAACTTTTCGTCAATTGCGCCAAGCGCCACAAAATTTAACTCAGGCTTTTGTGAAGGAATATGTGTTAGCCGTTAATAGTACTCTCAAAGGCGAGTTTCAAGAGGGCATTCGAGCGTTATTAATAGATAAAGATCGACAGCCTAAGTGGCGCTTTGCCAAAGTGGAGGATGTGCCCCAATTTTGGCTGGATAGTTTTTATCAGGGTGACAATATACTGAAACCAGACTTTGAAGTTTAATTCTTTTACTATATGGAAAATATGATGACAAAAATTGCATTTATTGGTCTTGGCAACATGGGACTTCCCATGGCTGTCAATCTTGTTAAAGCCGGCTACCAGGTTAAGGCTTTTGATTTAATACCCGAGTCATTACAAAGCTTTGTAGCTGCGGGTGGCGAAGGTGCAAATTCGGCAAATGCGGCGGCAGATGGTGCTGAGGTGGTAATTAGTATGTTGCCTGCTGGAAAGCATGTAGCAGGGTTGTACGATTCTAATGATGGGTTACTTTCTCAATTGCCCAAGGGTTGCTTGGTGATTGATTCGAGCACTATTGATGCGACAACGGCGCGTCAGGTTGGAGAGGCTGCAGCCAAAGTTGGTATTGATTTTATAGACGCGCCTGTTTCGGGTGGCGTGAGTGGCGCACAAGCAGGAACCCTGAGTTTTATTGTAGGCGGCAGGGAAGAGTGCTTTACCCGGGCGCAACCCATACTAAAAGCTATGGGCAAGAATATTTTTTATGCAGGTGGTGCGGGTTCGGGGCAAGTTGCCAAGACGTGCAATAACATGTTGCTGAGTGTTTTAATGGCAGGCACTGCAGAGGCCCTACAAATGGGCATTGAAAACGGCTTAGATCCAAAAATTTTGTCAGAGATTATGGTCAAAAGCTCTGGACGCAATTGGGCATTAGAAGTTTACAACCCTGTGCCCGGGGTGATGCCAGGGACGCCCGCTTGTAACAACTATAAAGGCGGATTTATGGTTGACCTGATGAATAAAGATTTAGGTCTGGCATTTGGGGTGGCTCAAGAAAGTGACTCAAGCGTTCCTATGGGGGAGCAGGCTGCAGCTTTGTTCAAAAGCCATGCTGAAACTGGCAATGGTAAGTGTGATTTTTCAAGTATTTTCAAGTATTACAACAAGGATTAAATATGCAAGTTCAAGATAAAGTTTTCGTTATTACGGGTGGTGCTCGTGGGCTAGGGTTGGCGATGGGGCAACTGATTGCCAGTAAAGGTGGCAAATGCGCCTTGGTTGATTTAGATGAAAACAAAGTGCAAGAAGCCGCAGAATCTTGTGGCTCAAATAGCCGTGGTTATGTATGTGATGTTTCAGATGAGGTACAGGTTGAGGGCGTTTTTGAGAAAATAGTTGATGACTATGGTCGTTTGGACGGCTTAATTAACAATGCAGGGTTGTTGCGTGATGGAATGCTTATCAAATTTAAAGACGGTGTACTGCAGGATAAAATGAGCCTGAATCAGTGGCGTTCAGTGATAGATGTAAATTTAACAGGCACATTTTTGTGTGGACGTGAAGCTGCAGCAGCCATGGCCCAAACTGGAAATGGCGGTGTTATTATCAATATTTCTAGTATCGCTAAATCAGGAAATATTGGCCAAAGCAACTATTCAGCAACCAAAGCCGGAGTGGCATCTTTGGTCACTTCTTGGTCGCGTGAACTTGCTCGTTTCGGTATTCGTGCAGCCGGTATTGCGCCTGGAGTCATATCAACAGATATGACAGAATCAATAAAGCCTGAGGGCATGGAGCGTTTGTTAAAAATGGTGCCAGCAGGTCGTTTAGGTGAGTGTAAAGAATTGGCACACGCCGCTTTATTTATTATCGAAAACGACTATATGAATGGCCGTTTAATTGAGCTTGATGGCGGGCTAAGGTTTTAAGCGTGTTATTAATAAATAACTGGCCCACAAACCAAAGCAAGCTGTTTTTTGAATATAGAGCATAGTTTTGATTAAACTCAAATATTAGTTATTTAATTAGGATATATAACAATATTTCATTATAATATATTGTATAGTTAATACTTATGAAGTTAAATCTCTCCGTAAAAAGACAAGACAAAATTAACAGAAAAATTTCTGAGGATTTTGCACAAATCTCTAAAGTCGCTCGGCTGAATAAAAAACCAACAAAAGAAAAAAGCCTTCGGCTTTTGTATATGAATAGGACTGAATTCGCTATGATGCTAAATGATATTGATACAAGTTTTTTGAATGCAACACATCTTAAATATACTGGTTTAAGTGTTGTTGGCAATCAATTACGAGGTGACACCTAATGCCACAACTTCATTTAACCGTTGATTCTACGAGCAAGACGTTCAAGGCGAATCGCGATGCAATGACCGTACTGGTTGCAGATCTTAACGCCTTGCTTGCACGCCTTGCTCTTGGTGGTGGTGAAGCTGCAAGAGAGCGCCATACAGCGCGAGGAAAATTGCTGCCTCGGGAGCGTATTGACCGGCTGTTAGATGCTGGTTCACCTTTTTTGGAGTTTTCTCCTTTGGCCGCACACGAGTTCTACGATGTTGAAATACCAGCTGCAGGGGTTATTTCAGGCCTCGGTCGAGTGGCCGGTCTTGAGGTTGTGATTGTTTGCAACGATGCCACAGTGAAAGGTGGAACCTACTATCCACTTAGTGTGAAAAAGCACCTGCGAGCGCAAGAAATCGCACTGAAAAATAACCTACCCTGTATTTATCTAGTGGATTCTGGTGGTGCCAACCTACCAAACCAAGATGAAGTTTTCCCCGATCGTGATCATTTCGGTCGAATTTTTTATAACCAAGCCAATATGTCGGCAAGAGGCATTCCTCAGGTTGCGGTTGTTATGGGCTCTTGCACTGCTGGTGGCGCATATGTGCCTGCAATGAGCGATGAAAGTATTATTGTAAAGGATCAGGCGACAATATTTCTTGCTGGCCCGCCTCTAGTGAAAGCAGCCACTGGAGAAGAGGTGACAGCAGAAGCATTGGGCGGTGGTGATGTACACACTAGGGTTTCGGGTGTGGCCGATCATTTGGCAGACAATGATGAGCATGCGCTGGACTTGGCGCGTAGCGCTATTACTAATTTAAATCGTAAGAAGCTGGGATCTGTTGCAGAAATAGAGCCGCAAGAGCCTTTGTATGATCCGCAGGACGTTTACGGGGTCATTCCAACTGAATTGAAAACGGCATTTGATGTGCGCGACATTATTGCCCACTTGGTGGACGGTAGTGAGTTTGATGAATTTAAGGCGCGTTACGGCACAACGTTGATAACAGGTTTTGCGCATATCGAAGGAATGCCTGTGGGCATAATTGCAAATAACGGCGTACTGTTTTCCGCGAGCGCCTTGAAAGGCACTCATTTTATAGAGCTTTGTAATCAGCGCGGTATTCCACTTGTTTTCTTGCAGAATATCACTGGCTTTATGGTTGGTGAAAAATACGAAACTGGCGGTATTGCAAAAGATGGAGCAAAGATGGTAACCGCTGTCTCTTGCTCGCGTGTACCTAAATTTACGGTGATTATCGGCGGCTCTTTCGGCGCTGGAAATTATGGCATGTGTGGCAGAGCTTTCGATCCACGTTTTTTGTGGATGTGGCCGAACGCACGTATTTCGGTAATGGGTGGTGAGCAGGCAGCAGGTGTTATGGCCACGGTGACGCGCAGCAAAATGGAGCGCGATGGCAGCAGCTGGTCTGCCGAAGATGAGGCGAAATTCAAGGCGCCTATAACGCAAAAATACGAGCGTGAAGGGCATCCTTATTACGCCTCAGCACGACTGTGGGATGATGGTGTGATCGATCCGGCTGATACACGACGCATTTTGAGCTTGGCACTCGCAGCGAGTTTAAATGCGCCAATAGACGAGACAAGTTACGGTGTATTCAGGATGTAGACAATGTATATGGATAACTTATGAGCAATGATGTTGTAGTACTTAATATTGACAGCGGCGTGGCAAGTGTCACCCTTAATCGCGGTGTCGTGCACAATGCCTTTGATGAGGCGATGATTGCACGACTCAGCGAGGTATTTGATGAGCTCTCTGAACGAAAAGATGTTATTGCCCTAGTATTACTGGGCTCGGGAAAGAGTTTTTCTGCCGGTGCAGATTTAAACTGGATGAAGCGTGCAGCGACTTTTAGCCAAGAACAGAATCAGGCCGACGCCCTCGGCTTGGCGAGTATGCTGGATAAGCTGAACCGCTTACCAAAATTAACGATTGCCTGTGTACAGGGGGCGGCCATGGGTGGCGGTATGGGGCTGGTTTGTTGTTGTGATATTGTAATTGCCGATAATACGGCAAAATTTTCATTGTCGGAAGTAAAGTTAGGTTTAATACCAGCGACGATTTCGCCTTATGTTCTAGCAGCAATTGGTATGCGTCAAGCGCGCCGCTACTTCCAGACTGGCGAGCGCTTTGGTGTTGAACAAGCACACAAGATTGGCTTAGTGCATATTGCAGTCGAAGATCAAGACGACATGTCCGAGCAGCTTCAAGGTATTTTAAAAGAAGTAAAGTCGAATGGGCCTTTGGCTGTCGCAGAGGCAAAGAGGCTTTGTTTAGATTTCACTGGAAAAGCCATCAATGCCGAACTGATTAAAGATAGTGCTAATCGCGTTGCTGCAGTTCGAGCAAGCGATGAGGCAAAAGAAGGCTTGTCGGCCTTCTTGGAAAAACGTAAGGCAAAGTTTTGAGCTTGATATATGCTGTGGGGGTATTAATATTTTATGTTTGAAAAAATACTGATAGCTAATCGCGGAGAAATTGCTTGTCGCGTTATAAAAACAGCCCGAAAAATGGGCGTCAAAAGTGTCGCGGTTTATTCCACTGCTGATAGGCGGGCACTACATGTGCGAATGGCAGATGAGGCTGTTTGTATTGGTGAGTCGGCGTCCAGTGAGTCGTACCTTAGGGGCGATACTATCATTAAAGCTGCGCTAGATTTTGGTGCAGAGGCTATTCATCCAGGCTACGGGTTTTTATCAGAAAATGCCGAGTTTGAGCGTGCATGCGTCGCCTCTGGACTGGTGTTTATTGGACCTTCTGCGGATTCTATTTCTGCGATGGGGCTAAAGGATTGCGCCAAAGATATTATGAGTAAGGCCGGCGTGCCGGTTGTGCCAGGGTATCAAGGCGAGCAGCAGGACGATAATTTTCTTGCCGAAAAGGCCGAAGAGATAGGCTATCCAGTTTTGATTAAGGCGGTTGCTGGCGGTGGCGGTAAGGGTATGCGCTTAGTTGAACACGCGTCTGATTTTATTGGGGCCTTAGCAACATGCAGGCGCGAATCAAGCGCAGCCTTTGCTAATGACCACCTCCTAATCGAGAAATATCTTATCCAGCCACGCCATATCGAAGTTCAGGTTTTTGGCGATAGGCAGGGCAACGTGGTGCATTTATTCGAACGTGATTGCTCCTTACAAAGGCGCCATCAAAAGGTAGTGGAAGAGGCGCCTGCACCAAACATATCAGATAAATTTCGCATTGAAATATGCAACGCCGCTGTACGGGCTGCCCAAGCGATTGATTACTATGGCGCGGGAACGGTTGAATTCATTGTTCAGGGCGATACTTTTTATTTTATGGAAATGAACACTCGTTTACAGGTTGAGCATCCAGTGACTGAAATGATTACTGGGCAAGATCTAGTTGAATGGCAGTTGCGCGTTGCCTGCGGAGAGGTGTTACCGCTGCCTCAAGACGATATTGCCATTAATGGCCATGCTTTTGAATCGAGACTTTATGCCGAAGACCCGTCAAAGGGCTTTATGCCTCAAACTGGCCGTGTTCATCATTTTTCTTATCCTCAGCAGAATCAATACATGCGTGTTGACACAGGCATTGAGACTGGCGACTCTGTGAGCGTTCATTACGACCCGATGGTGGCTAAATTGGTGACATGGGGTGAAGACCGCACTAGCGCAGCACTAAACATGGCTGAATTGTTGCGTCGTACTTATATGAGCGGCTTGCCAAGTAACCAAGAATTTGTAGCGAGCGTATTTGACCACAATGTTTTTATAGACGCCGTGATCGATACCGGCTTTATTGCGCGTTATGAGCAAGATTTGATTCCAGAAACTTATGCCAGGGCAACCGAGAATGAAATAGCCTTAGCTGCTTTGTTTTATTTATTGGGACTGGATGCTCAATCCTCAGCAGTGAGCCCGTGGAATACCCACGATAACTGGCGAATAGGTGATAGTGCTATGCAGCGCAGCCTGAGTTTGGTGAATAAAGGCGAAGTCATTCATGTGTTGGCGACATGTCATGGCCAGTCTTTAGATGTGGAGGGTATTGGCCAAGTTAAGCTGTTGTCTTATCACGAGGGCGCACTCAAGGCCTTGATTGACGGAGTTGAGGCGTATGCTGTGGTTCTATTCCACAAGAAAAACATCACCATTTTCTCTAATGGCCGCGTTGTTGATCTGCACTTGTTCGCCCCGGAGCTGGATGGTGATATTGTTGACGCAAACGGTGGGCGCATTGTTGCGCCCATGCCGGGTTCGATTGTGCAGGTCATGGTAGAAACAGGGTCTTTTGTTAGCAAAGGTCAGCCACTACTTGTGATGGACAGCATGAAGGTTGAGACAACCCTTGCAGCGAATTGCGATGGTGGGGTCAAAGGTGTGCATATCGCACCGGGCGATCAAGTTCAAGAAGGCACTTTATTGATTGAGATTGAGCAAGAAGAAGGTGGGGATGGCACTTCCTAAATACGTACAGATATACGAAGTGGGGCCGCGTGATGGTTTACAAAATGAATCGCAATCCATAGCCACTTCGGTAAAGATTGACTTGATAGAGCGGTTGGCAAATGCAGGTTTTACTCATGTTGAGGCGACCAGTTTTGTTTCGCCAAAAGCAGTGCCACAAATGGCCGATCACGCAGAGGTTATGGCAGGTATTAAGCGCAAAAAAGGCACTGTTTATCCCGTCTTGGTGCCTAATGTTCGCGGCATGGAGGCAGCACTCAGTGCGGGCGTTCAAACAGTGGCTGTTTTTGCTGCCGCATCCGAGACGTTTTCTTTAAAAAATATTAATTGCTCAATTGAACAGAGTTTTGCTCGGTTTGCACCTATTATGGAGATGGCGCAAAAGGCGAACATACCCGTGCGTGGTTATGTGTCGTGTGTAGTTGGCTGTCCCTATGAGGGCGATACCGCACCCAGCGCCGTTGCTAAGGTGGCGAGCGAATTATACGAAGCGGGTTGTTATGAAATATCATTGGGCGACACAATTGGTGTAGGTACGCCTGAGGGGGTGCGAGCCATGCTCGATGCAGTTACAAAGGTTGTGCCGGTAAAAAATTTGGCCCTACATTTTCATGATACTTATGGCCGCGCTCTTGACAATATATTTGCTGGCCTTGAGATGGGTGTGAGTGTTGTCGACTCCTCTGTTGCAGGCTTGGGTGGCTGCCCTTATGCGCCGGGGTCCAGTGGCAATGTTGCAAGTGAGGATGTGCTTAATATGCTTCATCGGCTTGGAATTGAAACCGGGGTTGACGTGGCTGCTGTTGAAGAGACAAGTCAGTTTATTTCTTCGTATCTTGGGCGATAAGCGGCATTTAGTATTTCAAAAATTTCAAATTAAATTACGAGGCATTATTTATGATTTCTTATCCAAAATTACAATTTAACCACTCAGCAGAAATTGAAATGTTGCGTGATGAACTCTTCAAGTTTGCACAAGAAGAAATAGCGCCTCGCGCAGCACAAATTGATAAGGAGAACGAATTTCCACAAGATTTGTGGAAAAAAATGGGCGACATGGGTTTGCTTGGAATTACTGCCTCAGAGTGCTATGGTGGAGCGGGGATGGGCTATCTAGCCCACGTTATAGCAGTGGAGGAAATATCTAGAGCTTCGGCCTCTGTAGGTTTGAGTTACGGCGCTCATTCTAATTTATGTATTAATCAAATTCAGCGCAATGGTTCTGAGGAACAACGCCAGAGATATTTGCCAAAATTAATAACTGGTGAGAATGTTGGCGCACTGGCTATGAGTGAAACAGGTGCCGGATCTGATGTTGTAAATATGCGTTTGTCAGCAAAAAAAAATGGCGACACCTACATCTTAAATGGTAGCAAAATGTGGATTACGAATGGCCCAGATGCAGACACATTAGTGGTTTATGCAAAGACCGATATGGCGGCAGGCTCAAAGGGGATTACTGCATTTATTGTTGAAAGAGCGATGGCAGGCTTTTCAACTTCGCAAAAACTTGACAAGCTTGGGATGAGGGGCTCGAATACTTGTGAATTGGTATTTCAAAACTGCGAAGTGCCGGCGGAGAACGTGCTTGGGGTTGTTGGTGGGGGCGTCAAAGTTCTGATGAGTGGGCTGGATTATGAGCGCCTGGTGTTGTCTGGCGGCCCCCTTGGAATAATGCAAGCGTGTATGGATGTTGTCGTGCCTTACATTCATGAACGCGAACAATTTGATCGCCCTATTGGCCAATTCCAGCTAATGCAAGGAAAAATTGCTGACATGTATACCACCCTATCATCACAACGTGCATATGTCTATGCAGTCGCTCAGGCTTGTGATCGAGGCGAAACAACACGTAAGGATGCTGCCGGATGTATTTTAATGAGCGCAGAAGCCGCAACTCAAATGGCCTTGCAAACAATCCAAACTTTAGGTGGAAATGGCTATACCAATGAGTTTTCAGCTGGACGCCTATTGCGAGACGCCAAACTCTACGAAATAGGGGCGGGTACTTCCGAAATACGGCGCATGCTGATTGGTCGCGAGTTGTTTTCGGAGACAAAATGATTCAAAACCCGGCACCTGGTGTTTTGTTGCTGGGGCAAGGTTTGATGGTGTAGACGCAATTCTTCCCGGCTATAATTAAACGAACAAAATATACTCAGCCGCTATGAGCCCTTGTCCCATCTAATTAGATAGTTCGCAAGCTGATTAGTCGCTATTTCAAGTTAAGATCAAAACTGAGGTGTTAATGTCGTTTTTGGGTTGCCAACAAAAACGTTTTCTTTGGCAGGTCTTGTAGAGAGGTACTTCCAATGCCGTACACCATTTTCACTCGCCGCCTGTCGAATCGAGACTAATAAATATAGCATATGATTAGCCGCACGCCAACCCAACTTAGCGGTGACAGCCATTTTCCATTTGTAATTATCAAAATATAGTTTTGGTTAAATTGAAGTATTGTTTATATAATTCGGCAATACCTAAACATTGAAGTAAAATATTTTGTTAATTCTCACTTAACATTATAGAACCAACATGCAGCTCGATAACATTGACAGAAAAATCCTAGACGCTCTTCAAGACGATGGCCGTCTCACAAATCGTGACCTTGCAGTAATGGTCAACTTGTCCCCACCAACAACGTTAGAGCGGGTTAAAAAACTGGAAAGCAATGGTTACATTAAAAGGTTTGTTGCCATAGTCGACCCTGCTAAAGTTAATACCAACTGTTTTACTTATGTTGAAGTGACTCTTGCGCGACACGGCAAAGACGCACTACTTCGATTTACGGAAGAAATAACTGATTTACAAGAAGTTCTGGAGTGTCACCGTATTACTGGCGGTGCAGATTTTCTCTTGAAAGTTGCTACCCAAAATATCAGTGGCTATGAGGATTTTCTCATTCATAAGTTGACAGACATTCAAGATATCCAGCACTTAAAGACATTAGTAGTGCTTTCTACTTTAAAGCAAGAAACCAAAATACCGATCAACAAAACTTAATTAGCCAACAGAGGCAAAAAGCAACATCATACAAACAACACAATATCAATCACCCTGATACGTGAGTCATAAAGTTTTTGTTGGTTTAAATGGTCGCACTCTCGATGGACAGCTTGGGTTGGTAAGCTGGGGTTAAATGCTAGCTCGTCAGGCAAAACTTGAGGTGTGCCCGCCTATAAGTACGCCATGTGCAACGGTAAATAAGATGTATGGTCCTGCCATGCAAACAACTATTGTGGGCTTTGCCACCTATTAGCAATGTTGACTCAAACCCTGAAGAAGGGCCGGCAAATCCACCAGCCGCAAACGCTCGATAATAGTTACGACTGAAGGGCGTCCGACTAACTACAAATAGACAAATTTCGATACCGTCTCTACATTTAATACAGGCGTCCCCCTGACTACCGCCAACGCCAGTTCCATTTCTGACGACGCTTGTGCTTTGTTTGCTATCGAAAACACCACATGAATGGTTGCTTAATTGAACTAGAGGGCGGTTTAAGATTTTAAAGCTGTATACAAAAGTCGTGGTTTAGAGCGGTGGGTATGACCTACTTTATAGTCTAGCGTGAAGTAAGAAAAGTCCGCCCCCTTGTGCCATCAGGAGGTGTTGATAATTGTAACTCATTTTTATTATAAACATAATATAGTTTTGATTATTACGATACATTATGTATTTAATTCGGTGATAAGTAAATATTTCAGTATAATAATTTGTATGTGGCAGATTATCAGTCTCACTCCTATTGTTTGCCACATCTTGAATTCTGCCGTTCGCACTAAGATTTATTAAGGAAATATAATGACGCAACAACTTAAATCTGTTCAATATGGGGATATATCTCTTAGTGACAAGTATGAGCTAAGTGATGGGGTTGCCTTTATGTCGGGGCTGCAGGCCTTAACCAGAATTCCGATTGTTCAGCGTCGCAGAGATAAGACAGCTGGCCTCAAAACAGCGGGGTTTGTTTCCGGTTATCGAGGGTCGCCCCTTGGTGGTTATGATGCCGAATTGATGCGCGCTAATAAATATCTGAAAGAATTGAATATTACATTTCATCCTGGCCTGAATGAGGACTTGGCTGCAACTTCGATCTGGGGTACACAACAGATTAATTTGATGCCAGGCGGCTCTGATTATGATGGTGTGTTTGGTATATGGTATGGAAAAGCGCCCGGTGTTGATCGTTCGATTGATGCGTTGCGCCATGCAAGCGCTCACGGTACGGCGCCATATGGCGGCGTGCTTGCGATTGTTGGCGACGACCATGGCTGCAAATCTTCGACATTGTCATGTCAGAGTGATCATGTTCTTGCATCGATGATTATTCCAGTTTTGTATCCATCCAGTATTAATGAGTTTGTAGAGTACGGATTGCTCGGTATTGAGATGTCACGCTACTCAGGATGCTGGACTGCGCTTAAAGTGACCAGCGAAACCGTAGAGACAACAGGTACCGTGGACCTGTCCATAGAAAAGCAAGAAATTCTACACCCGAATGCAGACGAATTTAGCATGCCTGAAGGCGGTGTTCACATACGCCTTAATGATGTTCCACGTGAAATAGATGATAGACTGCAAAACTATAAGGCCTTTGCTTGTCACGCATTTTGTCGTAAGAACAAAATTGATAAAACAGTCATGGAAAGCCCTAATCCACGTTTTGGCATTATTACCTCGGGTAAATCCTTTGGTGACGTCATGCAAGCACTAATTGAGCTTGGAATTACTGAGGAAGTTGCTGCGAAAATTGGCTTGCGAGTTTACAAGGTTGGCATGGTGTGGCCATTGGAGCCACAAGGTGTGCAAAATTTTGTCCAAGGACTGGAAGAGATTCTGATTGTTGAAGAAAAGCGCGAAATGATCGAGTATCAGCTCAAGCAACAAATCTTTAACTGGCCTTCAGAGACACGCCCCGTCGTTGTTGGTAAATACGATGAAAATAGTGAGATATTATTGCCTCTGGAGAATGATCAGTCTGTAGGGTTGGTTGCGCACGTAATTGCAAAACGTCTTGGACATTTTTATCATAATGAACAAGTTGAAGCGTGTTTACAGTTCTTTGAAGATAGAGAAGCGGCAATGGCTAGCTATGTTCCACCGATGCTGCGCAGACCATTTTATTGTGCAGGCTGTCCGCATAATACATCCACCAAGGTACCTGAGAATAGTTTTGCCATGGCCGGTATTGGCTGTCATTACATGGTGCAATGGATGGATCGTAATTCGGCTTTGCCGACACACATGGGTGGCGAGGGCATACCGTGGATTGGCGCATCTGCCTTCACAAAACAAAAGCATATTTTTACCAATTTGGGCGACGGTACTTATTTCCACTCGGGTTCGCTTGCGATTCGCGCAGCGGTAGCGTCCAAAATTGATATCACTTATAAAATTCTCTACAATGATGCTGTAGCAATGACCGGCGGCCAGACTGTGGATGGTGATTTGCCGGTTTATCGTGTGGCTCAACAAGTTGTTTCAGAGGGCGTCACTAAAGTGTGGATACTCACCGAAACCCTAAAGAATTATAAAGATCGCAGCCTTATTCCGAGCGAAGTGGAAGTGTTGCATCGTGATTATCTTGATACGGTTGCTAAGCTGTGCCAAGAAACAAAAGGCACTACGGTCATTATTTATGACCAGACTTGTGCAGCAGAAAAACGCCGCCGCCGTAAACGCGGCGAATTCCCTGACCCGGCGAAGCGCGTCTTAATAAACCAAGCAGTGTGTGAGGGCTGTGGTGATTGCTCTGATCAGTCCAATTGCGTTGCTGTGCAACCGGTAGAGACCGAATACGGTCGCAAGCGCAAGATTAACCAATCAGCGTGCAATAAAGATTTTAGTTGCTTAAAAGGTTTTTGCCCGTCTTTTGTAACAATTGAAGGCGGCGAGCTTCGCAAAACTAAAGCAGGCAATAACTTTGATGATGTATTGGTCAACATTCCGCGACCTAAGGTGATGGAAATTGATAGAGCCTACAATATAATGGTTACAGGTATAGGCGGCACAGGTGTCACAACGATTGGCGCTTTACTGGGCATTGCTGCACATATGGAAGGGAAATTTTGTCGTAATCTTGACGCTGCAGGACTTGCGCAAAAAGGTGGTGAGGTTCTCAGTCATGTGCGTATTAGCCCGGTGCGTGATGATTTACGCACAGGACACATTATTGCAGGCGGTGCTGATTTATTGCTGGCCTGTGACATGGTTTCAGCGGCTGGCAAAACTTCTTATGAAACACTCCATGCCGAACGTACTAGGGCTGTTATCAATACAGAAAATACACCAGTCGCCGATTTTGTTATCAATAACGAGATTAACCTTAGTCATGAGCAAGTGAGCAGCGTTCTGATGGGAGCAACTCAAGCCGGCTCACAGTATTTCGTTTCTGCTACATCGCTTGCTATGACATTGCTCGGGGACGAGATCGCCACCAATGTACTGATGCTTGGTTTTGCTTGGCAAAAAGGTTTGATACCGGTTGGCCTGGAGGCGATTGAGCGCGCAATTACCTTGAATGGTGTTGCCATTGAGATGAACTTGCAAGCTTTTGCTTATGGTCGCTTGGCAGCACATGACCCCAAAAAACTCGCAGAGCTGCTCCATGAGATTTTGGGCGATAGCACTCCTGAGATTAATGAGAGTGTTGCTGGGCTTGAGCAGATGATAGCAAAGCGTGTGAGCTACTTAGAAGATTATCAAAATAAGGCTTATGCGAGGCGCTATAAGAGTTTGCTTGATCGTGTTATTAAGGTCGAGCTTGAAACAATGGGCGCGGCGGAGAGTTTAAGCACAGTGGTTGCACAAAGTTATCACAAGGTTTTGGCTTATAAGGATGAATACGAGGTTGCGCGACTTTACACTAACGGGGACTTTATTAAAGAGCTGAAAGCGCAATTCTCTGGGAACTATAAAATAAAGCTTCATATGGCGCCACCAATGTTGTCAGGTACTGATGTTGCTACAGGACGCCCTAAAAAGCGAACCTTTGGACCTTGGATGCTAACCTCTCTGTCATTATTGGCGCGTTTAAAAATCTTACGTGGTACAGCGTTCGATGTATTTGGTTATCACCACGATCGTCGAGCAGAACGAGCACTCATTAAGAGTTTTGAGTTCGACGTTGAGTTCGTCATTCAGAGGCTTATTGCGGATAATTATGAATTATGCGTGGAATTGTTATCCTTGCCCCTTTCGATTAAGGGTTATGGCCCCGTTAAGGCGGCCAATATTGAGAAAGCAAAAGCCAGTCACAACACTATAATGACACAACTATCGCTCTAGAATTTATCGACAACCGCGCAAGTGAGTTCACATGTGGAGATTAACTTTCCCTTGTCACTGCGCACAAGAATGGACCACACATGTTTTTGACGCCCAATGTGAATAGCTGTGCAGGTTGCAGTCACATAGCCATTTATCACTGAGCGCAGGTGGTTGGCGCTAATCACTGATCCAACCGCGTATTTTTGCTTTAAATTGATACTCATCACCGAGGCAATGCTGCCAATAGTCTCAGCCAGAACACAGGTTGCACCACCGTGTAGAATGCCATGAATTTGGTGTGTTCGATTGTCGACCGGCATGCGAGCTTTTAAATAATCCTTGCCAATCTCAACAAACTCTATGCCCAATTGATCCAAAATACTTTGATTGGCAGCCAAGACTTTGACTTCTTCAATTGTGTAGTCTTTAAACCAGATCATGTTGATTTCCTTAAGTTGTGAATTAGGGTCATTGTTTAGCGAATAACTTGTCGCTTCAATCAGAATTATTATAAGTCTTTTTTAGGTCATAAAATGCCAACCTTCCCCGGAGGTAATGCTGAGTATGCATGTGATTTCATTAGCAATATACATAAACTGCAGTAAAAATCAAAAAAGAAAATAGCAGTAAGGGGCTCTGGTATAAACGAGTCATAAAGACCCAATTTTGCACAACAACCAGAGGAATAAATATTATGTCAGTATACGAAAAAATGCAAAAAATCACCGAAGACCGTGATGTAGGGGCTTTTATGGGCTTGATGCACAAGGATTTCGTGATGGTCAGTCACCAAGACGGTAGTACAAATAACAAGGACGACCTTGGCGAAATGGTCAGTTATATGTTTTCCAGTGATGATTTTATGGAAAGAGAGCATTGTTGTCGTTTTTGAGAACGATGAAGTAATGGTAACCCATAGTTTTATGGACTTTCCAGACGGCACAACCGAGGCGGTTCTTACATTCAACGCCCTTAAAGATGGAAAAGTTATTCGCATGGAAACTGGGGCAACCTTGCTAGAAAAATAGTAAAACAAAAAAGGCGCTATAAAAGCGCCTTTTGACTAACTTCAATTGTAAGTGATTAGTTTACGACGTGAATCTCAACGTTGTTTTGCAATACGTCAGCCACTTGGTTGGCCGCCATTTCAGCAACTACAATAGAAGCCTCAGCAGTTGAAGCGCCAAGGTGCGGCGTCAAAATTGCTTTAGGGTTGTTGAACAAAACGTTTTCTTTAGCCGGCTCTGTTGAAAACACATCGATAGCAGCGCCTGCAATTAGGCCTTCGTTAAGTGCGTCATTAAGATCGCTCTCGTCAACCATGTTGCCACGAGCAGCATTGATGATGATTGCAGAAGACTTCATTTTTGAGAAATGCTCTTTGCTTACAAGTGGCTTGCCGTCGGCTGCAGCTTTGCCATGAAAACTGATAATATCACTCTGCGCCAGTAACTCATCAAAACTCACGTTTGTTACGTGTGGGAATTCTGCTTGACGTGATTCAAGCGATTTAGAGCAAACCAATACGTTGACGTCAAAACCACCTACCAAGTGGCTAAGTCTTGCGCCAATATTACCAAAGCCGACAATGCCCAAAGTTTTCTTAGAAAGCTCTACGCCTTTGATGGCTTTTTTCTGCCACTCGCCTCTGTGTGTTGTTTCGTCTGCAAAAGGGATTTTTCTGAGTGCAGCCATAATTAAAGCAAAAGCATGCTCCGCAGTTGCATTGGTGTTGCCACCTGGTGTGTTCATTACAACAACGCCGTTCGCTCTTGCAGTCGTACAGTCGATGTTATCAACGCCTGCACCCGCTCTAGCAATCGCCTTAAGCTTTGTCGCTGCAGCTAAGATGTCTGCTGTTACCGTTGTTGCTGATCTAACTAGTAGACCGTCGTACTCAGGAATGATGTTGATTAGCTCCTGCTCAGATAGCCCTGTGATGACGTCAACTTCAATACCTTTGTCGTTGAAGATTTGATCTGCAACGTTGCTCATTGCGTCTGAAATTAATACTTTATACATTATTTTACCTCTTGATAAGCCCATTCAATCCATGGCAATACTGCCCTCATGTCGTCGTTTTGTACTGTTGGTCCGCCCCATAATCTTAAACTTGGTGGCGCTTTCGGGTAGCCACCAATATCAAATGCCACGCCTTCGCTGTCAAGCAGTGCAACGATTTTCTTTACCAGTGCTCTTTGATCGTCCTCATTCAAGCTCTTAAATGAGGCGTCTTTTATCTCTATTGTGATACTTGTTGATGATCTTGCGTTTTCTTCATCGCATAAGAATTTAAAAGAATCACTAGTGTCTATCCAGTCAGAAATAATTTGAAGGTTTTTGTTTGAGTGTTCGATTAACGTTTCAGCGCCACCGACAGACTCTACCCAATTAAGAGCATCTAGCACGTCTTCAACACAAATCATGGAAGGTGTATTAATCGTAGCGCCTTCAAAAATACCCTTAGATACTTTTAGTTTGCTCGCCATTCTGAACACTTTAGGCATTGGCCACGCAGGTTTGTGCGACTCTAATCTTTCAAGTGCACGCGGAGAGAGGGCAATCATGCCGTGAGCTCCTTCACCACCCAAAACCTTTTGCCAAGACCAGGTTACAACGTCTAGTTTGCTAAAGTCCATGTCCATTGCAAATACCGCAGAAGTGGCATCACAAATTGTTAAGCCAGCTCTATCGTCTGGAATCCAGTCTGCATTAGGAACACGAACGCCAGCTGTAGTGCCGTTCCAAGTGAAAATCACATCGTTATCAAAATTTGCTTTACTAAGGTCAGGCAAGTCACCGTACTCTGCGATATGCGTGTTGACATTTTCCAGCTTTAATTCGTTCAAAATATCGTTGACCCAGTCTCTACCAAAGTTTTCCCACGCCAAAACATCAACGCCTCGTGCGCCTAATAAAGACCAAAGCGCAGCCTCTAAAGCACCGGTATTTGATCCAGCCATAATGGCCAATGTGTAGTCGTCTGGCAAGCCAAGAATACTGCTTGATTTGACAATGACGTCGTTCAGTTTCGCCTTACAATGCTTGGCTCTGTGCGATCTGCCAGTATCGGCATTTTGTAGTGCGTTTATATCCCAACCTGGTCGCTTGGCGCAAGGGCCGCTAGAGAAGTTCGGATTTGACGGTTTAGTTGTTGGCTTAGTTATCATAATGATTTAGTCCTCGAAGTCGTATGCTACCAAGCCATCTAATGGTTTTGGATCAAACCATGTTGATTTTGGTGGCATTGTTAAATTTTTGTCAGCAAAGTTTATTACGTGTTCCATTGGTGTTGGGAAAAAAGAGAAACCAACTTCGACTTCGCCTGAGTCGACCTTTTTTTCAATTGATTCTAGACCGTGAAAACCGGCAATAAAATCAATTCTTGTATCGCGTCTTGGGTCGCCAATGTCTAAAATTGGGTCAAGAAGATAGTGATGCAATATATTAATATCTAAGTTCATTAGCCCTGAAAGCGCCGCTTCGGGCTTGTTTTTTAGGACAACTGAATACCATGTGTTGTCCAGGTACATGCCGAACGACTCTAATGCAGTTGGCCTGTATGGTGCGCTTTGTTTTTCAACAACAAAGTGCTCTTCAACTTTCTCAATAAAATCACTAGGAGAATAACCAAACAAGTCTTTTACCAATCTATTGTAGTCGAGTATGCGTGCTTGGCTTTCTGGGAACAGGGCCATCATGAAAAAATTATAGGGCTCTTCACCTGTGTGGTCGTGGTTCTGGTGTTTTCTGTATTCTGCAAATCTGGATAGTGCCGCAATTCTATGGTGCCCGTCAGCAACGTATGTGCGGTTGACGGTATTAAACAATTTGCTGATTTGTAGTACTTTTGCTTCGTCGTTGACAACCCAGATCTCGTGCTGACAGCCGTCTATGGCGTCAAAAGAATAGGCTGGTTCGGCGTTTGTTTGCTCTTCTAATAAAACATCTAGAGGTGTTTCATCTGGATAGACAACGTAAATTGGACCGATTTGAGCGTTTAGGTTTTTGATTTGTTCAAATCTTTTTTGAGAGTTTTCGACATAGATTTTTTCATGCCCACGAATGTGCAAATCATCATAGTCGGACACTTTTGCAGTGGCAATCATACCAATCTGCGAGTGACCATCCGTCGAAATTTTATAAACGTAAAATGACCTAGCTTCATCTTTGCCTAGGACTGAATTGCTCTTCATCAATTCAAAGCGCTCTTTTGCGCCCACATCTATCTCACTCTCAGATTTTGTGTCTTTATAGCCTGGACTAAAAATATTTAGGTAACTCCAAGGATTTTCTTCCTTGTAGCTATTAATCATCTCTTCAGATAAATGATCAGTACTAGGAAGAGCGACAGATGCGGCCTCTTCTCCCTTGGGTCTTAATCCTCTGAATGGGTTGGCTAAATACATAATGGGGTAGGCCTAATAATTAACAATACAATTTTTGCTGGGGTTGTTAGAGAACTTATCACAGCAAGATATTATAAACACTTTGAGTACTTAAAGCAGTTTTTTTCCTAATAAGAACAGTTTTTTCCTAATAAGAACAGTTTTCTAGCGTTCAATAAATTCCAAGAAATTTTATAGAGTTAACAGTCAAGCTAAACGAAAAATATTGATCGAAAGGATAAAAAATTTCGTTTTTCTTTGGTCGTTGATGTATTGTTGAAGCCTTCTTCGAAAAACAAAGACTTTCTGCTTAGGCTTTGTTTTACAAAATTTGGTAAATTATTGGTTTACTGAACCACAACCACCATTGCAGGGCGAACAAGGCGCCCGTTTAGAGTGAAGCCGACTTGAACAACATCAAGTACTGAATTTGACTCTTTGTCCGGCATTGGAATCATGGTGACCGCCTCGTGAAGTTCAGGATTGAATTTCTCGCCAACAGGGTTAAGCGTTTCAACGCCAAATTTTTCCAGCGTTGAGGCGAAAACTTTGTCAGTCATTTCAAGGCCCTCAACGATGTGCTCGACTGTTGCGCCATCTTCGGTGGCGGACTTTAAGCCCATAGATAAAGAGTCTTTAACTTCAAGTAAAGCCTTAACAAAGCCGTCTAGAGCGTATTTGTGGGCGTTTTCCAGGTCTCTGGCTGAGCGGCGTTTGAGGTTTTCCATTTCTGCTTGAGCGCGCAGAACCTTGTCCCAATTTTCTTTGGCGGACTGTTGTGCGGCAGCGAGTTGTGCTTCAATATCGAGCCCTTCTTCGGTCTCTGTTGTCTCTACTTTTCGCTCTTCAGAGACTTGCTTTTCAGTGGTGTCTTGCTCTTTCTTTTTTGTCATTTTATTGTCCAACTAATGTATATTTACAGGGAACTACTGTTCGTGTTGATTTCAATGATATGTGGTCACTTTTTATAATATTTCAAGGCCTATGTTTAATACGATTGGCATTATTACCAAACCAAACGATTTTACCAGCGAACAGACTGGTAGCAGACTAAGTGTTTTTCTTGAAAAACGAGGCGTCATTCTTGTCAAAGGCGCAGACGCAATAAAAGAGAGTGCAGATCTTATTATCGTGGTTGGTGGTGACGGCACAATTCTTAACACGGCTCGTACTTTTGTTGATAATGGCATCCCTATTTTGGGCATTAATTTAGGACGCCTTGGCTTTTTGGTTGACTTGGCGGTGGAAGGTATGACTGAAGCCGTTGCTGATATATTAGAGGGAAAGTACATCAAAGAAAGGCGTGTGCTATTGGCCTGTCAAGTTGAGCGAGGGGACAAGGTTTTGTCTCACCACCTGGCTTTTAATGAGGCGGTTATCCATCGTAACCATACGCCCAGAATGCTTGATTTCGATTTGTATGTTGACGGCGATTTTGTTAATAATCAACGTTCGGACGGCATCATTATTGCCACCCCAACAGGTTCAACGGCTTACTCAATGTCAAGTGGTGGCCCGATTGTACATCCTGGTGTTAATGCAATTACCTTGGTGTCTATTTGTCCACATACCATGAGCCACCGCCCCATTGTCTTGCACGGTGAAAGTGAGGTGCTAATACATGTGCTGGATTCGGTCGAGCGTGCAACGGTCAGTTTTGATGGCCAATCAACAATGCCGAATCAGTTGGGCGACAAGCTACGAGTTAGACAGCACGAGAATTTTGTTCACTTGATACACCCTAAGCGCTACGATTACTTCAAAATAATTCGCACTAAATTGCATTGGGGTAGGAAGGTTTAGCTGAATAGGCCCAACCTTGACAAGTATGATAATTTCTGACTTATGCTAGAACAGCTCTCAATCAAGAATTTGGCGGTTGTTGAGAATCTCAGCATTGACTTTCAACACGGGATGACCGTGGTGACTGGCGAAACTGGCGCAGGCAAGTCGATTATGGTGCAAGCGCTTCACCTTGTTACTGGCGGCCGTTCAGATGCCTCTCTGGTGCGCCAAGACAAAAACAAAGCCGAAATTATTGCAACTTTTGCGCTGGATAAAAACACCAAACTTAAAGAATTCCTAGAAGAGCAAGACCTGGACGATGAAGGTGAGTGTATTTTGCGGCGTGTTGTTGGCAACGACGGTCGTTCGCGCGCTTACGTCAACGGCACACCGGTAACCTTGTCCATTTTGAGAGATGTGGGTTGTCAGTTGATCGATATGCACGGCCAAAACGAGCACCAACTTTTATTGCATACGCAGCAGCACCGAATCTTATTAGACGATTTCGGCGAGGCGCAGGCTCAAGTGAAATCGCTTAACAGTGTTGTTCGCGAATATCAACAAATAAGCGGTGAAATTGAACGCATTCAAAACGGCGGCGAATTGCTTGCTACACAGCAAGAGTTATTGGCCCACCAACTGAGTGAGTTGGTCGAGGCGCAACTTGAGCAAGGTGAGCTTGACAGCATTGAAGAGCAATACAAGATCAGCAGTAACGCCAACCTATTGATCGAAAAAATTTCCACTATTTTAGGTGCGCTTGATCACGATACCGGCATTAACGCACAGCTTGTTGATGTAGACGGGCAAATCAGCCATGCGCGACAAGTGGACGAAAGTTTAGAGTCGGTCGAGGCACTACTCTCGAGTGCGCAAGTGCAAGTGCAAGAAAGTATTTATGAGTTGACTGGTTACTTAAGCAAAGTGGGTGGGGATGAGGAAAGTGCAGCGGAGCTGGAGGCGCGTATTAATGAACTTCATGGTCTTGGGAGAAAGCACCATTGCCAAATACCTGAATTGCTCAATACGCAAAACACCATTCAAGAGGCGCTGGATGGCATGGGCGCATCGAGCGACAAAATACAAGGCCTGCTAGAAAAGCAGAGCAAATTAAAGAGTGCTTATAGCAGTGAAGCTAGGACGCTGTCAAAGCAGCGCCAACGTGCCAGCACCAAGCTCTCAAAACTAGTTAGCGAAGTGATGCAGGAGCTCGGCATGCCGGGCAGCGAAATTCAGTTTTTACTCAACCCGGTTGACGACAGGGTGCAGTTGAACGGCAATGAAGAGATTGTTATTCAAGTGAAAACCAATATGGGGCAAGCTTTTAAGGCGCTCAATAAGGTTGCTTCTGGCGGTGAGTTGTCGCGTATTTCATTGGCACTCTCTGTTGTCACCAGTAAATCTGAGCTGGCGCCAAGTATTGTCTTTGATGAGGTGGATGTGGGAATCAGTGGTGCCGTTGCCGAAGTGGTTGGGCGCTTATTGCGAAAGCTTTCCTCGCGCTATCAAGTGCTTTGCGTCACTCATCTTGCTCAGGTAGCAGTGCAAGGGCACGCGCATATGAAAGTGGTTAAGAGTGAGCAAGGAGGTGAAACCTTTACCGAAGTGCACGCACTGGGAGACACAGAGCGGACGGACGAAGTTGCGCGCATTTTAGGTGGCATCAAGATTAGTGAAAAGACTCGCATTGCCGCCGCAGAAATGATTAAGACTGTCGCATAGAGCCCTGTGTAAAGGCTCTCTACAAAAGCCTCTCTAGCTCATCAACCATGACGTGAAGGGTCGTAAAGTCCGTTTGCTCCTCTTCTTTGATGGATTGAATCATCAGCTGCAGCCGTTCAATTTTAGCTTTGTAGGCTTGGTGAAATTGTGTCGTTGAGCCTAAGTCAAGCGCCGTCTCGGTAATGCGAGCGTGAACCCCCCTCAGCTGATTTTGCAGTGTAAACTTTGCACTTGCATGCCAAGCATTAGTCACCTCTAGGGCGTTTATTTTTAAACTGAGCCAGCGAATATCTAAGTCTTGAGAAATGGTTAAATACGTTGCAAGTGCATCATTTGTTTTGCTCTGGCTTTTCTCAGTAATGGTGATCACATCGAGCGTGTGGTACAAACTGGTGGTTAGGGCGATTTTTTCGGCAAGCTTTTGAGGCAAGCCTTGCTCATTAAGCTTGAGTGTTTTGCGACTCAGGCTTTCACCGCTGAGCTTTTGAACACTGTCTTTAGCGTCGTTGTACTTAGTTCGATAGTTGTCTAGTGCTTCACTGACATCGAGTTCGGTCCTGTTGCTGAGCAGCCAAACAACGTTTGCGCGAACAACTTTTGTTAATGCGCTAATAGCCTCATACTGTATATGACTAGCAACTTTGTTATCTAACCCATGAATGGCTTCAAGCAGGCTGTCAATATCTAAAAGGTCAGCACTGATTAGATAAGCACGACTTATTTGGGCGTAGCTAGCGCCTGTTAAATTGTGCATGCGAATGTGAAAGACGGGCCCCATGGTATTAATAATTTTATTAATAACAACGGTTAAGATAATCTCGTTTTTCAGTCTGTGATTATCAAGCAAATTCGAATATTCATTGGCAACAAGCATAGGGAAATAATTGACCAGATGAGGATAAAGCCCTTCGCCAGTGGTCAAACCAGACTCTAATAGGTTTTGGTATAAATCCATTTTGCTATAGGCAAGTAATACACCAAGCTCTGGTTTGGTCAAGCATTTGCTGCTGATCAAGCGACCTTTTAACTCTTTCTTGCTTGGCAAGTACTCAAGTTCACGATCCAACAGGCCCGCTTTTTCTAAATAATTTATGGCCTCTGCTTGGCCAGCCAGATTCTCTGGGCTTGGTCGAGTGTGAATGCTAATTACTGCCGATTGCTGGTAATTGTTTTGTAGACACAGCGCCGCAACTTCGTTTTCCATTTTTGCAAGCGTTTTGTTGCGTTGTTTGATTTCAAGTGTATTCAGTAGAATTTTTAGGTTGACTTCATGGTCAGAGCTGTCCACGCCGGCAGAGTTGTCAATGGCGTCAGAATAGCAGCGTCCGCCTAGCTGATCAAACTCAATACGTGAATTTTGCGTCATGCCTAAATTGCCACCCTCGCCAATCACTTTACAGCGAAGCTCACTCGCTTTAACGCGCGTTGAGTCATTAGCCTTGTCCTGCGCATCAAGATGAGACTCGTTACTGGCAATAACGTAAGTACCAATGCCGCCATTCCAAAATAATTCTGCCGGCGCTTTTAAAATGGTGTTTATCAAGGCATCGGGGCTGAATGTATTTTGTGTTGTTCCCAGCGCTTTCATCGCCTCTGGGGACAACCCAATGGATTTAGCGCTGCGTTCAAAAACGCCCCCGCCCTTTGAGATTAATTTTTTGTCATAATCTTGCCAGGTGGTATTTTCAGTGGTGAAAAGTCGCTGTCTCTCGGCAAAACTGATGCTTGTGTCTGGGTTTGGATCGATAAAAATATGAAGGTGGTTAAAGGTCGCAAGTAGGCGAATGTGCTTTGAAAGCAGCATGCCATTGCCGAAAACATCGCCACCCATATCGCCAACGCCGATAACACTAAAGGCCTCAGACTGGATATCTTTGCCCATTTCACGGAAGTGGCGCTTGACACACTCCCAGGCGCCTCGTGCGGTAATTCCCATTTTTTTATGATCATAGCCCACCGAGCCGCCGGAAGCGAACGCATCTCCAAGCCAGAAGTTATTATTCGTAGAAATTTCATTGGCAATATCAGAAAAACTGGCGGTGCCTTTATCGGCAGCCACAACCAAGTACGGATCGTCGTCGTCATGACGCACGACATTTTTTGGCGGAACAATGGCGCCGTCGACAATATTGTCTGTTAGATCAAGTAGTGATTGAATAAACAATTTATAGCAGGCAATGCCTTCTTCGAGCATTTTGTCTCGCTCGGCAGGCAAGCTTCTTGGGACAAAGCCACCTTTGGAGCCAACCGGCACAATGACTGTGTTTTTGACTTGTTGAGCTTTAACTAGGCCCAGTACTTCTGTTCTAAAGTCCTCGGAGCGGTCTGACCAGCGCAATCCGCCACGGGCAATTTTGCCGCCGCGCAAATGCACACCCTGAACACGCGCACAATACATAAATATTTCGTATAAAGGTGCTGGCTTTGGCAGAAAAGGAATTTTTTGAGATTGAATTTTAAAGCACAGATAATCCTCATTATCTTGGTAGTAATTGGTTCTAACCATGGCTTCAATAACTTCTAAATAGCCGCTGATCACCCTGTCTTCATCCAGCGATGAGACCGCTTCGAGTCGCTCTGTAATACTTGCTTTTATCGGCTCTTGCGCGCTTACATGCTCTTTGTTGTTGATATCGAACTTGGCTTCAAATAAGGCAAAAAGCGCTTTACTCAACTCAACATGGCTGGTTAGTGTGTTGGTAATAAAGTTTTGGCTGTAACCAAAATTTATTTGCTTTAGATAAACATAAATGGCACGAAATAGATTGGCCTGTCTAACATTTAGACCGGCACAAAGAACCAATTGGTTGAAGCCGTCATTTTCAATTGCGCCCATGCAAATTTGCTCAAACGCTTGGAGAAATCTGAATTTATCAACTTCAAGGTTAAAATCTTTTTGGTCTTTCCGTAATAGCTCAATATTGCGGATTGTGATTCGATGACTGCCGCTGGAATTAATTTTGTAAGGGTGCTCGGAAACCACATTAACACCCAGGTTTTCAAAGACGGGCACAATATCGGATAAGGTTAGCGAGTGATCTTTGCTGTAAATTCTAAAATTGACACTGTCGGCGGAGCGTACCGGGCCAACAAATAAGTCACTGGCAAAATTGTTTGGCGATAAAGACTCGAGCTTGAGAATGTCTTCAAAACCACGATCTACGCCGTAGTCGTAAGTGTAAGTTCGTGGAAACGCGTTTTGATAATCATTATACAAGGACGAATCAGCGCCACCCACTTGCATCACGTGACGTAGTTCTGCGTACCAATCATAAGCAATCGACTTAACCTCTGTTGCAAGCTCTTCCTCGCTTATTTCTACTTCTGATTGGGTAAAGATATTAAACTCGATGCGGCATAAGATAGAGTCGAAAAAACGTACATCGAATAAAACAAAATCCGCTTCAAATAGGCCGTGCAGTCGTTGTTGAATTTTTTGGCGCAGCTCTGAATCGAAAATATCACGGGGCAAATACACCAAGCTGGTATAAAAATGGCCACAACGGTCTTTGGTCAAGTACACGTGTGTTTTGCGTCGCTCTTGATGGCTTAAAACACTGCTGCCGATTTCCAATAATCGTTCTGTTTTGATTTGAAACATAAGCGCACGTGGGAAGCTTTCTAACAGATTTTGCATTGCTTTATGGTTGCAACTGGTTGAGCGCAGTCCAGAGCGCTCGAGAACTCGCCCAGCCTTTTCTTTGATCAGTGGAACCTGAAACACGCTTTGGTTAAAAGACGTGCCCGACAAAAAGCCAACAAAGCAATAATAACGACCATCAACACGGATCGCAATAACGTCCATTTGTCGAGAGCGGTGAATTTTAGAGGTAACCGATAGCTTGGTTACAACAAGTGACGAGGGGCCAAATGAAAGATTGGGGATAAATGGCTCGACATCTTGATCATTATCCAGTAAGTAGCGGAATAGACCGGTGGCACTTTGGTCGACAATAGTTTTCGGTTCCGCTTCTTGCTTAATCTCTGCACTGCCAAGAACGGCAAAGTTATGGTTTTCTATCCAGCGAATAAAGTCGCTGCTGGATGCGGGCGCCTTTTCAGCACTGAGCTGGTCGGAAATTTCCAGTAAACGGTTGCGTGCGATAGACCAGTCACTGACCACATAGTGAATTGCATCAATTCGTCGGCGCATTTTACCTTTGAGCGTGTCGACACATTCGGGCGACATGAACTCAAGGTGAAACTGCATAAAAGATTCAATCTCGTCTTCATGGCCTTCACCTTTTTTGTAGGGCGAGAGGTGACGAATATTGCCTTTTTCGTCGCGCCCAACCTCTAGTAAGGAGGCGTGAGTAAAGATAATGTTTGCACCAAAGCCATTGATGCACATAATAAGGGTGTCCCGAATAAAGGGCGTGTCTTTAGTAATAACGCTAATAACAGTATTCGTTGCTGTTGAGTTTGGGCTAGCGATGTTGGCGCTCTCAATGAGTGTTTCGTCACAATGTTTTGAGGCACCAAGCACCAAGTGAATGTTTGCGCATTGCAGCAGATATTCTGCTTCAGAGTTGTTGTAGTCTGAGGGGTGTAGACCGTGATAATAATGAGCTAGATTTTGTTTGTTTTGCTCACTGAGGGCAACGCCTTGCTTTGCAAGATCTTCAATAATCGCTATCATTTCAATTGATGTGCATAATTATAAAGGGCGGGATGATAGACTATTATAAAAGGCTTTTTAAGGTTATTTTTCCAATAAACACCCATAAGAGAAAAATAAGCTTAAATATCAAGATTTTTTCATTAAATTCCCTAAGTTCTACTGAAATTACCTGGCCCCGGCAAGCAAGATTGAATGCTTTGAATAAATAGCGAAATCGGTTAAGTTAGACCGGCAGGTATTTCTGTCTGGCAACCCATTACGAGCACCCTACTTGAGGGTTTTTCATTCCAACTTGAGAATAACTACAAAAAATCATACACCTGCGACTTGATTAAAATCGCTAAAACGGTATAATGTTTCGTTTGTGTGTGGCCAGAGTAGTTGTCAATTGGAATGAAATCAGTGAATTCACTAGTTCAATCCTTACTACTCGCAGTAGCAGTTTTAGCATTTTATAGCTACGGTTTTGGCCTAGATGCGCTTTACGGCGCATTGGTAAGTTTTATCAACACTTGGTTGTTTGATTACTTTGTGTACACGCAAAAAGCGGCAGTTAATGCTGACGCTCAAAAGAGTTTTAGGATGGCCATCAAGAGCAGTGTGTTGAGAATGTTTTCTCTGGCAATGCTTACCTTGATTGGACTTAGTTTGTTGGCACTTGACCCCGGCGCACTCATTTTGAGTATGGTGGCGGGACAGGTTGGATTTATACTAGATAGGTTTAGACAAAAATAATGGCACAAGGCGAATTAACAGCAAGCGCTTATATTAAGCACCATTTACAGAATTTAACTTTTGGTCAACACCCAGATGGCACATGGGGTATTGCTCATGGCGCAGAGCAGGCGAAAGAAATGGGTTTTTGGGCATTTCATGTTGACACTCTAGGCTTTTCTTTTGTTCTGGGTGCGTTGTTCTTGTTTATTTTTGCAAAGGCAGCTAAGCGCGCTACGGTTGACGCTCCAAGCGGTCTTCAGAACTTTATTGAAAGCGTTATTGATTTTATTGACGAGAACGTTCGTGGCTCGTTTAAAGGCAAAAATCCAATGGTTGCGCCACTTGCGCTAACCACGTTTATTTGGATTATATTGATGAATACAATGGATCTTGTGCCAGTTGATTGGTTGCCATATGCGGCACAACTGATGGGCGTTGAGTATCTGAAGGTTGTCCCAACAACCGATCCAAACGCTACATTCGGTATGGCGCTTGGTATCTTCCTATTGATTCTATTCTTTAGTGTTAAAGAAAAAGGCTTTGGTGGATTTGTAGGTGAATTAACTTTGCACCCATTTGGTAAATGGATGCTACCGTTTAACTTATTTTTAGAAGGGGTGAACTTGCTGGCTAAGCCAGTTTCACTAGCGCTACGTTTGTTTGGTAATATGTACGCCGGTGAGATGATCTTCATTCTAATTGCACTGTTGCCGTGGTATGCGCAGTGGGCCCTGTCTTTACCGTGGGCTATTTTCCATATCTTAATCGTATTATTGCAAGCGTTTATCTTTATGACGCTGGTAATTGTATATATGGATATGGCTCACCAGAAAGAACATTAATTTTTTAATAATTTTTACAAGTAGGAGTAAGAAATGACTGAAGTACAAGCAACATTATTTTTAGCGGGTTCAATTCTAATGGGTCTTGGTGCACTTGGCGCCGCTGTTGGTATCGGTACTCTAGGTTCTAAGTATCTAGAAGGCGTTGCACGCCAACCTGAATTAACTTCAATGCTAAGAACGCAAATGTTCATCGTAATGGGTCTAGTCGACGCTGTACCGATGATCGCTGTTGGTATCTCAATGTATATCATTTTCGCGGTAGCTGGTTAATTTATTTCTTTTTCACCTAAATAAGGGTATTTGCTATGAATATTAACGCTACGCTATTTGGACAGCTAATAATGTTTGGCCTGTTTGTTGGGTTTTGCATGAAGTTTGTCTGGCCGCCACTTGTTGAGGCGATGGCTGCACGTAAGAAGAGCATCGAAGAAGGTCTATTGGCAGCAGAGCAAGGTAGAGCAGAGCACGCACAAGCACAGCAGAAAGCTGAGGAGCTTATTGCGAGCACTAAAAACCAAGCGAAAGAGATTATTGATAACGCTGATAAGCAAGCTAACGTAATGATTGACAACGCCAAAGGCGCTGCAGTTGAAGAGGCTGACAAGATCAAAGCACATGCTAAATCTGAGCTTGATCAAGAAGTTGTTAGAGCGCGTAACGACCTGAAGGACCAAGTTTCGATTTTGGTTATGCAGGGCGTTAACTCAGTTTTAGAGAAAGAAGTCGACGCGAAAGCGCACAAAGACATGCTTTCTAAATTGTCTCAATCACTATAGGTCTAGACGATGGAATTATCAACAATTGCCAAGCCTTACGCACAAGCGATTTTTGACATTGCCGAGCAGGGCAGCTCACACTCTGAGTGGAGCAACCTACTTAGCGCTGCTAGTGCAATTATGTCTGAGGACGCAACACAAGCTTTTGTGGCTTCTCCAAGTGCAGGCAAGGATCAAAAGATTCAATTGATCTGTACGCTGCTTGAAAAAGCAACGGCAAGAAGCCTTAACACGCAAGAGTCTGCGTTCATCAACCTTATTCTTAACAACGACCGCACAGAGGCGATGCGCAGTATTGCTGAAACCTTTGAGGCCGCGGTACTTGCTGCGAATCAAGGTAAGAACTTCACTGTTGTCAGTGCATATGAGTTAAGTGATGCAGAAGTTAAGGCAATCGTTGATGACTTGTCATCTAAGCACAATACAACAGTAAATGTCGACACCCTTGTAGACGACACACTCACGGGTGGTGTGGTCATTAGAGAAGGCGATAAAGTAATCGATACATCAATTAAGGCAAAAGTAGACGCGTTGAGCGTTTGTTTGTCTGTAAATTAATTTTATAAGAGAGGTTAGTCATGCAATTAAACGCTTCTGAAATCAGTGATTTAATTAAAAAACAAATAGAGGGTTTTGACTTTTCAGCAGAAGCCCGCACAGAAGGCACAGTAATTAGTGTGAGTGACGGCATCGTTCGTATTCACGGTTTGGCTGACGCCCAGTTCGGTGAAATGCTAGAATTCCCGGGCAACACGTTCGGTATGGCGCTTAACCTTGAGCAGGATTCAGTTGGTGCGGTTGTGCTAGGTGATTACCTTCATATTTCAGAAGGTGACACGGTTAAATGTACAAACCGAATCATGGAAGTCCCAGTTGGTCCTGAGCTTCTCGGTCGTGTTGTTAACCCTCTTGGGCAACCTATTGAAGGTAAAGGCGATGTTAACGCATCCTCTACACGCGCTCTAGAAGTTGTTGCACCAGGCGTTATTGAGCGAAAATCAGTTGATCAGCCGATCCAAACAGGCATTAAGGCGATTGACGCGATGGTTCCAATTGGCCGTGGTCAGCGTGAGCTAATCATTGGTGACCGTCAAACGGGCAAAACGGCTGTTGCAATTGACGCCATCATTAACCAAAAAGGTACTGGCGTTAAATGTGTTTATGTTGCGATCGGTCAGAAAGCATCATCAATTGCTGCGGTTGTTCGTAAGCTTGAAGAGCACGGCGCATTAGAGCACACAATTATCGTTGCGGCAGCGGCCTCAGATTCTGCGGCACTACAGTACATCGCTCCATATGCAGGTTGTGCAATGGGCGAGTATTTCCGTGATCGTGGTGAAGATGCACTTATCGTTTATGACGACCTTACAAAACAAGCATGGGCTTACCGTGAAGTATCATTGCTATTGAAGCGCCCACCAGGACGTGAAGCATACCCAGGCGACGTATTCTACTTGCACTCACGTTTGCTAGAAAGAGCGTCACGCGTGAATGCTGAGTACGTAGAAATGATGACTAATGGTGAAGTTAAAGGCCAAACCGGTTCTTTGACAGCATTGCCAATCATTGAGACGCAAGCGGGCGACGTATCTGCCTTCGTACCAACAAACGTAATTTCAATTACAGATGGTCAGATTTTCTTAGAAACTGACTTATTTAACTCAGGCATCCGTCCTGCGATTAATGCTGGTCTATCAGTATCACGTGTAGGTGGTGCAGCACAGACTAAGATTATTAAGAAGCTTGGTGGCGGTATTCGTCTTGCACTAGCACAGTACCGTGAATTGGCAGCATTTGCTCAGTTTGCATCTGATCTAGACGCAGAGACGAAAGCGCAAATCGATCGCGGTCAGCGCATTACTGAGTTGATGAAGCAAGCACAATACGCACCATTAACAATTGCTGAAATGGCAACATCTTTGTACGCTGGTAACTCTGGCGCGCTAGATGATATTGAAGTAAACCAAGTTGTGACTTTCGAAGGCGCGCTTCTTGCATACATGAATGCAAACCAAGCTGAGCTAATGGAAACAATCAACAGCACTGGTGACTATAACGACGAAATTGAAGCCCAAATAAAGGCAGCAATTGCAGACTTTAAGGCCAACCATACTTGGTAAAAACAATGACAGTAGAGTGTACACAAACTAACTGGTAAACGACGATGGCGGTAGGAAAAGAAATTAAGACGCAAATCGCGAGTATTAAAAATACTCAGAAGATTACTTCAGCTATGGAAATGGTTGCTGCGTCTAAAATGAAAAAAGCACAGAACAGAATGTTGGCTTCTCGCCCATATTCTGAGAAGATTGCTAAGGTGATTGGTCACTTGGCGCATGCCAGCTCTGAGTATAAGCATCCTTATATGACGACTTCTGAGAGTGTGAAGCGCATTGGCGTTATCATTATCTCGAGCGATAGAGGTCTGTGCGGTGGTTTAAACACTAACCTGTTTAGAAGTTTTTTGAAAAAAGTGCTTGCTTGGCAAGCTGAGGGTGTTGAAGTAGAGCTTTGCACCATTGGTAAGAAAAGTACATCATTTTTCAAAAATTCTGGTCTTGAAATCGTCTCGGTATTAACCGATATTGGTGATACGCCACATTTTGATGACCTACTGGGCGCGATTAAAGTGATGCTGGATCGTTACGATTCAGGCGAGCTTGATCAAATCATGGTGGCTTATAATCACTATGAAAACACGATGACGCAAGTGCCAACGGTTAAGCAAATTGTGCCGATGGAATCGTCCGAAATGGAAGACATGGGCCATCATTGGGACTACATCTATGAGCCGGATGCAGAGTCTGCATTGGGTGCATTGTTGGTTCGTTATATCGAGGCACTGGTTTATCAAGGAATCGTTGAAAACATTGCTTGTGAACAATCGTCACGAATGATTGCGATGAAGAGTGCAACAGATAACGCTGGCGATATGATTAAAGAGTTAGAGTTAATTTACAATAAGGCAAGGCAAGCTGCAATTACTCAGGAAATTTCTGAGATTGTTAGTGGCGCCGCTGCTGTTTAGATTTAGAAAAAGGAAAAGCAAATGAGCACAGGTAAAATTACACAAATTATTGGCGCGGTTATCGACGTTGAGTTTCCAGCAGACGCGATCCCTAAAATATACAACGCCCTTCATGTAACTGAAACAGGTCTTACGTTAGAAGTTCAGCAACAGCTTGGCGACAACGTTGTAAGAGCGATTGCAATGGGTGGTTCTGAGGGTCTTAAGCGTGGCCTTGAAGTGACTAACACAGGTAAAGCAATTATTGTCCCTGTAGGCACGAAGACACTTGGCCGTATCATGGACGTTCTGGGCAAGCCAATTGACAATGCTGGCGATATTAACCCAGAAGCAGAGTGGGAAATTCACCGTTCAGCCCCTGCATACGACGAACTATCTCCTGCAGCAGAATTGCTTGAAACAGGTATTAAGGTAATCGACTTAGTGTGTCCATTTGCGAAAGGTGGTAAAGTTGGTTTATTCGGTGGTGCCGGTGTTGGTAAAACAGTAAACATGATGGAGCTAATTCGTAACATTGCGATTGAGCACTCAGGTTACTCTGTATTTGCTGGTGTTGGTGAGCGTACTCGTGAGGGTAACGACTTCTACCACGAAATGAAAGATTCAAACGTATTAGACAAAGTGTCATTAGTATACGGTCAAATGAACGAGCCTCCGGGAAACAGACTGCGTGTTGCTTTGACTGGCCTAACAATGGCTGAGTACTTCCGTGACGAAGGTCGTGACGTACTACTATTTATTGATAACATTTATCGTTATACGCTAGCGGGCACTGAAGTATCAGCACTGCTAGGTCGTATGCCATCTGCGGTAGGTTACCAGCCAACGCTTGCCTCTGAAATGGGTGCATTGCAAGAGCGTATTACATCAACTAAGACGGGTTCAATTACATCAATCCAAGCGGTATACGTACCTGCGGACGACTTGACTGACCCATCTCCTGCAACAACATTTGCTCACTTAGACGCGACAGTAGTACTTTCACGTCAAGTAGCGGAATTAGGTATTTACCCTGCGGTAGATCCGTTGGATTCAACTTCACGTCAGCTAGACCCTCTAATCGTTGGTCAAGAGCATTATGATATTGCTCGTGGCGTACAAGGTGTATTGCAGCGTTATAAAGAGTTGAAAGATATTATTGCGATTCTAGGTATGGACGAGCTTTCTGAAGAAGATAAGCAAACTGTATCACGTGCTCGTAAAATTCAAAGATTCTTGTCACAGCCTTTCTACGTGGCAGAAGTATTTACTGGTTCACCAGGTAAGTATGTATCATTGAAGGACACGATTTCAGGCTTCAAGGCTATTCTTGAAGGTGAGTTAGATGCAATCCCAGAGCAGTCATTCTACATGATGGGCTCGATTGATGATGTTAGAGCAAGAGCGGCGGAGACAGCGTAAATGTCAGTAATTCATGTTGATGTAGTTAGTGCAACTGAGGAAATATACTCAGGCGATGCAAAGTGTGTGTTTGCACCTGCCAGCATGGGTGAAATCGGTGTGTATCCATTACACGTTCCGCTAATAAGTACACTTAAGCCAGGAGAGGTAAGAGTTGAAACAGAAAGTGGCGTTGAATCCATCTATGTTTCGGGCGGTATTGTTGAAGTTCAGCCACATACAGTGACGATCTTCTCTGATACAGCCATCCGTGCCCACGACTTAGATGAGTCTAAGGCAATTGAAGCTAAACAACGTGCAGAAGAGGCTATGGCCAATGCACAGTCTGACCAAGAGGTTTCAACTACTCAAGCAGCACTTGCTGAGTCTATGGCCCAGCTTCAAATGATTAGTAAAATGCGTGGTAGGAAAGGTTAAATTGCTCTAAAGCGGACTTTTTCAAAGTCAACAACCTTGTTACCACACACTAAAACGCCTTCTTCATGAAGGCGTTTTATTTTTACGCTGATATCATCAGCAAAGCCACCTAACTCCCCGTTTGATTTAACCACTCTGTGGCAAGGTATTTCGGGTGCAAATGGATTTTTATTCATTGCACTGCCAACGGCTCTATGCGCTCGTGGCCTACCTATCATCTCAGCCAGTCCGGCATAGGTAATCACCATTCCAGGTGGGACCCGTTTTAAGGCTTCGTAGCATTGGGCTTGAAAGTCGGTCATTTTAGATAGTCATACATTAGGCTGTTATAGACATCATGGGCACTCAGTAGTTGGTCGCAAACCTCTCTGACTGCGCCATGACCGCCACACTTGTTAGTCAATGCAATGGCGTGCTCTTTGACAAAGTCATGAGCATTGGCAACTGCAATCGGCAGCGCTACTTTGGACATCACCGGTAAATCAATAACATCATCGCCGACATAGGCGACTTGATGGGAGCTCAAATCGAGTTTTTGTAGAAGCTCTTTATAGGCAACAACCTTATTGGACTGACCCTGATAATAATGTTTTACGCCAAGTGCTTGCATTCTATGGACAACGGGTTTTGAGCTTCTGGCAGAAATAATGGCAACTTCGACGCCAGCATCTAACAGCATTTTTATGCCGTGCCCGTCCAGCGCGTTGAAGCGCTTAAACTCACCGCCATTGTCATCGAAATAAATCCCTCCATCGGTAAGCACACCGTCAACATCCAGGATGAGAAGTTTTATTGCTTTGGCTATATTGAGAGATTTTTGGTCTAAGTGCATAAAGAAGGTCAAATATGAGTTTGGGTTATTGTACCAAGGGTCAACATGTGTTATTTTGACTTTTAATAATTAAGCACTCTATTTGTGTATCTACCTCTGAGTAGTTTTCGTTTTTGCTGAGCGCTGTCAATAAATGAACCGCGATTATGGAGCACATTGTTACAAACCAGTCCTTCGCCAGCAGCAAGTTTGTATTGATGGTGAATTTCCGAGTCACTTGCAAGAAAATTATTTAATTCGCAAAGTGAATCACAAATTTCAGTCGATTTAAGCCAGTCAATATTTCTCTTACGCTGAGTAAATCGCATTTTAGGCGTATGAGAGGTTTTATCAACAAAAAATACCGGTCCTATAGAGGCCTCTCTAGCAACTTGATTTCCGTCATGTCTTGCAGGGATTGTTAGTGTCTCTGAGTGAGATAGCGCCTCAATAACATCAGGATTGCACTCTCTAAAGTGTATGTAGAGCATCTCTGGATCTATCCAGCGATTATCTCCACCCTCAGTGGCTGGTCGAATGCAATACAAAGAGAATGCGCCGACAAGTGCGTTCATTGGGTTGTAGTAGCCATCGGTATGCCAATTAAGGGCTTTGTTGCTATAAGGTGCGTAGCCGCCTTTTTTGGGGGTGTTGGCGTCCTCAATGACAGCGAGGCCGTCGTCATCCGCACAGAGGTGCCGGTCAAAATTAACAAGACCCAGTTGCGAATTAATAGAGTGAATCGCGCTTCTGATGTCACTACTAGGCTTGACTTTAATAAACGAGAGGTTGGTGCTGCGGCAATTATCTTCAATTGCTGTTTTTTCAGCGCTTGAGAGTTGTAAAGGGTTGTTAATCTCTACAAAAAGAGATGGGGGTTTTGAGTAGTAATTGGCGAGCTTTTCGTCTCGCCAAGTTTTGTATCGTTTTTGTTGGAAGCCCTCCGGCATCAATCGTTACTATGTAGTTGCTTTCTTTTCACCATAGCGTTTGTTGATAAACATTTGTTGGGCGATGGAAAGAAGGTTGTTCGTTACCCAGTAAAGCACGAGTCCTGCTGGGAAGAACAAGAAGAACACGGTAAAGACTATCGGCAACATCATCATAATTTTCGCCTGCATTGGGTCAGCTGGCGGCGGATTGAGGCGTTGCTGGAACCACATCGAAGCACCCATGATAAGTGGCATGATGAAGTAAGGGTCTCTCGCTGAAAGATCTGGCAAGTAGAAGAAAGACATGTGTCTTAACTCCACCATTTCTTGCAGTACCCAATACATAGAGATAAAGACGGGGATTTGCACAAGAATCGGCAAACAGCCTGCTGCTGGATTGACTTTTTCTTTCTTGTAAAGCTCCATGGTCTTTTTGCCAATTTTTTGCTTGTCGTCGCCATAAGTCTCTTTGATCTTTGCCAAGCGTGGCGCCAGTTTTCTCATGCCTGCCATCGAGCGGTATGATTTCTCAGAGAGCTTGTAGAAAGCCAATTTAATTGTTAGTGTGACCGCAATAATGGCGAAGCCCCAGCTGGCAATAAAGCTATAAATCCAATGGAGGTAGGTTGATAATGGCTTGGCAAAAATGTAGAGGAAGCTGTAGTCAACTGCTCTGTCTAGGCCTTCGGCTAATTTTTCCAGTCGAATGTGCTCTTTGGGTCCAATAAAAAGTTCACTGCTTGCCAGTACGGTTTGTGTTCCCGGGGCAATAAAGACGCGTGGATTGATGGTCGTCAAGACGAATTTTCCTTGTTCGGTTTTGGCAGAGTAAGTGCTTGAAACATTGGCATCCGGTATCCATGCAGCAAAGAAATAATGTTGAATCATGGCCGCCCAACCGCCAGTTGAGGTGGTTTCCGGCTGCTCGTTAAACTCGTCAAAGTCAAACTTTTCAAAGACACCGTCATCTTCGGAATTTTTAATATAGATGGCACCGCCAGCGAAGTTTTGCATCATCAGGCTTGAGCCACTTTCGACAGCACTGCGTGAGAGACGAGTATAAGTGCCGGCCTCTTGCTGAGAGTCGCTGTTGTTGGTAGCAACGTAGTCTAGCCCGATTGTGTAGCTATCTGGCTTAAAGTGATAGTTTTTGGTGATAGTAATACCGTTTTCACCTTGCCAAGACAGGGGAACGATTAGTTCGCTGTTACTGCCTAAGAAATAGTTTTGTTTCTCAGAGCTGTATTCTGCGTGCTCGTCTGGCAACTGCTCTGTTGGGTACAGGCCGCTTTGTGCGTGAAAGGTATTGCCGTCAACGTTACTTAGCAGCTGGAATTTTGCTTCTGAGTTTAATTCGTTATCGTAGTCGTTTAGGTAGGCGCTCTGAATTGTGCCGCCTCTGTGTGAGATCTCAACCGTTAAAAGATCTGTAGTAACCGTTGTAAAAGCGCTCTGACTTATTGCTCCAGTATTAGTGCCAGTAGGAACATCCGATGCGGTAGTTGAGCTAAGTGCAGCACTCGGAATGTCGCCCGATTCGCTAGATGAGTCAAAGGCAGTAATGCTGGTTTGGGTGACGGTGTTGCCATTGGCGTCTGTTGTTTGTTTGATCTCCCACTGATTCCATAATAGAAATACAGTTAATCCGATAGCGATAACAAGAAATAATTTTTGATTGTCCATAATAATTCGGGGTTTAAATTAATGAGAGAGTTTTTTTGGTACTGGGTCAAATGTGGCCTCAGCCCAAGGGTGACATTTACTAATACGTTTTGCCCCTAAACCAATACCTCTTATTGCGCCGTGCTCTTGAATGGCTTCAAAAGTATATTCAGAGCAACTCGGTATGTGGCGACAATTGTTGCCCAGCAATGGACTAATCAGCCATTGGTAAAGCTTTATTGGAATTAAGAGCAGTACACGCATACGCCTATGCCTCAGAAGCTTTTCTGAGCAAGTTCGATAAATCAGCCATCAAGCTGTTATTATCAGCGTGACGAGATTTTTTGGCCATGACGACCACGTCAAAATTGCTCAACTGCGCTTGCTGCAGTCTAAAGGTTTCTCGCGCTAAGCGTTTACGAAGGTTGCGATCCACAGCCCTTTTATACACTTTTTTGGAGATTGCCAGTCCAAGCCTTGGCGTTGGCTCATTCGAGGGGCTAGCAACAAGTTGCCAAAATTTCCCATGAGAGCGTTTGCCTTCCTGGAAAATATGTGCGTAGTCACTAGCGTTCGTTATGCGCACACCTCGAGTGAGCGAGCAAATCATTGGATTATGCTGCTAGGCGTTTACGACCTTTTTTTCTACGTGCATTGATGACAGCGCGACCAGAGCGTGTTTTCATTCTAGCTCTGAAGCCATGAGTACGTTTACGTTTTAATACGCTAGGTTGGAAAGTTCTTTTCATAATGAATATCTGTCAGCAAAATCTTGCAATTTTACCATACTTGTTTCAGATATACATATATGTTAAACCAAGCTTTCAGTGTCATAATAGAATAAAAAAAGGTTGAACCGATGGACATTGTATTTTGGCTTTGGTTGTTGAATGCGCCGCAACTTGGTGTTAAGACCTTCTACCACGCACTAAAAGTGTTTGAATCGCCACAAGCCGTCTTTGACGCCAATGTTTTGTCTTTAAGAGAAAGTGGCGTTTTTGCTAAAAAGACACTGGATCATCTTGCGCAAAAAGATTTAAGCGCTGCTAATAATGACTTGGGCTGGGCCAAGGGAGATCGATGCCATATTATCAGTTTAGTTGATCCCGCCTATCCCAAGCCTTTGGCGCAAATATCAGACCCGCCACCGTTGCTCTATGTGCTGGGCAGTGTGGATGTATTGAATAAACCCCAACTAGGCGTTGTGGGTAGCAGAAATCCAACAGCTGGCGGCAAGTCCATCACTAAAGAGCTGTCGACAAGTTTGAGTTTAAGTGGGCTTGTGATTACCAGTGGCATGGCTACCGGAATTGATGGTGAGGCGCATATTGCCGCGCTTGAGTCGGATGGCGAGACAATTGCTGTGTGTGGCACGGGTTTAGACAGAATTTATCCAGCAAAGCACCGAGCTTTGGCACACCAGATTAGTGAGCAAGGTGCGTTGGTGAGTGAGTTTTCAATCGGCACGATGCCAATGTCGCAAAACTTTCCTCGAAGAAATCGCTTGATTAGTGGCATGAGTTTGGGTGTATTGGTGGTTGAGGCCAGCATTAAAAGTGGCTCCATGATAACTGCACGCTTAGCCAATGAACAGGGGCGCGAGGTTTTTGCCGTGCCGGGATCGATCCACTCACCCTTATCGACTGGACCGCATGAATTATTAAAACAAGGCGCCGTATTAACAAGGAATGCTGAGGACGTACTGAATGAGCTGTCTTTTGAGCCAGAGCCTTGCATTCCCCTGATTAAACAGTACAATGGCGACAAAGATGTGGATAATGAAATCAGCGAAGTATTAAAATTCCTGTCATATGAAGCAATATCGGTGGATGAGCTAGTTGAAAAAAGCAAACTGAGTCCCCAAGTAGTAAGCCAGACGTTACTAATGCTTGAGCTTTCTAATAGGGTGAGCAAGGTGGGTGTAGCAACTTTTGTATTAATTTGATGAGGTTTTATGACAAATAATATTCTTGATGTCTTAACTTTTATGTTCGACTTCTTATTTGAATCCTCTGAACAGGATTCCGCACATGAGCTTGACGACGACCTTTTAAAGGCGCATTTGTCAGAAGCGGGATTTGATGATGGGCGCATTGATAAAGCCCTTAACTGGTTAGAGAATATCGCTGCCTTGCAAGAAGGCAAACTTGATACTTTTGTTACCACGCACAACTCCGTACGAATTTACAGCGAAGCAGAGCAAAGCAAGCTTAACGCCAAAGCGCGTGGCTTTATTATGTTCATGGAAAACATGGGCCAGCTTAGCGCCGCTCAGCGTGAAATGGTGATCGAGCAGGTAATGACCCTGGAAGATTCAACACTGTCAATGGATGACCTTAAATGGGTTGTGATGATGGTGATTGGCAACAGTGAAGAGACCGCCATGCCAACACAATGGTTGGAGTCCATCGTTTTTTATGATGACAACCCTTCCTTACACTAGACCGCAATATGTCTAAAAATCTGGTTATTGTCGAGTCGCCGGCAAAGGCAAAAACAATTGAGAAGTTTCTTGGCAAAGATTACGTTGTCAAGTCGAGTATTGGCCATATTCGTGATATGCCCAAAAAAGACATGGGTATTGATCTTGAGAACAATTTTCAACCCACTTACGCTATTAGCAGCGACAAGAAAAAAGTCGTTGCCGATCTGAAGAAATCCGTTAAATCTGCCGAGAAAGTTTATCTCGCAACGGACGAGGACCGCGAGGGCGAGGCCATTGCTTGGCATCTAAAAGAAGCCTTGTCATTGGCTGACGATACGCCAAGAATCGTTTTTCATGAAATCACTAAAGGTGCCATTACCGAGGCGATTGCCAATCCGAGAACTATCGACTACCACCTTGTTGACGCACAACAAGCAAGGCGAATCATTGACCGTTTAGTGGGCTTTGAAATTTCGCCGGTTTTATGGCGCAAAATCTCTGGTGCAAGGTCAGCCGGTCGAGTGCAATCCCCTGTTGTTCGATTGGTGGTAGAAAGAGAGCGTGAAATCACAGCGCACGTGGCCAGTCGTAGCTTCAAGGCTAAGGCAACATTGATGGATGATGCGAACGAGTTGATCGAGGTTAAACTAAAGCAAGACTTTGGCTCAAAGGATGAAGCCATGGCATTTGCCCAAAGTCTTCTCGAGGCAAAGTTGAGTGTTGCTTCGGTTGAAACTCGGCCTTCAAAGCGCTCACCAAAACCACCCTTTATTACTTCAACTTTGCAGCAAGAAGCCTCTCAAAAATTAGGCTTTTCAGTCAAGCAAACTATGACTATTGCGCAGAACCTGTATCGCGAAGGCTCAATCACTTATATGCGTACCGACTCGTTTAACCTCTCTGAGACGGCAATGACAGCCGCCAAAGAAGTTATCGAGACAAACCTCGGCGCAGAGTATTATCAAGAGCGCCGCTACAAAACAAAATCGGCTGGCGCACAAGAGGCGCATGAGGCTATTAGGCCAACAGACCTTACTAAGCCAGGCATTCTGGGCTTAGACGATCAAGCGGCCAGACTGTATTCTTTGATATATAAGCGCACATTGGCCTCGCAAATGAGCGACGCCCAATTGCAAAAATCAAGAATTACGGTAGATATATCAAACAGAGACGAGAATTTTATTGCTGATGGCGAGGTGTTGTCATTTGCAGGATTTTTAGAAGTTTATGACTACATGGCAGCTGAGGATAAATTATTACCACAGCTCGACAAAGCCGACCCTCTGTCTCTTTTGGATTTTAACGCCAGAGAGTCTTTTTCTAGAGCCAAGCCAAGATATACAGAAGCCTCTCTTGTTAAAGAAATTGAGCAAATGGGTATTGGTCGACCTTCAACTTTCGCGACCATGGTTACTACGGTCCAAGACAGAAACTATGTCACCAAAGAGACGCGTGACGGTGTTCAGCGTGAATACCAGTTAATTGAAATTGCCAATGGCATCGTATCGGATTGCACTCAATTCGAAATAACTGGTGCAGAGAAAAACAAACTGTTTCCAACCAATGTTGCTTACTTGTTGGTGGATTTCCTAGTGAAGAACTTTAGCAATATTATTGGTTACGAGTTCACCGTTAATCTTGAGAATAATTTTGATAAGATTGCCCAAGAGGAGAGTCCTTGGCAAGACGTTGTGAGTGATTTTTACGAGCCTTTTCATGCTCAAATTGAGCTAGCGAAAGACATCTCCAGAGATGAGACGCACGGCAAAAGGGATTTGGGCGAAGACCCAGTCAGCGGAAAGCCAGTCAGTGTGCGCTTTGGCCGTTATGGCGCTTATGCGCAAATTGGCCATCAGGACGATGAGGAAAAGCCAACTTTCTCCTCGCTAAGAACCGGTCAAGACATTGAAACCATTACACTTGATCAGGCGATTGAGCTTTTCAAAATGCCAAGAACCGTCGGTGAGACGGCTGATGGTGAAACGATTAAAGCGAATTATGGGCGTTTCGGTCCTTATATTCAATATGGAAAAAAGTACGTCTCTTTAAAAGAGGTTAGCCCAGAAGAGGTCGATCTAGCGACCGCATTAGAGCTGATTTCTGCCAAAGAAAAGGCAGACGCTGAGCGCCTTATTAAGGCTTTTGAGGGCTCCGATATCCAAATTCTGAATGGCCGTTTCGGTCCTTACGTTTGGAACGGAAAAAAACGCGGAAAAGGCCAAAAGAACGTTACTATTGCAAAAGTATTTGGCGATAAAGCGCCTGCAGATCTAACCCTGGAGGAGTGTGAGAAGGCTATTGCGGGCAAGACTAAGGCCAAAGCAAAAACTAAAGCAAAGAAAGGGAAAAAGAAAGCGGCTCCTAAAAAAGCCAAGCCCTAATCGAGCGAGCGTGATCACCGCTTGATTTTTACTGGCATTTGAGAAGATTCCTTAATCTTGGGTGTCCGCACTATTAGTATAATTAGCACATGACTAAAATAAAAATCTGCGGCTTTACCAATGCAGAAGTTGCTAGAGCAGCAGTATTCGCTGGTGCCGATGCTATTGGTTTAGTTTTTTACGGACCATCACCGCGAAATGTAAGCATCAATGTTGCCCGTGAAATCGTGGCCGCGTTGCCGCCATTCGTTAATCGCGTGGGTTTGTTTGTTAATGCCAATCCAAGTCAAATCGACGAAATATTATGTGAAGTGCCGCTTGACACTCTACAATTCCATGGCGACGAGACACCCTTGGACTGCGCACAGTACCATATGCCTTTTTATAAATCCGTTCGAGTTACTGAAACAACCGATATTCAGCAAGTGGCCGCCGACTTCTCAGAGGCGAGCGCACTGCTATTGGACGCGTACAATCCAAATACTTATGGCGGCACCGGTGAAGTGTTTGACTGGTTATTAGCGAAGGCAGAAATTGATCTACCTATTATTCTAGCAGGGGGTCTCACGTCTGATAACGTGGCAAATGCCATCGCTCAAGTTCAGCCCTATGCCGTTGATACCTCAAGTGGCGTGGAAAGTGCAAAAGGCGTTAAAGATATTGATAAAATAAGACGTTTTATTAGCAAGGTTCGCCCGTGAGTTACAATCTACCCGACGACAAAGGTCATTTCGCCGAATATGGTGGTGTTTTTATTGCTGAAACACTCATGAAAGCAGTCACTGAGCTTAAAGAGGCGTACGATAAATATAAGGACGATCCTGATTTTTTAGCAGAATACGAAGATGACTTAAAACACTATGTCGGCCGTGAAAGTCCGCTTTATCACGCAAAAAACCTAAGCGCTAAATTGGGCGGTGCGCAAATTTATTTAAAGCGTGAAGACTTAAATCACACCGGCGCTCACAAAGTTAACAATACCATTGGCCAAGCTCTTTTGGCTAGCCGTATGGGAAAAACCCGTATTATTGCCGAAACAGGCGCAGGTCAGCACGGCGTTGCGACAGCTACTGTTGCCGCTAGATTGGGCTTGGAGTGCGTGGTTTACATGGGTGAAGTTGATGTTGCTCGTCAAGCACTCAATGTCTATCGAATGAAGCTCTTGGGTGCCACTGTCATTCCAGTGACATCGGGCTCAAAAACCCTTAAGGACGCGCTGAATGAGGCAATGCGGGACTGGGTGACGAATATCGATGATACTTTTTACATTATTGGCACGGTTGCGGGTCCGCACCCCTATCCGATGATGGTTAGGGACTTTCAAACGGTAATTGGCAAAGAAGCCAAAAGACAGTTTGCCGATCAAGCGGGCGGCCTGCCAGACGCCCTGATCGCCTGTGTTGGTGGTGGCTCTAATGCTATTGGCCTATTCCATCCATTTATTGACGATTCATCGGTAGAAATCTACGGTGTTGAGGCGGCGGGTCACGGCATTGAAAAAGGCCCTACCGCACACGCGGCACCACTTTGCGCAGGCAGCGTTGGCGTGCTTCACGGCAATAGAACGTACCTTATGGAAGATGAGGATGGCCAGATTATCGAAGGCCACTCAATCTCAGCAGGACTTGACTACCCCGGCGTTGGGCCAGAGCATGCTTATTTGAAAGACACGGGCAGAGCGCAGTACGTCTCGATAACTGACAAGGAGGCTTTGGCAGCGTTTCATACGCTGACAAAAGTTGAAGGCATTCTGCCCGCTCTTGAGTCTTCGCACGCGGTGGCTTATGGTATCAAATTGGCACAACAGTGGTCTAGTGATAAGTCAATTATTATCAACCTTTCGGGAAGAGGCGATAAAGACATCCACACAATAGCTGAAATTGAAGGCATCGAATTCTAGAGGTTAATTTTCATAATTACTTCGTCAGTTGCCGTACTCAAAACCACATGTATAATTTATACATTTAGGTTTTTGTGTGCGTTACTTCCTTGTACTAATGGATAATTACCACTCTAGAATAACTGAAGTCTTTATAACCAACATTTTTGTTGTCAAATCTTAACAAAGCCATCACTTATAAGCATAAACTCCTATTTTTGTTAAGCCCCTTGTGCTTCAATTTTGGCAATAATTACCACTCAGGAATAATTCATTGTTGCCTCCGCTCTTGAGCGCGCTCCTCCCTGCGTCAAACGTAGACTGTCACTTTAAAAAGGCGGCCCAATTTTATTTGTTTAGCATTTTTTGCTGATTAGATTGTGTCATAATGGACGTATTTTACTTAGTGCTGTAAAGGCCAATGGAGAGGGAAAATGGAGAAAAAATCATTTAATTTACAAGATAGGACTGGTGTTTTCTCTATCTACTTGGTAATTTTATTTGTTAATGCCTTTGTTGATGTTTCGCACAAGCAAATAATTATAAGCACTATCTATAAGTTGAGTGGTGATGGGCCGCAGTACCTCTATAACGAGTCCACTCAAATCATCATGACCGCCGCTATTAGCGCGATGATTCTCCTGCCTTTTATTGTTCTTTTCACCCTTTCTGGCTATCTTTCTGACCGCTTTGCCAAGCCTAATATTATGCGTTGGAGCGCTTTTATGGCGGTGCTCGTTACACTGGGTATTGTGTACGCTTATTATCAAGGCGAATTCGAGTTGGCATTTGGCCTTACGTTTATCTTGGCCACACAGAGCGCAATATACTCCCCTGCGAAGTACGGTTATATTAAAGAGTGTTTGGGCGAAAAAGGCCTTAGTATCGGTAACGCTTTCTTGATGTCTGTGACCTTGATTTCAATTTTATTGGCAACCGCCGCTTCTCCAATCATTTTTGAATCCTATCTAGCAGAGTATTTAGCACAGCAACCAACGGGGTATGTGTTTACAAGTCCTGGTGAAATATTAAAAATAGTTGCGCCATTGGCTTGGGTCTTGGTTGGATTGTCGGTTGTTGAATTTATCTCGACTTTTGGCTTGAAGTATTATGCAACAAAGTACAAAGAGACCAAATTATCTGTCGGCAAGTGGTTAGTTGGTGGGTATTTAAAAGAGCACGTGCGCAACATGAGAGAAAATCAAGTCACTTGGTATGCAATACTTGGTACGGCGGTATTCTGGAGTATTTCGCAAAATATGCTTGCAGTGCTTCCGGCTCACGCCAAGGCCAATCTACATATTGAGAGTGTAGCTTTACTCAGTTTATTGATGGCAATTTCAATTGTTGGCATTATTATCGGTTCTTACGCTTCCAGTAAAAACAGTCAAAAAAGCATTAAGGTAAACAATGTTTATTATGGCGCGATCATCCTTATTGTTTGTGCAGCGTTAATCCCTACTTTTTCAGTTCCGGCATTTTTAACCGAAACATCGCTTGGTTTTGAGTTGATGGGTGATGTTATAAGCTTGGGCTTGGTGTTAACGATAATGACAATATTTATCTTTGGCATAGGCGCTGGTATGTTGGTTGTGCCACTTAACGCCCTCATTCAAAGCAGTGCCGCACCCGATAATTTGGGAAGTGTGATTGCTGGCAAGAACTGGGTGCAAAATATTGCAATGGTGGGCCTGTTGTTTATAACTGGGTACGTGGCTTACAACAATGTAAATAGTGAATATATACTCTACTTCAACGCAGTCATTGCGCTGGTTGGCTTTACTGTTGTTCTGAAAAAGCTTAAGTCGATTTACTAAAACTGTGCGAAGGTTTTTTGCAAGACTCATTTTTGGTGTACGCTATCGTTTGACTATAACGGGTGCAGAGCAAGTGCCAAAGAGTGGTCCTGTTTTGCTTTTGGGCAACCACATCTCTTGGATTGATTTTATTTTTCTTCAGTGGGCACTGCCGCGAACTGTTTGTTTTGTTATGCATGCGGAATATTACGATTGGCCGGTTTTGAGAACTGTTCTTAAGTGGTTTAGTGTTATTAGTATTCAACCTACGAACAGTAGGGGCGCCATAAGAAACATTGTCACTGCTTTGGAAAGCAACAGAGCGATCGGCCTTTTTCCAGAGGGGCATATTTCCATAGATGGCGAGTTTGCGCCGTTAATGCGTGGCTTTGAAAGAATCTTAAAAGAGACTGATGCAGAGGTAACAGTGGTGCCTTTTGCGATTAACAATATGTGGGGGGATTTTTTGTCGCTCGCGCCTAAGGAAATTAGAAGGCAACAAAAACTCACTTTAAGAAGATCTGTTGGCCTGTGTTTTGGCACAAAACTGAATTCACATGCGACCCGTGCCGAAGTTGCGCATTCCATCACCAGCATGCTAAAGCACGGCTGAACTTAGCCTTGCACTTAAAGAGCAGTGCTTAGCCTACTTTGGGGCAAGTTTCGTAGCAACAGAAGCTAAAGCGCTGCTTAATCCCCTTTATTGGATAACTCGATAACTGCTAGTCAATTTTTTCGCTTGAGCAAATAATTTCTCGGTGGTATTATCCAATTCTTCTTTTCTTACGACTCATTGCAAATGTCCAATAGTACAAGCAGTAAAAGACGCGGTGGCCGCTCAGCGAGAATGGCCCACATAAAAGAGACTGAAAAAATTCAAGCACCAAGATTTATGTCTCGTGATATTCCTTGTTACGAGCTATTGCGCGAAGAAGAGCTTGTTCGTATCGAAGAGCACGCTGATTGGATTTTGCAAGAAGTTGGTATTGAATTTTGGGGTGATGATGAGGCGATTGCGCTGTTTAAAGATGCAGGCGCATCCGTTGATGGCAATCGACTGCATTTTGACAAAGGCCTTGCAAAGTCGCTATGCACAACAGCGCCGAAAGAATTTGATATGCTTGCACGCAACCCCGAGAGATCCACTATTTTTGGTGGAAATCGGCTTATTTTTGCCCCGGCTTACGGCTCGCCTTTTGTTTATGACTTAAAAGGTGGCAGACGCCAAGGCACAATTGAAGATTTTCAAAACTTTGTCAAACTCACTTATATGACGCCGTGGCTTCATCATCAGAGCGGCACTATTTGCGAGCCGACGGATATTGCTGTCAACAAGCGCCATTTGGATATGGTGTATGCGCACATCAAATATTCTGATAAGCCTTTTATGGGCTCTGTCACTGCGCCAAAGCGTGCAGAAGACTCGATCGCCATGGCCAAGATTGTGTTTGGGGAAGAGGTCATGGAGAGTAATTGCGTTATCCAAGGCAATATTAATGTTAACTCGCCCTTGGTTTATGATGATGTGATGTCCGGCGCACTAAAAACTTATGCCAGAGCCAATCAAGGCGTTGTTATTTCCCCCTTTATTTTAGGCGGCGCAATGTCGCCAGTGACGATGCCTGGGGCCATTGCACAGGCGCACGCTGAAACTTTAGTCGGCATTGCCTTGACGCAACTGATTAGACCTGGCTCCCCCGTTGTCTATGGTAATTTTTTAACGACGATGGACCTTAAGTCAGGTGCGCCAACTTTTGGTACACCGGAGTCAACATTGGCGGGCATGGCTATTGGTCAATTGGCACGCAGATTGGGTTTGCCATTTCGCTGTGGTGGTCATTACACCGCCTCCAAGGTGACCGATGCACAAGCCATGCAAGAGTCGGCCGATTCCATGCTTTCAGGGTTTTTAGCGGGCGCCAATTTTATTCTTCACTCGGCCGGCTGGTTGGAGGGTGGGCTGGTTATTGGTTACGAGAAGTTTATTCTTGATTCAGATCGTTTGGGTATGTTGCATAGTACCGCACAAGGCTTAACGATAGATGTAACTTCCTTGGCAACAAGTGCGTTTATTGAGAATTCTCCAGGGAAGAATTTTTTAGGCACTGAACACACCTCTCAAAATTTCGAAACGGCAAATTATCGTTCCGAAATGTCCGACAATAATTCTTTTGAACAGTGGTCAGAAGATGGCTCAAAAGACACCGAGCAGCGCGCTTACGAGCGTTGGAACAAAATGCTGGACGAATACCAGCAGCCAGTACTTGATCCTTCAATTGATGAGGCTCTAGTTGATTTCATTAGAGAAAAGAAAGACTCGATGGCGGACGAGTGGTATTAGTTCCTACTTTTCGTTAAAACTAGGCGTTTAATGTTTCGGTGTTGCCATCAATTGAGACAACCTGGCCAGATACTTTGGCCGCTTTATCGGAGGCCAGGAATACCGCCATATTGGCGATATCGCTTGCATCGACCCAAGTCTTCATTGAAACACCTTTGACGTAACTTTCTCGAACTTTTTGTTCGCTGATATTTTTTGCTTTGGCTTCATTGGCGACAACACGATCCATGCGATCGCCATTAACAGAGCCTGGGCAAAGAGTGTTTACTCGAATGCCGTCACCACCCAGTTCAATTGCTAATGTTTTGGTTAGGCCGATAATCGCCCATTTTGCGCAGGCGTACGGGCTTCTGTATGGGTAGCCGTAGAGTCCAGCGGTTGATGAGGTGAATAGAATCAAGCCGTTTTGTTGTTTTTTCATGCCTGGTAATGCGCACTTGACTGTCAGAAAGGCGCCATCAAGATTAACGGAGAGGCAGCTCTTCCACTCGTCAAGTTCTATATCCTCAATTGCACCAGCAGGGCCGCCGGTGCCGGCGTTGGCGCAGAGCACATCAATACTGCCAAGATGGGCCTGGGTTTGCGCAATAAAGCCAGATATTTCATTCTCATTGGCAACACTTGCACAAAGAGCGAGAGTGTCGGGGTGTTTGCTCTTAAAGCGCTCAATCGCCTGTTGGTCAATATCACAAATAGCAACAGCGTCGCCATTTGTCAAGAAGGCCTCCGCCATGGCTAGGCCAATCCCCGATGCACCTGCGGTGATTGCTACATTCACAGGTTATTAATCTTAATGTTTGTCTGCCACGGCGCGTCCGACGCCGTCCGGTGAAGGCAGCTTTTGGTGTGCCGAGCTGACAGCGGCAATTCTCTCACTTACCAATTCATTTGGATTGCATGCAGCTCTTGATTCGAGGTTGACATGGATAAGCATCTGCTCGCCAGTGGCCAATAATCGATCGTCTTGGTGGTACAGAAAATGAAAAACACGGAGTTTTTTACCGCCACCAGATATTACCTGAGTTGAGACTCTTATGCCCTCGCCGACAAGTACTTCGTCTAGATGTCTTATGTGCGTTTCTACGGTAAAGAACGAGTTGCCTTTGGCGATATAAGCTCTATCCACGCCCACAATAGCCATAATTTTATCGGCCGCATTGGAAAAGCATTCAAGGTAATGCGTTTCATTCATGTGACCGTTATAGTCGGCCCACTTCTGCGGGACAGTTGTTGTATAGGTTTCAAACGACTGGCTAAGATTTAAGGATTCGAAGTTGATTACTTCAGAATTTTCCGCCATCTGATCTTCATACGTTTGCAATGTATTGCCCGCGCCCCAACGATTGTCTTTCAATGTTTTTAGGATGTCGACTAAGTTGTCGTCTCGTTTTTGCTCTAAAGCGCGAATCGAATGCATGCCGGATTGTTCGTCTGACTGATTGGAGACTTTATCGACCAGCTCTTCAGTAAACTCTGGCACATCCATAAGATGAGTCCATGGCCACTCAAGACAAGGACCGAATTGCGAGATAAAGTGACGCATGCCAGCTTCACCACCCGCTAAGCGGTAGGTTTCAAATAAACCCATCTGCGCCCATCGTAGGCCAAAACCATAACGAATCGCATCATCGATTTCTTCAGTTGTGGCAATACCATCATTCACCAACCACAGCGCTTCACGCCAAACCGACTCCAAAAGTCTATCGGCAATGAAAGCTGGAATTTCTTTTTTAATATGCAAAGGAAACATACCGATTGACTCGAGCATATCGCTGGCCTTCTCAATGAAAGCTGCGCTTGTTTTTTCACCGCCAACCATTTCAGCCAATGGCAATAAGTACACCGGGTTAAATGGGTGAGCAACCATCAGTCTTTCTGGGTGTTCTAGTTCTGCCTGCAGCTCAGTTGGTAAGATGCCAGACGTTGACGAAGCAATAATTGCCTCAGGTGAGGCGCCAGACTCTATTTCTCGATAGACCGACCGCTTCATATCAAGGCGTTCAGGAACGGCTTCAATGATAATATCAGCATTGATGGATGCTTCGGCAACTGAGTATTTAAAGCTTAGTTGGCCTTTTTGAGGTAGAGCCACACTGAGCAAGTTTGCATAGGCTCTTGCTGCGTTATTAATTACTTTGTTGGTATTTTCTAGCGCATTAGGGGATGGGTCAAAGACATTGACATCAATGCCATTAAGCAATAAGCGCGCAATCCAGCCGGCACCAATAACACCGGCACCAATAACCGCAGCAGTTTGAATCGATTTCATTTTATCCCCAACGTTTTTGTAGTTGCATTCTCTCCCGCACTTCGTCAGGGCCGAGCACCTTGACGCCCATTCCTTCGGCAATTTGCACCGCTCTTTCTACTAAATCCTCGTTTGTTGCTAGCACGCCTTTTTTAAGATAAATGTTGTCCTCTAGGCCCACGCGAACATTACCGCCAGCCAAAATAGCCATCGCCACATATGGCAATTGGTTGCGGCCAATAGAAAATGCTGAGAATGTCCAGTCATCAGGAACGTTCGAGATCATTGCCATCATTGTATGAAGGTCATCTGGCGCACCCCAAGGAATGCCCATGCACAGTTGAATCATTACTGGATCATCGATCCAGCCGTTTTCTTTTAGCCACATCGCAAGTTGCAAGTGGCCGGTATCAAAGCACTCTATTTCAGGGCGCACGCCTAAGGCTTGAACTTGTTTTGACATTTCGCGAAGAATGGCAGGCGTATTGGTCATGACATAATCACCTTCGCCAAAGTTCATTGTGCCGCAATCAATTGTGCATATTTCCGGCAATAAGTTTCTAACATGTGCAAGTCGCTCGGTTGCACCTGCCATATCCGTACCATCATCATTTAGTGGTAACGGCGCTTCGGCAGAACCAAAAACCATGTCGCCGCCCATGCCAGCGGTAAAGTTAAGCACCATATCGACTTTTGATTCACGAATGATATTCATTACTTCTTCGTAAAGCGCCGGGTCTCTGGCGGGTGCGCCTGTTTTAGGGTCGCGGACGTGGATGTGAACAATGGCAGCACCGGCTTTTGCTGATGCAATGCACGAGTCTGCTATTTCTTGTGGGGTAATAGGGATCTTGTCCGAACGTCCTATGGTGTCGCCTGCACCCGTAACAGCGCAAGTAATAAAGATTTCTCTTGAAGATTGTAGGCCTGTCATGTTTGTTTCTCCATTCGTTTGGGCGTGCCTATATGAGAGATTTCACAGCACTATTGGCGAGTATGTTACTGTTCGACCGCGGCCATGCTATACTTTATACGCCATAAATTCTACATAATGCGAAATGAATATTTATTCACACTCGGAAGATACACTTAGCGTGACGGTACTTTTACTGCCAGAATCGTCAATGATGGTGCTGGCTTCTGTTATTGATCCAATGCGTGCAGCCAACCGCCTATCGGAGCGTCAGTGCTTTACGTGGCGAATTGTGACCACCCACGGCAAGCCTGTTAGCTGCACATGTGGCATACAAATCACTCCTAACGATACGTTGAATGTCGATACTTCTGGGGATGTTCTTTTTATTGTCTCTGGATTTAATCAGTATAGCTATATCAATACTGATGAAATTGCGCTGGTTCGACGAATTTCGCCTCGCTTTCATGCGTTAGGAGGGGCAGATACTGGCGCATGGATTTTGGGAAAGGCTGGACTTTTGGAAAATAGAAATGTCACGACACATTGGGAAGATTTAGAGGATTTTTCTAGTAGTTTTCGTAAGTCTAATGTGCAGCCAGACCGTTTTGTTGTTGACCAGTCGATCTTTACCATTGGCGGCGCTTCGCCTACCTTTGATTTTATGTTGCATCTCATTCGGGGGCGTCTTGGCTACCCTCTTGCCCTGGAGGTGGCTAGTGTCTTTGTCTATGACGAAACGCATTTTTCTACCGATGCGCAGCCACTCGTTTCCTTGGGGCTGCTGAATGATTTTGAGCCAAGAGTCACCAAGGCCATTCGCATCATGGAGACGCATATCGATGAACCCATATCAATTGTCAGTGTGGCTGAGCATTTGGCAATGTCGAGTCGACGACTGGAGAAATTATTTCAACAGCACTTGCAATGCTCACCTGGCGCTTACTACTTACGTCTAAGGCTCCAGCGTGCTCGAAAATACGTGACCGACACATTATTATCGATGCAGGAAATTGCCATTCGAACAGGCTTTAATAGTCTTTCTGCTTTCTCTAGATCATATAAAAAACACTATCAGAGCACTCCCAGCGATTATAGGGTTGAAGCAACGAAGCGACAAGTTGGCTAATGTTTTCCACTGCTTCAGCAATGCCTAGGCCGCCGCCTATACAAAGCATTGCGACGCCTTTGTTGGCAGCCTCTTTATATGAAGAGCAAGTGCCGCAGGTATTCTAGCGCTTGAGACTCCAGCTGGGCCTGTTTTGCTCATAGTTAAATAAAATCCTTTGGCTAGTATTGCTAACTGGCAAGACACGCTCAACACTCAAGTAACAACTATTATTCATGACAACAGTCTCTAGATATCTTGCACAATTAAAATGAATCATCCAAGCTGAATAGCTGCGTGATTTATAGGTGGAATATTTTGTTTTTTGCAAACATTTTGATTGTGTAGTTAATATTGGTTGAAAGACTCTTATTACTGTATACATTCATCATGCGCATATTGTTGACACTATGGTCGATTATTCCTGATATATAGTGAATAAAGGCACTTACTGTAGTATAATTGTATACAATAATAGAAAAAACCTTGAAATGAGTTTAGAGAAAAAACCACTTTCCGACGAAATTTTTCATATCATACGAGAGCTTATCGAAACAGGAGAGATGCCTTCTGGAAGTAAAATAAGCGAACCAATTTTGGCAAAAAAACTATCGGTTAGTCGCGGGCCTATTCGTGATGCCATTGCCAAATTAAAAAATTGTGGTCTTGTTGCAAGGCAGCTTAATGTTGGCGCAAGGGTGGTTAGCTTAACTAACGAGCAATTGATTGAAATATATCATATTCGCGAACGACTTGAAGGTTTAGCGGCGCGTTTTGCTGCTGAATTTATTGATAATGAGAGCCTTGATTTTTTGAGGTCGTTATTAAGTGATCAAGAAAATCAATTAAATGAAAAGCAGGAGTATTATCAAAAAGGGGGTGATCTTGATTTCCATTACCTAATTGTTAAAGCAAGCCACAATGAGCATCTAATTGGGCTGTTTAATGACTCTTTGTATTATCTCATCAGGGTGTATAGATTTCAATACGGGATGAAAGGTAGACGGGTTCATTCCGCTCACAAGGAGCATAGCGCTATAGTGGATGCTATTGCTAACCAAGATGGAGAAATGGCTGAGTTGTTAATGCGCCAACATATTAGACTATCAAGAATAAATGTAGAAAAACAAATTAATTGGAAGGGTGGCTATGAGTCCAGGTAAAAATTTTAGAGAATCTGTCGATCAAAATAGATTATTGCAGTGCTTAGGCGCAACAACGGCTTATCATGCATTGTTGGCAGAAAAATCTGGCGCTAAAGCCTTATATATATCTGGCGGTGGTGTTGCTGCTGGAGCACTTGGTGTTCCAGACCTTGGCATAACCACACTAAATGATGTTGCGATTGATGTTGAAAGGGTGTGTTCACGCACCTCTTTGCCAGTTCTTGTTGACATTGATACAGGATGGGGCGGGTCGTTTAATATTGCTCGAGCAATCAATACGTTGGAAAAAGCTGGCGCGGCAGCTATACACATTGAGGACCAAGTGCAGCAAAAGCGTTGCGGCCATCGTCCAAATAAGGCTTTGGTGTCCCAGGCTGAAATGAAGGATAGAATTAAGTCGGCGGTCGATGCGCGAATGAGCGATGATTTTGTTATTATGGCAAGAACAGACTCGCTTGCTCAACACGGCCTTGAGGCGGCAATTGATGTTATGGGCGAGTGTATTGATGCTGGTGCTGACATGGTTTTTCCTGAGGCGGTTAGTGAGCTTGCAACCTATAAAAAAATTACAGAATCAATAACGGTGCCTGTTCTAGCAAATATCACCGAATTTGGGGTAACGCCACTATTTACAACTGACGAATTAATCGATGTGGGTGTTAAAATTGCTCTTTATCCGCTGTCTGCTTTCAGGGCTGCCAATCAAGCGGCACTTAGTGTGTACCAACATATTATTACTTCTGGCTCTCAACAGGGTGTCTTAAAAACAATGCAAACTCGAGAAGAGTTATATCAGTACTTGGGGTATCACGAGTATGAGCAACAATTAGATCAATTATTAAGCAAGGGAAATGACGATGTCAACAGCATTTAAACCAAAAAAATCGGTCGCTTTATCGGGCGTCGTTGCAGGCAATACAGCGGTATGTACAGTCGGAAAAACCGGCAACGACTTACATTATCGAGGCTACGATATTCTTGACTTAGCCAACAACTGCGAGTTTGAAGAAGTGGCATTTTTATTGGTGCACGGGAAATTGCCAAATACCGAGGAATTACAGCAATACAAAAATAAACTAGTTGGTTTACGCGACTTGCCCGAGGCATTAAAAACAACTTTGGAGCAAATGCCTAAAACTTCTCACCCAATGGATGTTCTGCGAACAGGCTGTTCAGTCATGGGAGCGCTTGAACCTGAGAAAGGTATTAACGATCGTGAAAAAACACGAGATTTAATCGATCGTTTGTTGGCTAGCTTTGGCTCTATGTTGGCGTATTGGTATCATTATTCACACAACAATAAACGTATTGAACTAAACACAGAGGATGATTCAGTCGGCGGCCACTTCCTTTCGCTGTTGCACGGTAAAAAAGCACCAGAATCTTGGGTTAAAGCAATGCATGTTTCTCTTATTCTATATGCAGAGCATGAGTTTAACGCTTCGACCTTTACCTCTCGCGTTATTGCTGGAACAGACTCCGATCTGCATTCGGCTATTACTGGCGGCATTGGTGCTTTGCGGGGCCCAAAACACGGCGGCGCTAACGAAGTGGCGTTCATTATTCAGCAAAGATACGCTAGCGCCGATGAGGCAGAAGCCGACATTCGCCAGCGTGTTGCCAATAAAGAGATTGTCATTGGTTTTGGTCATCCGGTTTATACCATCAGCGATCCTCGTAACGACAAAATTAAGCGAGTGGCTAAAGACCTTTGTGATGAATCTGGAGAGCATACGATGTATGAAGTAGCCGAACGGTTAGAGGTGGTTATGAAAGAGGTTAAAAACATGTTTCCGAATCTTGACTGGTTCTCAGCGGTTTCGTATAATCAAATGAGGGTGCCGACGGATATGTTCACACCGCTATTCGTTATCGCTCGAGTAACAGGTTGGGGCGCGCATGTCATTGAACAACGTGAAGATGGCAAAATCATTCGACCAAATGCAAACTACACCGGCCCTGAGAATCTTACATTTGTGCCTTTGGCTGATCGCGGATAAATGAATGACAATGGGCGGGTTAATTGAGCAACCATTCAAGTAGACTTGAGACAATAAATAGAAAGTAAATTGTCGGAAAAAACAACCAATGAATACAAATTACCGCAAACACCTTGATGGCACAGGTTTAGATTATTTCGATACGCGTCAAGCAATTGACGATATTACTTCTGGCGCTTACGTCAAGCTTCCCTACACTTCTCGTATTCTTGCGGAGCAGCTTGTGCGGCGCTGCCAACCAGAGATGCTCACAAATTCGCTAAAACAACTTATCGAAAATAAGCAAGATTTAGATTTTCCTTGGTATCCTGCTCGTGTAGTTTGTCATGACATCTTGGGGCAAACAGCACTGGTTGACTTGGCGGGTTTGCGTGATGCCATTGCTAATCTAGGCGGAGACCCAGCCAAAGTTAATCCAGTTGTGCCAACCCAGCTAATTGTTGATCATTCTCTTGCGGTAGAGGCGCCTGGTTTTGATGCGGATGCATTTGAAAAAAATCGTGCCATTGAGGATCGTCGTAATAAAGACCGTTTTGATTTTATTGAATGGTGCAAAACTTCTTTTAAAAATGTTGATGTTATCCCTGCGGGCAATGGCATTATGCATCAGATTAATTTGGAAAAAATGTCACCCGTTATTCAAGTGCGTGGAGGTATTGCATTTCCAGATACTTGTGTTGGTACCGATTCTCACACCCCACACGTTGACGCACTCGGGGTGATGGCAATTGGTGTGGGTGGTTTAGAAGCGGAAACAGTAATGCTTGGCCTGCCATCGATGATGCGACTGCCTGATATTATCGGTGTTGAGTTAACCGGTGAGCGCCAGGAAGGCATTACAGCAACAGATGTGGTTCTAGCCATTACTGAGTTCTTGCGTAATCAAAAAGTTGTTTCAGCCTATCTTGAGTTCTTTGGCGAAGGTGTTAAAGGGCTGACGATTGGTGATCGTGCTACGATTTCCAATATGACGCCCGAGTATGGAGCCTCGGCAGGTTTGTTCTATATTGATGGGCAAACCATTGACTACTTAAAGCTAACGGGTCGTGACCCTGAGCAAGTTGCCTTGGTTGAGCGCTACGCGAAAGAAACAGGCCTTTGGTCAGATGATTTAACAAACGCCCAATACCAGCGCGTACTCACGTTTGATTTATCAACGGTTGGTCGCAATATGGCTGGCCCATCAAACCCGCATCGTCGCCTAGCAACTGCTGATCTTGTGTCAAGTGGCATCGCCAAAGATTTGGATAAGGCACAGGCTGAAGAGGCTGAAGGCAAAATGCCTGATGGGGCGGTTATTATCGCTGCCATTACCTCATGTACCAATACCTCTAATCCGCGCAATGTTGTTGCCGCTGGCCTAGTTGCACGTAAAGCTAATGAGTTTGGACTGGCTCGTAAACCTTGGGTTAAAACTTCGTTTGCACCGGGTTCAAAAGTTGCTGAGCTTTATTTAAAAGAAGCTGGCCTGTTAAGCGAGCTTGAAGCGCTAGGATTTGGCATTGTGGGATTTGCTTGTACGACTTGTAATGGCATGTCTGGTGCGCTTGATCCTGCTATTCGAGATGAAATTGTTGAACGAGATTTATATGCAACCGCGGTTCTTTCCGGCAACCGTAATTTTGATGGCCGTATTCATCCTTATGCGAAACAAGCCTTTCTAGCATCACCGCCATTGGTTGTGGCTTATGCAATTGCAGGTACTATGCGTTTTGATATTGAACAAGATAGCTTGGGCAATGATAAAGATGGCAATCCAATTACTTTGAAGGATATTTGGCCTTCAGATGCAGAAATTGATGCGATTGTAAAAGCCAGTGTTAAGCCACAAATGTTCCAGCAGATTTATAACCCAATGTTTGATCTTGGCGTTATACAAGAAGCAAAAAGTCCTTTGTATGATTGGGATGATAATAGCACTTATATCAGTCGCCCTCCATACTGGGAAGGCGCATTAGCGGGTGAACGTACCATGAAAGGCCTGCGCCCTCTTGCTGTATTGGGCGATAACATTACCACCGATCATTTATCACCATCAAATGCGATTATGTTAGACAGTGCTGCTGGTGCTTATTTGCATAAAATGGGCCTGCCAGAGGAGGACTTCAACTCTTACGCTACTCATCGTGGCGATCATTTAACGGCGCAACGTGCCACTTTTGCCAATCCAAAGTTGTTGAATGAGATGTGTCGTGATAGTATTGATGGAAAAACGGGAGAAATTAAGCAAGGTTCGCTTGCTCGTGTTGAGCCAGAGGGTGTAGAAATGCGAATGTGGGAAGCAATCGAAACTTATATGGATCGTGCACAACCTCTAATCATTATTGCAGGTGCTGACTATGGTCAGGGCTCGTCACGTGATTGGGCTGCAAAAGGAGTTCGCTTAGCTGGTGTTGAGACAATTATTGCTGAAGGTTTTGAGCGTATTCATAGGACCAATTTGGTTGGTATGGGGTTACTACCACTTGAATTTATTAAGGGTGAGACGCGTGAAACTTATCATATTAACGGCAGCGAAACCTTTGATGTTGAAGGTGATATTGCACCGGGATCAAGCTTAAATGTAAGATTGACCCGCACTAATGGTGAGAGTGTCAATATTCCCGTTAAGTGTCGCCTAGATACGACTGAAGAAGTAAGTGTTTACACTGCTGGGGGTGTTTTGCAGCGTTTTGCTCAAGATTTTTTAGAGGAAGGTTCGTAATGACTTTTGCGCCACAAATTAAGATTCCCGCTACGTATATGCGTGGTGGAACTAGTAAAGGGGTTTTCTTTATTCTGGAAGATCTGCCTGAGGTGTGCCAAGTATCCAGTCCGGCGCGCGATGCGATGTTGCTTCGTGTTATTGGCAGCCCTGATCCATACGCCAAGCAAACTGATGGAATGGGAGGGGCAACCTCAAGCACCAGTAAAAGTGTTATCTTATCGAAAAGCTCAGAAGTGGATCACGATGTTGATTATCTTTTTGGTCAAGTATCCATTGACAAGCCTTTTGTGGATTGGAGTGGTAACTGTGGTAATTTAACAGCTGCAGTTGGCTCTTTTGCAATCAGTCAAGGTTTGGTTGATGCTGAACGAATTCCTAAAAATGGCATAGCGACCGTTCGAATTTGGCAAGCAAATATTAATAAAACTATCATCGCTAAAGTGCCAATGGTTGATGGCGAGGTTCAAGAAACGGGTGATTTTGAGTTAGATGGTGTAACCTTTCCTGCAGCAGAGGTTCAGGTTGAGTTCATGAGTCCTGTGGATGCTTCTGACGCCATGTTTCCGACTGGAAATTTAGTGGATGAATTAGAGGTGCCTGGGATTGGCACATTTAAAGTAACAATGATAAATGCAGGCATCCCAACGATTTTCCTGAATGCTGAGTCGATCAACTACACGGGTAGAGAGTTGCAAGCTGACATTAATAGCGATAAAAAGGCTTTAGCAATGTTTGAGACTATTCGTGCATATGGCGCTATAAAAATGGGCTTGATAGATAACATTGATCAGGCTGCAGATTGCCAGCATACGCCTAAAGTTGCTTTTGTTGGTAAGTCTCAAAGCTACACCTCTTCAAGTGGCAAGGCGATTCATGAAGATGATATCGATTTGAATGTTAGAGCCTTGTCAATGGGATTATTACACCATGCAATGATGGGAACTGCTGCGGTGGCTATTGGAACTGCAGCAACCATTCCTGGTACGCTAGTAAATCTTGCGGCCGGTGGTGGGGAGCGTAAAGCAGTAGTTTTTGGGCATCCGTCTGGCACTCTAAAGGTGGGCGCAGAGGCTGCACAAAACAAAGGCTGCTGGACGGTACACAAGGTGGTAATGAGTCGCAGTGCCAGAATTTTAATGAAAGGCTCGGTGTATATTCCTGGCAATATTTTTTAGTTGAGTTGACGTTTGACGCTAGGAGATTCATAATGAATCTACCAGCAAGAATTAGATGTATCGAAAAACGACTCAGAAGTGTTCTGAAAAGGGACCTTTAAGTCAAGAAAAAACAAGCCAGATAAGTCAAATATGCACTTACCAGGCATTATTCGAGAACACAACTGTTGATAAAGTGATAGCGCTATTGTCTCTGCATTGAGTTGCTAACGACTCGGGATAACGCCAAGAGCTTTATTCGTTTTTTTGGAAAATAGACGACGAATAAAGCTAAGGGGTGGCAAGGTCTACGGGTAACATTATTTGCCATATTGACGGAATATTAATAACTCCAATGGAAAGAGAAAACGCATTGCTTTGGCAGCCGAGCGAGTCGGCAATCAAGACGTCTCAAATGAGTGAATTTAGGCACTATGTCAATGCATCCAGCGCCCAACACCTTTTAGATTATCAGCAACTTTACCAGTATTCAGTGACAAATATTGCCGACTTCTGGGGCCGTCTTTGGGATTACTGCGATGTGTGTGCGAGCAAAAAAGGAGGTGTTGTTTTAAAGGGTGCCCAGAGCATGGTTAACGCTGAGTTTTTCCCGGAGGCGAAGCTTAATTTTGCTGAAAATTTGCTGGCAAAAGGGTGTGATCAGGATGAGGCCGTCGTCTTTATTAACGAAGACGAACAAATGATTCGCCTCAGCTACAGCGAGCTTAAAGGGCAAGTGGCAGCCCTTGCTTGCTACTTAAAATCCCAAGGGGTTGTTAAGGGTGATAAGGTGGCAGCCTATTTGCCAAACACAGAAAAAACCATTATTGCTATGTTAGCGACAACCAGTTTGGGTGCCGTATGGTCATCATGCTCGCCTGATTTTGGTGTGCCCGGCGTTGTTGATCGCTTGTCGCAAGTAAAGCCGAAAGTGTTGTTTGTTGCCGACGGCTATTTGCACAAAAGCAAAGTCTTTGATATGTCAGAGAAAAATCAAGCCGTGTTGAGCGCTTTGGATAGTGTTAAGGTCTCTATTATGACGCCGCTACTGAGCAGTGGCTCAAATCACGGGTACACCGCTGTTAATTTTGAGAGTATTCAGCGAGATTATAAGGGCAGTGATTTGCTTTTTGAGCAGCTTGGCTTTAACGACCCTCTTTATATTCTTTTTTCATCAGGCACCACCGGGGTGCCGAAGTGTATTGTCCACGGTGTTGGTGGCACTTTGTTGCAACACTTAAAAGAGCACCGACTTCACCTTGACTTAAAGCCGCGTGAGCGCTTGTTTTACGCCACAACTTGTGGCTGGATGATGTGGAACTGGATGGTTTCCGCGCTTGCCATTGGCGCCACTTTGATATTGTATGACGGTGCGCCTCTTTATCCAAAGCGTCGACGCTTTTTTGATTTAATCGAAGCTGAAAAAATTAATGTATTGGGTGTTTCGGCCAAATACATCGATGTACTTCGCAAGGCCAAAGTATCTAGCGAAGGTTATGATTTGTCTTCATTAAGAGCTTTGCTTTCAACCGGCTCTCCCTTGGTGCCTGAAGCTTTTGATTATGTTTATGAGAGTATAAAAAAAGACCTTTGCCTATCGTCAATTTCGGGCGGTACCGATATTGTTTCGTGTTTTGTATTGGGTTCAAATGTTTTGGGCGTTTACAAGGGAGAGATTCAATGTCGTGGCTTGGGCATGGCGGTTGAATCGTGGGATGGCGCCGGCAAGCCTCAGTTGGGCGAAAAAGGCGAACTGGTTTGTACAAAACCCTTCCCCTCAATGCCAATTGGTTTTTTGAATGACCCAACTGGTGAGCGCTACCGCTCGGCCTATTTTGATCGTTTTGATAATGCATGGTGTCATGGCGATTTTCTTGAAATAAACGAACGAGGTGGTGTGGTTATTCATGGTCGCTCTGACACGACACTTAATCCTGGCGGTATTCGCATTGGCACAGCAGAAATATACCGCCAAGTGGAAGTTGTAGACGAGGTCAGCGAGGCGCTAGTTATTGGGCAGAAATACCAGGACGATGTACGCATCGTACTCTTTGTGACGCTGATTAATGACTGCATCTTGGATGACAAATTAAAACAAAAAATTCGCGCCCAAATACGCCAAAACACCACACCACACCACAATCCAAAGGTGATTATTGCGGTGCCAGAAATCCCTAGAACGCTCAGTGGAAAAATTGTTGAATTGGCCGTCAAAGCTGTCGTTGAAGGCAAGGAGATTGACAATAAAGAGGCACTATTGAATCCAGAAGCGCTTGATTATTTTGCCAACTTAAAAGAGTTGCAATAGTCAGAGCCCCAAGTCTAGCTTATACTGTGGTTTTATTGTTTTTTCCGCAGTATTGATATGCCTGTAATGAACTTGAGAACTGGTAATACGCTTGGTTGGCAAGAATGGCTAGCATTACCTGATCTTGAGTTGGGCGCCATTAAAGCTAAAGTGGATACCGGCGCCAAAACCAGTGCAATTTATGCGCTTAATGCACAACCCTTTGATAATCGGGGCGAAAGCTGGGTGCGCTTTGATACATTACCTATTCAAGGTAACGAAGACTTTATTGTTTCTTGTGAATCCAAGTTAATCGGCAAAAGAGAAGTGACCGACTCTGGTGGTCATACACTATCTCGCTACGTTATTGAGACCATTGTCGAAATGGCTGGAGAGCAGTGGCTGATAGAAGTCACACTTAGCAATAGGGCGGAAATGCGCTACCGTATGTTGCTTGGTCGCCAAGCAATCGTGGGGCGCTTTATTGTCAATCCTAGCGCTTCATTTCTTTGCGGAAAGTTGAGACCGAAAACGGTTTATAATTTGGTTGATAAATGAGACGTAGCACAACAATAACATTATGAAAATTGCCCTTTTATCGAGAAATAAACACCTCTACTCTTCCCGTAGGTTGATTGAAGCAGCAGAGGAGCGAGGGCATGAGGTGCGCGTGCTCGACGCGTTGCGTTGCTACATGAATATTGCTTCGCACAAACCAACCATGCACTATAAGGGCGATAGGCTTCAGGATTTTGAGGCAATTATTCCAAGAATCGGTGCTTCAATCACCTTTTATGGCACCTCTGTTTTGCGTCAATTTGAGGTGATGGGAGTTTACCCTCTTAATGAATCCGTGGCGATCAGCCGCTCAAGGGACAAGCTTCGTTCAATGCAACTATTGTCACGCAAAGGTGTTGGTATGCCGGTTACCGGTTTTGCCAATAAGCCGGACGACGTTAAAGACTTAATTAAGATGGTGGGCGGCGCACCCCTGGTGATTAAATTATTACAAGGTACGCAAGGCATCGGCGTGGTGTTGGCAGAAACGCAAAAAGCTGCAGAAAGTGTGATTGAAGGATTTATGGGCGTCAAAGCCGATATCTTGGTTCAAGAATATATTCGTGAGGCTGGTGGCGCTGACATTCGCTGTTTCGTTATTGGCGGTAAAGTGGTTGCCTCGATGAAGCGCCAAGCTTTGCCAGGTGAGTTTCGCTCTAATTTACATCGCGGCGGCACCTCTAGTCTTATTCGAATTACCCCTGAAGAGCGCTCAACTGCCGTTCGTGCGGCAAAAATTATGGGCCTTAATGTGGCCGGTGTTGACTTGTTGCGTTCAAATCATGGGCCGGTGGTGATGGAAGTTAATTCATCGCCTGGCCTCAGAGGCATTGAAGAGGCGACAGGCAAAGATATTGCTGGACTTATTATTAGTTTTATCGAAAAAAATCACAAAATGGGTAGAACTGGCACCAAAGGAAAAGGCTGATATGGACAAAAAAACAAGGGACAATGCCGCTATGATGCAAGGTTTGTATTGGTGGGGCATCCCCACATTGTTTCGTTGCCCCTACAATCCGGACCCAGTAGGTTGTGATATTGCCCTTGTCGGCGTTCCACATAGCACAGGTAATGGCACAACCCAGCGTGACCAACACCTAGGACCGAGGTCGGTTCGCAACATCTCCGCTCAAGGCAGAAGGGGTCATCTAAAATTCGGTATTTCCCCTTGGGAGATGTGCGATATTCGAGATTTGGGGGACGTGCCTTTACCAGAGGCAAATAATAATGAATTATGCATAGAGCGCATTACTGAGTTTTATGAGCATATTGCGAGTGCGGGCGCAAGGCCGTTGTCTATTGGTGGTGATCATTCGATTACTGGCGGCATCTTGCAAGCGATAGCTGGGCCAAAGTCAAAATTGACGAATGGCGAGAAAGCCGTTCTCGTGCATTTTGACGCTCACACAGATGCCTTCCATCAGCTTGATCATTTTTTGGGGGCGATTAAATCTGCTGCTCACTGGGCCAGTTATTTGGTTCGTGATGGCTTTGTTGACGCAAGCAAAAGTGTTCAAGTGGGTATCCGTGGCAACACAAGAACACTGGACTGGCTCGATTCTAGTTATGAATTGGGCTATGAAATTATCACTAAAGAGCAATATGATGAATATGGTGTCGAACGCTGTATTGAAATCATCGGAGAGCGGGTTGGAGATTCGCCGGTGTATATTACTTTTGATTTGGATTGCTTGGACGTGACGGTTGCTCCAGGAGTCTCTAATCTTGAGCCCGCAATTGAGGGCTTTAAAATGCCCGATGTTTTACAGCTACTACAGGGCTTGCGGGGCAAAAACATTATCGGCGGCGATGTGGTCTGCCTTATGCCGACCGTGGATTCGCCAAATCAAATTACCTCCCATGTTGCCAATGCAATTCTGTTTGAAATGGTTTGCTTAATCGCCGACAACGAAGGCAAGTCGAGCCAATAATACCCATTCATAGATTCAAGCGAAACGCTTAATGAAGTATATTCAAATGTTTGCATTAAAATTTTTCATAGTGGTGCGCTTGACTTTACATTAATATTTCTTGCTTGTGGCTGTGGATATTTTGCAGCCTTTTCGTTTGATTTTTTTTGGGGTTTGTAAATGAGAGAAAGTGCCAGAGTTGTTGTTATTGGCGGCGGTGTTGTTGGTTGTTCAATTTTATTCCATTTGGCCAAAATGGGCTGGAAAGATGTTGTTCTATTGGAAAGGAATGAGTTGACGTCAGGTTCGAGCTGGCATGCGGCCGGGCAAATTCATACCATTAGTTCAGACCCGAATATATCTCGGCTACAAGACTACACCATCAATCTTTATAAAGAAATCGAAGAGACCTCTGGACACTCGGTAGGTATGCACAGCACCGGTGGTTATTATTTAGCCTCAACTCCTGCTTGGCACGATTATTTGAAGCGCGAGCGTTCAAAGGCCCGCTCAATGGGCCTAGAGCAAGAATTTGTTGACCTGGACGAGGTTGTTGAAAAACACCCGTTAATTGATCCTTCGCACTATGAAGCCGCATTGTGGGACCCACTTGATGGCGATGTTGACCCATCAGGCGTTACTTATGCTTATGCAAAATCTGCTCGTGTTTATGGTGCAGAATTCTATACACATACACCAGTATTAGAGACTAACCAGCGAGCTGACGGTTCATGGGATGTGGTTACTGAAAAAGGCAATATTCATGCAGAATACATTGTCAATGCCGGCGGCTTGTGGGCGCGTGAGCTTGGTCGTATGTCGGGTGTGCATATGCCAGTAGTGCCGATGGAGCATCATTATTTAATTACCGAAGAAATTGCTCAAATTTCTGCTCTGCCTGAGGGTCACCGTCTGCCAGCTTGTATTGATTACGAGGCAAATATATACTTTCGCCAGGAGCGCTCGGGCTTATTGCTAGGCACTTACGAGCCCCATTCGACGCCATGGTCGCTAGATGGTACGCCGAATAACTTTGGCCACGACCTACTGGATCCTGATCTTGATCGTATAGCGGATCGTCTTGAATTGGCATTTGAGCGCTTACCAGCGATGGCAACGGCAGGCATCAAAGATATGATTAATGGGCCGTTTACTTTTTCTCCAGACGGCAACCCAATGATTGGCCCAGTGCCGGGCAAGAAAAATTACTGGGCAGCGGTAGGCGTTATGGCGGGTTTCTGCCAAGCTGGCGGTGTTGGTCGCACGATTGCCGAATGGATGATCGAAGGCGAGCCATCAATTGACGTCTGGGCAATGGACATTGCTCGTTTTGGTGAGTTTGCAACGCCAGGCTGGGGTGTTGTCAAGTCCAGCGAAAACTACGAGCGTCGTTTTGTGATGACATTCCCGAATGAAACACTTCCTAAAGGTCGCAAACAAAAAACAACCGCCATCTACGACCGCCTTACCCAAAAAGGCGCGATGTGGCAACAGTCTTTCGGTCTGGAAAATGCAATGTGGTTTGCGGATTCGCCGCAAGATGCTCATGAAGAGCCAACTTTTCACCGCTCAAGAGCGCACGATTATGTTGGCGCGGAAGTGATGGCGGTGCGTGAAAAGGTCGGTGCGATTGAGATCGCTAACTTTGCCAACCACCGCTTCTGTGGTAAAGGCGCACGCACTTTCTTGGAGTTTGTGCTGGCGGGGATTATTCCCAAGCCGGGACGTGTAATTCTGAATCCAATGTTGCGAGAGAGTGGTAAGCTTTATGGTGACTTCACCGTTGCTTGTATTGATGAGGAAACATTCTATCTGCTCGGCTCAAGCGTTGCTCAAGAGATGCATCGTCGCTGGTTTGACGAGAAACTTGTTGGTTTTGAAGGCGTGACTTACAAAAACATGACGGATGATTTCCATGGCATCGCGATTGCGGGGCCTAATTCTCGAGAGTTGTTATCTCGCTTAACGAGGGAAGATGTCAGCAGTGAGGCATTTAAGTTTCGTGATGTTAGGGACACGTTTGTTGCTGGCGTTCCGGCAATTTGTTCTAGAATTTCTTTTACAGGTGAGTTGGGTTACGAGATTTATGTGGCGCCGCAATTTCAATTGAGACTGCTTGAGGCGCTCGAAGAGGCTGGCGAAGATTTGGGTCTTAAGCTTTTTGGTGGGCGCGCTTTAATGGCAATGCGTCTTGAAAAGAATTGGGGTGTTTGGACGACAGATTTCCGTCCTGACTTTACAGTCGGTGAGTCAGGCTTAGATTTCTTTGTCAATTGGGATAAAGATTTTGTTGGTAAGGCGGCAGCTGCCAAAGAAAAAGAAGCAGGTGTTAGTAAGAAATTAACTGTGCTTAGTATTGAAACTGACACAGACGTTAGTGGTGATGAGGCAGTGATGCTCAACGGTGATTGCGTGAGTTATATCACCTCCGGTGCTTTTGGTCATTTTGTTGGGAAATCTTTGGCAATGACCTATTTGCCAGTAGAATTAATTGATTCAACTGTTGACCTTGAAGTGGAAATACTGGGTAAATTCTACAAAGCTAAAATTGTAGCTCAGCCTTTGTACGACCCAACTGGCGCAAAAATGCGTGAGTAATTAACAACCTAGGAGTTAAGTGGTGGCTAGAGAAAGACGCAGACGCAGAAGTAGTGTAGAAGTCAAAAAGGTGTTGAAAGCGCCAGCGTATATTAAACGTAAAATACCTGTTCACGATCCATTGAGTGATGCTGATCTTTGCATTCTTGAAAATAATGCAGACACTATTCTTGAAGAAATCGGCATGGTGTTTGGTGAAGACTTAGAGTGCGCCGACATTATGGTCGCCGCTGGCGGTATACGTGACGCAAAAGACCCACATCGTGTGCGCTTTCCTCGCGGCATGTGTCGAGAAATAATTCAAGCAAGCGCTCCAAAACAATTTACTCAGCACGCTCGCAATCCGGAGAGAAGTGTTGAAATTGGTGGTGACAACATCGTTCTTTCGCCTGCCTATGGCCCCCCATTCGTCCGCAATTTAGATGAAGGCCGGCGTTATGCCAATATCCAGGACTTTCGTAATTTTGTCAAACTAGCGTACATGTCCGATCATCTTCATCACTCGGGAGGCACAATCTGCGAGCCTGTGGATTTGCCGGTTAATAAGCGACACTTGGATATGGTCTATAGCCACATTAAATACTCTGATAAGCCATTTATGGGTTCGGTCACTCTGGGTGAGCGCGCACAAGACTCGGTTAACATGGCCAAAATTGTTTTTGGTGAAGAGTTTATGAAGGAAAACTGTGTTTTGTTGAGCCTTTGTAATACGGTTTCTCCCCTCTCTACGGATCCGGCAATTACGGGCTCTGTAAAGGTCTACGCTCGAGCAAATCAAGGCATGATTATCACCACCTTTATTGTTGGCGGTGCAATGGCGCCGGTATCGGTAGCGGGTGTGGCAGCGCAAAGTTTGGCAGAAGTGCTTGCAATGATGGCGCTGACGCAACTGATAAAACCCGGTTGCCCGGTAGTTTACGGCACATTTGTAACATCAATGTCAATGAAGTCGGGCGCGCCAACTTTTGGTACTGCAGAGGCGGCGCAAGCGATGTGCATTAGTGGTGCGCTGGCAAGAAGACTCGGCGTGCCGTTTAGAAGTGGCGGCGGCTTTACTTCTTCCAAGATTCCAGACGCACAGGCTGGCTATGAGGCAGCCAACACCTTGCACGCAACATTGGATGCTGGCGTCAACATCTCTCTACATGTGGCTGGTTGGCTTGAGGGCGGCTTAACGATGGGTTACGAGAAATTTGTGATGGATGCGGATCAGGCGGGTGTACTTGCAACGGCGGCACGCGGTATCGATATGAGTGAAAACGGTCAGGCGATGGACGCCATTCGCGAAGTGGGGCCACAGTCGCATTTCTTGGCCTGTAAGCATACTGAGAAAAATTATAGAGAGGCTTTTTATATGGCCGAGCTAAGCGACTCTCAGAGTTTTGAGCAGTGGAAGGAAAACGGCTCACAAGACATGGAGGTCGCTGCAAACATAAAGTACAAGAAAATGCTGGCAGACTTTGAGTTGCCACCACTCGATCCAGAGATTGATCAGAGGTTGCTGGATTATATGAAAAAGATCAAGGATAGCTATCCAGACTCCAATATTGCTTAATATAAACTTACACAGGAATAGAATTGACGATGAATTTTTCAAACAATAAACGCCATCAGGCGAAAATTAACCCCGTCACCGAAGGTGTAGAGGATATTATTAGTTTAAATATGCACGCGCAGGGTCCTGGTGAACTGGCCGAATCTGAATGGCAAGCTGCTGGATTGGTTGCACCGAATATGCCGGCGGTTCGTGAGTATCGACTTAAGCGTGTTAGAGAGCAACTTAAAGTCAGTGATTGTGCCGGGATCTTGCTCTATGATCCGCTTAATATACGCTACGCGACGGATAGCACAAATATGTCCCTTTGGACTTCGCACAATGCGGCGCGCTATGCCCTTGTGATGACAGATGGGCCAGTGATCATTTTTGAATTTGATGGCCATGAATATTTATCAAACCACAATCCTTTAATCACCGAGGTGCGACCAGCAATCACCTATTTGTACTTTGCTGCCGGTGAAAATAGTGACAAAAAAGCAAAATTGTGGGCGAATGAGATTGCCGATATCGTTGCCGAATACGGGGCGGGTAACAAGCGCTTAGCTTTGGACAAGTGTGCGCCTGAAGGTGTACACGAGCTACAAACCCATGGGCTTGAGCTACACAACGGCGAAGAAGTAATGGAGCTTGCTAGATTGATCAAGTCGGGTGAAGAAATGCACGCGATGAGGCGCTCGATCTTTGCTGCAGAAACTTCGATGGGGATTATGCGTGAACACATGCAGCCTGGCGTTAGTGAAACGAGGCTGTGGAGCTATCTCCATGCTGAAATGTTTGCCCGCGGGGGAGAGTGGATTGAAACGCGAATACTCTCAGCCGGACCGAGGAGTAACCCCTGGTACCAAGAGTGTTCATCAAGGCCAATTAAAAATGGCGAGATGATGGCATTTGATACCGATTTAGTTGGAGCCTACGGTTACTGTACAGATATTTCTAGAACGTGGCTGTGCGGCGACAAAAAACCAACGGATGCACAAAAAGATATCTACACCCGAGCCTATGAACAAGTTCAGTACAATATGTCAATTTTGCGGCCGGGGATGAGCTTTAGAGACTTAACAAACGAGGCACTGGAGTATCCGAAAAACGAATATCGTCATTACTCACTACAATACCATGGTGTGGGCTTGTGCGATGAGTATCCAGCCATTCCATTCACCTGGGAGCTCAATGAGCTAAGTTATGACGGTATCTTACAGCCAGGAATGGTGTTATGCGTTGAGAGTTACGTTGGCCGACGTGATGGCGGGCCGGGCGTTAAGCTGGAAGAGCAAGTTTTAATCACTGAGACTGGTTACGAAGTACTGTCTAAATATCCATTTGAGGAGCACTTACTACGCTAAATTACACTGAAGAAGGTTTAAACGCATGAGTCATTTACCGGCAAAAATGTCAGCGGTATTGTTGACTGGGCACGGCGGCTTTGAAAAATTGGACTATCGAGATGATATCGATGTGCCTACCGTTGCAGCAGATAAAGTACTGATCAAAGTGCTTGCAGCGGGCGTTAATAATACTGATATTAATACTCGCACCGCTTGGTACTCAAAGTCTGTCACTGGAGAAACCAACACTGGTGCTGCTGCGGGCTTTGAAACAGCTGATGATGATGATGGATCTTGGTCGGGCACACCCTTGACCTTTCCTATAATTCAGGGTGCCGACTGTTGTGGTGAGATTGTTTCGGTGGGTGAAGGGGTTAATTCTAATCGAATTGGTGAAAGGGTGTTGGTGAGAACCATGCAGCAAGCTGCTGTTAATTATCAACCTTTTAAATGTTGGACGGTGGGCTCCGAATGCGATGGTGGGTTCGCTCAATATATGCTTGCTTATAGTGCTGAAGCTTTTAAGGTTGAGAGCAACTGGTCTGATATTGAACTTGCCTCCATCCCGTGTGCATACTCTACCGCTGAAAATTTGCTCGAGCGTGCCAATGTTACAAGTGGAGAAACAGTGTTTATTACAGGCGCATCAGGCGGTGTTGGTTCTGCCGCTGTACAGCTGGCTAAGAGGCGTGGTGCAGTTGTTATTGCCCAAACCAGCAAGGACAAAATGGTTGAAGTGCGTTCGATTGGCGCCACTCAGGTTGTTACTCGCGAACAAAAATTAACGGATACAGTAGGGACTGAGAGTGTTGATGTTGTCATTGATCTGGTTGCAGGAAATGCATTTCCCGGTTTATTAGAATTGTTAAAAATAGGTGGCCGTTACGCAGCATCTGGTGCAATTGCAGGGCCAATCGTTGAGCTGGATGTAAGAACACTTTATTTAAAAGACTTAACCTTAATTGGTTGTACTTTTCAAGAGCAAAAAGTTTTTGAGAACCTGATTGGTTATATTGAGCGCAACGAGATTAAACCGCTAGTGGCAAAGAGCTATCCACTAAAAGATATAGTTCAGGCGCAGCAAGATTTCTTAGCTAAAAAATACGTAGGTAAACTGGTCTTGGTACCACCCGAAATTGATTATTAACTGGATTATGTAGAGTGAAAAATATAAAAATCACCGAAATACATATTTACCAACACGATCTTGAAATTAAGGGCAAGCCCTACAAGATGTCTCTGTCTGAAGTTAAGAAGCTTGATACTACGATTGTAGAGGTGGTTACCGATTCTGGAATTTCAGGTTTTGGCGAAGTTTGCCCGCTCGGCCCCACTTATCAAGAGGCACATGCATTGGGCGCTCGTGCAGCGCTTAGTGAAATCGCCCCACATTTGATCGGCATGAATCCGTTGCATTATGGTCAGGTGATGTACAAATGTAATCTTGCCTTGATGGGGCATAACTATGCCAAGGCAGCTATTGATATGGCGCTGTGGGATATCATTGGTAAGCATTACAAGGTGCCCTTAGGCGAGTTATTGGGTGGCTCCAAGCAAAACCAGGTGCCGAGTTATTATGCTATTAGTATTGAAAGTCCGGACGAGGTTGCTCGACTTGTTGTTGATAAACAACAGCAAGGCTATGAAAGACTACAAGTAAAAGTGGGTGGCCGTGATGTGGCAGAAGATATTGCTGTTGCTCGTAAAGTATTCGAAGTAAAAAATTCAAAAACAAGCATTGCATTTGATGCAAACCGCGGCTTAACAACGACACAAGCGATTCATTTTTCGCAAAGTTGTCGTGATTTGAATTTTGTTCTTGAGCAGCCATGTGGCAGCTATGAGGAATTAAAGGCAATTACGCCAAAGATATGCCATCCGCTGTATCTTGATGAGTCTGCAAGTGACATTGCTACTGTTGCAAAAGCCATTAATGAAGGTATTGCAGACGGTTTTGGGATGAAAGTTACCCGTGTTGGTGGCGTGAGCGCGATGCGATTAATTATTGATATGTGCCACACATATCGACGACCTCTTAGTTGTGATGATTCGTGGGGAGGTGATATTGTTGCGGCTGCTTGTGTGCATCTCGCCAGTATTGTTGAACCCAGCTTGTCACGCGGCGCTTGGATTGCTGCACCATATATTGATAAGCCTTACGACAGACTGAATAGCGTGCAAGTAAGCGGCGGTTGGATTGATATTCCTAAGGGCCCTGGCTTGGGCATTGTGCCAGATACAAGCATGTTTAATCTTTATCAAAGTTTTTCCTAGGAGTTGAGCTGATGAAAATTGCAAAAATTGAGGTTTTTCAGGCGCATTTACCCTATTCTGGCGGCATCTACCGATTATCGGGCGGACGAGAGTATGCGGGGTTTGATGCCTCGTTTGTTCGCGTAACCACTGAATGTGGTATTGAGGGCTGGGGTGAGAGCACACCTTTTGGTTCAACTTATATTGCCGCACACGGCGCGGGAGTGCGTGCAGGTATTACTGAAATAGCACCCAGTTTGTTAGGCCAAGACCCTCGTCATCTGGATAGGATTAACGAGACAATGGATGGCGCCTTAGTGGGTCACAATCACGCAAAAACACCGATCGATGTTGCCTGCTGGGATATTTTTGGCAAATCGGTAGAAATGCCTGTATGCGACCTTCTTGGTGGCAGAACAATTGATGTGCTGCCGCTTATTTCTTCCATTTATGCAGGTGATCCGGAAGAAATGCGTGCTCGAGTTCGAGCGCACCGTGAAGCAGGGTATATGGGGCACTCAATTAAAATTGGTAGCGATCCCGTGTTGGATGTAGAGTGTATCAAAGCTTGTCTTACCGATCGCCAGCGTGGCGAATATTTTATTGTTGATGCCAACGGTGGCATGAGTGCTGAAAACGCGTTGAGATTATTAAATCTATTACCCAATAACCTGGATTTTGCTTTAGAAGCACCTTGTGCCACTTGGCGTGAATGTTTATCGGTCAAACGAAGTACATCGGTACCGATAATTTGGGATGAGCTGGCGCAAACCGAAGAGGATATCGTTAGTCTAATTGCTCAAGATGGTGCGGATGGCATTGGTTTAAAGATATCAAAAAATGGTGGTTTGACGCGTTGTCGTCGGCAGCGAGACATCTGTATTGCAGCGGGTTATACCATGAGCGTTCAAGACACCACCGGTTCTGATATTGCTTTTGCCGCTATTGTTCATATGGGTCAAACCGTGCCAAAAAAGTATTTAAGATGTATTTTGGAGTGTCGAGACATGGTCTCTGTAAAAACGGCTGATGGTGATTATGTTGTTGAAAATGGTTTTATTTCCGCCCCACAAAGTCCAGGTTTGGGTATCTCGCCTCGAATGGACGTGCTTGGCGATGCTGTATTGAGTTACAGTTAAATTGCTCTATTGATACCCCGCATAAAAACCAACAGTAAGCAGCCTTTGGGTGAAGACGATGAGTGGCAACTGCCCGGTTCAAAAGTAACAAAGTCGCCTTTTTTGAAAACGGTATTATCAAAGTCGATCATCTCTCCCTTTAAAACCATAAATTCTTCAAAACCAGTATGCTCATGTGGTACGGATTGAGCGCCCGGGTCTAACTTTAATACAAAAGTACCAAAGCCGGTTTCCGCGTCATAACTAATCTCATGCCAGCTCATTTTCTCGATTGCCGAGCCGTACCTATCAAAGGGTTTAAATTTAACTTCTAGTGGGTTTGTAATTTTTCTTTTTTGCATAGAGACTCTTTGTTTGATTAAAAGTTACGTTGTAAATGTTATTTATCCTTGCCAGCGCGCATCTCTTTCCAGCGCATATAGCCGTTTGCCCCTAGATACATTAGTGGCTTTAGAAGTAGTTTTTTTGGTGGCTCTTCGGTTTTATAGTCTTTAATTAAACTGCGTGCTGCATTGCTGGCTTGTTCGGCAGCGATGACACCGATAGCGGTGCCTTTTGCTGTTCCAAGGCCGTTTTGACAGCAAGCAGAAAACACCCCTTCTTCGACTTCACCAGCAGCAAATACATTGTTTCGACTAAGACACAAACGTCCACCCCAGCAATACTCCATCTCAACATTTTTTAGCATTGGGAAGCGTACATCAAATGCCTGTCGATGATCCTTAGAGATGGCTTGCATGCGAGTTTTTGTTACCTCCATGCTCGGCTCGTATGTGAATCGATTGCGGATCATAATGCGATCACCGCCTGTACCTGAAAGGCGTCTTACCGAAGACCCCATCGGGTCGGCTGAGGTAAACGACCACTCATTTGCACCGCCGAGCTCAGATATTTCATTTGGAGTGAGGGCCTTTGTCATTGAGCCGTAGGTAAAGACGTGCATCAGCCTTTGTTGAAAATAGCCAAATCGCTCAATCATACCGTTCACTGCAATGATGACTTTGGGCGCTTTGACAGAGCCTTTGTTGGTTTTGGCGTGCCAAAGTGTGCCAGATTCAGTTGAGAGTTCTTTTGTTAGTTGGTTAACGGCTGAATTTTCATATAAATGTATGTTTTTATTACCAATTAGGCCATCTGCAAATGAGCTGATGTAGATTGCGGGTTGTAATAGAGCTGTACCGGGCGTCCATAGACCCCCAAGGTAATAATTAATACCTGTAAGTTCTTGCATATCTTTGGCATCTAACATGCGACATTCCTCATCCATTTTCTCAAGATGTGCCGCGTAGCGCTTGTTAAACAACATTCCCTTTGGGGTGGCAGCGGCATTTGTTTTGCCAATGCACCGCATTGCCTCGTCCGGCATACGGTATTCTGAAAATGCACTTTTGGCAAAGTCAATTGCACCGCGATTTATGGCGGTTTGTTGGCTATCTAAATCAGCACTCCCTGCATAATCTTGTGAGGCAAGATCGTGGGGTAGGTCGATCATAAAACCTGAATTTCTGCCAGCCGGCCCCTCGGCCACTTCACAAGCTTCGAGAATAATAATCTTCGCTTCTGAGTTGATTTGGTTTAAGCGCCGTGCTGCTGAAAGGCCTGCGAATCCAGCGCCAATCACTAGGTAATCTGCATCAATTGAGTCAACGAGTTCTGGCTGAGGTCTTCTATTTGGCAGAATAGCCTGCCAGCCAGAGATGCCTGGATTTTCAGCCATTCTTATTGTTTTTTGCATGTTGATTATAGGAGGCCTTAGTCCAGTGACTCTTCCGGCGCTCTATCAGACAAGTCTATCCAGATCGTTTTAATCTCTGTGTACTGGTCATGCGCATGAATTGAGTTGTCTCTACCACCGAAGCCAGATTGCTTATAACCGCCGAACGGTGTGCTCATATCTCCTTCGCCATAGCAATTAATGGTAACAGTGCCGGCCTTAATGGCTCGTGCCGCCCTGATTGCTTTTTTGCCGTTAGCAGTAAAGACACTGGCGGCAAGACCATAGTCCGTATTGTTGGCTGCAGCTATTGCTTCGTCGAATGAATTTACCGTAATTACAGAAAGTATTGGCCCAAAAATCTCCTCTTGGGCTAGCCTGGAATCTTGATTAACTTGATCAACAATAGTTGGCATGACGTAACAAGGTTGCTCTGTTGTGCCGCCGATGATAATATTGTTGCTATCTAGGTAACTACAGACTTTCTCAAAGTGCTCTTTGTCAATTAAAGAGCCTAGGTAGTTGGAAGGGTTGAGCGGGTCACCAGTTTTCCAATCACGTAGATGAGCTAACATCTTGTTTAACAATTTCTCTTTAATATTTTTTTGAACAATTAGTCGGGATGCTGCAGAACAGTTCTCTCCCATATTCCAAAATGCGGCATTAACCAAGTGCTCCGCCACCAAATCCAGTTCTTCGGCATCATCAAGCACGATAGCAGGGTTTTTGCCGCCACACTCTAGCACAATTTTTTTAAGATTTGAGTCTGCTGAGTAGCGCAAAAAGCGCCTCCCTGTTTCCGTTGAACCGGTAAATGACACCATATCGACATCGCTATGCAGGCCAAGAGGCTCGCCTACGTTAGGCCCCAGCCCAGTAATAACATTAAACACGCCGCGAGGTATGCCCGCATCTATTGCTAGTTCTGCAATTTTTAGAGTCGTTAAGCTGGTCTGCTCTGCGGGCTTAACAATGACTGAATTGCCAGCAGCGAGTGCTGGGGCTATCTTCCAGGCAAGCATCATTAAAGGGAAGTTCCAAGGCAGTACACAGCCAACAACCCCCACTGCTTCACGCACAATAACTGCCAGTGCGTCTTCACCAGCCGGCGCGCTTTGATCGTAAATTTTATCAATGGCCTCCGCATGCCAAATGAGCGTCTGAATAGTTTCTGGCAGATCTACTGTGGCGCAATCTCGAATTGGCTTGCCAGAGTCAATGCTTTCCAAGACAGCCAATTCATGAGAGTTTCTTTTAATCAGTTTTGCGAGTTTGATTAATGTCTCCTTGCGCTCACTTGGGTGAAGTTTTGACCAGTGTCCCTGGTCAAACGCCTCTCGAGCCTTAATAACTGCATGATCTACATCTTCTGCTCCACAAGAGGCAATATTGGCAATCAGCCGACCTGTTGCTGGATTAGTTGTTGCAAACGTATCGCCAGATTTGGCCTTTTGGAATTGACCGTTGATAAACGCATTGGTTGGATAATTTAGCGATTTTTCAATCGCTTTGTACTCTTCGTGAGTTAGTAAGTCTGACATTTAGCTACCCTCCTCGGTGATTAGTTTAAGTGTGTGATTCATCACACGGATGACTTGTTCCAGTTGGCGTTTGTCATCTTTGTTAAGTGATTGTAGGGGCTTTCTTGGCGGGCCTGCCGGCAAGCCTTTCATGGTGACGCCGTGTTTAATGCATTGAATAAATTTACCGCCTTGCTCAAGAACGCGCATCAACGGCATCATTGCTGACATTATTCGTCGACCCTTGTCGAAATCTCCCTCTAGCCGACAAGCTTGATAAAGAGCAACATGGGCTTCCGGTGAGAAGTTTGAGCCCGCGCAGACCCAACAACTTGCCCCCCAGGCAAAGAACTCTAACGCTTGATCATCCATACCACACCCCAGTTGAATGTGCGAGTAGTCTCTAGCGAGTAAATGCAGGCGATTGATGTCGCCACTGCTCTCTTTAATGGCGCAAAAATTGGACGATCGAGCCACTCTATCGAGATACTCCTCACCCATCATCACGCCCATACGCCCTGGGTAGTTGTATAACATAATTGGCAAGTTTGCGGCGCGGTCGATGGCGAGCGCGTGTAGTGCATTTTCTCTCTCAGTGGGCACTGCATAAGGTGGTGTTGCTACTAGAATGGCATCAGCGCCAGCTTTTGCCGCAGCCTCGCCATAAAAAATAGATTCTTCAGTGCGAATCGCACCGGTGCCAACAATCAACGGCAACCTGCTGTTGATAATGTCTTTGCAGGTGCGCATTAATTGCAAACGCTCTTCTTGGCTTTGGGCGTAGTATTCTCCCGTTGTGCCGGCTACGATAATGCCATGAACGCCAGCGCCAATCAGGCTTTCTACAACGGGCTCAATGGCGTCATAATTGATACTGTAATCCTCATTGTATGGGGTTACAAGCGGTGTGTAGATTCCTTCAAATTTCACTACTTTCTCCTATGAATTCGGTAGGCTTATTTTTGTCATGCGGCCACCGTCGACAGTGTAGGTTTGGCCAGTAACAAAACTGGATTCTGGCGATGCTAGCCAAGCGACAAGCGATGCAACTTCGTTTGTCTTGCCAGTTCTGCATAGCGGGTGAATTTTTCCAATATTTTGTCTAAAGTGGCTAGGCTCTGGCATTGACTCAATAAAAGCTTCATTAAGTTCTGTGTCTATCCATCCCGGCGCAACCGCATTGCAACGAATGTCATCGGCACCATGATCAATGGCGATTGCCCTTGTAAGGCCATGAAGTCCTGCTTTCGAGGCGCAATAGGCGGCATGCTTAGGGTTGGCGCCCAAGCCTTCAATCGAGCCTATATTAACAATTGCACCTTGAGTTTGTCTTAAATATGGCATCGCAAACTTGCTTAATAAAAACGGCGCTGTTAAGTTGAGTGCAATGGTTTTATTCCAGGCCTCAAGACTTGTATCTTCAATAAAAGCCTCTTCCATTATGCCGGCATTATTGACCAATACATCAATTGCCCCATGATCTTTAGCGATTGCAGCAATACACTGTTGACAGTTTTTTTCTTTGCTAAGATCAAATTGGTACGAGTGGTAATGAGCGGACTCCGAACGTTGCACAACACACACTATTGCACCTTCTTTGTAGAATCGTTCAGCACAGGCAAGGCCGATGCCCTGAGAGCCACCAGTAACGACAACAACTTTATTAGTAAACCGCTTTTCCACCATTTACCTCCACAAGAGAGCCGCAAATGTAACGCGCCGCATCAGATGTTAAAAAAGCGATCACATCGGCAATTTCCTTTGGCTCTGCAATATGTCCAAGCGGCACCGATTCGTTAAGCGTGTTTATTGCATCATCGGCATCTAATCCACGTATTTCAAAACCCGTTCTAAGCATTGCCGTATTGACTTCGTTTGGACATATGGCATTGATGCGAATATTTTGATGGGCGTGATCTCTACCTAGGCATTTGGTCATCGCAGCTAAGGCCGCTTTAGTGGTGCAATAAATTAGATGGTTAGGGCCTGGGTGAATCCCCCAGCAAGAGGAGGTATTAACAATCGCGCCACCACCTATTTTCTCCATTAGGGGTATTGTGGCCCTAACAATCCTGAATGGGGCCTCCACATTGACTGCCATAGATAATGAAAAGTCTTCATCGCTTGTCTCAGTGATGTCGCCTCTTCTCATTAAGCCGGCATTATTTATCAATATATCAATTCTGCCCAATTGTTGTTCAACCATCAACGGCAAGCTATCACAATAATCCTGATTGGTTAAATCACCTGAAAACGCAATCGCTTTACCACCAGCTTCATTAACTTGGTCCACCAATTGATCAACATCGTTTATTGAGAGATCGGCGATCGCTAGCGCAACGCCTTCCGCAACGTATTTATTCACTACTGCCCGACCAATTCCGCCACAAGCGCCGGTTATCAATGCTACTTTTGTTATTTGTTTACTCATGAGTTGTTAGCGATAATGTCTATCGGAAGTGGGTCTGGGTATACATAACGCTCCATGTGAGCCTTTGAAAGATCCCAGTGCGCTTGGGTTAGGGCGACCATGCGCTCAGCGTCGCCTATCGCGATGTACTCAATCATTGCCTCGTGATGATCAACGGCCTCTTCGAGGTCTTTAATCATTTCGCTGTCTGAGGGTCTATAGAAGGTTTGGCTAATTCTGGTATGGTCGATTAATAAGCGCTCATAACTCGGTTGAAGATAAGGGTTGTTTGCAATTCCACCAATTAGCCTATGAAATCGATCGTTGTAAAACACCATGCCTTCAATGTCTTTTTGGCTAACGGCCCCACGAAACTTGTCTTGTGCTTCTTGTAATTCACTCATTTGCTCTCTAGACGCATTCTCAGTTGCTAGGCGCCCTATGGAGGAATAAATCATTGGTGCGGTGAGAAAGAAATTGCGTACTGTTTTATAATCCATTGAGGAGACCATTGCGCCACGGTTATTAATTATTTCTATGTACCCCTCGCCAGCAAGTCTTTGAAAGATCTCTCTAAGGGGTGTGCGCGAAATATCGTATTCTTTGGATAGGCTAACTTCATCTAGACTAGCGCCAGGCGCAAGCTTTAAGGTAAGAATTTGGCGCTTGAGGTCTTGGTAAAAGTGTTCTTTTTTCATGCCTAATATTCCTGGTTCAGTGCTTCCATAGCCGGAATAGTTGCCTCGCGACGATCGATAAACTCAAGTAGCTCTTCATTTTTGGCCTCGTCTAATTTAGGCTCTTGATAATTATCAAGCAACTTTCTCGCGTAATCTAGGCCACGTTCTATCGTGTCCTTGCTGCCATCTTGCTCCCATTGCTCAATGGAGTTATTGTCAAATAGTTTTGGCATAAAAAATGCCCTTTGAAAATTTTCCATTGTGTGTTGATGGCCAAGGTAATGACCGCCAGGCCCAACATCTCTAACTGCAGCCATACCTTCGTCAAAGTCATCCCAACGAATACCTTCAGCCATTCGGTAGCCCATTTCACATTGTTCTGCATCAACAACAAATTTAGCCATTGAGCAATGCATGCCGGCTTCATTCCAGCCGGCTGAGTGCCATATATAATTTGTTCCAGACATGAGTACAGCCATTAAAGTAGAGGCGCTTTCGTAACCAGCTTGGGCATCGAATACTTTAGATCCGCCTAAAGTATTGGAGCTTCGCCAAGGTACTTTATAGTAGCGAGCCATCTGACCAATCATAAAATTCATTAATGATATTTCTGGGGTTCCTGCCATAGGGGCGCCGGACTGCATCGAAACCGTTGCTAAATAGTGGCCGTAGATTGCTGGCGCACCTTTGCGAACAACTTGAGTGTACGCCAATGCCGAAAGTGCCTCGGCATTCAGCTGAGCCACTGTCGGTGCGACACTGGCTGGTGTATTGGCGCCACCCAGTACAAATGGGGAGCAAAGCACCGGCTGGTTATGGGCAGAAAAAACACGAAGTGCAGAGAGCATGGTCTCGTCCCACACGAGAGGCGAGTTGCCATTAATATTACCTGTCACAACAGGATGTGTGTCGATATAATCTGCGCCGAAAAGAATCTTGCACATGTCAATGACATCCTCGGCATTTTTTCCACTGCTTGTCATTCCCATAAAAGTTTTGTCGGAATGCTTCATTGATGAGTACGTAATTCTCAAGTGGCGATGTGAGATGGGGTGGTCCATTGGCTCGACAATGTGATGAGCAGTTGAGTGGATGGCTGGCAACATGTGAGCAAGCTTGTGGAAGTTGTTCAAATCCTCCAGCTTCGGCCAACGCCTTTTGTTTTCAAGATCACACACAAAAGGCGCGCCAGTCATCGGTACAAATATTGAGTGTTTGCCACCAATTTCCAGTGTTTTGTGTGGGTCACGCGCATGCATGGTTATTTGCTCAGGGATGCTCGATATCAATTCTTTAACCAAGTTTCTGTCCAATCGAACTCGTTGGCCTTGGACGTCAGCGCCGGCTTTTTTCCAATGTTCTAGTGCGATAGCGTCATGAAATTCTACACCGACCTCTTCCAGTATCGAGGCAGATGCATCATCAATTTGGCGAATTCTGTCTTCGCTCATGGGCTCGGTTAAAGGGATGCCGCGCGTTAAGGAGGGCAGCATTTCAATTTTTGTTTTTAACCGGCTTGATCGTCTTGCATCGCGACCACGACGTTTAACTTTTTGGCTCATTTGATGTACTTATTTAATGTATACATCGTGTATATTATAGGTATAGAATTATTAATGTCAAGCACCTTGACAGGTGGTTATAATTGGCCGCCTCAAGGGGGAAGTAGGCGTATGATTAATATTTCAAATGCTTATCTAATCACTTGAAAAGCCTTGAGAAAGGCTACAAACTTATTTTTTGTTTCACTACTAACTTACTATGTCAAATTTATCAAATAATTACATCGCCGGCGCCTGGGTTGAAGGCGTTAGTTCAATCGCAAATATTAACCCTTCTGATACCAATGATGTTATCGGTCAATTTGCTCAAGCTAGCAGTGCACAATTAGATGATGCGCTAAATTCTGCGCAAATTGCGCAACGACAATGGGCCGCTACTGGCCTCGAGCAGCGTCAAGCAGTTTTGATGAAAATTGGTGAAGAAATGATGGCTCGCAGCGCTGAGTTGGGCGAGTTACTTGCTCGCGAAGAAGGCAAGCCTGTTGCCGAAGGCAAAGGCGAGGTTTATCGCGCTGGGCAATTTTTTACTTATTACGCAGCAGAAGTCTTACGCCAAAGTGGCGATACAGCGGATTCTGTACGACCTAACATTGAAGTGGACGTGCGTCGCGAACCGATGGGCACTGTGGCTATTATCTCGCCGTGGAATTTCCCAACAGCAACAGCGAGCTGGAAAATTGCACCAGCACTTGCATTCGGCAACGCAGTAATTTGGAAGCCAGCTAATTTAACACCGGCTAGTGCAGTAGCTCTTGCTGAAATCATTTCAAGACAAGACATTCCTAAAGGATTGTTCAATTTAGTGATGGGCTCTGGCGGCTCCATTGGTCAGGCATTGGTTGAAAGCACTAAAGTGCACGCCATCAGCTTTACTGGATCCTACGATGTTGGTCGTCAAATTGCTAGTGCTGCGGCCCAGAATTTAACCAAGTTTCAACTAGAACTGGGCTCAAAGAACCCATTAGTAGTGATGGATGATGCGGATATTGATGTTGCAGTTGCTGCAGCAACAGGCGGCGCCTTCGGTTCCACGGGACAAAAATGCACAGCATCATCACGTTTGGTTGTTCATCAGTCCATTCATGACGAGTTTGTCGAGAGAATGACAGCCTCTACTTTAGCTCTTAAAGTGGGCCACGCACTGGAAGATGGCACCCAAATTGGTCCTGCGGCAAGTGCTGAGCAATTGGCTTCTAACCTAGACTACATGCAATTAGGCCGTGACGAAGGTTGTGAAGTTGTATGTGGTGGCGATGCGCTTGAATTGGCGACGCCGGGGCATTATATGCAGCCCGCCTTACTGATTGGTGGTGATAACGCCATGCGACTGAATCGTGAAGAATTATTTGCCCCAATGGCGTGTGTAATCAAAGTTGCCGATTACGACGAAGCATTGTCGGTGGCTAACGATACTGATTTCGGCTTGGTTTCTGGCATTATTACCCAGTCTTTGTCAAAAGCAAGCCACTTCCGCAGAAACGCGGAAAGCGGCTGTGTGATGGTCAACTTACCTACAGCTGGTACCGATTACCACGTGCCGTTTGGCGGTAGAAAGAACTCAAGCTTTGGCCCAAGAGAGCAAGGCCAGTATGCGAAAGAGCTTTACACTCAAGTGAAAACATCTTACATTTCATCAGGAAATCCATAATGGCACATCCATCTCTTTATATCGATGCGCTGCAATACAACAATTGGAGCGAAGAGGTCTTCAAACAAATCAATGCCGGCGGCCTTAGTGCTATTCACGTCACCATTTGTTATCACGAAGATTTTCAAGAGATGGTGCAAAATGTGATCGACTGGAATCGTCGTTTTGAGGATTACGCCGATTTAATTTTTCTAGGAAAAACAGCGGATGATGTTCGTGCGGCAAAAGCTCAGGGGCGTACCGCTATTTTCTTTGGTTACCAAAATTGCTCGCCGATTGAGGACAATATTGGCTTGGTTGAAATTTGTCACCAACTCGGTGCACGTTTTATGCAGTTGACGTATAACAACCAAAGCCTATTGGGAACGGGCTGTTACGAGGCCAACGATCCTGGCATTACTCGAATGGGTAAGCAAGTCATTAAAGAGATGAATCGAGTAGGGCTTGTGGTGGACATGAGTCATTCTGCAGAACGTTCAACGATGGAAGCGATTGAAATTTCTGAGCGCCCTATTGCAATCACTCATGCGAATCCAGTCTTCTGGCATGCTGCGCTTAGAAACAAGTCAAATGAGGTTTTAAAAGCCTTGGGCGAGAGTGGTGGTATGCTTGGATTTTCCATGTACCCACATCATTTAAAAGGCAAGTCAGACTGTACTTTAGAGAGTTTTTGCACGATGATTGCCGACACTGCTGAAGTCATGGGTGTCGAGCATATTGGTATTGGTAGTGATCTTTGTCAAAACCAGCCGGATAGCGTTGTTGAGTGGATGCGTAATGGCACCTGGACTCGAGATCGCGACTTTGGTGAAGGCTCGGCAAGTGCTGCGGGCTTTCCAGCCCAACCGGATTGGTTTAAAGACAACCGTGATTTTTCAAATCTTGAGAGCGGCCTAAGATCAGTTGGCATGTCTGAAAAAGATGTGGCGGCCGTGATGGGTGAGAATTGGCTGAGATTTTTTGAATCTTCATTTGGGCCAGTTAGCGTTTAGTTAAATGCCGTTTAGCAGCAAACTTGATGAAACGATGATGCGTCGACCTGAACAGGTGATGCGTCTTGACAGAATGGGTTCATCATTCCAAACTCGATTGAGTTTTATGCGTGCGTTAATTCGTCGCATGTCAAAAGAGCAGTGGAAGTTTGAGAAGTTGCGCCAAGACGTCGACAAAAATGGCTTTGGTGTCAGTGTTTATGCAGCACATACACCAGAGCGCACATACTCTTTAGTTGCTTTTACTCAGGACATTCCTGCCGATATGCGCACCGATCGGGTGATTGCTGAGGTTTGGGATGCAACTTTTAATTTATTTGATGGCGTGCCGAACCAGGATGATATCGATTATTTGGCAAAAAATACACCCAAGCAAGAGGGTGGTCGTTTTCGACCGAGCGAGCTTAGCTTGGCACGGGCCAATAAAAGCTTAAGATTATTTGAGCACATAGTGTCATCGCTCGCCGAAGGCAAGCAGCCCGATGTTGATTTAGTGGCCTCGGTTGGCTATATCATGCGCACAACTGCGGTCTATGGTAGTGGTAAATTTGGTTGCGCTGATCGCGCCAAGATTGCCGAGCGCGAAGAGTGCAAGGTGTCGTTCCACATGGAACTGTTGGCGGTTTATCTCATTCGCTGGTTTACCATTGATCTGGTGGAAACCATTGCCAAACAACGAGGCGGCGATAAAGCGGTTAACCTAGAGCCCCATATTCGTCAATTTATCGGGGTCGGAAATTCTACCGGCCTTGGGATGGCGCCATTTTTACTAAAACACCCTGTATTAATACATAATTGGGTCACCGCAAAAGAAACAGCCCTTGCTAGGGTTCGCAGTCTGGAGACGCCAATTAAAGATTCTCTCGAGACGTTCACACAAAGTGTTCAACAAGTGGCACAGCATCTTAAAGAGTGGCGTGTAGCAGATGAAATTCAAAGTGCTCGCATTGAGCAACTGGAAGGTGAGGTTGCTGAGCTTGCCAACTGGTGCGATGATAAGAGCAATCTTGGCAACCCTTACCCTTGGAACGGTATTTATCAGTTTGCTGAAAATAATTTTTCGCTGGAATGCCAAGAAATGGTGGTCTCGCTTGTTATTGAGCCGCATGGAGTGTTGGTGGATGATTTAGCAGACACCATGTTTTCTATGACTGTGCCGCAGTTCGAGGCCGGCATGTCGCTTGCAAGGCTTAAGTCGATTGTTAAAGATTGTTACGCATGGGCGACCAGTATTGATTTTTCACTGAGCGAGTCGCAGCACCATTTTTGGTATTACTCAGAAGATAAGCTAGAGCCGCGTTTTGGCTCAAAAGGTGTGGACGATGGCGTGGATCAGGAAATGCCCTTGGCTATTGGCAGGGATGCGGACGACCTTAATGAGCAACTAAAAACAGCGTCGGATAGCATTACAGTAGGCGAGTTTGCGCTGCAATACCCACAATTTAGACACATTATTCGTCGCATTCAAAACACTGCCCGCAGGCCTTATGCGGAGGTACAGGATAATTTACTCGACGAGACGATGAGGCCACTTGACTTACTGCGCTTTAAATTGGCATTTTTTGGCGCCTCTAAATTTGATCCAAAGTCCGATTTATGGACAAGAATTTCGATGTACCAAGGCGCACCGATGCCTGATCAGCTCTCGGATGCTGATCATGATAATTGGGCTTTTCCAATTCGACCAAGAAGCGCACCCTGATGCCAGAACAACTAACCATTTCTCTAAACGAAATTCTATTTATCTTTACTCGTGCGGGTTTTGGTGTCAATGTACCAATCGGCGTTTCTGAAGATTTTGCCCGTAGTAATATGTGGCTGGCAGAGAATGGTTTTGACCCATCTTTGTGTAGTGTTGCTGCACTTGATAGTCTTAATGAAGAGAAGAGTTCTTTGGCGATTGAGCGGAGCGATGATGGCTTTAGTGGGCCGACTTCTCAGTATTTGTCTGCCTTGCAGGCCTCGGTTAGTGTGCTTGACGGTATTAAAGGCGAACAAAATGTCGAATTTACAATTGCCAATGTTGATTCACCGTTATTGGTGGTGGCGGCACTTGGAGCCAATCAGATTGAGGGTTGGAAGCTGTGCTGGTGTGATGAGGCGTGTGCAAATTTTCAGGTGAATTTTATGGCCAATGGCCAATGGCAAATCATCAGTGATGGGGCAAGTTCGATAGAACTTAGTAAGGGCGCAACAATGCAAGTGAGCTTGTTGGATGAGACAAGGCCCGCATTAGAGGGGAATATAAAGAGATTTGACAGCAATGCCGAGAAAGTAAAAATTTTACAAACAGGCGTTGCAGTGCACGAGCATTGGAATGCGATTTATGCCTATTTTTCTCGCTGCTTGGTGAAGTCAACAGCGGAGTCTCGCGCTTCAGGTGCAGGCGCAGGTTTGGTAGATACGGATTAAACATTAAGGAGTTACACATGAGTACAACATTTTTAAATAGAGAAGAAATTGAACAGGTGGCAATAAAAGCGCTGATGAATTCAGGTGCTAGTGAGACTGCAGCAAGCGCACTGGCAAAAGGTGTTGCGGCTGCTGAAATGGATGGTATTGCCAGCCATGGCTTAGTTTATGTGCCAATTTATTGCGAACATTTGACTTGTGGTAAGGTCAATCCAAATGCAAAGGTTGTTGTTGATCATGCTGCGCCTAGTGCTATTGTGGTTGATGCTGACAGTGGCTTTGCTCATCCCGCAATTGATGTCGGCTTTGACTTGCTTATTGAAAGCGCCAAGAAAAATGGTTGTGCGGCTATGTCTGTCAGAAACTCCTACAATTGTGGCGTACTTGGTTTTCATACTGAGCGTATTGCTAAAGCGGGAATGACCGGTCTTGGTTTTACCAATGCGCCAGCTTCGATTATGCCAGTTGGTGGCAACAAGTCCATTATTGGTACCAACCCTTTTTCTGTCGCCGTGCCGGACGGCAAGGGCGGTGTTGCTTTTGTTCTTGACCAGTCTGCAAGTGTGGTTGCAAAAAGTGAAATTAAGATGCATGCACAGGCCGGAAGATCAATTCCTGAGGGTTGGGCGTACGATGCAGATGGCAATCCAACAACGGATGCGGATGCTGCTATGAAAGGCTCTATGGCTCCAGTAGGTGGCTATAAAGGTTTTGGCGCGGGTTTATTGGTTGAAGTTTTTGCTGCTGTTATGGCAGGTGCTACGCTCTCTCAGGATGCCAGCCCATTCGCGGGCACTGCAGGTGGGCCGCCTAGAACGGGGCAATTCTTTTTTGCTGCCTCACCGGATGTTTTCTCACCGGATGTTTTTGGCGATCGAATTCAAACTCTAACCAGTTCTATTGTTGCTCAAGAAGGCGCACACCTTTCAGGCTCTGAACGTGTCTCAGCAAGAGCGGCTCATGAAGTCAATGGTGTCGAGGTAAGCGTTGCTTTGTTGGAGAAAATCCAAGCGATTTAATTCACCAGAGAGTTCAGTCAATTATTAGCCTCTCAGTTTGACTGGCTGGACTCCTCTGAAAAGTCATCACTGTGTTTGCCTATTTTGATTCTACGAGTGGTACCTTCAAGCTCTTGTTGATAGTCGCCTTTATTCATGCGCCCTTTGAGGTCATTCGTTCTTAAATCAAGTGTTGAAAGACCTATTTGTCCAGCCGCCCTCATGCCGGCATATCTTGCATCTGCGGTGATCTTCTTTTTTACTAGGTGCGGTTGCCAGTAATCCAAATCGTTAGACTTAGCGTCGCCCTCTAAACTAAGATAGTTGGCTTTTATCGCGCCATTAATAATCTCTGTGCCTCTAGAGGTTCGGCCAACTACAACATTGGTGCCTAGGTCATTTTCCATCATCTCTAGAGTCGGCTCACAGTTCGGCCACGTGTCTCCAGAAACAATGTCTGCAGCCTCACCCGAGCCATCTGGACAAATGCGACAGCGCCAAGGCATGTACCATTGTGAAGAATCTGTACCCCAGAAGTCTAGATAGGTTTTTGTGATTGTTTCACCGTTTTTGAAGCGAATAATGGTTGGCCCAGGACAGCCTTCGCCACGATAACTCACGCTTTGCACGTCATCCTCGTCGGCGCCAACAGATTTGAGAAAATTTTCCATCGCAAATGGCGGGAAAAAGCCGCCACAAATAGGTGTTAATAGCGCTTTAATTTGCCGGTCAATCCTTGAATCTTTTTTGCCGAGCAAGCGCACCGCTGAGATGTCACAGGGCTTGGCGACAAGGGCAATAGTAATACCGGTATCGAGTATTTTGAGCAAGTTTTCTAGTGGCGAAGTGGAGGCGTAGATGGAGCCACTGCTCTTAATAACATCGTCACTGGTTTGGCTCAATTGCGAGTGTCCAAAATACGCCTTGAGGCCACCACCAGCAACTTGCAAAATCCCATCAACCTGACCACTTTCCAATAAATACAAGCTAATCGCAGTCAGCCCACCACCAGTTGCAGCCTTGTGCCTTATTTTGGGATCACTTGAGTGTCCAGTCACCATTTTTTCTATAGGGCCCCATGTTGGGTCGATGTTATCTGGGTTTGAAATTTTGTCGCTCGGCATGCCCGAGTGAACAACACCAGGGCAAAAGCTTTTTAATTGAACGTTTTGCTCTGGATTTAATGGGGTGCTTTCACATGGTCGTAAGTGCCCTGAAGGCGCAAGACGCATCTGCACATCTTCGGGAAAAGCCGAAGCGCAGAGGCCGCAGCCAATACACAGTCCTTCTTCAACAATTCTCTGTATTTCACTATTTGAAGTCATAATCTATTATATGGAGTAATGTTGAATCGCTTTTTCATCGAAAGTAAAACCAATACCCGGACGTTCTGGAATGTCAACACAGCCGTCGACAACTTCTATTTTTTCATTAAACAAGGGGGCGTACCAAGGCATGTGTTCAATCGAAATACAATTCTCAACGGAGCCGGCTATGCATAAACTTTGTTCGGTGAAAATATGAGTCGAAATTGGTAAGTTGTAAGCTTCGGCTAAATGCGCCACTTTGCGCATCTCGCTCAAACCGCCAATGCGTTGTAAATCTGGCATAAGAATGTCACAGGCCTTAGCTTCAATCATATCACGCATGCCGTAACGAGTGTATTCGGTTTCACCCGAGGCAATTGGCATATCCAGTGCTTGGCGCACTTCGCTATGACCAACTAAGTCGTAGGCTGGTACAGGCTCTTCAAGCCAAAGAAGGTCAAATTCTTGCAACTCTTTACCCAGTTTTATTGCTTGTTTTGGGGTGAGGGATTGATTCAGATCCGCCATCAATTCAACGTCATTCCCAATCGCACCTCGAAGTTGTTTGACGCGCTCTACGTCATCTTTGTAGTCTTTTGAACCCAGTCTAAGTTTCATTGATCTGTGACCCTGTTGAAGAAAAATATGTGCCTCTTCAATCAGCTCATTAATATCTTGTGCAAGCCACAAACCCCCACTGGCATAGGTTTTTATCTTGCTTCGACAGGCGCCAAACAGTCTGTGCAGTGGCAAATTAGCCGCCTTGCCGACAATATCCCAAAGCGCTGTATCAATCGTGGAGAGCGCTGAAATGGTAACGCCTTTGTGGCCTGTAGGATTTATTTCTCTCCAGATATTCTGCCAAATGGCCTCGACAAAATGCGGGTCTTTGCCGATTAGGTGGTGTGCAAAACCCTTTATCATTTCATCAAAGGCTTTAATGCGTACAGCATTCAATGCAAACAGATAAGATTCGCCTGTAATGCTCTCGTCTGTTTCAATGGTGAGCAACACGCAACCCACCGAGCGCATATCGTGAATGGCTGTTTTAATCGGCTTTTCGAAAGGGATTTTGACAATCCTAGTAGTGAGCTTGCAAATGACCATTTGTCAGCACCAACGCTATCTAAAAAGAAATAATATACAGCCTGAATTCACGAGCACCTTGATAAAAAATTGTAACACTTATCGAAAAAAACGATTTCAAAAGGGGTTGTAATATGTAAATTTAGTGAACGATTCTTCTTAATGCGCGAATGGCCGCTTTGTGCAATTTTGACTCGGTAGCGGCTGTGGGATAGCCCAAGTAAGTTGGGCGGTGAAAAGATGGTGCGTTTTCTACCAGAAACAATGTTTCGTTTTCAATCATGCGCTGGACGGACCCTTCTATAAAGTAGCCTGAGCCGCCGTTCTTGAGAATATGATTGAGAGCGCTAGTGGCTACGCCAAACGATATTTTAGGGATGTAGGCCTTAGGGAATGCAAGGTTGTGTTGTGCGCGGAATTCATCACCCCAGTCAACAAATACATAGCCTTCTACTCGGCCCATTTCAAGTGTACGTGGCTTTGTAGACACAAGGATCAGTTTGTCGTCCAACAGCTGCTCTATATGGATATTGGGCTGGTGGATTGGGCGGTAAAGAATAGCCATATCAATATGGCCGTCTCGCAGTTGTGCCATCAATGGATCCGAATAATCACTAATTACTCTTGTTGCAATACTGGGCTCGGTTTTCCACATGATGTCTAGCCATTTGGGTGCGATATAATCCCAGTGATTCATCTGAATACCAAAGCTAAAGACACCGGTCATATCGTCTGGTAAGGCAATTTCCTGACGCGCTCTTTCCCATGCTTGAACGGCAGCAACGGCGTGCTTATGAAAGAGCCTGCCAGCGGTTGTTAGCTCACAACCGTTACGTTTTCTAATAATAAGCGCTTGGTTGAGTTGTTCTTCGAGCGCCTTGATTCTAGCGCTGACAGTGGATTGAGTGACGTGTAATTTTTCGGCGGACGCTTGAAAGCTGCCAGAAGAACTGACCTCTAAAAAAGTCCGCATATGCTCAATATTCATTCAGCCCCCCTAACAAACTAAGCTATCCATTGAATATTCTGATTATACAAAACATATGGGGTTGATATATCGCTATTTTCGATAAGTGCTATAGTTTTTTATTGCAGTGCTTTTTGTCTCAGGGTGTATATTTATTTTTTTTAGCATTTATAAAATAGCGAATAGCATGACACTTCAACAAGAGCAAGAAAAAGTAAAGATTAACTTGGCGGCAATGTTTCGCCTAACCGCAATGAATGGTTGGGACGACACTGTCTGGAATCACATCACCGCTAGAGTGCCTGGCTCCGATCACCATTTCTACATGCATCGTTTTGGTCTGACTTATGAAGAAGTGTGCGCCTCAAACTTAATCAAAGTTGACGAAGAAGGTAATGTGTTGGAAGGCCCGAATGATGTCAATACTGCTGGATTTATCATTCACAGCGCTATTCATTTGAACCATCCGGAACATAAGTTTGTCTTTCATGCGCACCCTGCTAGCGCGATTGCAGCGACGGCGTTTAAAGAAATTCCATTTCTGGTTCAAGACTCTTCAATGCTTTATGGCAAGGTGGGCTATCATGATTGGGAGGGGCTTTCGGTAGATCCAGATGAGCGCCACCGAATTGCTGAAAATATGGGCGAGGGCGGCATGCTGGTTATGCGTAATCACGGTTTTTTAACAGCCGGTGCAACAGCGGGCGAGTGTTTTATGAAGATGTATTATTTGGTTCGGATGTGTGAGGTTGCATTGTCAGCGAAAGCGTCTAATCTCGCAGTAGATTCTGGTCCTGATCATTTATGGCCGATCGCCTCCAAGCAGTACGAGGCATTTTCACCAGGGGTGTATGAGTGGCCTGGTTTGTTGCGTCGTTGCGATCGTCTTGATCCTTCGTATAAACATTAAGAGGATTAAGTGTGTCTGAGTTTATAACACCATCAGCCTTTTCGGCGCTTGAAATTCCACTCGAAAGATTTCTAAATTTGGACGAGTTTCCAATCCATGATTTAACCAGCTCCAGAAGGGCAGAGCTGGTGGAGCAGTGTCGCCAGGGTTTGGACAAGTGGGGCTGCGCTCATGTTCCAGATTTTATTTTGCCCTCAGCTATTGAAGAGATGCATCAAGAGGCTTTGCGACTGATTGACAAAGGCTATGCGCGTGAAGCTCATGCTTGGGTGAATCCTTTTCTCACCAAAGAGGACACAAGTCTGGATAAAGACCACCCAAAACGCTTTTTTGAAGAGAGAACATCGTCTTTTATTAATTCCGACTTGCTTGAGGGGTGCTCTGTATTGAGAATGATTTACGACAGTGATGTGATGGTGCACTTCGTTGCTGAGTGCTTGAATGTTGGTCCGATTTATCGTTGGGCAGAGCCATTAGGGCGCAATCCGTATAGTGTGATGAAGGATGGCGATTATTTCCCATGGCATTTTGACGGCAACGACTTTACCGTGAGCATTCTTGTCAATGAGGCTGATGGAGGTGGTGATTTTGAGTATGTACCCGATATTCGCACCCCCCATAATGAGTGCTTTGATGATATTGGTGCAGTACTTCATGGTGAGCGTAAACGCGTTCGTGTGCTTAGTCTCAATACGGGTGACTTGCAAATATTTAAAGGTCGTTATTCGATGCATCGAGTGACGAAGACCAAAGGCAGCGAGCCTAGAATTATTGCCCTGCCTACTTATGTGACCAACCCATATTTGGTCAACAGGCCGCATCATTCGGAGGCTTTTTACGGCCGCTCAATGGACATTCACCACGAGCGAAACCTTGGGCGCCTGGACAAGTTAACAGATTAATGGGTTTTTTATGAATATTGGGTTTATCGGTCTTGGCAATATGGGTGCAGGCATGGCGCTCAATTTACTAAAGCGCTGCCAAGAATCTGGCGACACACTTATTGTTTTTGATATTAATGAAGTAGTATTGGCAGACTTGGTTGCCAAAGGCGCGGTTAATGGTCGGAGTGTTGCCAAGTTGTGCAACCAGTGCGAGATATTGTTTACTTCGTTACCAAGCTCTAAAGAAGTCAATCTGTTGGCTTTTGGCGACGATGGAATTCTTACCAATCTTAAAAAGGGTGCGACCTGGTTTGAAACCAGCACCAATGAATTGTCAGAATGGCAAAAAGTTAAAAACGAAGCGCCGAGCCACTTGATCTTGGTCGATGCGCCAGTCAGTGGTGGTGCTGAGGGCGCCCTGGCAGGAACACTGGCGATTTTTCTCGGTATTGATGTGGATGTGCTCAGCCAGTTTGAATCTATATTGAGCAGCTTCGCTGCAAGAGTGGTGCGCATGGGTCCTTCTGGCGCCGGTTACGTCACCAAACTAGCACAGTTGCACCTAAATTATTTAGTTGCCCAGGGCATTGGCGAAACGTTAATGCTGGGCGCTAAAGCCAACTTAGATCTGAGTGTGTTACACTCTGTTTTAATGAGCAGTTGTGCAAGAAGCTATGTTGTAGAAAGCTACATTCCAAAAGTTCTCGATGGCAGTTACGATACATCTTTTGCGCTTGGTCTTGCGGAAAAAGACATGCGTTTAATTACCGAATTGGGGCAGCATCTTGAGGTGAAAATGCCGCTTGGTGACAAGGTCTACAGTACTTACCAAGAGGCAACGAAAGCCTATGGTGCAAATGCTCCACATCTTAGTATTGTTCGTTTAATGGAAGAGCAGCATGGTCAAATATTGCGCAGTTAGGGCGCACTGAAATTATGGCATTACTTGTTAGTCTTACCGATACAGACATTGCTCCGTGGTTAAAGGTGTTTCAAGCGGAATTGAGTGATATGGATATCCGGATTTATCCTGATGTGGGCGATCCATGCGACATTGAGTACGTTGCCGCTTGGCAACACCCTTTTTATGAGTATAAAAAATACCCAAATTTAAAGGCTATCTTGTCACTCGGCGCTGGAGTGGATCACATTACCAAAGACCCCGAGCTGCCTATTGATATCCCTATAGTGCGGATGGCTGACGATGCCTTGACGCGCGATATGTGCTTGTATGCACTCCATTGGGTGCTGCATTTTCACAGCGATTACTACCGCTATGCTCAGCAACAATCGAAAACGCAATGGCTGCCACAAGACTTTGTCGCACCAAGAGATCGTACGATTGGCATTATGGGTTTGGGTAATATTGGCAAACAAATTGCTGGGTCGCTGGCCAGCCAAGGGTTTACCGTTGTTGGCTGGGGCGCAAGCGAAAAACACACAACTGGCGCGATTGAATATTTTTACGGCAAAGAGCAAATGAATGCTTTTATTAACAAGACTGAGATTTTGATTAATGTATTGCCACTCACCGATGCAACCAGAAACATAGTAACAGAAAGTGAATTGCGCCGACTGCCGCAAGGGGCTTTTGTTATTAATATGGGCAGAGGTTGCATTGTGAATGAGGATGATCTGCTGTCTTTGCTTAATAGTGGTCATATTGCCGCGGCCGTGCTGGATGTATTTGATATCGAGCCCTTGCCCGATGATAATCCACTTTGGTCACACCCAAACGTTACTATCACTCCACATATTGCCGGTCAAAGCGCTGGTGAGACAGCGGCAATGTTCATGGTTGGCAATATCCGTAGAATAGAGCGCGGCGAGGCACCTTTTCCGCTTTACGATCCAGTGCTGGGTTATTAATGAAGAGAAACGAAAGAGTGATAAAATGACAAAACTATTGCCTAGCCCTCAGTTTTCTGACGCCACCTGGGGGCAAATGTGTGATTATCGTTTGGCAAGATTACGTCAAGCTATGTCAGAGAATAATGTTGACTTATGCATCCTGGCAAATCCAATTAGCTTGCGATACGCAATTGATTTTGATGAATATCAAGTCTTTCAAGCACATATCCCCACCTGTTATTTATTTTTGCCATTAGAGGGCCCTCTTATCATGCATGGCGCAACCAGCCAAGAGTTCCCCAATGTTGCAAGTTATCAGCGCCCCCGCTTTGTCAGCCCTTTTGATGGCGGTTTTGATTTAAATGAAAAAACACGTCTTTTTGCTGATGACGTTAAATCGCTCCTTGAAGGTGATCATCTCAAATCTGCACCTGCCAGGATTGCACTTGAGCGATTTACGCCGCTTGCAACTCAAGCCTTAGAGGTTCTTGGCTTTGAGGTAGTCGACGCTGACTGTATCGTTGAACAGGCCAAAGTCGTTAAGTCTGGTACAGAGATTGAGTGCATTAAACACGCGATTGCGGTGACAGAGTACGGCATGAAATTAATGCAAGAGAACACGAGGGCCGGGATGACGGAGCGCCAACTCTGGTCAATTCTGCATCAAGTGAATGTCGCTAATAATGGTTGCTGGATGGAGGGTCATATGCTCTCATCCGGCCCGCGTACCAACCCTTGGTTGCAAGAAGCAACGGAGCGGGTTATTGAGCAAGGTGACATGATTGCTTTTGATACCGACCTCATTGGCCCAAGGGGCTACATGGCGGACATCTCAAGATCTTGGATATGCGGTGGTGGCGTCGGCACACAAGCGCAAAGAGATGCTTATCAGCATGCTTTTGATGAGGTGCATTTCAATATCGACATTATCAAGCCGGGTATGGGCTTTGCCGAATTGGCCGAAAAAGCCTTTAGACGTAAGAAAATATACCAACACAATCACTATGTTTGCGTTTATCACGGTGCGGGCCTTTCGGATGAGTATCCTAAGATATACTACCAAGACGATTGGGCTAGAGATGGCTATGACGGCGTTGTAGAGGCTAATACGGTTTTATGTGTTGAAAGCTATTCAGGCGCAAAAAACGGCACTGTTGGTGTCAAGCTTGAGCAAATGGTTCTGGTGAATAAAACTGGCACCGAGGTGTTAACGCATTACCCATTCGAAGATAGTTTAATTCAATAGTAAGTGAATTAAACTAAAAATACCCTCTACTTTAATTCAATTAAGTCTATAATTTATATAGATTGAATATAACTAAACACGTCTATAGTTTATTTTATCAGTTAATACTAGGTAAATAACCATAGCTATAGGAATATTAACAAGAAATTGAAGAGCAGCAAAATGGGTCTTGCGATGACAGAAACTATAAATGAATTCACTACAGCGTTTTATCAAATGCATGTTGATGCTGGCGCGAAAATGGTGCCTTTTGCGGGCTATGAGATGCCGGTTAGTTATCCACTGGGTGTTAAAAAAGAACATTTGCATACACGCGAAAAAGCCGGCCTTTTTGATGTCTCGCACATGGGGCAAGTCAAGCTGATTGGCGAAAATGCAAAAAAAGCGTTGGAGTCTTTAGTGCCGGTCGATATTATTGATTTGCCAATAATGAAGCAACGCTACGCGCTGTTTACCAACGACAATGGCGGTGTTCTTGATGATCTAATGGTAACCAATATTGGCAACGACAGTTTGCTGTTGGTGGTTAATGCTGGCTGCAAGCAAGCGGATTTTGCTCATTTGCAGAATACTATTGGCAATGAGTGTGAAGTGAAAGTGTTGGAGGATTACGCACTACTGGCTTTGCAGGGGCCACAGGCTGGGACAGTGTTGGCAGCGTTGGCGCCAGAATCCGGCGAAATGACTTTTATGACGGCTAAAGTTTTAATGATTGATGGTATTGAATGTTTTGCCACCCGATCGGGCTATAGCGGTGAAGACGGTTTTGAGATTTCGGTTCACAACGACCAAGCACAACAACTGGCAAAATGTCTGTTGGCGCATGAAGCTGTTGAGTGGATTGGTCTTGGTGCTAGAGATTCTCTGCGTTTAGAAGCGGGTTTGTCTCTTTATGGTCACGAGCTGGATACAGAGCACACCCCGGTGGAGTCTTCGCTTGTTTGGGCGTTGTCAAAGGTGAGAAGATCTGGCGGCTCTCGTGCTGGCGGATACCCTGGTGCGATGACTATCATGAGTCATATTGACGGCGATGTGGCGCAAAAAATTGTCGGTCTTCAACCGGAAGGCAGGGCGCCTGTTCGCGATGGCGTGGCGATCGTTGATGACGAGGACAATGTTGTTGGCAAGGTCACCAGTGGCGGCTTCGGGCCGACGACTGGCAAACCCATTGTTATTGCTAGAATTGAGTCTGCGATGAGTGACGGCACAAAAAAACTATTCGCCATTGTGCGTGAGAAAAAGCTTGCAGTTGAGGTTGTCAAACTGCCATTTGTAAAACCCAATTATTATCGTGGCTAAGTGCCACACAAGGAGACGTTATGACAATTAAATATTCAGAAGATCACGAGTGGGTCGAACTCACACAAGATGGACTGGTTACTGTTGGTATTACAGAGTTTGCCCAAGAGCAACTTGGTGACTTGGTTTTTATTGAATTACCCGATGTTAGTGATGAAGTCAGCCAAGGCGACAATATCTGTGTCATTGAGTCTGTTAAAGCAGCCTCTGACCTGATTGCACCCGTTTCTGGCGAAATCATGTCGGTCAATGATCGTCTTAATGATGAGCCGGAACTGGCTTCTGAGGATCCATTGGCCGAAGGCTGGTTTGTCAAAATACAACTTTCCGATACTTCTGAGTTTGATGCTCTAATGGATGAAGCGGCTTACCAAGAATTTATTGAAGAATAAAGCGAGAAAAAAATGAGCGAAAAAATTGAAGCCCTATTAAACAACGACGTTTTTGCCGATAGACATATTGGCTCTTCAGCGGCCCAAAAGCAACAGATGCTTGATTATTTGGCTGTTGATAATATGGAGAGTTTGTTAGAGCAAGTCGTTCCTAATAATATTCGCCGGCAATCTGAAATGGGTATTGACGAGGGGCTTTCAGAACTTGCAGCACTCAAAAAATTGAGAAATTTGGCGAGGGAAAATAAGCGCCTTAAATCTTTTATCGGTCAAGGGTACTATAACACCATCACGCCACCGGTGATTCAGCGCAATATTTTGGAAAATCCTGCGTGGTATACGGCTTACACACCTTATCAGGCTGAAATTTCTCAAGGCCGCATGGAGGCAATGATCAATTTTCAGACGATGGTTGCAGACTTAACTGGTTTGCCACTTGCCAACGCTTCGATGCTTGATGAGGCGACGGCCTGTGCTGAGGCAATGAGTTTTTGCAAAAGAGTAAGCAAATCTAAAAGCAACACATTTTTTGTTGCCAGTGATTGTCACCCAAGAAATATCGAACTGGTTCAAACTAGAGCCAAGCCACTGAATATTGAAGTTGTTATTGGCAACCCATTAAGCGACCTTGAGGGGCTTGATGTATTTGGTGTGCTACTGCAATACCCAAACACCTATGGTGGCTATTACGATTATTCAAACATCATTGAAACAGCTCACAATAACAAGGCGTTGGTCGCAGTGAGTGCCGATTTATTGGCATTGACATTATTAAAACCACCAGGAGAAATGGGCGCCGATATTGCTATTGGTAATACTCAGAGATTTGGCGTACCGTTGGGTTATGGTGGTCCACACGCGGCTTACATGTCCACTCGAGACGAGCACAAGAGAGCCTTGCCAGGGCGCATCATTGGCCTTTCTATTGATAGTAATGGCAATCCAGCTTACCGCTTGGCTTTGCAAACACGTGAGCAGCATATTCGTCGTGAAAAAGCGACGAGTAATATTTGTACTGCCCAAGCACTACTAGCTATTATGGCTGGCATGTATGCTGTTTATAACGGCGCTGATGGCCTAATCAAAGTGGCACAAAGAGTATTTCGCTATACGGCAGTATTTGCTGACGGCATTAAGCAGTTAGGCCTTGAAATGACTAACGAGACATTTTTCGACACCGTTGCTATTCGTGTCGACGACTCGAGTGAGGTCATTAAACGAGCCGAAGCTGCGGGTTATAACATTAACCTTGTTTCCGTCACAATGGTCTCAGTGGCATTTGATGAGCTGTCCACGCCTGAAGATATTGAGGCTTTATGGGGTGTCTTTAGTGAAACTTCTGACCTCAGTGCACAGAGCATTTTTGAGAAAAATACCAGTGAGATCAGTGAAGCATTGGTGAGAACATCTCGATTCTTAACAAACGCAGTTTTCTCTTCTCATCATTCTGAGACACAAATGATGCGCTATTTGCGTCATTTGGCGGATAAGGATTTGGCGCTTGATCGAGCGATGATTCCACTGGGTTCGTGCACAATGAAACTCAATGCAGCCGCTGAATTAATTCCAATTTCTTGGCCGGAATTTTCCCAAATCCACCCTTATGTGCCTCTTGATCAAGTTCTCGGATATCATAAAATGATCGACGAGTTGGAGCGGATGTTATGTGAGGCAACGGGCTACGATGCTATTTCACTGCAGCCGAACTCTGGCGCTCAGGGTGAGTATGCGGGTCTTTTGGCTATCAGTGCTTATCACCATTCTCGTGGCGATGATCAGCGCAATGTTTGTCTTATTCCAGCTTCTGCACACGGCACCAACCCAGCCTCAGCGCAAATGGCTGGAATGAAGGTTGTGGTCGTGAAAACAGCAGAAAACGGTAATATTGATTTGCGTGACTTAGCCAACAAGTGCGAGAAACACCAAGAAAAATTAGCCGCGATTATGATTACTTATCCATCGACGCACGGTATTTTTGAAGAAGACGTTAAAGAAGTTTGTGAGATGACTCACCAAGCTGGCGGTCAAGTTTATATTGATGGCGCCAACATGAATGCTATGGTCGGTGTTGCCGCTCCTGGAGAGTTCGGTGGTGATGTTTCTCATCTTAATTTACACAAAACCTTTGCCATACCACACGGTGGCGGTGGTCCGGGTGTAGGGCCTATTGGCGTTAAGCAACATTTGGCTGAATTTTTACCTACAACGCCTGTTAAAGAGACAACGACAGGCAGTGTTTCAGGTGCGCCGTGGGGTTCAGCGAGCATTCTCCCAATCAGCTGGATGTATATTTCGATGCTGGGAAAAGAGGGCTTGTACCAAGCAACGACCAATGCAATTTTAAACGCCAACTACATGGCAACACGTTTGGCAGAGTATTATCCACTCCTTTATACGGGTAAAAATGGCCGAGTTGCCCATGAATGTATTGTTGATTTGCGCCCAATTAAGGACGAGGTGGGCATTAGCGTCGATGACGTTGCTAAGCGTTTAATTGATTATGGGTTTCATGCGCCAACCATGTCTTTTCCTGTGCCTGGCACACTTATGATTGAGCCAACGGAGTCGGAATCATTGCAAGAGTTGGATCGTTTTTGCGATGCGATGATTCGCATCAGACAAGAAATAAAGCGTATTGAAGTGGGCGAATGGCCAGTGGATGATAATCCGCTAATCAATGCTCCACATACGATAGAACTGGTAACATCTTCATCATGGAGTTGTTCTTACTCGAGAGAAGACGCCGCCTATCCAGTAAAGAGTTTGCAAAAAGGCAAATACTGGCCGCCTGTTGCTCGAGTTGACAATGTTTATGGAGATAAGAATTTAATTTGCTCATGTCCAAGTTTGGATTCGTACACATGAGTTAGATTCGCAACAACAAGGTTAGCATGAAGTCGATTGTTATAAGTGTATTGGGTAATGATAAGCCAGGTTTGATTGACGGTCTATCGAGTATCGTGGATTTGCATCAGGGTGACTGGGTAGAGAGCAGAATGTCGAAAATTGAAGGCAAGTTTGCAGGCATTCTCAGAATTAATGTACCTGACAATAATTTACAGCCTCTTGTAGGGGGTCTAGCTGATGCCGATCTTGGGCTTTCTATTGCTTGTGAAGAAGTGCGCCCCCCTGCTAAACTTTCTAGGTTCAAGAGCTACAATATTGAGTTGATTGGTAACAACCACAGCGGCATTATTAGGCAGTTGTCACATGTCCTGGCCAACCTGGGTGCCAATTTAGAGGAGATGCAAACAGAGGTTGTTGATGGCTCTATGTCTGGCGAAAAACTTTTCAAGGCAACAATTCACTTGGAGCTTCCTATCGGCGTGAATGAGGATTTTGTTAGGGCCAAATTAGAGCAAATTGCTAATGAGATGATGGTTGAAATCTACAGCTACGAAGACTAAGACATTACACCGTCTCAGTAAAAAATCTCCAAAAATTAGTGCACTATTGGTGCGTGTTTTTTGCGCGTAGCCAAGCCTTGCATAGTAATAGCGCCAAGCATTATCAAGCCACCTACTAGAGTATTCAGATCTGGCACTTCATTAATACCAATGATGGGCAGCCAAGCCCAGAAAATACCCACCACCACCTCTAGTAACGAGAGCAGTACAAGCTCTGCAGCGGGTAAATATTTTGCACCCAAGCCGTAAAGAACCAATCCAGCGCCAACAATCGTGCCGTGAGCAACACTTAATTTAATATTTATTTCAGGCATAGCAAAGGTTAAATCGTTACTTGCCAGAATCAACACACAAGTCACCACAATCCCCATAAGACCAGAGAGGGCGGGGGTTAATAGTTTTGGCGTTTCTGGATTATGACGAATAGTAATGGTGTACATGGCAAAACAAAACGCGGTAAGCATGCCGTATAGGACGCCAATAATTGTATTGGGGCTTTCCACGTTCCAGACCATGACAACAACACCAATAATCACAATAATCATATTAACGATGGTGGTTCGACTTAGTTTTTCTCCGAGTAGTAAATAGCCAAAAACAGCTGAGAATAAAGGCGCAAGTGCAAGCATAAGCAACGTGATCGCCACTGTTGTTATGGTTAACGCGTAGATAAAGCCAAACATGGCCATCATAAGTAGTATGGCGCCAGCAATGGCCCAGCGGTCAATGCGCTTAAAGTTGGCAAGAAATTCTTGTCTATCACGCAATAATATATATAGCGTTATGGTTGCACAAATGGCAAAACCTCGATAAAAAAGATAAAGGAGTTTGTAGTTCTCTGCATTCTCCATATGGCGCACAATGGGGGCGCCGAAACTCCAGACAATGCCCGATAGGCAAACGAGTACAAAGCCCAGTAAGTATTTATTCTGCATTTACCTTCCCCCTTTTTTTTTTGACATCAGAGCAGATGTCGCTGATTCGGGCATTTTGTTCCTAATGAAACAAACTGTCCAACAATTTTTTTTGACAACAGTTATCGATTTTTTCGATACCTGTAAAGCAATGACACTCCGTTGAACAATTTAGAGATTGCTTAGTTACATTAGCGATCAGCCTGAGCAATAATTCATTGCATTTACAAATAACCGATGTTAAAGTGTGTGCTCATCGGAGGCAGTTATGCAATCAAATCCTTTTCCTATTGAGTTCGATTTAGGTCGGCATAGTCGAGCAAAAATTGGCTTTGTGCTGCTTGCAACTGAACAAACCATTGAAGATGATATGATGCGCATCATGCCCGAGGGGGTTGGTGTGCATTTTACGAGGGCGCCAATTCCCGATAGTATTACCAGGGCCAGTTTAACCAAGCTTGCAGAGAGTCTTGGTGAGTCGGCAGCCTTGATTTTGCCTGACGGCAGTCTGGACGTGATTACTTATGCTTGCACTTCGGGAAGTTTGGTTGTTGGCGAGGAAAAAGTGTTTTGCGAGCTTGCAAAGGGTGCGCCTTTGGTTCAGCATAGTAGCTTAATTACCGCTGTTATTCGTGCCCTGAATGCAATAAAAGCGCAAAAAATCGTCATTGTCACACCCTATCTTGATGAGATTAATACAATGGAAGAGGTCTATCTAACTGAGTGCGGTTTTGATGTGTTGGATATTCAGGGCTTGCAGATTGAAAAAGACTCCGAAATGGTTTGTGTCACTCCTGAGAGTATTTCTCGCTTTGCCAAAAGCGTTGACCGGGACGATGCAGATGCTATATTTATTAGTTGTGGCGCACTGCGCTCAGTCGACATTGTCGATCAGCTCGAAGTCGAAATTGGCAAGCCGGTGATTTGTTCAAACCAAGCGATGGCCTGGGATGTTTTGCGTTTGGCGGGCATTAACGATTCTATTAATGGCTTTGGTCAATTGCTTAAAGACCACTAGCATCCAAGCGTTCGCATCATCCAACTAATTATTATTGCGTTTTGATAAATTACATGTATAATTTATATACGATTTGTATACGTTATTAATATGATGAAGCAGCAAACAAACACTAAAGTGAGCAAGTGGCAGTTCTGGATCGATCGTGGTGGCACCTTTACCGATGTTATTGGTAAAAGTCCAGAGGGCCAGGTAATTAGTCACAAACTGCTGAGTGAAAACCCTGATCAGTATAAGGATGCCGCCATTCAAGGCATTAGAGATTTGCTTGATTTAAAGAGTCATGAGAGCATGCCAATGAATCAAATCGATGCGATTAAGATGGGTACCACAGTGGCTACCAATGCTCTACTAGAGCGTGAAGGTGAAAAAACACTGCTTGCGATTACCAGGGGTTATAAGGACATATTACGAATAGGCTATCAGCAAAGACCCAAGCTATTTGCGCTTGATATTCAACTACCCGATATGCTTTACAGCGATGTTGTTGAAATTGAGGAGCGCATCGATGTTCGTGGTGATATTATCAAAGAACTGGATTTGTGCTGCTCGTCTAAGCAACTGCAAAAAGCATTTGATGAGGGTTATCGATGCATTGCAATCGTATTGTTACACGGATATCGTTATCAGCGGCACGAATTGCAATTAAAGGGTATCGCAGAAACGATTGGTTTTGAACAAATCTCGGTAAGTCACGAGGTAAGTCCTTTAATGAAAATTGTCCCAAGAGGTGACACGACCGTAGTGGATGCATACCTTTCGCCAATACTTAGGCGTTATGTAGAACAGGTCGAGAGTGCTTTGGGAGGTACAGGCGCTGAGAAGGGTAAGCTAATGTTTATGCAATCTAACGGCGGCTTAACAGATGCGCGATTTTTCCAGGGGAAAGACGCGATTTTATCCGGCCCAGCGGGCGGTGTTGTCGGTATGGTTAAAACCGCCGAGAATGCTGGCTTTGATAAGCTAATCGGTTTTGATATGGGCGGCACATCAACGGATGTTTCCCACTATGCAAACGACTACGAGCGAACGTCTGAAACATTAGTGGCTGGCGTACGTGTACGCGCGCCGATGATGTTAATACATACTGTGGCTGCTGGCGGCGGTTCCATTTTGCACTTTGACGGCGCACGCTATCGCGTTGGGCCAGAATCTGCTGGCGCCAACCCGGGTCCGGCTTGCTATCGCAACGGTGGCCCATTAACAGTGACAGATTGTAATGTGATGCTGGGCAAATTAAAGCCTGAGTTTTTCCCTAAGGTATTTGGACCTAATGCAGATCAGGGGCTTGATACTGATGTAGTCGAAGAAAAATTTAAGCAACTGGCCAGTGAAATATCTGCAGCCACTAGAAAAGAAATAACGGCTAGCAAGGTCGCAGAAGGCTTTCTCTCAATCGCTGTTGATAGTATGGCAACTGCAATCAAAAAAATATCGGTTGAACGGGGCTACGATGTGAGTGATTACACACTCTCATGCTTCGGCGGCGCTGGCGGCCAGCATGCCTGCTTGGTTGCAGACAGTCTTGGTATACAACGCATTCATCTACACCCTTTTGCTGGTGTTTTATCTGCTTTTGGTATGGGTCTTGCAGACACTAGGACTATCAAAGACTTGGCGATAGAGCTAACTTTAGATCCTGGTGTTGTAGAAAATTTACAGCTACGATTTGCCGAACTTAAAGCGCAAGGCGTCAGTGAAATGATAGGGCAGGGACTAGACGCGAATAAGCTCACGTTTACTCGTCGTGTTTATCTTCGTTACCAGGACTCTGATAGTGCTTTGGCGGTTAGTTTTGGTGACTGTGATAATCTAGGTCACGATTTTGAAGTCACTCATAAGACTCGATTTGGTTTTATCTCTCCGGAAAAATCTTTGGTAGTGGAATCTATTCAAATAGAGGTGTCTTGCGAGAATGATAATACCGATTCAGTAGGCTGCCGTAAAAGCGCAAAAGTAACAAGAGTAGCAGCGACAGTGCCGGTGATAATCGGAGGCAGGGAGCACGATACGCCGTACTACCTTCGCGATGATATTGCCAGTGATGATGCTATCGATGGCCCAGCGGTTATCATTGAGTCAACTTCAACCATTGTCATTGAGCCGGGTTGGCAAGGAGTTATTCGAAAAGATAACGATCTTGTCATAGAAAGAGTCGAGCCATTAGTGAGAGATAGTGCGATTGGCACTAATGTTGACCCTGTAATGTTGGAAATATTTAATAACTTGTTTATGAGTGTTGCCGAACAAATGGGTACAGTCCTCGAGAATACAGCCTCATCGGTAAACATCAAAGAGCGCTTGGATTTTTCGTGTGCACTGTTTTCCGCAAGAGGCGATTTGGTTGCCAATGCACCTCATGTGCCTGTTCATCTTGGCTCAATGAGCGAGTCAATTAAAACAATTATTCGAGAGAACGGCGAGACAATGTCTCCTGGTGATGCGTTTTTAATCAACGCGCCATACAACGGCGGCACCCATCTTCCAGATATTACTCTTATCAAGCCTGTGTATGACGAGCAGAATAAGGAGGTTATTTTTTACGTTGCGACTCGCGGCCACCACGCTGATATCGGTGGTACCGTGCCAGGATCTGCGCCGGCATACTCCACGCATGTCAGCGAAGAAGGCATTCTAATTGATAACTTTACTTTGGTTTCAAAAGGTGTTTTTCTTGAGAGAGAGGTCAAAGAGTTGCTTTGTTCTGGCGAGTATCCTGTGAGAAATATCCAGCAAAATATTGCCGATTTAAAGGCGCAAGTGGCGGCAGCTGAAAAAGGCGCTCAAGAGCTGCTCCTTGTGATTCGACACTATGGTTTGGATGTTGTTCAGGCGTATATGCAGCACGTTCAAGATAATGCCGAGGAGTCTGTGAGGCGCGTACTGGATGTGTTGAGTGATTCTAGCTATAGCTACAAAATGGATGATGGTCATCAGATATGTGTCGCTATTACTGTGAACAAAACACAAAGAACAGCTACCATAGATTTTACTGGAACGAGCGATCAACACCCGAGCAACTATAATGCGCCAAGGGCTATCTGTCAGGCCGCAGTGCTTTACGTTTTTCGTTGTATGGTTGATGACGACATTCCCCTTAATGCTGGTTGCCTTAAACCTCTAAAGATGATTATTCCTCAGCACTCAATTATTAATCCGGAGTATCCAGCCGCAGTTATTGCCGGCAATGTTGAGACATCACAATACATTGTTGATACGTTGTTTGGCGCCCTGGGTGTTGTTGCCGCTTCGCAGGGTACGATGAATAACTATATTTGGGGAAACGAGCGGATACAAAACTATGAAACCATTTGTGGTGGTGCGGGTGCAAGCGAAAAACAAGCAGGTTGTGATGCGGTCCATACTCATATGACGAATTCTAGGATAACAGATCCTGAAGTGCTGGAATGGCGTTTTCCGGTGCGTTTGGAGTCGTTCTCAATTCGCAAAAACTCTGGCGGTAAAGGCCTTAATAAAGGCGGCGAAGGCGTTGATCGACGCATGCGTTTTTTGGAGTCGATGACCGTTAATATGATTGCAGGCCATCGAGTTGTCCCTCCGTATGGACTTGCTGGTGGAGGCGGGGGTGCTTTGGGTGAAAATTACGTTATCCATGCCGATGGCAATCAAACAGACCTAGGAACCAAGGGTCAAATAGAAGTGGTTAAAGACGATATTTTTATTCTAAAGACACCGGGCGGCGGCGGTTTTGGAAAAACAATAAACGAGTTATAGGGGAAAGAAATGGCCATTCATTTTAGCAGAGAAGAGTTTAGTGGCCGTCAGGCTAAAACGATCAAATCACTTGGTGAGCATGGTCTTGATGGTTTGTTGATGTTTCGTCAGGAGAGCATGTATTACCTCAGCGGTTACGACAGCTTTGGTTATGCTATGTTTCAATGTCTGTATTTGGGAGTAGATGGGCGCATGGTGTTGTTGACGCGTGCACCCGATCTTGCACAGGCTGAGCTAACATCCATTCTTGATGACATTCGCATATGGAAGGACGAAGCCGGCATGAATCCTGCGCAGAACTTAAAGCAACTACTAAAAGAACTCGGTTGTGAAAATAAAAATCTGGGCATTGAGTACGATAGCGTTGGCCTGACGGCATACAATTACCGTTTATTAGACAACGCCTTGGTTGGATTTTGCGAGCTAAGTGACGCCTCCGGCTTGGTTAACAAGCTGCGCTATATCAAGAGTGAAGCGGAACTTGGTTATATTCGAAAGGCAGCAGAACTTGCTGATGATGCTTATGATGCTGGATTGAAATTAACCAAAGCTGGCGCTTTTGAAGGCGACATTTTGGCGGCGATGCAAGGTGCCGTTTTTGAAGGCGGCGGCACCTATGCTGGCAATGAGTTTATTATTGGTTCTGGGGAACACGCACTACTGTGTCGTTATCACGCCGGACCACGCCACCTTGACATCATTGACCAAATGACATTAGAGTGGGCGGGTTGTTATCGTCGGTACCACGCTGCCATGATGCGTACCGTGCTGATAGGTGAAGCTCAATCGGAGCACCATCACATGCACTCAGTAGCGACCGATGCATTGCTTGCCTGTGAAGAGGCGTTAAAGCCTGGCAACACTCTTGGAGATGTTTTTGCAGCGCATGCAGATGTTATGGATGCCGGCGGATTAAGAGAGCATCGATTAAACGCTTGTGGTTATACTATGGGCTGTGCATACGCACCGATCTGGGTTGACTATCCAATGATTTTTGAGAATAACCCAATGCTAGTTGAGGAGAACATGGTGTTCTTTTTACATATGATTGTAATGAATCGAGATAATCGTCTAGCAATGTGCCCCGGCCACTCTGTAATTATTGGCGCGAATGGCGCCGAGCGTCTCAGTCGTACACCCCTTGAATTGGAGATTAAATAACCTATGAGCTCAAAAGATCAAGCCATCGTCTCTTCCTCGCATCTTGCTCAAGGCGTAGCTGGAGCGCTTTCCGAGGTTGAGTACGGTATTATAATTGCCAGCAATGCCATGCAAAACTGGATTGTTAGGTGTATGGTTGCAGCCGGCGGCCCTGAAAAAGTAACTTACACAGATGCCCTCGTGTTGCACAATGTTTTTCATCGAAACCGTGCCAAGCGTCTTGCGGATATTTGCTTTACCCTCAATATTGAAGACTCTCACACTGTTGCCTATGCATTAAGGAAATTACATAAGCTGGGGCTTATTGATGTTGAAAAACGCGGTAAGGAAAGTTTTTATCATGTGAGTAAGCAGGGTAGAAAAATCTGTGAAAGGTATGCCGAAATTCGCCAACAATGCCTTGTCGAGGCATTGGGTGATATTTGTAACGACACCCAAGACCTACACGAAGTTGCACGGCTACTTAGAACCCTATCGGGGCTCTATGATCAAGCTGGGCGTGCCGCCACTTCATTATGAAGTACAAACCACAAAACTCAGAGCCAATCGATGCGCATGATCGATTAGGAAAAACCGCTGTTATCTCCTACCCTGCGGACACGTTGCCTCCAGCGGATATGGTGATGTACCAAAAAGCCAGAGAGAGCATGGCTTTGATTGATGAGATTATCATTCCGCCCAGGGAGGCCAAAACGTTCAGCGTGCCAGCAGGGTGTTTTTTTCGTATCGTCAGTGTTGAAGGTTCGCAAGTGGGGGACTTAAATCTTTGGCATAAAGACAATCTGAACGAGCGTTTTTATAGCGGTAAAACACGCGCACTTCATGGCACACATGTCAGCACTAGCGATCGCCTTTGGAGTGTCTTCCCGTACCTCAGGCCAATGGTCACCATTACTTATGACACCCTTGATTGGTATGGTTGGGATGAAGATGGTGGTAGTGTTCATGATGTTATTGGTACGCGCTGCGATCCCTATACCCATATGGCGCTTAACAACCAAAATTATCATTATTGTTGCCACTCAAACTTATGCAGAGCAATGGCTGAGCACGAAGACAAGTCAATTGATGAAATTGAACATTTGGTGCATGACGTTTTAAATGTATTTATGTGTACCGGGTTTACTAGGGACACCCATCAATACTTTATGAAGGCCAGCCCTGCTCGCCCCGACGACTTTATAGAATTCTTTGCAGAAATTGACTTAATAGGCGCTCTGTCAGCCTGCCCTGGAGGAGATTGCAGCAGCACCCATTCTAGTGACTCTGCAATTTGTTTTCCGCTAAAGGTGGAGGTTTACAAGCCTCAAGAAGACTCTCTCGCTGGCTGGTCACAGCCAAAGGTCAATCCATATTCAGGCCAACATGGCTATTCATGAGTGATTCTGTAGAGGGTATTGCGGCGCAAGAGCAGGATAAGGCGCCAAAATCAAGCCAGTATGACTACATCATTGTTGGTGCAGGCGCTGCGGGTTGCGTGCTTGCCAATCGACTCAGTGAGAATCCAGAAAATACAGTGTGTTTAATTGAAGCGGGTGGTAGTGATAAAAGTCCGTGGATCCAGATACCTGCGGGTATTTTTGGGCTTTACGGCAACAAAAAATACGACTATGCTTATAAAGGGGTGCCGCAGAAGCACCTCAATAACCGCGCTATCACAGTAAATCGTGGTAAATGTTTAGGCGGTTCAACTGCCATCAATTCCATGGTCTATATTCGCGGCAACAAACAAGACTATGACCATTGGGCGGACTTGGGTTGTGAGGGTTGGTCTTATGACGATGTTTTGCCGATATTTAAAACTTTAGAAAGCGATCGAACTGGCGGCGATTCAAGCTTTCACGGAAGTAAAGGCGAGCTATCGGTTGTTAATCCGCAGGATGTTAACGCTGCAGCTAAGCGATTTGTGCGCGCAGGTGCTGCAGTGGGCTTGTCGGAAAATGTTGATTTTAATGCAGGCTCGCAAATGGGCCTAGGTATATATAAGGTGACACAAAATAATGGCGTGCGTGTCAGTGCCTATTCAGCTTTTATTAAACCTATTTCGCGACGACCAAATCTTAGAGTGATTAGTGACACGAAAGTCTTCTCACTTGATATTGAGGGAAATGTCGTTAAAGCGGTGAATATTAAAATAGACACATTCGACTACAAACTAAAATGCCGAAAGGAAGTAATACTCTGTGCCGGCGCCATCGATTCACCTAGATTGTTGTTAAGATCCGGCATCGGCAATAAAAATGAGCTTGAGGCGCTGGGCATTGAGTGTAAGAAGGATCTCGCTGGTGTTGGCGAGAATTTACAAGACCACTTGGATTCAATGGTTACTGTCAGGTCAAGCAAGGCAGAATCTATTGGTATCTCTTGGCGCAGTTTATTGGGTCGTGTTGTGCCAGCGCCCTTTCGCTACTACCTCAAAAAAATGGGCTGGTGGACAACCAACTATGTCGAGGCCGGTGGTTTTGCCAAAACCCAAAGTCCAGGTGATGGCTTGCCCGATGTTCAATTTCACTTTACCCCGATTTATAGAAGCCATCGCGCCAGGAAATTTGAATTTGGCCATGGCTATTCGTTGTTTACTTGTCTACTACGGCCCCACAGTGTTGGCAGCATCAAGCTTGCAAAAGATAACGACGATTTAAAGCTATTGATAGATCATAATTTTCTCTCAGATCCAAGAGATGAAGTTGCGATGATAGGGGCTTTAAAAAAAGCCAGAGAGGTGTTGGGCTCATCGGAATTTGATGTTGTTCGCGGGATAGAAATGGCGCCCGGCAAAGATGTGCAAAGTGATGAGCAAATACTAAAGTATTTGCGCAACACAGCAACCACTGTTTTTCATCCAGTCGGCACTTGCAAAATGGGTGTTGACGACCTAGCTGTCGTTTCTCCAAAGAACTTAAAAGTCAGAGGAATGAATAACTTACGCGTTATCGATGCCTCCATAATGCCGCGCATTATCCGAGGCAATACTGCGGCCGCAACGATGATGATTGGTGAAATGGGCGCGCGGATGATATTGGCCAATCAGCAGTCCAAACAAGAAGAAACTTAATGAAATAATTTGAATAAAAGATAATTAAATCTTTTTTTTATTTTGTTAAAGAAAAAACTTGCCTTTCATTGAAAACTTGATTAATATCCGCATTTTTTGACTATCTGGAGAAGGATATGAATATGCCAAGAACGAAAATCATCCCAAACGGTGACAAGATTGTGCACACGTTTAGTGACGGTGAATTTCAAAACAGACAGGCAAAGCTTCGAGCGCATATGGCTGCACATAATATTGATGCAGTTATTCTTACTTCTATTCACGGCATTAATTACTACAGTGATTTCCTATACTGCTCATTCGGCCGCCCTTACGCGTTGGTTGTTACCCAAGATAAGGCGACGACTGTTACCGCAAATATTGACGGTGGACAGCCGTATCGCCGTACTTTTGGTGAAAACTTGGTTTATACCGACTGGCAAAAAGACAGTTTCTTTTATGCGTTGCAGGCACTTGTTGCCAACAAAGGGAAAATTGGTATTGAGCACGATCATATCACTATGGAGCGCCTGAGCAAACTCCAATGCGCTTTTGACAAAGCACAACTTGTTGATGTTTCTGTTGATTGTATGAACATGCGTTCGATTAAATCTGACGAGGAAATTGCCCATATTATTCATGGCGCTAATATTTGCGACATTGGTGGCGCTGCCTTGGTAGAGGCAGTTAAAGAGGGTGCTCCAGAGCATGAAGTTGCGCTACACTCAACACAGGCAATGATCAGAGAAACTGCCAAAAGGTTTCCGAATTCAGAATTAATGGATACTTGGACTTGGTTTCAGTCTGGCATTAATACCGATGGTGCGCATAATCCAGTCACCACTCGACAAGTGCAAAAAGGCGACATTCTAAGTCTTAATTGCTTCTCCATGAATTCAGGCTACTACGTTGCTCTTGAGCGCACATTGTTCTTTGATCACGTTGATGATGCATCGTTAAAACTTTGGGAAGTGAATGTTAAGGTGCACGAAGAGGGCATGAAACTTATCAAGCCCGGTGTGGCTTGTAGGGACATTGCACTTGAGCTGAACAAGATATTTGAAGAGTACGGCTTACTTGAATCTCGTACTTTTGGTTACGGTCACTCGTTTGGTGTTCTGTCGCATTACTATGGTCGTGAAGCAGGTGTTGAACTGCGTGAGGATATTGATACCGTTTTGCAAAAGAACATGGTGGTTTCGATGGAACCAATGATTATGATTCCTGAAGGGCAAGCGGGTGCAGGTGGATATCGTGAGCATGACGTGATGGTAATCACCGAAGATAGTGCTTATGACATCACTGAATTTCCGTACGGTCCAGAGCACAATATCATAGCCAGTTAAGTGCATGGTTTATTTCGATTTTATCGATTGAATAATGTAATCATACAACTCAAGCTTCACTGATAAAATTCGCAATTTTTATAGCTGTTAAATTCAAATTATTTAGCAGCTTTTTAAGTCTTGGTTTGTAGCGCTTATGAGGTCTCCTCAAAAGAGGCTACAATAATGTTTTTTCTTGTTGTCTTGTAGAGTAAATATGAGCCCAATCAATTTTCCAAATATTGATCATGAAAATTTGCCAAAGTGGAAAGGTGATTTGGCGCCCCTTGAGTGCATAGAAATCATTGAAGAGACGTATAACGTTAAAAGTTTTCGCTTTAAATCACAGAAAGATGCTTGGTTTCAGTTTTTGCCAGGACAGCATACCACTCTATTTCTAAATATTGATGGTGCAGACGTGATGCGCACCTATACAATCGCTTCGAGCCCAACTAGGCCTCATACTATTACCATCACATCCAAGCGTATGATTGATGGTATTGTCACCAATTGGATGCACGACAATCTTAAGGTCGGCGATGTTATTGATGCGCTCAATATTGGTGGATCATTCAGTGTGGCGCTGGACAAGCCCAAGAAAAAAGTTTTGTTGATGTCGGGCGGTAGTGGTATTACCCCGATGCTGTCGATGACGAGATACTTTGTCGATTTAGCCATCAATGTAGATATTGTCTTTGTGCACAACGCACAAACGACCCAAGACCTGATTGGCAAGTACGAGTTGGATTATTACGCTCATCACCAAACTAATTTTGATTTGCATTATGTTTGCGATAAAGTCGATTCAAATTGGCAAGGCGAAAGCGGTTTATTGAGCGCTGAGATGTTGGCTCGTATGGTGCCGGATTTTCTAGATAGAGAGGTTTATTGTTGTGGGCCCGAGGCTTATATGGTGAGCGCCAAAACATTGTTGAAAGATGGTGGTTTTGATATGGATCGCTACCACCAAGAGAGTTTTGATATTGAAAGCTCAACCGCTCAGCACAATATGGCCGAGCCACATGAAGAGCCTTTGGACAACCCTGAATTTAGCGGTGAGGCTGTTGAGTACAGCGTGACATTAGCAGAGACTGGAAAAACAATTGTTTGTCCTAGTAACAACACTATTTTGGCGGCTATTCAGGAACAAGGCATTGGCGTGCCATTTGCCTGCTCAATGGGTATGTGTGGCGCCTGCAGAGCGAAAATGACCGAAGGCACGGTTGACATGGACACGCAGGGTGGCCTGTTGAAATCCCATGAGGAAGAGGGCTATATTCTAACCTGTTGTGCCCATCCAACAAGCGATGTAGTGCTTGATTTATAGAATTTTAGATAGAGTTATATTATGCAAAAAAAATATTCTTGGTATTCGTTATTAAAAGCAGGCTTAAGCGGCCAAGACTGGGATCAGGCGATTCCACTGGTCGAGCCTAAGTCGAAATACGACGTCATTATTATTGGCGGCGGCGGCCACGGTTTAGCGACCGCTTATTATTTAGCAAAAGAGTGCGGCATTACTAATATTGCCGTTGTCGAAAAAGGCTATATTGGTGGTGGCAATACCGCTAGAAACACCACCATCATTCGCTCCAACTATTTGCGAGATGAGGCCTCCAGTCTTTACGAGCACTCGATGCAATTATGGGAAGGTATTAGTGAAGATTTAAACTTTAATGTGATGTTTTCTCAGCGCGGTGTTTACAATCTTGGCCATACGCTGCAAGATATGCGCGATATCGAGCGCCGCGTGAATGCCAACGTTCTAAATGGTGTTGACGCTCAAGTAGTAACTGCAAAAGAAATTAAAGAGCAAATTCCAATTATTAACACCTCTCAGAATGCCAGATACCCGATTATGGGCTCTTCTTATCAGCCACGTGCTGGTGTTGCGAGGCATGATGGTGTTGCCTGGGGTTTCGCTAGAGCGGCAGCGATGCTTGGCGTGGATATTATCCAAGATTGCGAAGTGATAGGGATTGAGGTGGAAGAGGGTCGCGTTAAGGGTGTTAACACTACTCGTGGTGACATAATGGCAGACCGTATTGGTTGCGTCAGTGCGGGTCACTCTTCAGTGATAGCAAAAATGGCCGGCCTAAGATTGCCTGTTGAAAGTCATCCTTTGCAAGCTTTTGTTTCGGAAGCAATGAAGCCAGTTTTGCATACCGTTGTGATGTCAAATGCGGTGCATGGCTATATCTCACAGAGCGATAAGGGTGATTTAGTTATCGGTGCTGGCATCGATGGTTACAGCTCCTACGCACAGCGTGGTGCTTCACGAATTATTGAGCATTCAGCGGCTGCCATATTGGAAATGTTCCCGATATTTTCGCGCGTTCGTATGAATCGCCAATGGGGCGGTATTGTTGACGTTTGTCCTGATGCTTGTCCGATTATCAGCCCAACGAAAGTGCAAGGTTTGTACTTTAATTGTGGCTGGGGAACTGGCGGCTTTAAAGCGACACCAGGATCGGGTCACGTATTTGCGCATACCATTGCACAAGACAAACAGCACCCATTGGCAAAGCCGTTCCATTTAGACCGTTTCACCACAGGCGCGCTCATTGATGAGCACGGCGCTGCTGGTGTGGCACATTAATAAGGATAGATAATTATGTTTTTGATTCATTGTCCATATTGCAACGAAGAAAGAGAGCAAGAAGAGTTTTCTCCCGCAGGTGAGGCCTTTATTGCCCGCCCTGAAGCACCTGAGGATATCAGTGATGAGGCTTGGGCGGATTACGTTTTTTATCGTACAAATCATAAGGGTGACCACTGGGAGCAATGGGTTCACAGTAATGGTTGTCGAAAATACTTTATGGTTGAACGCTCAACCATAACCCATGAAATTTTAAAAGTCGCTGCTTTTGGCGCGGATATTAGCGAGTAAGTATTATGAGAGTTGAACAATTAACGAGTAATCAAATCGATCGCTCTAAGCCACTTACTTTTATTTTTAACAATAAGAAGTACAAAGGCTTTGAAGGCGACACGTTGGCTTCAGCTTTAATTGCAAATGACGCCCTGTTGTTTGCTAGAAGTTTTAAATATGGCCGTAAACGCGGCCTTATGGCAGCTGGTGTTGAAGAGCCTAACGCATTGGTGTCTTTAGAAATGGGTGGTCGTTATACACCTAATCTGAAAGCAACTGAAATTCCTCTTTATGATGGCCTAAGCGCCAAAAGCGCGACCAATCCGCACAGTTTCGATTTACGCGCTTTTATCAAACCCTTGCACCGCTTTATGCCGGCCGGTTTTTACTATAAAACCTTTATTAAGCAGGCAGTTTGGGCAAAAGTAGAAGATTCTCTGCGCGCACTTTCTGGATTCTCTGAGGCGCCCACCGAAGAAGATGTTGATGTTTATGATCATGTCTATCATCACGCCGAAGTGCTAATTATTGGTGGCGGTGCAGCAGGCATGTCGGCCGCTCTTGAGGTGTTAAAAAATTCAGATAGTGAGCGCGTTATTTTGGTTGATGAGCGCGCCAGACTGGGCGGTGAGCTATTCAATGAATTTGCTTCAGATGAAGCTGCCGCTGTATGGCATAAAGAAGGGGTTGCTGATTTGTGTGGTTTTGCTAAGGAGCAAAGCGATCGTTTTACGATGTTGACTTGTGCCACAGCCTACGCTTGGCATGATCAAAACTATGTAGAGATATTGGAAACGCATGCGACTGGCGAAAACTTATCATTAACTAATGGTAGTCAAGCTAGAAAAACACTGCATAAAATTCGCGCAAAAAAAGTGATTTTGGCCACAGGCGCACACGAGCGTCCAATGCTGTTTGAAGCAAACGATTTGACCAATATTATGCTCAGTCAATCGGTCAGAAGGTATTTGAATGAATTTGGTGCCGTATCAGGTAAGAAAGTTGTTGTTTACGGCAATAATGACAGTATCTACCAAACTGCTCAAGACCTGCGTAGGTGTAATATTAGCTGCACTGTGGTTGATGTGCGTTCTGCTGGTGCAACGAATTCTATTGCGGAAAAGACAAGACAAAGCGGCATTAAAGTAATGCAGGGTTATGCGGTTGTTAAGGCGCATGGCTCTGACAAAGTTAATAGTGTGGATGTTGCACTTGCAACACACCAAGGCGCAAGTTGGGAGGTTATTGGCGATAGTGAATCATTAAGCTGTGACTTGCTAGCAACATCTGGCGGCTTTAACCCTGTCGTTCATTTGGATTGTCACACAGGTGCCAAAGCTACTTTTGACGAAGTCTCGCAAGCATTTTTGCCACAAAAGGAGCGCCCAAATCGCCAAACCTGTGGTGCTGTGAGCGGTATCGGCGCTTGGCATGATGCTGTTATTGATGCTAAAAACAAAGCGCAGCTTACATTGCAATCCTTGGGTGTTATCAGTGAAGTAAGTAGCGCTGAATTGAGTGAAAACCACTCAAATTATTACAATGTCGGCGAATTTTTTACCCCCGCTGCGATTATCGAGAGACCAAAAGTTTTTCTGGATTTGCAGAATGATGTCACTACTCTGGATGTTGCGCTTTCAATTAGAGAGGGTTACCGCTCAATTGAACATATCAAGCGTTATACCGCAATGGGTTTTGGTACGGATCAAGGCAAAACGGGCAACATCAATGGTATTGCCGTTGCCGCAGCGATTCTCGGAAAAACAATGCCTGAAGTGGGCACAACTACTTTCCGACCGGCATACACCGGCATTGATTTTGGCGCCCTCGCAGGCCGTGAAAATGGCGGACAATTTGATCCACAACGCTATACAACGATTCACAATTCTCACGTTGCTAAAGGCGCTGAGTTTGAGGTGGTTGGTCAGTGGTATCGTCCTTGGTATTATCCAAAAGCGGGCGAGAATATTCATCAAGCGGTTCATAGAGAGTGCTTATCTGCCAGGACATCACTCGGCATGATGGATGCCTCTACGCTGGGAAAAATTGACATTCAAGGCCCTGATGCAAGAGAGTTTTTGTCAAGAGTGTATACCAATGCATGGATGAAACTTGCGCCGGGTAGTTGTCGATACGGCCTTATGTGTAACGAAAAAGGCATGATTATTGATGACGGTGTTTCAACTTGTATTAGCGATACCCACTTCATAATGACCACCACAACAGGTGGTGCGGCGAGTGTTTACTCCACGTTGGAGATGTGGCTACAAACTGAGTGGACTCATTTGGACGTTCACCTGAACAGTGTGACCGATCATTATTCCACAATTGCGGTGGTGGGCCCTAACGCAAGAAACTTAATGAAAGTACTTTGTCAAGATGTTGATTTTGATCGAGAAAATTTCAAATTTATGCAATGGCGCGAAGGCACGGTTTGTGGTGTTAACGCTCGCATTATGCGTATCAGTTTCTCCGGGGAGTTGGCCTATGAGATCAACGTAGAGGCTAATTATGGTCGCTACATTTGGGATCAGGTTGCAACCGTCGGTGAGAGGTGGAATATCACCCCTTATGGTACCGAGTCAATGCATGTACTTCGCGCTGAAAAAGGCTACATTATTGTTGGTCAAGACACAGATGGCTCGATGACACCAGCGGATGTTAATATGAATTGGATCGTGGCGAAAAACAAGCCGTTTTCATTTATCGGTCAGCGCTCATTCTCGATTGCTGCGCTAAGCGCTGCAAATCGTTTCCAGTTGGTAGGATTATTAACCAAGGATGCCGCTGTTGTTCTGCCAGAGGGTGCGCATATTATTGATAACCGTGGTAAATCTATAGGCTACGTGACTTCGAGTTACTTTAGTCCAATCTTGGGAAGGTCTATCGCCATGGCGCAAATGCAAGGTGGTTTGAGCAAGATAGGAGAAACAACTATAGTAAAAATAGTGCAGGAAAAACAAGGACTTAAAGAAATTCCTTGTGAAATATCGAGCAGTGTTTTTTATGATATTAACGGTGAAAGGGTAGATGGTAATGACTAATTCAACAACAAACTTCAAGCCGATTTTTGCCTCAACATTTGAGTCTATGACCGATGATGAGGGTTATTTAATTAATCAAGAAGGTCTTTCGTGTCTTGAGATTTGCGACAAAGCGATTGTTATTTTGCGCGCCTCTAAAGATCTAGATGAAACAAAAAAAGTCGCCAGAGAAAACTGGGGCATTAACTTGCCAAAAGCACTGGGCATTAGCCAGGGTGATGATGGAGTACAGTGTTTTTGGATTAGTCCAGACGAATACTGGATTGTTCATTCCCAATTTCAAAGAGATGCGCTATGGAAGCAGCAGTCTGATTTCCCGGTAGACGTGTCGCTAGTTGACAACACGGGCGCTTATGGGGCATTGCATTTTAAAGGTACCAATGTGCACAAGCTCTTGTCCCGTTGGATGAGTTATGACTTAAGTGGCAAGCTCACCCAAGGCAAGGTTGTATCCACCACTCTGGGTCAAGCGCCAGTGGTTGTATACCGAGAAACAGAAGGTGAGCTAATGGTGTTGATTAGGCATTCTTTTTCTCATTATGTTGCCGGTCTTTTGACGGACAGTGCGAAACGTCTTTAATTAACCTAAAAGAGCGGGGATAGGATGGAAAGAGTCAGTTTTACTAAAATGGAAGACGGCACTGCTGAGGATTATGCTTTTCTCGATACTTTAGAGGACCAGTATAAGGCCGCTTTGCCAACAAGGCTTATAGAGGCCTTAAGGGGCTTGAGTGGCGGCCTGTCGGGTTATCAAATTTCTAGACTGGATCACAGTCTCCAAGGGGCAACTCGTGCACATCGTGCCGGTGAAGATCTAGAGTTGGTGATGGCAACTTTGTTTCATGACATTGGTGATGAGCTTGCGGTCTACTCTCACTCGGAGATGGCGGCAGCTATTTTGCGCCCGTTTGTCTCTGAAAAAATCCATTGGATTATCAAGCACCACGGTGTTTTTCAAATGTATTACTATGCCCATCATTGTGGTGGCGATAGAAACACTCGAGAAATGTTTAGTGACAGCCCTTGGTACGAAGATGCGATTTATTTTTGTCACGAATACGACCAAAACTGCTTCGACCCTGCCTACGATACAGAGTCTTTAGAGTTTTTTATGCCAATGATTGAGTCATTCTTTTCTTCGCCACGAACCGACGATGCTGAAGAACTCGCCAGATACGGTAATCGCGCCTAATAGAATCGAAAATAATAGACCGTACTAGGCTTTTGTTATCAGCAGAAAGCCGCTTATGGTAAGATAAACCCCAATTTTTACAGCTTAAGTTGAGGTTTTTCTTTGAACGTTTTATTGCGACAAATCAATGTTCGTCAAATTCACCTACTCATTTTATTGGCCGTTGGCGGCATTATTGGTTATGCGGCGTATAGCATCAAAGTCCTTGGTCTTGAAGCATGCCCTCTTTGCATTACTCAACAATTCTTTTATTGCCTAATTGGTATTACTGCCTTTGCCGCTTTTCTGCATAATCCGCGCGCAAGGGTTTACCGTGTTTACGCGGCGATTATCTTTGCTTCTTCCGCGTTCGGCGCATGGATAGCGGGGCGTCAAGTTTGGCTGCAAAGTCTGCCCGATGATGAAGTGCCGCTTTGCGGTCCTCCATTAGAATACATCTTAGAAGTGTTCCCCTTTGGTGAATTACTCAATGCCTTATTTATGGGCGATGGTAATTGTGCTGAAATCCCCTGGACATTCTTGGGGGGTAGCATGGCGCTTTGGTCCCTACTTTTCTTCATCGCATTCTTTGTACTCAGTTTTATTGTCATGATGAGATCTAATTCTATTTATCGATAGTTTTAATCCATAGACTCGTCAGTGAAAATTGGTTCAAATTGGAGCCATTCCAAGCGTAATATTTTTATGGTAAGATAACGACCTGATTGGGGATAATCACAAGTTTATTAATGGCAGACTTTAAGAAGACAGTCGAAAATTTACTAGCGACTGTAGACATTCAAATCAATGGTCCAAGACCTTGGGATATACAAATTCATAACGAAGGCTTTTACGCGCGGGCACTAAATGGCGGTGCTTTAGGGCTTGGCGAAAGTTACATGGATAGCTGGTGGGATTGTGAAGCTGTCGATCAATTTATGGCCAGATTGCTCAGTGGTCGAATTGATAATATAGTCAAAGGCAGTAGCCTTTCTTTTTTTATTATGTTGTTACGGGCGCGTTTTTTAAATGCACAAAGCGTAAAAAGAGCTTATATTGTTGGTGAAGAGCACTACGATACGGGCAATGATTTATTCACTCTTATGCTTGATAAAAGGATGAATTATTCTTGCGGCTTTTGGAAAGGGGTTGATAATTTGGACCAAGCACAGGAGTCTAAGCTTGATTTGATTTGTCGGAAAATGCAATTGGAGCCCGGGATGAAGGTGCTTGAAATTGGCTGTGGTTGGGGCGGCTTTGCCAAATATGCAGCTGAGAATTACGGTGTTAGCGTTCATGGCGTGACCATTTCCAAAGAACAAAAAATGTTGGCGGAAGAAATTTGTCAGGATTTAGATGTTACTTTTGAACTCAAAGATTATCGCGAGTTAAACACTGAATATGACCGCATCGTTTCTATCGGTATGTTTGAGCATGTGGGTTATAAAAACTATAAGGAGTACATGGAGACTGCCAATCGCTGTCTTAAGGATGGGGGTCTGTTTTTGCTTCACACCATCGGCAGAAACACTTCAGACACAACAACCGATTCTTGGACAAATAAGTATATTTTTCCAAACGGCATGACCCCATCCACTCAACAAGTGGGCGCTGCAATAGAGGGGCTTTTTCAAATAGAGGACTGGCACAGCTTTGGTCAGTACTACGATACAACCCTAATGGCTTGGCACGATAATTTTCAAAAGCACTGGGATGAATTAGAAGGCAACTACGATGCGCGTTTTAAACGAATGTGGCAATATTATCTGTTAACGGCCGCAGCCAGTTTTCGCGCTAGACGCAACCAATTATGGCAATTGGTGCTTTCAAAAGGCGGAGTGAAGGGTGGTTACAGTTACAAAAATAATCCACGATTTGAACAGGACGTTTAAATGGTGAAGGTAATCCAGTGTCATTAAAACTGGTTAGCTTTAAGGCTTGTCCCTTTGTTCAAAGGGCTGTTATTGTCCTTGAAATGAAAGCCATCGATTATGAGATCGAGTATATTGATTTGGCTTGTCCCCCAGACTGGTTTCTGGCTATCTCACCCCTGAAAAAAGTACCGCTATTGATTGTTGAGAGCAGCGTTATTTTTGAATCCAGTGTCATTAATGAGTACCTCGACGAGGCCTTTCCCGTCAACAGACTCCATCCTGAGGATCTTCTTTTAAAGGCCAAAAATCGCTCTTGGATAGAGTTTTGCAACAACGTATTTATGGCAACTTTTCATCTCACCATCGATGATACGAAAGACAAGTTTGAGAAAACACTCTCTGCGCTTTGGCACGATCTTGACCAAATTGAAAAAAACCTGATCAGCCAGCCATTTTTTAATGGTGACAATTTCTCTTTAGTAGACGCAACTTACGCACCTGCTTTCCAGCGACTTAATTACCTGAATAGTATTCAAGGCGAGATTATTGATAAAAAACGTCATCCACATATTTTCAAATGGCAAGATAAATTGCTGAAATTGAGCGAAGTAAAACGCTCTTGTGTGCCCGAAATAGAGGAGCTTTATTACCAACTGTTGTGGACAAGACAAGGCTATATTACTCAGTTTATGGATGAGGGCGAATTTGGTGAAAGGCCAGAAAGAAGCGTTTATTAATTAAATACAAAATGATTGTAAGAATATTTAGGGTGAAAATACACCCCCAAATGCGCGATGAGTTCGAGACAAAATTCGCCTCCATATCAATCAGTGCCGTTAACAATGCCAAGGGCTCGATTTCAACAACTATTGGCATGGTCGCCGGATGAATATGCAATGATTTCACACTGGAAAGACGAGGAATCCTTAAAGACTTTTGCAGGTGATGATTGGTCTCAGCCACATATTCCAAGGGGGGTGGAAAAGTTCGTTGATAAGACCTGGATACATCATTTTGAGGTGTTGTAATACAGTGATTGTATACTTAATAACCATTAAAGCATGGCTGAGCCATGATTGATCAAAAACTCATTCTTCTGCCTTTAATTGCGCAAGTTTTTCTCATCATTGTTGTTTCAATCTGGGTGTATCACACTAGAGTGTCAGAGATGAAGAAAAAGAGAATACATCCACAGTCTTTGGCGACAGCCACAGGTGCCGAAGAGAAACTCAAGGCGGTTGCTCATATTGCCGACAACCTCACTAATTTATTCGAAGTTCCTGTGCTATTTTACGTTGCAGGGGTCATTCTGTACGTCACTCAAATGGTTCAATTGCCGTTTGTAGTTTTGATGTGGGCTTTTGTGTTTTTTAGGTGCATTCATAGTGTTATTCACATAACCTATAATAAGGCTCTTCATCGTTTTTTATCTGTATGCGATTAGCACCATTCTGCTTTGGATTGTGTGGGCGATGGTTGCTATTAGGATAATCAGCGACTTGAGTTTTTAATCTAAATATTTTAGATAACTAGGCTGATGACCAGGTAACTGGCGAGGCCATACATTGCTAAAAGACCTAAGCTCATAAATAATCCTCGGGCATTATCTTTGCCGTAAAGATAACTATAGGTGTAGCCTAAACTTTACCTATTATGATAGGCCGACTTAAGTTGAAAGTCAAGGAAGCTTTACACAAAAATTAATTAAAGAGCTCGTTAATCATTGCGACAGAATCACAACCTGCATCAAGGGCTTGTTGCTGATTCTCAAGGGTAATTCCGCCGATCCCCACGATTGGTAGATACAGTTCTTTTTTAGCTTGGGTAACAACCGATAAAGAACAATGCTTTGCATCGGGCTTGGTTGGGGATGTGAACAGTGCGCCGAAAGCAACATAATCAGCGCCCTCACTTTGGGCCTTGAGTGCCAATTCAATTTGATTGTAACAAGTAATGCCAATAACAGCGTCTTTACCCAGTAAGGATCTTGCCCCACTTAAAGAGACATCATTCTGACCAAGGTGAACGCCGTCTGCGCCAACTTTTTCACATAGGTTAATATCATCGTTAATGATAAATAAAGTATTATGTGTCAGGCATAGTTCGCGCAACTGACTCGCTTCATCAAGCTTGCGTTGTTCGTTATCCGTTTTATGGCGGTATTGGAGAATGCTGATTTGGTGTTTGGTTATCACTCCTTCAATCAGAGCGATATCCAGATTTTTGTTTGGTGTGATTGCGTATAAACCTTGTATTTTTTGATCTAACATAAATGGCTCTTTTTCAATCCCGGAAAATTCAATTACTAACGGCTTTGATTATAATCGTTGCCGGTGCTTTTTGGGCGTATCAAGATGTTGAGCTGACAGTGGATACTGCCGCAGAACCAAGTAGTGAGACTGAGATTATCAAAGAAAAAATTAAGGCGGTTCCCTATCTTGAAAAAATCGAAAATTTCGCTTTAGAGGAGTACACTGAAGATCAGTTGTTGGCGCATTTTATCGAAGCCGAGACTTACTATAATTTTGAAAACTCTCCCATTCTTTTGTTAAACATTAAAGTGACTACGTATGATGAGCGAGGCAATGAGGGTTTTATTCTGTCCTCCAATCGTGCCAACTATTTGCGTTCTGGTGAGGTGTTTTTTAACGGCGAAGTGAGCATCCAATCGAAGGGTGGCGCATCGCATGAGATCGATACTGAGTCGCTGATTGTTCGTGAAAAAATGAAGCAAATCAAGAGCGACAGGGATGTTGTTTATCTAGGTGAGGGCGCTAAGATACATGCGCAAGGGATGGTAATGAATACCGACGATGACACGATGGAGCTTAAAGGTGACATCCGTATTGATCAAGATTCTGGCTCGGAGATAAAAACCAAGAATTTATTTGTTGACCAATCTGGGGGGAAAAAGCATTATCAAACGAAAGAGCACACAACGTATTTGTCCGAAATGAGCATTATCAACGCAGACAAAGGCATGGATTTGGACATGAACCAACATATCATTCACTTATTGGGCAAGGTTGAAATACTGCAAAGCTCTGGCAGTAAAATTCAAAGCAAGAATTTGATTGTTGATCAGTCAAGCGGTGGCGAAGTGTATAGGACAGATAACACCATTCATTATCAATCTCAAGTGGCGGATATATTGGCACAAAGCATGTATTTTGATGCGAAGCGACAAAGGATTAAGCTAGCGGGTGGAGTGACGGCGCGTTATGAATAAAATTATTCTCACAGCATTGGTGTTGTTATCAACTTTAGCTATCGCATTGCCTGAGGACGCTGGGCAGCCAATTGAAATTAGTGCATACACCGTGATGATCGATGAGAGTGCCGGAATAAGTGAGTACACAGGTGATGCAGAAGTTAGGCAAGGCTCACTTTTCCTTTCAGCTGAGTTGATCAAGGTGATTACAGCAGGCAATGAGGTTCTTAAGGTTATAGCCGAAGGCACCAAAGAAAAGCCAGCCAAATATTCACAGAGCCAACCAAATCAGCCTCGTTTTATTGAAGCCGTTGCGCAGGTTATCGTCTATGATGTGGAAAGTGGCTTGGTGCTTCTCAAAGGCGACGCCCATTTGGTTCAGGGCTTTGATTCGTTTAGTGGTGAAACTCTGGATTATGACATTGTTAACGATAAAGTCATCGTTAAGGGCTCCGAAGACGGTACAAAGCGAGTCAAATTTAAGATCAAAATGTAGTTAATGAAACATGCTATTTCAGCGAGAGTTGTCGGTCGCGTGCAAGGTGTGTATTTTCGAGCTGCCACACAAATTGAAGCTTACAAGCTTGGCATAACCGGCTGGGTGAAAAATACCGCAGAGGGTGATGTATGGGTAGAGGCCGAAGGAAATGAGAATAATCTAGAGCAATTTATACTTTGGCTGAACAAGGGGCCAAAGCTTGCCAAAGTAAAACAGGTTATTGTCAAAAGCAGTGATGCTTCTAACTCATTTCATGGTTTTGATATTCGCAGTTAGTTTGCGGCTAGCTATCCAGTGCGTCAGAAATTTTTTGTTTAACTTCATATAAGGCACCAACGCCGCTCACCACAGAGAATTTTATTCCAGTCGAGCCATCAAGTGCGTCGTCGCTGTAGTAATCAACCAGAGGCTGAGTTTGCTCGTGATAAACACCCAAACGATCGCGAACGATTTCGTCGAGATCATCCGCTCTTTGAATTAGTGGCTCGCCTGTTTGGTCATCTTTGCCATCTACCCTTGGCGGATTAAAGGTAACGTGGTATGTTCTGCCTGAAGCTAAATGTACGCGTCTGCCAGACATTCTTGCAACAATATCTTCATCGGGAACTTGAATTTCAATAACGTGATCGATAGCAACACCCTCTGCCTTTAGTGCATCTGCCTGACCGATGGTGCGTGGAAAGCCGTCTAATAGATAGCCATTCATACAGTCAGACTCTTGAATGCGCTCTTTAACCAGTCCGATGATGATGTCGTCTGACACTAAGCCGCCATGGTCCATCACTTTTTTTGCCTCAATGCCAAGAGGTGTTCCGGCTTTAACCGCGGCGCGCAACATGTCGCCAGTTGAGATTTGCGGAATACTGAATTTCTCGCAAATGTGAGTTGCTTGAGTGCCTTTGCCTGCGCCCGGGGGTCCTAATAGGATAATTTTCATGGTGATTTCTATGTTAAGCCTTAAATTTTGAATAATGGTAGTTTTTGTTTGACTTTTGATTTTTTCAATACAACGTAATCCGGCAAGCCGTTTTTGTACGGGGGGTAGTTTTCGCCTTCGATCAGCGGCGCCAAATACTCACGACATTTTTCAGTAATTGAGAAGCCGTCTTCAGAGATGTAGTCTTCGGGCATCATTTTCTCAACATTGGCAATGTCTTTCAATTCACCCACGCCAATTTCCCAGGTGTATGGGGTGTTTGATGTGCGAATAATGGCGGGCATAACGGAATTTTTACCTTCCAGTGCCATTTTAACCGCAGCTTCGCCGAGGGCATAGGCGTGCTCAACATCTGAATTGGAGGATAAGTGGCGCGCCGAGCGTTGAAGATAATCCGCGACAGCCCAGTGGTATTTGTAGCCGAATTTTTCTTTAATTAAGTTGGCAACTACCGGTGCAGCGCCACCGAGTTGTGCATGACCAAAGTGATCACGTGTGCCTTGTTCTGCAAGAAAGCGACCATCGGGCCATTTTGTTCCTTCAGAAACAACAATAGTGCAGTAGCCAAACTCCTTAACGTTGTTGTCGACTTTCTCCATAAATGCATCTTCATCAAAGTCTACTTCGGGGAAAAGAATGACAACAGGGATGGAGTTGTCAACCATGCCGCCGGCAGCGGCAATCCAGCCTGCATGTCTACCCATTACTTCGAGAACAAAGACCTTGGTAGAAGTGGCACACATTGAGGCCACATCAAAGCTGGCCTCCATTGTTGATACCGCGATGTATTTAGCAACCGAGCCGAAACCAGGACAGTTGTCCGTTACCGGTAAGTCGTTATCTACCGTTTTGGGTATATGAATCGCTTGAATTGGATAGCCCATACTTTCAGATAATTGCGAAACTTTCAAACAAGTGTCCGCCGAGTCACCACCGCCGTTGTAGAAGAAATAACCAATATCGTGCGCCTTGAAGACTTCGATAAGGCGTTCATATTCTACTTTGTTGGCCTCTAAAGATTGCATCTTATAGCGACATGAGCCAAATCCCCCGGAAGGTGTGTGCTTCAGTGCTGCTATGTCTGCAACGGTTTCAAGTGAGGTGTCGATAAGATTTTCAGTCAGTGCGCCGATAATGCCATTTTCACCGGCATAAACCGTGCCGATTTTGCCTAAATGTTTGCGAGCAGTTTCGATCACGCCACAAGCGGAAGCGTTAATAACTGCGGTTACACCGCCCGATTGTGCATAAAAAGCGTTTTTCATATTGAGTTGTTTGTCTGTTTGATCGAGATGGGTTTTGTGACTGATAAAACAAGTTCTTTAACTGTCAGAAAGTATATCAGTTCGACTTAAAAAGTCACCCAATTATTTTATATTATTGTTTAGTTAATTTGCGTTGATCGGTAAGATTTCAGAAAAATCAACAATGTTGGTGAAGCCAGGCACAGTCTTGGGGTCTATTTTTGAACTGGGCTTGCTGATGGCAATAATGTGCTTGATATCAAACCGTTTGGCGGATTTTAAGACATCTAGGGAGTCGTCAAAAAAGATCGTGCGTTCTTTGTTCAAATTAAGCTCGGCTGACAGTTGCTTCCAGAAACCCTGTTCCTGCTTAGCAACCCCATAATCGTGCGAGGAAATGATGCCATCAAAATAACCCTCCAGCCGTACTATTGACATTTTAAGCTTGATGGTTTGTCGGTGCGCGTTGGTGGCTAAGATGATTTTTTTATTGTTGACTCTAGCCTCCACAAGGAAGTCTTTGACGTGAGGCAATACTTGGATCAAATGAGAAATGTTGAGTTTAAGTTCGACAATGTCCAGCTCGAATTTGGCTTGCCAGTAATCCAGACAATACCAGCTGAGTTTGCCCATTTCGGCCTTGAGTATCGGCATAATGGTGTCTTTGGCCTCTTGATGACTGATGCTGTGCTTCTCAGCATAAACTAGAGGCAAATACTCCATCCAAAAATGCAGGTCAAAATTCAGATCAAGCAGGGTGCCGTCTAAGTCCAGCAGAACGGTATCTATTTCTTGCCAATCGATGACTACTGAAGGTTTATTTTCTGCGCCAAGTGGTACCATTAGAACCGTCTTCAAGAATAATATCCAGCGCCATAAGTTCGTCTCGAATTTGATCCGACATGGCGAAATGCCTCGCTGCTCTTGCGTCGTTTCTTTGGCGAATTTTATCGTCAATTTCAGTGTCTGAGAGTGCCACACCTTGTTTTAAAAAGACTTCTGCGTCGCCTTCGAGAATACCAATAAAGCCACCGAGCTTTCTCAGGAGTTGCGCTAGAGCGCCCGCTTGGTCTAGATCTTTTTCACGCTCGGTGTTGATGTGTTTGGCAACCTCGAAAAGAATACTGAGTGCAATTGGGGTATTAAAATCATCATCCAGGGCGGCGTTAAAACGACTCTCATAATCAAAACGCATGACCACTTCGTTCATTGCGGAATCGCTGGCGCTTAAGCCACGAATGGCCGTGTAGAGTCGCGTCAGCGCTGTTTTGGCATTGGAAAGATTTTCGTCGCTAAAGTTAAGCGGTGAGCGATAATGACTGCTCATAATAAAGTAACGTAGCGATTCGCCGTCGTATTTTTCTAGCACTCCGCGAATGGTGAAAAAGTTATTGAGCGATTTGCTCATTTTTTCGTCATTAATTTTGACAAAGCCGACATGCATCCAAGTATTGACAAAAGTGCAGTCATTGGCGCCTTCGGATTGCGCAATTTCATTCTCATGATGTGGGAACGTTAAATCCATGCCGCCGCCATGAAGATCAAAATGGTTACCCAAATGATGCGTTGCCATCGCCGAGCATTCGATATGCCAACCTGGGCGACCATCACCCCAGGGTGATTCCCATTTTGGTTCATCGGGTTTGGCCATTTTCCACAAGACAAAATCTAGCGGATCGTTTTTATCGGTTTCTACATCAACTCGAGCGCCGGCTTCTAAATCATCAAGATTTTTCCCAGAAAGCTTGCCGTAACCTTCAAAATTTCTTACCGAATAATACACATCACCATTTTTTCCTTGATAGGCAATGCCTTTATTAATCAATGTTTTAATCATATAAAACATTTGATCGATTGAGTCTGTAGCGCGTGGCTCAACATCTGGCTCGAGTACGCCCAGAGCTCGCTCGTCTTCGTGCATGGCGTCAATAAAGCGTTGCGTTAGCGTGTAAATATCTTCTTTGTTTTCAACCGCACGGTTGATGATCTTATCATCAATGTCGGTGATATTTCTAACGTACTTAACTTCAGGAAAATTGCGGCGGAGATGACGGGTAATAACATCAAACATTACCAAAACACGGGCATGACCCATGTGACAATAATCGTAGACCGTCATTCCACAAACATAGATCCCAATATTCTCCGGATTAATCGGCTGAAAGACTTCTTTTTGGTTGGTTAAGGTGTTGTAAATTTTTAACATAGCGATATTTTATACAAATATCAGTAAGTCGAGCGTCAAAGGCGCTAAAGCATTCAATTTGTAAGGGTTTTGGTGCTCAAAAAATTGTATAATTATCGGGTTTTTCACATTAATTTAGGAGCTAACCATGAGCGTATTAGTAACACAACAAGCACCAGACTTTACAGCGACTGCTGTTTTAGCAAACGGCACAATCGTAGAAGATTTTCAACTGTCTGGCCTTAAAGGCAAGAAGATCGTATTATTCTTCTACCCACTAGACTTTACATTTGTTTGTCCATCAGAAATTTTGGCGCACCATCACCGTGTAGCTGCTTTTGCTGAGCGTGGTGTTGAATTGGTTGGTGTTTCAATCGACTCAAGATTTACTCACAACGCGTGGCGTAATACAGCCATCAACGATGGCGGTATCGGCGCGATTGATTTCCCATTGGTTGCTGACATGGATCACTCAATCATGGAAGCATACGGCGTTGTTCATCCAGATGGCATTGCTCTTAGAGCCTCTTTCCTTATCGACGAAAACTTCGATGTACGCCACCAAGTTGTTAACGACCTTCCTCTAGGCAGAAACGTTGATGAGATGTTACGCATGGTTGACGCGCTTGAATTCCACACAAGTCACGGCGAAGTTTGCCCAGCGGGTTGGACTAAAGGTGACGCGGGTATGGATGCATCACCAGATGGCGTTGCGGCTTACTTGTCAGAAAACGCTGACGACCTATAAGTCATTGAAATATTGATAAAAAGGGAGGCTTGACCTCCCTTTTTTGTCTCTAGAGATAAAAGGTACATTAATTATGAAGACATACGAATGCATTATTTGCGGCTGGGTTTATGATGAAGCCAAAGGTGAGCCGAAAGAAGGCCTTGCACCGGGTACGCGCTGGGAAGATGTGCCCGAGGATTGGGTTTGTCCTGATTGTGGGGCTAGCAAAGATCAGTTCGAGATGATCGAAATCTAGGAGTAGTGCTTATCTTTCTCTCTATAACTTTGTTAAAGATTTCACAATAAGCACTCGTTTACTAATTGTAAACTCACACTCATTGATCAATCTTTGCCTTGTTATAACAAAAAATATTTCGTACTTGTCGTTTCATAATAATTATGTAGTGAAAACAAAAAATAGTTCTCGTTAAAGTTCGTCTAGTAAAATTGTCAACATAGTTATTTATTCAAGGTTAAGTCATGTCAAAAATATTAGTTCTGCCAGGTGATGGCATCGGTAAAGAAATAATCGTACAAGCAGTAAAAGTGATTGAATCACTGAATGCGAACGACAATTTAGGCATGGAGCTGGTTGACGGTTTAATTGGCGGCAGTGCTTATGACGAGACTGGTTCACCATTGCCGGAGGAGACATTAAAGGCAGCCAAAGAGTGCGATTCAATTTTACTTGGCGCCGTTGGTGGTTACCAATGGGAGGCTCTAGACAGGCCGCTTCGTCCAGAACGTGGCTTGCTTGGCCTTAGAGCGGAGATGGATTTATTTTCCAACCTTCGTCCGGCAATTCTTTATCCGCAATTAGCAGCAGCCTCATCGCTTAAAGAAGAGATCGTATCAGGTCTGGACTTGATGATTGTGCGCGAGTTGGTTGGCGGTATCTACTTCGGACAACCTCGTGGCATCGAAGTCAAAGACGGCCAGCGTTTTGGTGTGAACTCGGCCACTTACTTTGAATCAGAAATTGCTCGCATCGGCCATTCGGCATTCCAAATTGCACAAAAAAGAGACAAGCGCGTATGTTCGGTTGATAAGGCTAATGTTCTTGAGGTTTGCGAGCTTTGGCGTGAAGTAATGGAAGAGGTTTCTAAAGACTATCCGGATGTTGAGCTTTCGCACATCTACGTTGACAACGCAGCCATGCAATTGGTTAAGGCGCCAAAACAATTTGACGTGATGGTGACAAGCAACTTATTCGGCGACGTGCTTTCCGATTGTGCTGCGATGCTTACAGGCTCGATTGGCATGCTGCCATCGGCATCCCTTAACAAAGACAACTTCGGCATGTACGAGCCAATTCACGGCTCTGCGCCAGACATTGCTGGCAAAGACATTGCCAATCCGTTAGCGACCATTCTTTCGGTTGCCATGATGTTGCGCTACTCACTTAACCAGGCGGACTTAGCAGACAAGATTGAAACAGCAGTAAACACTGTGCTTGATCAAGGCTACCGAACTGGCGATATTGCTGCTGCGGGTGATACGATTATCGGCACAGAAGAGATGGGTGATTTGGTTGTCTCCGCACTACAATAAGCTAAATTTTGTCAATTTCTTTGTTGTTGGTATTCTTAAAAACAGTCATTTATAGTTTATAAACTCCTGTTTTACGAATGCCTTACGCCTCGAAATAAACAAAATTAAGCTTATTTATCAACAGACAATACCGTTTTTAATATGTCTGTGAAACCGAAAACACAATAAAGAGAAACATAATAATAGCAATCGGCACAAGCAAAACTAGCGCTGTTAGAGCTTGATTGCCCAGCGCCCTCCACGCAGAAAAGCCTTGCACTTGACCTAAGCAGTGTAAGCCAATTACAAATGACCATACATTTAAAGCAATCTCGGCAATAGCGACGATAGAAAACGCAACATCGCTTTGTACTTGATAGCCAAACAAGTCGGTGCCGTAGAACATAAACAAAAGAACATAGAGGGTAATGGTAGTAATAACCGGAATGTAACTCCATGCATAAGCGGCGCGGATTTGTTCTTGAGTCGCCTTACCGCCCAGCCATTTTCCCGTCCAACGAGTTAGGGCGCTCAATAGATACAACACAAGAATTGCAGCCAGAGGAAAAATGGCTACAATAATTAAAAACACCCAAAGCAAAGACATGTCGTAACCCCATCCCTCTGCACTTGCTGTAGAAATACCGCCCGCAACGCCAGCAAGCGCAAAGAGAGCCAATACGAGATAAGTCGGATTGGTATCAACAATATGTTGGATGGTTGAACGAGGCTGAAGCCAGATTGATTTGTATGGGTTAAACGATGTTTGTTGTTCGTTTTCCACTTTCTTCTCCTGAAATTTGGTATGGGAATTATTCTACCATTATGAACTGCAATTTGTGCAGAGTTTTTCCCGCAAAAACAAGGGCATATCTTGTGGCGCAAGGCAAGTATAAAGCTTACTCGCCATCAATAAAGCGCCATAAAAATAGGGCGGCTACCGTTCGATAAGGTAGCCATTGATTCGAGATTTCAATAATTTCACTCATTTCTAGATCGGTATTTCGGTCTGAATAAAGTCGATTAATCGCGCGGATAATCCCCAGATCTTTGAGTGGAAAAATGTCTGGCTCCAATAGGTAGAACATACCAAACATTTGCGCCGTCCAAGGGCCAACACCTTTAATGCTGGTTAGCTCCGTTACAATTACACTGTAATTGCGATTTTCCCAGTGAGAGGCGTCATCAATTTTATTGGTTTTAAAGTGCTCGGCAATATTAATGAAATATTGAGTCTTTTGATTGGAGAGTCCACACGCCCTTAGTTTATCAAAGCCGGCTTTAAGTACATTTGCTGTTGTTATTTCACCAACGACATCAACAATTCTTTGCCAAATGCTCGCCGCCGCTTTGACGGATATTTGTTGCGCTACAATCGAGCCTAAAAGGGATTCTAGTGCATTCTCCCGAGCCGTTAAAACGCAGTCATTGTTATTATTGATGACTTTTGCTAATTTTTCATCTTTATTGCAAAGATATTCAATTGATTCTTGCCAATAATGCGGTTTCTTCATAAAAAATGGAAAATTTGTTAAAAAATAGTCAAATTTGACCAAAAAATATCAAACAACAGCCAATTTATTCCATAAAACAGCCATTTTTATCAAAATGTCGTCAAATGTATGGTGTAAATAGATAATTTCTGAAATTTATTTGTTGCTACAAGTAATATTGATAGTTTATTGTATCTGTTTGTATTGTTGATAAACATCGTCGTATAATTCTCGTCAAACAATCAAGGATTTATTATGAGCAATAAAAGAAACGTGACTTTCATCGGCTTGGGCACGATGGGCTACCATATGGCGGGGCATTTAGCTAATTCGGGACTGGCCAATGTTACGGTTTACAATCGAACGACTGTAAAAGCAGAGCAATGGTTGGGTGAGTTTAAGGGTGCAATAGCGGCCACACTTGACGAGGCTGTGTCTAATGCCGATGTCGTTATGACTTGCGCGGGCAGGGATGAAGATATGATGGAAATCGTCTTTTCTGAAAATGGTCTTTATCCATATCTCAAGGAGGGCGCAATATTCGTTGATCACACAACCACTTCTTTTAAATTGGCTCAGCACCTGAGTGACGCACTGAATGAAAAGAGTGTTTGTTTTATTGATGCACCAGTCAGTGGTGGTGAGGCCGGCGCTGTTAATGGTGTGCTCAGCGTGATGGCAGGTGGCAATAAGGAGGCGTTAGAATGTGCGACGCCACTCATAGAGTCGTACTCAAAAAATATCAGTTATATGGGCGAGTCTGGCTACGGTCAACTGGCCAAAATGGTCAATCAAATTTGCATTGCAGGACTTTTACAAGGTCTGTCTGAAGGTTTGTTGTTTGCCGAGGCTGAAGGCATGAATATGGACAGTTTGTTGTCGGCAATTTCGGGCGGTGCGGCACAATCTTGGCAAATGGATAATCGAGCAAGTACGATGCACAAGCGTGAGTTCGATTTTGGCTTTGCGATTAAGTGGATGGTAAAAGATTTGGGGTATTGTCTTGACCGGGCGAAAGACAATCAATCTCAATTGAACTTTACCCAAGAGGTTTACGATCGATACGTTAATCTAATGGACAAGGGGCACACTTATAGCGATACTTCGTCTCTAATGACTTATAACGAGCTGAACAAATAAAGACCGATGAGCGCTGAACAATGGTGGTTTTTTATCACTGCTTGCACCATTCTCAATATTGCCCCAGGGCCTGACACAATGTACATCATGTCGAAAACCATCGCCCAAGGTCGAAGAGCAGGATTGCTTTCCTCTATTGGCGTCTGCAGTGGCGCGATGATCCACGCGAGCTTGGCAGGGCTTGGCCTGTCAGCTATTCTTACAACTTCTCCCGATATTTTTAATGCAATCAAATGGGTTGGTGCGTTTTATTTAATTTACTTGGGTTACGCTACTATCGCCGCTACATTTAAATCACCCGATAACGCCAAAGAAGAGGAAAACAAAACAATAAAACAACATTCCGCTTGGCGCATTTATTACCAAGCTATTTTGGTGGATTTACTCAATCCCAAAACTGCACTTTTCTTTTTCGCATTCATTCCGCAATTTATTGATAACGATGCTGGGGGGTATTTTTGGCAGTTTATTTTGTTGGGCTTGGTTGTTATCACTAATGCACTTATCATTGAATGTGGTTTGGTTTTCCTTGGCGAGCGGTTGACGCAATTTATGCGCAACAACGCCTCACTTGCGCATTGGCTTGAGCGCAGCGTTGGTTTAGTATTGGTCGGTATTGGCTTTAATCTTTTTTGGTGATTTAAAGCCTTTTTACCCCAAGCCAAGTACAATGCTAGCCAAGAAAACAAACAACAGTGTATGTTGGGTTTTGTATAGAGTTTACTATTAATTTTGGAGCAATAATGACTACAAATAACAACACCATTCAAAGTATTAGAGAACAGTATGCCACGTGGCAGCACACTTTATTTTGGCTGGGAATTTGTGTTAATTTCCTGGTTTTTTATCTCGTCATTTCTAACTTGTCTTATGTTGGATTGGCGATGCCAGCCATCCAGGGCCTTTATCTTGCAATGTGCTTTAAGGCATACGCGAAAGGTTTTAACGCGCTTATGATTATCGCTCCTTTGTATGTTGTCTCAGGTGCGTTGTACATGTCACTTAGCCCAGTGATGTAAGGGCGGTGTCACTATCTAGTACAATTAAAAGAGTTAAAGGGTGTTACGCTGCTTGGGAGCATGCGTTATTTTGGTTAGGAATTGTTGTGAATTTCTTTGTTTTTTACCTTGTCATGTCCAACTTGTCATACATGGGTTGGTTTTTCCCAGTTTTTCAAGGTTTGTATCTTCCTGTGTGTTTTATGGCTTACTTCAAGGGTTTTAAGGCGCTAAACATTATTACCCCTTTGTTTGTTGTCTCTGGCGTTATATATTTGGCACTTAGTTCAGTAGTTCAGTAGTTTAATTGTATAAAATATAATCATGAGTAATTTATCAGAAAAAGAATGCATCGCATGCAGCGGCTGGGTGCCGAAGCTTGTCAGTGAGGCGCTTGCTAATCTACATGCCGAACTTGGTAACGAGTGGAGTGTGATTGATGAACATCATTTAGAAAAAACCTATAAATTTAGCAATTTTAAAAAGGCGCTGGATTTTACCAATGCGATTGGCGAGTTAGCCGAAGAGCAGAACCACCACCCCGATATCTTCCTTGCTTGGGGTAAGGTAAAGGTGACCATCTGGACGCACAAAATCGACGGCTTAACCGAAAGCGACTTTGTTTTTGCAGCTAAGGCGGAGCGGATTTATCCAAGCTAGCAAAGCACTCACAGGCATTGATTGGCAACATAGTTGTTATCATCAGTCGAATGCCGTCACCGCGTTTCGTCGATAAGCACCCGCCTTATCGCTTTGGGTGTAATATAATGCAGTGAATAGTGACGCATTTTGATATAGCGACATAAATACAAGATTGTAGCGACGGCCGACTTACAATCGACTGTTGTAGACTTGTCGAGTGCGTCGTAAATCCACAGATGACCGCGCTCGGTGGAGAGTGCCCGATGTTGATTTGTATGGCATCGTCGGACAAGGTTGTTGCTGTTAACGGCAATACTGCCGCCCCAGGACTTGCTACCCCAGAAGCTTACCAAGCACGAGGGCTAAGCCAAGTGCCAGATGAAGGCATTCTAGCCAGCGGTGTACCAGCGACACTCAGCGCTTTATTGACAGCACTTGCTCAATTTGGTCGATTAAGCTTTGCCGAAGTCGTTGCGCCGGCTCTTGATTACGCCAAGAACAGCTTTGTAGTACACACCGGTCTTTATGCCCAAGAGGATTTTTTGCACCGCATGACCGCTCTGTGAATCTTCTACGAATTGAACCGCGGCTTGACCCTGCAATTCTTGACGGCTTGACTCAGCTGGAGCACCGTTTGCAGTTGGGCGCCAAGTGGTCTGAAGGCTATTTATTGGCTGCAGCACGTGATCCGACGAACGGCATACTAGAAGCAGGCTGTGACCTCAGAGGGACTAAAGGAGAGGTTTTTCCCGCTTGTGCATTATGCTGGTAAACACCCACTCACTGAGCTGAGGTTGTTGCCAAATAGCGTTTTACAATATTCTTTATGCTGGGATGCGGCTGTAATCTGGCTTCAGAGGGGGTCAAAATAACATTGCACTTAAGCCCATCCAAACGCTCGTCGCTAAGCTTGTTGGATGATTGAATCGATGGCATAATGGCAAGATGCGAAAAAATCCAAAAGTCTCCAATATTCACACCGTTGCGAAAAGCAAGATCTTTCGCGTGGAGTCGATGGATGTTGAATTTTCCAATGGCGCAATACGCAACTACGAGCGGCTAAACCCTCAAGGCAGGGGGGCTGTTTTAGTCATTCCGATGCTGGATGATGACACAGTGCTGATGATTTATGAATACGCAGGGGGTACCGAGCGCTATGAGCTCGGCTTGACAAAAGGCAAAATTGACGCCGGCGAAACGCCCATTGAGGCAGCGGGACGTGAACTCAAAGAAGAGATTGGCTACGGCGCCAATAAACTAACTTTTCTAAAAACCATTACCTTGGCACCCGGCTATCAATCCAATACGACACACATTGTCTTGGCAGAAGATTTATACGAGCAGTGGGAGGAAGGCGATGAGCCCGAGCCTCTCGAAATCGTAAAACACAAACTCTCAGATCTCGAGCAACTGACTTATAACGAAGACTTGACTGAAGCTCGCAGTATCTTGGCGCTTTATATGGCGAGAGACATTATTCAAAATCGCTAGCCGTGCTACAAATACCGAGCGAATTTTGGCTTGATAATGCAAGCACACCTTTTGCCGAGGTTAGTCTTGCCCTAAAAGAGCCTAACGGGCTCATTGCCATTGGTGGTGAATTATCAACTGAGCGTTTGTTAGATGCTTACAGTAAAGGCATCTTCCCTTGGTATAGCGAAGGCGAGCCGATTCTTTGGTACTCACCAGATCCTAGAATGGTAATTACACCTGAGAGCTTTCATTTGTCTAAAAGCATGGCAAAAGTGATGCGATCAAGGCGATTCGAGGTAAGGAAAAATACCAGTTTTGAAAAAGTAATCAACCTCTGTCGAAATGTAGTCAGGGCAGATCAGGGCGGCACTTGGATTGATGATGACATGGTCAAAGCTTATTGCGATCTTCATCAGAAAGGCTTTGCGCATTCGTATGAAGTGTACGAGGAAGGTGTGCTGGTGGGCGGGCTTTACGGCGTGGCGCTTGGCGAGGTGTTTTTTGGCGAATCGATGTTTTCCCTGGTGAACAATGCCTCAAAAGCTGCCTTTGCCAGTTTGCTGCAGAGCGGCTCCTATAAGTTGGTTGATTGTCAGGTGGAAAATGAACACTTGAAAAGCCTCGGTGCAACCAATATCCCTCGGGATTTGTTTGTACAACAGCTGAAGGCCTTTGTGTAAAATAGCGCTATTAAAGAAAAACCGGTAAGTGCTATGAAAAAAATACTGAAAATAACGATGATTGTCTCATTTGTAATCGCTCTGAGTGCGTGTGGCAGAATGGGTGATCTAACGCCAGCAACAGCAAATCAAAGCAGTTCAGCGTCGACATCAAGTGCTGCCTAAGCTCAAACTCGTTGAACATATTTTCCTTTCAAAACAACATTTTGCATGCTGAGTCTGTTTCTGTAACAGACCTGATGGCGGCGTATGGCTCGCCACTCTATATTTACTCAAGAGCCGAAATCGAAGCCAACTGGCGTGAATTCGATCAAGCTTTTGGCGATCACCCACATTTAATCTGCTATGCAGTAAAGGCCAACTCTAATTTAGCGGTTCTTAATGTGCTCGCCAAAATGGGCTCTGGCTTTGATATTGTTTCTATTGGTGAACTCCAGCGCGTTATTGCTGCTGGGGGCGATCCTGCAAAATGCGTATTCTCTGGTGTTGCAAAAACTCGCAGTGACATTCAGCAAGCTTTAGATATCGGCATTTATTGCTTCAACGTTGAATCTGCTGGCGAACTGGATAGAATTGAATCGGTCGCTAGTGAGCTGGGCGTTCAGGCGCCTATCTCGATTCGGGTGAATCCTGATGTCGATGCAAAAACGCATCCCTATATTTCGACGGGTTTAAAAGAGAACAAATTTGGTGTTGATATTGAATCGTCTAGGGTTCTGTATCACAAGGCTCAACAATCAGACTCGCTTATTGTTTGCGGTATGGATTGTCATATTGGCTCGCAAATCACTGAAGTGTCGCCGTTTATTGATGCACTTGACAAAGCACTGCATTTGATTTCTCAATTAAGTGAAGATGGTATTGATATTCAGCATTTGGATTTGGGTGGTGGCGTTGGCATTACTTATGATGACGAGCAAACGATCGATATTGCGGATTATATTCAAGCAGCGTTGGCGAAAGTTGGCGCGTTGGAAATTTTGCTAGAACCTGGACGTGCCATTGTTGGCAATGCCGGTATTTTTGTCACTCGAGTAGAATATTTGAAGCAAAATGATGACAAGTCATTCGCCATTATCGACGGCGCAATGAATGATTTGCTGCGCCCAGCACTTTATGGCGCTTATCATAAAGCCCTTGCTGTGAATGAAAATTCAAAAGGGGTGAAAGATACTTGGGATTTGGTTGGCCCAGTATGCGAAACAGGGGATTTCCTAGCAAAAGGCAGGGAGCTCACTTTAGCCCAAGGGGATTATGTTGCTTTGATGTCTGCAGGAGCGTATGGTTTTACCATGAGCTCGAACTACAACTCCCGACCAAAAGTTGCTGAGGTGATGGTTTCTGGCGATACGCACACGCTTGTGCGCAAGAGAGAGACTATTGAGTCTTTATTTGAAAACGAATTCACATTGGATGATTAATAATAAACACTATGAAACTAACTAACAATCAAAAAAAATACTTACGTTCATTGGCGCACGATTTAAAGCCTGTTGTGATGGTGGGTCAGCACGGCTTGAGTGATGCTGTGCTTGCAGAGCTTCAATCCAGCATGGAGATTCATGAGCTTTTAAAAATTAAAGTACGTGCTGAGAATCGCGAAGAAAAACAACAAATTATTGACAAAATTGTGGCCTCGTCAGAGGCGGCCATCGTTCAAGTTATTGGTGGCGTATTGGTAATCTACAAGCCTTTCGATGAAGAACCGGTTATATCACTGCCGAGGAAATAGAGGTCTTTGCATGGATAGTTTTGAATTTGATCAAAAGCCTTTCAAATGAACATCGCGATCAGTGCGGCAGAGACTTCAGGCGATTTAGTCGCCTCTGCACTGGTCAAATCACTGCTTGAGTTAAATTCGGAATGCAACATAGAGGGTATGGCGGGCGACAAAATGGCTGCTGCTGGCTGTAAAGCACTTTGGCATCTAAACCAAGTTAATGTGATGGGGTTTAGTGAGGTCCTGAAAAAACTGCCTTCGCTATTGCGCTTGCGAAAGACCATGGTGTCTCACTTCTGCGAACAAAATCCCTCTGTGTTTATTGGTGTTGACGCCCCTGATTTTAATTTCAAGATTGAGCGACAGCTAAAAGCTCGTGGCATTAAAACTGTGCATTTTGTCAGCCCTTCGGTTTGGGCTTGGCGCTCAAGCCGCATAAAAAAAATCAAAGAATCAACAGATTTAATGCTGTGTATGTTTCCCTTCGAAGTGGATTTTTATAATAATCACGGACAAGAGGCTCTTTTTGTTGGCCATCCTTTGGCGGAAACACTGGCGCCACGAGTGGATCACCGGCAAGGCAAAAAAGTCTTGTTGATGCCTGGCTCGAGAGAGGCTGAAATTAAATCTTTATTGCCCGAGATGTTGGGTGCTCTGAGGTTAATGAAGGCGCAAGATGAAGAGGTTAGTTTTTCATTGGCATTGGCGAACACTAATTTAAAAGCTTGGGTGGAAGAGCAAACCGCAGGTTTAAATATTGAGGTTAGTATCGGCGATGCTCATCAAAAAATATCACAAGCGGACTTGGTTATTGTTGCCTCTGGCACGGCGACGCTTGAGATTGCGATGATGGGCGTGCCGATGGTTGTTGTTTATAAGCTTTCGACAATTAGTTATCAAATTGCCAAACGTTTATTGAAGACGGACTATGTCTCGTTGCCGAATGTAATGCTTGGTAAAGAGGCAGTGCCAGAGTTGCTTCAGGACAAGGCAAATGCCGATAATATCGCAAGTTCTGCTTTACAGATACTGAGTGTTGATAATACGCAATTAGTGGCTGAATTAAGCTCTATTCATGCTCAGCTTAATCAAGGATCTGCAGAGAAGTCAGCCAAGGCGATTTTGGAGTTTATCAATGCCTAAATTGATGCGCCAAATTGTCCTTAATGCTCTATCTGAAGATATTGGTACGGGTGATATTTCATCGAGTTTGCTCGATGATACACTTGTATCCGGCAAAATTATTTGTCGTCAGAAGGCGATTATTTCTGGCATCGATTACGCAGCACTTTGCTTTTGTGAGCTCGATCCCAGTATTTCAATTCAGTGGCAAATTGAAGAAGGGGGTGTAGCAGAACCCGGACAAGCACTTTGTTTACTTAAAGGCCGCTCTCGAGCCATGATTAGCGCTGAGCGTACAGCGCTTAATTTTCTGCAGACATTGAGTGCGACAGCCACGCAAACAAGGTATTTATCCGATCTCATTGCTCACACGAAAACCAAACTGCTTGATACGCGAAAGACCTTGCCCAATCTTCGTCACGCACAAAAACAAGCGGTTAAAAGCGGTGGTGGCGTTAATCATCGAATGGGTCTTCACGACTGCGTCATGCTCAAAGAAAATCATATTGCCGCGATTGGTTCGCTTGAAGGTGCAATTACAAGAGCCATAGAGGCGTTCCCAGATAAGCCAGTGATTGTTGAGGTAGAAACCCTGGATCAATTGGATCAAGCGCTCGCTATTGGCGGGATTACACGAATATTGTGTGATAATTTTGATCCAAGAGTATTGGCAGAGGCTGTTAGAAAAACAAATGGAAAATATCCATTGGAGGCTTCAGGAAATATTGACGAGAGCAATATTCAAGAATTTGCAGAAACCGGAGTCGACTATATTTCTATTGGTGCCATCACTAAGCACATCCGTGCAATCGACCTATCTTTGCAGTTTGAGATGGTTGCATATTAATTTCGGTAACGGCCTTAGTGAGAAGTTAGGTGCTCGCCAAAAAAGCAGCACTTATGCAATCCTCTTTAGTGTTGTAACGAAGCGGTTTGCCATCAAGGCCTTTAACACTACCCCCTGCGCCTTCAAGTATACAAACACCAGCTGCTGTATCCCATTCAGAACAAGGTCCGAATTTTGGATAATAATGGTGCCTTCCTTCGGCAATGGTGCAAAATTTAAGCGCACTTCCTAGCAAGAAAAGTTCAAAATTTGATTTGTCGCTAAGGTGTTTTTGCAGTTGTTTGTTTGTTGAGGAGTAATGACCAATGACAACATTTTGCCAGCGCTTTGGCTTTGAGGTTTTAAGCTGGTAGCTTGCGTTATCAAGCAGCTTTATACTGGTCTCGCCAGGAAGTCTATAATAATGCACTTTTCTGGAAGGCGCATAAATGAGGCCAAAAACGGGATAGTTGTTTTTGACATAAGCAATATTGATACAAAAATCATAATTGCCATCGAGGAAATCTCGAGTGCCGTCCAGGGGGTCAATCAGCCAATATTCATCCCATTTTTTGCGAATTGCAAAAGGAATTTCTTGCGACTCTTCTGAAAGCACCGGTATGCCAGGTGTGAGCCTCTCCAGCTCTTCGCTAATCAATCTATGAGCGGTTTCATCGGCAAGTGTTAAGGGTGTATTGTCCGACTTAACGGTGATGTCTAGCTTCTCTCTATGAAGCGTCATGATGTATTCACCAACTTGCGAAGTGAGCTCGATGAGTTTGGGTAATAGTGCGGCAAACATGGGTTTAATAATACCCCTTGTCGCGTCGCTTCCAGAGAAAAATGGTGGGCCTACTTGGACTTGAACCAAGGACCAATCGATTATGAGTCGACTGCTCTAACCAACTGAGCTATAGGCCCTTAAACGGTTACTCTAAGAAGCTTTGTAGCTTATGTGCTCTCGATGGATGTCTAAGCTTGCGCAGTGCCTTGGCTTCGATTTGACGAATTCTCTCACGTGTAACGTCAAACTGACGACCCACTTCTTCCAAGGTGTGGTCAGTACTCATGTCAATACCAAAACGCATCTTCAAAACTTTAGCCTCTCTAGGGGATAAGTTTGCCAGTAGATCGCCGGTAGTCTCCTTGAGACTCTCTTTGGTGGTGATTTCAACCGGAGAAGAAAGTTTTTCGTCTTCAATAAAGTCACCAATTGTTGAGTCTTCATCATCACCCACTGGGTTTTCCATTGATAATGGCTCTTTAGCAATTTTAAGGATTTTGTTAATTTTGTACTCTGGCAATTCCATCTCAACTGCCAACTCTTCTGGTGTTGCCTCACGACCAAATTTTTGAAGAAGTTGACGTCTTACGCGATTGAGTTTGTTGATCGTCTCAATCATGTGAACTGGGATACGAATCGTGCGCGCTTGGTCGGCAATCGAGCGCGTAATCGCTTGACGAATCCACCAAGTGGCGTAAGTTGAGAACTTGTAGCCACGACGATATTCAAATTTATCAACCGCCTTCATTAGGCCAACGTTGCCCTCCTGAATAAGGTCTAAGAATTGCAAGCCACGGTTAGCGTACTTTTTCGCAATAGAGATCACCAGGCGCAAGTTAGCCTCAATCATTTGTGATTTTGCTTTTTTCGCTCTACGATCACCAGCGCGTAATTTCTTGTTAATTTCTTTTAGCTCTGTAATAGTCATTTGCATAGCCTCTTGGTTTTCCAAAAGGTTTTTCTGGGCGTAATAGATTTCGTTTTCGCACTCATCCATTGCATCTTTGACTTTGCCTTCGGCCTTGATTGTCTTTGTCCATTCAAAGTTGGTTTCGTTTCCAGGAAAAGTATCGTAGAACACGCCCTTTTCAATGCCGGCATAATTAAGCGCTTCACGAATAACTTTCTCTTGTTTTTGCACTTCAGTTACACGGTCGACAACCAATTCCATCATTGTGCCAACTAATTTAGGTGCAAGTCTTAAGTCTGAGATGGCCGCTGAAAACTTGTGTCTTGCTTTAACGGTTTTAGCATCTTGGTAGCCGTGTTTTTCGTTAGCATTGGTGTAGGTTTTGAAGGTTTTTTGAATCTTGTCAAAACGCTCATACACTTTTTCCTCATTTGGGCCTGTGTACTCTAATTCGTCAAATTCTTCGTCAAACTCATCTTCTTCAAGATCGATACCTTTAGCTTCAGCTTCAGCTGCTGCTTTAGCGTGCTCAGCATCTCTCTCGGCAATTAACACTTGCTTTTCTTCAAATTCTTCTGCGTCGCCTTGGTAGCCAATGACAACATCAGTCATCTTGCATTTACCCTCTTCGAGGCGAGTGTATGCTTTGAAAAAATACTCTGAAATAGCAGGATAAAGCGTGATTGCTTGTAAGATTTCGAAAACACCCGCTTCAATTTCCTTGGCGATACGAACTTCGTCTTTTTGCTCTAAAAGTTCAACGACACCCATTTCACGCATGTACATACGTACTGGGTCGGTTGTTCTGCCAAACTCAGAGTCAAGTGCCGCCAATGCTGCAACAGCAGCTTCTGCTGAAGTTGATTGTGCTTTGGCGCCTGATTCAATAACCAATGTATCTGCGTCTGGCGCTTCGTCAGCAACACTAATGTCCAGCTCTTCAAGAATAGTAACAATCGGCTCAACCTGTTCAGGTGTAAGCAAATCTTCAGGCAGCATGTCGTTAATTTCAGAGTAGGTTAGGTAGCCACGCTCCTTACCTTTCATGATTAAGTTTTGCAGTGCTTGCTTGTGTTCTTTAGTAGTGGTTTTCATAAGTGATCTTTTGAGCGAACAGGGGGTGGATTATACATAAATTTTTGCCCTAAATTCAGCGCCTTGGCGGCGCTGAGGTTACTTGGCGTCTGTGAATATTGAGCTGATTGACTCCTCGTTGCTGATGCGTCTAATGACGTTAGCAAGGGATGGCGCAATCGATAGTTGCCTAATTTTTGTACAGTTTGCAGCGGCATCAGTCAATGGGATGGTGTTGGTGATCACCAATTCGTCCAAAGTTGAGTTGTTGATGTTGTTGATTGCGTTGCCAGACAAAACGGCGTGTGTTGCATAGGCCACAACTTTGGTAGCGCCTTTTTCTTTAAGAATATCGGCGGCTTGGCAAAGTGTACCAGCGGTATCAACCATGTCGTCAATCATCACACAAGTGCGACCTTCAACATCACCAATAACATTCATCACTTTGACCATGTTTGGTGCTGGACGTCTTTTGTCGATGATAGCAAGATCTGCGTCATTAATTTTTTTCGCAGCGGCTCTCGCTCTAACCACACCACCAACATCTGGCGATACGACAACAACGTCATCAAAGTTTTGCGTAAGAATGTCGTTAACAAGAACAGGCTGTGCGTAGATATTATCAATTGGAATATCGAAGAAGCCTTGAATTTGATCGGCGTGTAAGTCCATCGTTAAGATGCGATCAACGCCTGCCGCCTCAATCATTTTGGCGACTAATTTAGCAGTAATTGGCACACGAGTCAGGCGTGAACGGCGATCCTGTCTAGAGTAGCCGAAATAAGGGACAACCGCAGTAATACGTCCTGCAGAAGAGCGATGAAGAGCATCTACAATCACCAATAACTCCATCAGGGTTTCGGCTGGTGAAGGGCCACAAGTTGGCTGGATCACAAAAACATCGCAACCACGAACATTATCTAGAATTTCAACTTGCACTTCGCCATCACTAAATTTTCCGACAAAGGCTTTGCTTTGGTTAATTTCTAGGTTCTGAATAATTTCAGAAGAGAGGTTGGGGTTAGCGTTACCGCTAAAGATTTTGATTGTGTCTAATGACATAGATATTTATGTGTTTTTTAAGTGTGTAAATTATACGCCAATAATTTGTGAAAATTATTTCACAAGCTTTGAAACTTTTCCAGTCACAATCATTAAGAGTATGGTCCCGATTCCAAACACATAAAGCCCGCTATGTACTTGAATACTCGCAATAGCGCCAAGTTTAACCGTAACCACAAGAAGGGCCACAATCATAACATCCAACATTGCCCATCGGCCGTATTCATGCATGAAATGCAAATTTTTCTTGTGTTGACTACGGTTTGTTTTCTTTGATAACAACAAATACAGTGTTGATATTTTCAGTACCGGCATAACGACACTAAAGGCAGCCACAAGAAGAAAAATAAGAATTTGACCGTCTTTAAGTAGGTCAAACAATCCCGTTAATATTGAGAAAGAGTCTCGAATGAAGATAAGCTTTGAAATAGTCAATATTGGCAGAGAAATACCAAGGATAAACAGTAAGGTGCCCAGTGTTAGCGCCCACCATAGGCATCTAGGTCTATCTAGAAATGATGGTATTGCAGAGAAAATATTTTTCATTGGTTTATTGCTATACGACCGAATTATTTTTGCAAGTATTTTTTCTTTGTATGGGGTGGGCGTGGGAGAAAGTGAGGAAGTATAGATACTGCTATATGACCGAACGAAAGACAAGTCCAGCACTATACAAAGAAAAAAACGCGGTAAAAATGGCTGGGCTGGCAGGATTTGAACCTGCGCATGACGGGATCAAAACCCGTTGCCTTACCGCTTGGCGACAGCCCAATTGTTATGCTGGTGAAGTGTTTATCGCTTGAGCGACAAAACCAAACCATTGTTCTGGTAGTTGTTTCTTTGCTACCAAAGCATCTTTCTCTTTCATGAAGGCCACAAAAACACAGCAACCTGTACCCGTCATTCTAGCATTATCCAGATGATTTGCAGTTGAATCTAGATGCTTAAGTGCTTGTTTTATCTCGCTTTGTAGCGAAATGGCAGCATCTAAACAGTCGTTGTGCAGATCTGACAGTCTCGAAAAGTCCGCTATTTTCCTTTGTACCGGCGTCATTGTCAATGCTTTGTGCGAGAATATTTCTGCTGTGGAGATATGCTTATTAATTGAAACCACTAAATAATAATACTGAGGCAAATTCATTGGCTCTAATATCTCGCCAATACCTTGCGCCCACGCACTTCTACCAAAGACGAAAACAGGCACGTCAGCGCCTAACGTAAGGCCAATTTCCGCCAACGTTTTACGGTCTAGGTTTAGCTGCCACAGTTCGTTCAGCGCCAATAACACAGTTGCCGCATTAGAGCTGCCGCCACCAAGGCCACCACCGGTTGGAATTTTTTTGTCGATTGAAATATCAACACCCAGTAAGTTGTTTGAGTATTTTTTTAGTGCTCGAGCACTCTTAATGAGTAGGTCGTCTTCTACGGGAATATCTTCGTTTCCCTTGATGCGATTAATCTGCCCATCATCGCGCAGGGAAAAACTAATCTCATCACAGAAATCTAACAATTGAAATACGGTTTGCAGGTTGTGATAACCATCCGCTCTTTTCGAGGTGATATGCAAAAAAAGATTGATTTTTGCAGGTGAAAAATAGCTAGTTTCAGCCATTAATAAAGTGCTCTCGATAGTGCTTTAGTTCGTTGATTGAGTCATACACATCGGATAGGGCAAGATGTGCAGATTGTTTATTTTTTGGAACCGCTGCTTGAGGCTTCCAGCGCGACACCAACTCCTTGAGTGTTGACACATCGATATGACGATAGTGGAAAAACTTTTCCAATTCTGGCATGTAGTTGTATAAAAAACGGCGATCTTGGCAAATGGAGTTACCACACATCGGTGAAGCACCAGCATCGACAAATTCGCGCAAAAAATCCAGTGTTTGTTTTTCGGCATCTGCAGACGATAATTTGGAATTTATTACACGCTCAACAAGGCCAGATTTGCCGTGTTGATTGGTGTTCCATTCATCCATGCCATCAAGGCGTTCATTGCTCTGATGGACGGCTAGGGAGGGTCCTTCTGCAATCACATTGAGGTTGGCATCGGTTACAACCGTAGCGATTTCAATAATGACGTCGCATTCGGGCACAAGGCCTGTCATTTCAAGGTCAATCCAAATGAGGTTGGTTTTTTTATTCATGATTCGGCTTGTTTATTGATTACTTGCTGCGGCGTATTCTTCAAGCTTGCTTTGGGCGCCACCATTACTGAGTATTTGATTGGCTTTTTCAACGCCAGTGTTTAGGCTGTCTGCAAGTCCGCTAACATAAATCGCCGCACCCGCATTCAGGGCAACAATGTCTTTGGCTGCACCTTCTTTGCCGGCAAAGGCATCTTTAATCATTGCCAGTGAATCATCGGCACCGTCGGCAGCAATATCATTAAGATTGCCAACACTCAAGCCAACATCCGCAGGATTAACGGTATAAGTAGAAACCACGCCGTCTTTTAGTTCGGCAACATAAGTATCGTCTGCAATGGAAAGTTCATCTAACCCGTCCTTTGAATGCACCACCATGACGTGGCGTGAGCCCAAGCTTTTCAGAACATTGGCTATTGGTTCGACCAGACTTTTATCGTACACGCCCATCACTTGATTGGGCGCTTTGGCCGGGTTTGTCAACGGCCCAAGAACATTGAAAATGGTTCGAACGGCCAGTTCTTTGCGTGGCCCAATGGCGTGTTTCATCGCGCTATGATGGGCTGGAGCAAACATAAATCCCAAGCCAATTTCATCAACACATCGGCCGATTACTTCAGGGCTGACAGCCAAATTAACGCCAGCAGATTCGAGCACATCGGCACTGCCGGATTTTGAAGAAATAGAGCGATTACCGTGTTTGGCCACTTGACCGCCGGCAGCTGCAACGACAAATGCTGAGGCAGTCGATATATTGAATAAACCAAGACCATCGCCACCGGTGCCACAAGTATCCACCAAATGATTGGTCGGGGAAATCTCAACAGCTGTTGCCAACGAGCGCATCACTTTTGCACTGGCTGTAATTTCTTCAATGGTTTCACCCTTCATCGATAAGCCGACTAAAAAGGCGCCGATTTGAGCATCGGTTGTTTTGCCAGTCATAATATCGCTCATGACAGCGTGCATTTGTTCTTCGCTTAAATCTTGTTTGGCGATTACTGCTTTGATGGCCTGTTGTATGTTCATCACTCTTTCTGCTCCTTATTCATTAGTTGCTCAATATCGTCGATCTCTTTAACGAGAGAGTCTGTAAGCACTGTATTGCTCAATTCGGTGATTAGAACATCATCTTCAATTCTGATGCCAATATTCCAATACATTGGGTCAATTTTATCATTCTTGCGAATATAGATTCCCGGTTCAACGGTCATTATCATGCCAGCCTCAAAATGGCGGTGCTCATCATTCAGCTTATACTGGCCACAGTCATGTACATCAAGCCCCAGCCAGTGCCCTGTATTGTGCATATAAAACTCATTGAGTGGCAGATCGTCGTTGATTATGCCAAGCTCAATGAGGCCGTTTGAGATAATGCTGCAAGCGGTATCGTGAGCTTTGTTGACTTTCTCTCCTGGCTTGAGACAACTAATCGCGCCTTTTTGTGCGTCAAGGACAATACTATAAATTTGCTTTTGCGCTTCGCTAAAGCGGCCATTTACTGGAAAAGTTCGGGTGATATCCGAGGCATAGCCCTCGATTTCACAGCCTGCATCGATCAACAATAAGTCGCCATCTTTCAATACTTCATTATTTTCAATGTAGTGCAGTACACAGGCGTTAGTCCCTCCTGCAACAATGGGTGTATAAGCATGTGTCGAGTTATTTCTTTTGAATTCAGCGTCAAATAAGGCGGCAATTTCATATTCAAACATGCCTGGTTTAACGCTTGTCATGGCTTGTGTGTGAGCGTTGACAGCCAAATCAGCGGAGGATTGCATATTCTCAATCTCTTTTGTGTCTTTGACTAGACGCATTTCAGAAAGGTGTGGCAAAAGAGGTGTAATGCCATCCGCTGACGCGATATCCTCATGTAGCGAGTTGGTGCTATTGTTGTCGTAATAAAGCACCGTGTCGTCATCGATTAGTGTGTTCAATTGGTCGGCAAACAGTTCGATTGAATAGGCGTTATCGGCAAGCAGTACATCTGGCGCAGCTTCGGCGCCCAGTCGCTTGCCATTCCATATTTCTTTGGTTTTGTCTTTTGGTCTGAGAAAAATCGAATAATTCTTTGTTGAGAAAACAGCGATTGCATCGGGCTCGGTAAAGCCAGTGAGGTACCAAAAACTGGAATCGGGGCGAAAGGGAAAAGTGCAGTCTGCATTGCGTTGAAGTTCTGCATTGGTGCAGACGATGACGAGCGCGTTGCCGTCTAATCGGCTTAATAACTCTTGTCGTCTTTTTTGATGTATCATTTTTACTCTATTGAGGTCTGAGTTGACCAATTCCAAAACGATACCATGAAAAGCGTAAGACTTTATCAAAATACCGATCTCAAAGTAGGCGCCCAGATTGACCTGGATGAATCCGCAGCACATCATTTGCTCAAAGTATTGCGCTTTCCTGAAGGGCAGAACATCACCCTTTTTAATGGCGACGGGTTTGACTATCAAGCCGAGGTGATTAACGCCAAAAAAGCTTGCTCAGTTAACGTGCTTTCTTGTGAAAAAAATCAAAGAGAGTCTTTACTAAATTTAACACTCGCGCAAGGCATTGCCAAAGGCGAAAAAATGGATTTTCTAATTCAAAAAGCCATTGAGCTTGGTGTTAATCGTATTATTCCTGTTCAAACCGAGCGCTGTGTGGTGCGCTTAAATGGCGCGAAACTTATTAAACGTACCGAGCACTGGCAAAAAATAGCCAATCACGCCTGCGAGCAATCAGGTCGGTCGGTAATTGTAGAGGTGGCACCAGCAAAATCACTTGCAGAGTTGCTATCAGCGACCGAAGGTAATGGTTACGTGCTCCATCACCGCGCCGAAAAAGGATTATTGGCAATGAAAAAACCTTCACAAGCCACTATATTGATTGGCCCAGAAGGCGGCCTCAGTAATATTGAGATTGATGAAGCCATTGCTTCTGGCTTTCAATCGTTGTTGCTGGGCAGTCGAATTCTTAGAACCGAGACAGCATCTTTGGCGGCTATTGCCAACATGCAACTGCTTTGGGGTAGTTAGAATACGACGCTCAGAAATCGATTAAGTGATGACAGCGAGTTGTCATCGACACCGTCTTTGAAAATTGGTACGTGAATATTATCAAATCGAATAATCACCAAATACCGTGATTGATAGGGTACGCAGTATTTATGCTGTAGTTTTGTTTGGCCGTCTTTTGTGCCAAAATTAATACTGCCGCTGCCAATTGTTATCGAGACGATTGAACTCTCTTTTGTCAGTAAAACATATTTCGGGAAAAAAGTAATCGCTGAAATCGCAATCGCAATACCGAGCCCCGCACTTATCCAATAATTATCGAGTCGCGACCACACCAATACAGCGCATAATCCGTAGATCAGCGTCGAAATAATTAAGTAACTTTTTGAAGGTCTAAGCGCTAGATTGAGTTGGTTAGTCGACATCGCCTAATTGAATACTCAATTCGTGCGCACGCTCAAAAGCCGCCCTCGTTGCATTAGCAACAATGCCCTCGAAGTTTTGGTCTTGAAACGATTCAATTGCCGCTTGTGTTGTGCCATTTGGCGAAGTGACATTAGCTCGAAGTTGTTTTGGGTCGGCGTCGCTATTAGCCGCCATCACACTGGCACCAAGCGCTGTTTTAACACTGAGTGCGCTGGCGGTTTTTTCATCGAGTCCGAGTGCCATTGCAGCTTGCGTCATTGACTGCATCATTAAGAAGAAGTAAGCAGGGCCACTGCCAGAAATGGCGGTAATCGCATCAATTAGTTTTTCTTCTGCCACCCAAAAACAATCGCCGATTGCCGATAGCACCGAGGTAACAATAGTTTTGTGCTCTTCTGAGACAAGATCATTAGCAAATAATCCCGTCGCCCCTTGTTGTACCAATGCTGGCGTATTTGGCATCGTGCGCACCAAGGCATAGTCGTCACCGAGCCAACGGCAAATGTCACTCGCCCTAATGCCGGCGGCAATAGAAACAAATAAGTGGCTTGATTTTATGGCACCCTGCAAGCCCTTACAAACGTTATCCATCACCTGTGGCTTGACAGCAAGAATCACAACATCACACTCAGCAATAAGAGCAGTATTGTCAGTAAAAGTAGCCACCCCAAGCTCGCTGTTTCTGCTGTTTAGCAGTGCCTCATCAAGATCACTGATTTTGATGTTTTCAGCGCCGTAGCCGTTATTAACAAGGCCTTTAATCAGTGCGTAAGCCATATTTCCCGCGCCAATAAAACCAATGACTGATTTGTTTTGCATATAAAATATCTCAGGTGAAAGTGATCGAGATCTTTGTAATAACCACATTCAAATCTAGAATGATTTATGCAAAGGTCTCGTTGAGTTAATTCTACCAAAATCAGTATAAATAAGTGAAAACATTTAAGCCAAAATTAATCATGATCGATGTCGATGGCACTCTCGTTGATAGCGTACCAGACTTGACTTATTGTGTTGATGAAATGATGAAGCAACTTGGTAAAGGGCCATGTGGCGAAGACAAAGTGCGGAAGTGGGTGGGCAACGGCGTACCAAAACTAGTAGAACGCGCCTTGACCGGCGAGCTGGAAGCAACACCAAATTTAGAGGATTACGACAAGGCTTATCCAATTTTCCTTGAGCTCTACGCTGATAATACTGCGAAACGATCTTGCCTTTACGAAGGCGTGAGAGAGGGTTTGGATTACTTAAAATCTCAAGAGTATCTTCTGGGTTGTGTCACTAATAAGGCCGAGCAATTCACTCAGCCATTACTTAAGGCACTAGGTGTTTTTGACGACTTTTCAATTATCATCTCTGGCGATACACTTACCAAGAAAAAGCCCGATCCATTGCCGTTATTGCACAGTGCCGAGTATTTTGGCATTGCCCCGAATGACTGTATGATGTTGGGCGACTCTGTTAGCGATGTCAAGGCCTCAAGAGCTGCGGGTTTTGTTATTATTTGTGTGTCATACGGCTACAACCACGGCAATGATATTGCCAATGAAAACCCAGATTTAGTGATAGACTCTATGTGTGAACTCCGTGATTGTCTCTGATCAAAATAACGTTTGGCATCCTTATGCCAAAATACCGAGCGCTGTGCCGACACATTTGGTCGAATCAGCAGAATCTGTTTATCTAAATCTTAAAGGTGGGCGACGTGTTATTGACGGCATGAGCTCGTGGTGGTCAGTCATCCATGGCTACAGCAATCCAATACTCAATCAGGCAATGAAAGAGCAAATCGACCGTGTTTCGCACGTGATGTTTGGCGGATTGACCCATCAAGGGGCGATTGACCTAACTCAAAAATTGATCAACATCTCTCCGGCCGGACTTGAGAAGGTCTTTCTTGCAGATTCCGGTTCTGTATCAGTTGAAGTGTCGCTGAAAATGGCGCTGCAGTACTGGTATAACAAAGACCAGAAAGAAAAAACGCATTTTGTTACTCCTCGCGGTGGCTACCACGGCGACACCTTTGGGGCGATGAGTGTTTGTGATCCTGAAAATGGCATGCACCATTTGTTTCAAGGGGTTTTGCCACAGCACTTTTTTGTCATCAAGCCAACGATTGGCAATACAGATGAAGCGCTAGCTGATCTTAAAACAACACTTCAAGACAATCACCAAACAATCGCAGCATTAATACTTGAGCCCATTGTGCAAGGCGCTGGAGGTATGAATATTTATGAAAGTGAATATCTATCAGGTGCGAGAATGCTTTGTGACGAGTACAACGTGTTGATGATTGTGGATGAGATTGCCACAGGCTTTGGCCGCACTGGCAAATTATTTGCCTGTGAGCACGCTAATATCTCTCCAGACATTCTTTGCCTAGGTAAGGCTATGACTGGAGGTTATATGACGATGGCTGCAGCACTGACTACTGAGAAGGTAGCGGGCACGGTAGGCGTGTTAATGCATGGTCCAACCTTTATGGGTAACCCACTGTCTTGCGCTGTTGCTAATGCAAGTATTGACCTGCTTTTAAGTGAAGACTGGCAGAGGAAAATTCAGAACATTGAGGCCATCCTAAAATCAGAATTATTGCCTTTACTGGATAAGCCGTCGGTTGCTGATGTCCGTATTCTTGGCGCTATTGGTGTGCTAGAATTTAACGAGCCATTGGATATGAAAAGCGTCCAAGATAAGCTTATTGCTGCCGGTGTTTGGCTTCGTCCTTACGGCAAATTACTCTACACCATGCCGCCGTTTATTATTGCCGAGGCAGAACTAACGACGATAACGCAGGCAATGCGTTCAATTGCTGAAGCGTAGAATAAAAGGACTTATTTCGGCAGCATATAACTTTTTAAACCATCACAAAGACTAGTGAATTTTATTCAGCCAGTTATGCAGTTCGGTTCGTAGTATGCTGGGCACCAAGTCATCCCCTCTTGCTCCTAAACGGCTTGCTGCCTCACCTATTGGGGTGCTGCTGACCTTTCGGAGATCGCCCGCCAAAGACGCCCCATTGGAGAAAAAGCCACCGGGGGAGTCAACAATATCAGCAAAATGGCTTGGTGTGCCTTCGGGGTGATATTGCATACCCCATATACTTTGACCGCTCTGTTCGTACACCATAGCTTGAACCTCAGAGTGCTGATTAGTCGCTGTCAGTTCAGCTCCTGATGGCAGCTCAGCTACCTCGTC
>Ga0066854_10000002_pt1 | contig 130715 bp, 125 predicted proteins | sample ETNtaG_8_FD_65494 | JGI IMG/M metagenome (GOLD analysis project Ga0066854, IMG submission 65494) | Marine microbial and viral communities from oxygen minimum zone, Eastern Pacific Ocean - ETNP201406SV75 | ecosystem: Environmental > Aquatic > Marine > Oceanic | place: Pacific Ocean: Eastern...
GCTGTCTTCAGCGGTGTCACCGCCTACATCGGCCTCAAGATCGGCCTTGCTGTCTCCGCTGCATGGTACGTCGCCTACCTACTTGGCATGGCTCTGAAATGGTCGCCCTCGGAGGTGAATATCTCAACCAGCGCCACAACTGGTGCCACAAACGCCTCAATCGGCTTTATCTTCACATTCCCCGCCATCTTCCTGTTAGCCTACTCTGACGACTACATTGTTGGTGACGGCCACCTGATATCTTCAGTCGACACATTCCAATTGGCCTTCATCGGTATCATCGCCTCGATGTTCGCCGGCTTCCTCGGGGTCATGTACTTCATCATCTTCAGACGCGTTTGGCTAGTTGAGGACCCGCTGCCGATGCCAGGGTTCGAAGCCACTCTGAAGATGCTCGACATCTCCTCTGACGTCAACAGCGGAGCTGCTGAAGCAGCCCGCGATTCGCTGAAGACAGTCGGATTATGGACAGTCCTCACGATGGGCTTCATGTTCCTCATCGACTATCCTCTGATGTGGGGGCGCAAGATCGCCGGGATACCAGGGAGCTTAGCCGACTGGTTGGCCATGGCGCTCTCCGGAGAGGACTGGGGTCTCGCCTCAATTTACACTGAGAGATGGTTGCATCAGCCCAGCAGGTTGGCCGACGGCCACGCTCAGTTCGGCGGCATCACTCCCTACGAGTCAGGTAACATCTTCTCGTACACCTTCCTCGGAGTCGAGTTGAGTCCCACACTGCTCGCCATAGGGTGGTTCATGAAGTTCAGAGTAGCGTTCCTCGTGAATCTTGGCTCGATAGTAGCTTGGTTTTATTTGGTCCCCATGGTCGTTCTTCTGGACGCCCCTGTGTACGATCCCGCCTTAGGACAGTACGTCGAAATAACTCAGTATGGAGACATGTCCTCTCTTCCTGTATATCCGATAGTTCAGTGGAAGGCCTTCTTTACAGTTGTTAGGACTATCGCCATAGGGGCGATTCTAGGAGGCGGGATTTACGGATTACTCAAGATGGCCCCTACCTTTGTCAACATCTTCGGTGACATCAGCAACGCCTTCAGTGGAGAGAAGGGCGAGGAGTACGTCGAAGAGAGGGGTTGGTACGAGTGGCCACTGAGCCACATTCCAATCTTTATGGCAATAGCATTCTTCGCCATGATTGCAATTTTCGTAATCGGGGGATTCCCAGTCCTGCCCTCCGTCCTGTTTGCTATTGTTCTGCTAGCCACCACCTTCCTGTTAGGCGCCATCGCTGTTCGCGTGATGGGCGAGACTGGAATCGAACCCGTCTCGGGAACTTCGTTCATTGTGCTGCTTCTACTCCTTCTGGTTTTCCTCAATTTGCCAGTCGGTCTGAGCAAGGAGGAGTCGGTGCTGATGGCTCTGGTCGGTACCACAGTCTTCGGCTCCGCCATTTCGATGTCAGGAACGGTAGTGGGTGATTACAAGAATAGTCTGTACATCGGCAATCGCCCCTATCACATCTCAAAGGGCAACATCTTGGGAGTGGTTCCCGGAGCTATTCTTGGAGCCGGTGTCGCCATATTCCTATCCAAGTTACTGGCTGACGGCAGCATCGACCTACTAGCTCCTCAAGCCAACGCCTTCGCAGCCTTCACAATAATCCTCGCCGAGGGACAGGGAGACTGGTACGCCTTGGGCCTGGGCTTCTTGCTCGGTGCATTCGCCGAGTGGGCCACCGGCATGGGCACGTCATTCGGGCTTGGGATGTACCTGCCCACTCCCGTCACCTTCCCTATGCTGATAGGAGGCGCTGCTCGGGACTGGTGGGAGAAGCGCAGGCTCCTGCCTAAGGTCGAGGAGATCCGTCTCTCCGAAGGCTCGGAGGCCTCGGAAAGAAGTCGTGCCTTGATGCTCTTGTTCACATTCATGATTGCTGCAGGAGCTCTTACCGGAGAGGCCTTCTTCGGAGTTGAGTCGGCCATATTGGCGGTGTCCGATGAGCTTGGGACTGAGCAGGAGTATCACCCCGACTCGTGGACTGAGGACACATATCTAGACGAGATGCTCGGTGTTGAGGATGATGACTTCGGTCATGTTCTGGCTTACGCTATATCACGCAATGTTGCAGATTTCGTTGACGAAAACCCTAAGGATGGTATTTCTGACAAAGAACCGCCCTGTGAGATATTACCAGATTCTGTGGTCTGTACGGAGACGATGAGCATCAAATCATGGTGGCCTCAAGCCAGATTCGCGGGATTCTTACTAGTCAATGTGGCATTGGCAGCCATAATCTTCGTTTTGTTCAGAGCGGCGGGCATTATCGGCGTCGAACCGGATTCTGAGGGTGATTCAGAGGTCATGGACGCTGAGATGGCGGATTAAGGATGTCAGAATCGTCAAGTTCAGCCACACCTCTGTTCGCTTGGGCACTGCTCGGTGTGGCGCTGTTGGCCGTTTCCAGCGCTGGTGTCGTGCTTCAGGCTATGAGCGAGGTACCACCCCTGCTTCGAGCGTCGTGGAGGATGCAAGGTACCGCCCTTATCCTTCTGCCAGGCTTCGTCTACCAGTTCAGGGCGATGAGAAGTGGTGGAGTCAGCATGAGGGACTGGCAAATCATCCTGGCATCGAGCGTGTTTCTCGCCATCCACTTCGGCGCATGGGTCTGGTCGCTCGACCACACCAGTCTTGTCCACAGTCTGCTGTTCGTCTCGATTCACCCCTTGGTTCTCGTGTTGCTCATGCCTGCGATAGGATCAGCAGTGCGCCGAGGTCACATTACCGGAGTGATGGTTGGAATCACTGGTGCTCTGCTGTCGTTGGGTGATGTGGAGGCCGGAGGAGAAGTCACTGTCTTAGGCGATGCAGCCGCGTTCCTCGGCGCTGTTACTGTGGTGGGCTATCTGCTCGCCGGCAGGCATCTTAGGTCGGAGAGGAGGATGCCGATATTCGTATACGCCTTCCCGGTCACCTTTGCAGCAGGCATCTGGCTGGCTCTGGCCGCTATCTCGCAAGAGGGTGCCAGCATGACCGATATCGTACCTGAGATATCTCTGCTAGGATGGACTGATGCATTGTGGCTGCCATGGATAGCATATCTCTCCCTAGGCCCAGGGTTATGCGGTCATACGGGGATAAACACTGTACTGCGCTGGATTACTCCCATCACAGTTTCCATCACCTTGTTGTTTGAACCAGTCGTCGGCGGAATTATTGGATGGCTCTGGACCGGAGAAGCCACACTTGGAATATGGACCGTTCTAGGCGGTCCTCTGATGCTTGCGGGGGCAATCATGGTGACCCTTGAGGAGGAGCGGGGCGATAGAGATAGGGACGCGGTTTCATGAACCTCCTTCCGATGGCTCGAACGTGAATCACTCTGCGGTATTCGTGACCAATGACGACGGAGTCGAATCCGAGGGATTGCAAATCCTAGTGGCTGCTCTGCACTCTCGAGGCCACCCTGTGGTGGTGTTGGCACCAGCTAGTGAGCAGTCGTGCTCTGGGATGCGCCTGACGCTGCGTCACGACCTGAAGTTCCAAGAGAGGTCCGACATCTCAGACTCGCTCAGGATTGAAGATGGCCCCCCTCTACGAATCTTCTCTTTGGACGGTTCACCGTGTGATTGCGCCATCGTAGCCATGGATGGTGGACTTCAGGTATGGGCGCCAGAAATCGCCCCGGCCTTGTGTATTTCTGGAATAAATCAAGGTCCAAATCTTTCCGTCGACGTCCTGCATTCGGGTACCGTGTCCGCTGCTAGGGAATCGTCGCTATACGGAATGCCAGCCATCGCCATCAGCTTAGCCACCTACGAGCATTCGGATTATTCCGAGACCCTCGAAGCCTCCCTGACTATTATCGAAGCGTGTCTATCATCGCTCCCTTTGGAGCCAACCAACCTCGGACGACCTAATGGAAGTCGAAGGGTAATATCGGACCTAGCCCCGCCTCGTGATAGGATCCTCGCTGCTTTCGCCGACGGTGACATGATACTGAACATCAACGGGCCGGAACAGTGGGACGGCAGTTTCCAGACGGTTACTCTCGGCTCTAGGTGGTACCACAATGCTATCGACATGAGGGATATCGACAATATCGGCGTGGCATTTGAAGTAGGGGCTGCAACCATAGAGGATGAGGACATACCTGGAACGGACTGCAACGCTATCAATTCAGGCTCAGTCTCAATCACACCTCTATCGTCTTGGCCAGTCAACCACCCTCTTGGGCTCAGCGAGGTATTGCTTTCCGAGGCTACCAACCAGTCTTCCTCGGGTTTGCCTGAGTGGCTCGATTAATCGTCCAATATGTGGTGCACGATTGCTATGCAGACGTGCCCCTGCAACCACGCGGATCCCAATGAAACCTTTTGACAATCCTTCAGTACAGCGCTTTCCTCGTTCGTGAACGGCAAATGGTCAGACAGTACGAAACCCATTGGGCCATCTCCTTCACTCTCTAATCTCACTCCTTCTGTATCGAGAATGCGGGCATCCACTCCTTCTCTGCCCCATTCTATGAGAGTCTCTCCAACGCTACCGCCTGAGTGCAATACTCCCTTCGAGGCCTCCTGCCATATCCCGATGGGCGGGACGGGCCGCTTCATTATCGAACGGATGTGCCCTGATATCGAACGTTCGTCAGGATGTACTCCCCGTAGGATTCTACCATCAAATTTCACTCTCCTAGGGATTTCTCCTCCCATGAGGTGAATAGTAATCGTCGAATCAGTCCTGATTCCATGTGAGAGGAATAGCGCTGTATTCACGGCTCTGGCCAGCACATCCATTCTGCCAGACCCTCCGGCTAGATCGTTTAGACGCAATTCGCCGGTACCCGGAGCATCGTGACCAATTATGGCGAAGTGGCGTTGCAAGACTTCACCCCATGTCGAGGTCCATGTCATCAACATCCATCATTGACTTCATCTTCCTCCTGAAGCTACGGTCGCCTTTCATTCCTCGCATCATCTTACGACTCCTGTTCCACTGTGCTAAGAGTTCCTTGACGTCTTTTTCATCAACGCCAGAACCTCGTGCTATTCTCCTTATCCTGCTCGATTTGAGGAGTATCGGCTCATCCTTTTCCTTCTGAGTCATCGAGTCCATGATTACCCTGTATTTCTCCAGATTACCCTGCATCTGACGCTTCTGAGCCATGCTCATATTGCCCATTCCCCCGAACATTGCATCAGGCAGGTGCGAGAGCATTTTCTCTACGCTACCAATCTTGCTCATCATCTCCATTTGGCTGTACATGTCAGTCAGGGTGAATCTGCCTGACATCAGTCGCTGAGCCAGTCGGGCAGCTTCTTCTTGGTCAAGGTCGCCAGGAGCTAGGTCAATCAGACCCTTGATGTCCCCCAGTCCGAGCAATCTTGAGATGAATCGATCAGACTCGAACTTTTCTAGGTCCTGAACCTTCTCGCCCTCTCCAATGAAAACTATCGGGGCACCGGTAGCCGACACAGCACTGAGTGCCCCACCACCTCGGGCGGTTCCGTCCAATTTGGTCACTATCGTACCAGTGACTCCCACAAGTTCGTGAAATGTCTCGGCTACAGGTCCGGCTGCCTGCCCCACCTGTGCGTCAATGACTAGGAAACGCTCGGTGGCATTGGCAATCTCTGCAATCCTGACAAGTTCGTCGCGCAACGGCTCATCAAGGCTGTCACGCCCTGCCGTATCGATGATTACGACATCGGCGTTGCCAACTTCCTTGATTCCGTTTCTAACAATCCTAGTAGCATCCTGCCCCCCCGGTTCACCGTAAACATCCACGTTCGTTCCTTCCAGCAATTGCTGGAGTTGCTCGAATGCTCCGGGCCGATGCACGTCGGCTTCGATTACAGCGACTTTGACACCGTGCCTACGCCTCCACCAGTCTGCTAGCTTGGCGGTGGTGGTGGTTTTTCCCTGTCCATACAGCCCGACCATCAGTATCGTCTGGTTATGGGGCATTATCTCTCTGGGTCGCCCCAGTATTCGAACCAGTTCAGTGTAGATGAGATTCATGGCATGTGTCTCTAGTTTGACTCCTGGCCGAGGCTCTTCCTCGAGCATACGCCTTTCTATGCGCTCAGTGAGCTCCTTTGACTGCCTCACGTTGAAGTCGGCTTCTAGCAGAGCCTTGCGAAGAGAGCGACTGAGATCCTTAGCAGTCTCCTCGTCGACCTTCCGTTTTCCCTTCAGCAGACTCACTGAGCGCGTTATGCGCTGCTTGAGCCCGTCGAGTGCCATGCCAACGGGTCCCGATTGTGTGGTTTGAACGTTATCTGAGGGCGAGGGCCTCAAAGCCGATGCAGCATGGCCAATCGTGGCGGTGGAACTCTGGCAGACCCAAGTGGCCTTCGCGATTGGCATCCTCGGGGTGTATGCGGGTTGGAAAGGGACAATTTCCAAGATGACGGGCTTCTATGACCTCGCCGGTGCTGTGAAACACCTCGTCTACGGATTGGTGTCGGGAATGCTTCTGGCGATATGTGTCGACAGAATCATCCTATCCTCCGTGATACTCGCATATCTCAATATTGTCACTGCGAGCATGTTCGCCATTCTGATAGGGGCGGCTGAGGCAGCATTCGTGATGTTCCTGCTGGCGAGACCTCGAGTAGTTTCTTTGAGGGCCTCTCCTCCATACGGCTGGGCCCTCGGATTGGGAATAGGGTCGATGCAGGCTAGTTACCTCATCTATAGGATGTTTGACGAGCAGCTACAGTACTCAGAGTACTCCGGAGTCAACGCAGTCAGCGTGGTCCTGGCTTTCGCCATAGCTTTGGTCTCTTGTCTGGGACATGCTCTGCCTGCGTCTTGGCAAGGATCGAGGATCCTCGAGTCAAGCAGGGCGAGGCCATTCATAATCTCAGCAGTAGCCCGAGGCGCTTTGACGATGTGCCTAATATTCTCTCTGTTTGTGCCTCTGATGGTGCTTCTAGCAGCTCCAGCCATTGTGTTGGCATGGGGGCCGGCCCAGACCTCATGGCTGCCCTCAGGCATGACTCCTGCCGCCAAACAGGCCTTCCGCCGTACTACGAGGCAATCCCATAGGCACAGAATGGCCTCAGATGAGAGGATTCGCGGTCAAGCGGTCGATAGCGAGGAATGAAAGTAATCCTGCTCTGCTGAGCCTATTCGCTGCTTATCGGGCATGTCAATGGCGCAGTCTTATATCCGGCCCGCTGAGGCAGTCGCTACGTATGCGGGTCATTATCGCAGGTGCTGGCGAAGTCGGACGCGGTGTCGCTGCCGCCCTCAGGCAGGAGAAGAGGAGTGTCGCCCTTATCGACCCCGACCCTACTGCGATAAACGAATCACAGAGCCTCGATTGCTTGTTGGTGACAGGCAGTGCACTGTCGCGAGAGTCCCTTCTGAGAGCAGGTATCAGCGATGCTGAGATCATGGTCTTGGCTACCAACGATGACGAAGCAAATTTGCTGGGATGCGCATTCGCCAAGAAAGTCTACAGTGAGCAGGTCGGCGATCGAACCGCATCAGGACTCACAACAATAGCCAAGATTCGCGACCCGACGTTACTAGACCACTCAAGAGGCGCAGGGCCGCTAGAGAGTTGGTCCAAGGCCGACCATGTGGTCTGTTCCTCTGACGAGATCGTCGAACAATTAGCAGCAGGATTGCTAGCTCCTTCTATCGATGAAATACTTCCGCTTGGAGGTACCTCCTGGATAGCAGTGTCAGAAGTCATGGCCGGCTCACCGTTGATAGGTACTAAGACGGGATACGTGGGAGAGATATTCGTAGGCATCCCCTCTATCTATGCTCTCAGGAATGAGGGAGAAAAAGGCATTTTATCGACAGGTTCTGAGATTATCCAAGAAGGGCAGATTCTCGTCTTCGTCTCAAGGTCTACCGACCAGTTTCACCAGATCACGAGAGCCGTGGGGAAGAAAGATGAGGACTTCCCCGATAACGCGCAAGTCGCAGTTTTCGGAGCTAGTCAGTTCGGCTCCAAGTTGGCTATCCACTATCTATCGAAGGGCTCTAACGTGGTTGTCATAGAACCCAACTTGGATGCGGCAAACGAACTAGTAGGCTCTCCAGTCGGTAATAGCAAGAGGCTCGACGTCATTCATGGCGACCCTCAGGATGAGGAGTTGCTGCAGGAGTTGGGGATAGATCACCATGATATCGCAGTCGCGGCTTTGGATGACGACAACCTAAACATCGCTATTTCGATGCGGGCCAAAGACAAGGGTGTCCCCCGAACAGGGCTACTGTTGAAGGACAGAGCCTTGGTTGAGGCGGTTCACAGAATAGGACTGACCCGACCTGTCAGCCGCAGATTGGTGACAGTAACCTCGATTTTGAAGTCCATTCACATGAACGTCCCCGGGACTTATCAGGTCATTCCGCCAATACCAGCTATCATCTCGATTTCTGCAGAAGTGAATCACGACCATTTATTCGCAGGTAAGTCGGTTAAGGATTCGGAAAGAGCTCTACGCGCTAGGATAGTGATGGTCGAGAGGCACGATGGTACAGATTCGACAGTAGTGCTGAAACCACATACTTTGGAAACCATCGAAGTTGGCGACAGGATTTACCTCTTCCTTGCCAGAGACGACCTCAAGAAAGTGGAGAAGGCTCTGGAGAACTGAAGATGCGCTGGGACGTAGTCGGACTTGTACTGGGCTGGACGATTCGCCTGATTGCCTTGCCCCTAATGGTCGTCTTTGCCTATAGTGCTTCAATTGAGTCCGAGGGGATGGAATACGCAGCTAAGACTTACTTGCCCCCTGCTATACTCTCTCTAGTACTGGGTCAGTCACTGGTATCACTAGCGAAGAACTCGGACTCTTCCTCTCGAGTAAGGGATAGGGAAGCATTCGCATCAGTTGCTCTTGGGTGGATTCCCGTTGTAGCTGTAGGCGCCCTCCCATTTTGGCTCGGTGGGATGTTCTTTGGCCCGTTCGAGATGATCGCTGGCGAAGCCTCGATTTGGGAAGGGCTTAGAGGGCTGTTGTACTCATGGTTTGAGTCAATGTCCGGATTCACCACAACGGGGGCAACGGTGATTGACATCTCGACTAGTCCAGTGTGCTCCGCATTTACTGTGGCCGATGACTGCATTGGAAGCCAGAATAACAGCCTGATTCTATGGCGCTCTGTCTCTCAGTGGATTGGAGGGATGGGTGTAATCATGCTCGGTTTGCTAATCCTGTCCCGAGTACTCGGCGGCGGGATGTCGTTGGCTAGGGCCGAGCTCACAGGTCCTTCCCTGTCTCGTCTAGGTCCAACATTACAGTGGACTGCTAGTCGGCTTTGGATGATTTACATTGTTCTGACAGTTCTTGAGTTCGGCATGCTCCACTTCCTTGGTGGATTGGGAATCTTCGATGCTGTGAACTACTCTTTGACCACTTTACCCTCTGGTGGCTTCGGCACCACTGACGAGGGGATAATGGCCTTCGACTCGGCTCGGGTTGAAGCCATTCTGATAGTCTTCATGTTGCTTACCTGTATCAACTTCAGCCTCCTGCACCTGATGCTTGCAGGCCACTCGAAAGATGCTTGGAAGGACGAGGAGTTACGAGCTTACTTACTGATTTTGATCTTAGCGTGGCTGGCAATGGCCTTCAATCTCTACAGATTCGGCACCACTGAGGGCGAATTAGCCCCTCTCGTCGCTCTTAGACATGCCCTGTTCCAATCTATTTCAATATCGAGCACAGGATACTCTAGCGCCGACTTCGCCACTTGGCCGGTGTTCAGCCAGTTTGTCCTACTGTTACTAATGATTGTAGGTGCCAGTGCCGGTTCGACTGGAGGCGGACTCAAGGTTATGAGGATCCGAATTGCTTTCGAGTTGGCCAAGAGAGAAGTCGTCAAGATCATTCAGCCCCGTCGAATAGTGGCGATACGTTTCAACCAGCAGATCATCGAGGAAAGGAAGATATGGATTGTCCTCGGTATGCTCAGTTCGTGGATGGTCCTCGTGACGCTATCGATGCTAACACTATCTTTCCTCGAGCCATCACTGGAGCTCACAGACGTGCTCTCGGTATCGGTATCACTACTCGGAAACACGGGCCCGGCTCTCGGGGCATTCGGACCAACTGCGACATGGGCAGCACTCAGTGAACCGTCGATGCTGATCGCTACCATGCTGATGTGGTTGGGACGCCTTGAGTTGCTAACAGTACTAGTACTACTGCACCCCAAAACATGGTCTGGCTCTGACTGATTAGAAGGAATCGAGAGAGAACTGAGTTCCACCTGTTTCGTCCTCTTCAGAATTCACGTCTTCGATAATCTCCTCAATGATTACCTCTTCTGGTTCGCCCGCGTTCTCGGAATCGAAGTCCTTGAGAATCCTTCGTGCTTCCCTCCTGCTCCTAGGAATTCCGTGTAGTGCCAGATGAGCCTCGCCGGATAGTCCGAGGTGTTTGGCAACGGTGAACTCTCCGGGGTCTCCGCCGAGTGTCGAATCATGCACTGCCAGAAGATTGGGCCACAAGTCTTCTCTGATTGAGGCCTTGCTGGTGCCAAGATTCTCAGATAGATATTCTACCACAGTACTGGACCTCCATGCCTCCCCTCCTCTTCGCAAGAAGTTTGGATATGCGAGGAATGGATCGGATGCACCGTCAATGGGAAGGTGTGATACAGCGGCCTGAGATGACAGAGCTGACCCCCAATACCAAGATCTGAAGGCACGATTAGTGTATTTTGTAGCAAGTGACCTGTCAGCCATGCACATGGCCGGACTAATCTTTGCTAGCACTTCACTATCGAATACTGTCTGGTTGTTCCAAACGAACCAAGCGAGCATTTCGTCAGGGTCTTTGTCAGAAATCATTAGAATCCTGTTTGCTTCCTTTCCTGACCTGCTTTGGTATACTTCGCGAAGGGCCCTGAAGACATCAATTTGAGAATCTCTCTCAGAGACTTCGGCTAAATCGAGGACGGCAGAGAGGTCGATGTGCCCTTTCCTGAGGGCGCAGACTGCTTGCAGGTCTCTAATTAGGGCCCTAAGGTCGCCTGGGTTACCGTCGATGAGGGCCTCTAGGGCCTCAGGGTCCATGCCCCTGCCCTCAGCATCGAGAACTCGGTGTGCAATCCTTCTGAGGTGTAGTTTTCCTGCTCTTTTGAAATTCACCAGTTCGGCCTTTCTGAGAAGTCTGTCTCGGTTTCTCCTCCAATTTCTGTTTCTACCCCACAGCCTCATCGGATCGTTACAGGTCATGATGACTGGCTGGCGCGTGACCTCAAGCAGATTGAGCAACTCAGCCTTGCCTCCTGAATCTCCCTTGAGGGTAGCAGTTTTCTCATCGGGATTTATCGCCTCCTCAATCCTACCATCTGAAACCTTACCGAATCCCCCGCTAAGGTGGTCTACTTCGTCGAGGAGTATCAAGGTCTTACCGTTAGACACACTGTTTCCTGAGAACTGGTCTAAGGAAACGTGCTGGGATCCATGGGTTGCTGCCCTACGTATGGCGGCGGCGTTTCTCTCTTCACTAGCGTTCAACTCTATCATTGTCCACCCCCTTTCCAGAGCGGCCGCGCGAGCTAGCGTGGTCTTGCCTACTCCAGGAGGTCCCGATAACAGCAGTCCACGTTTTTCGAGCGGACTCCCTCCCTCCCATTGGTTCAACCACTGCCTGATTCTACGAAGCTGAGCCTCATTCCCTTCCATTAGGCCGATGGATTCTGGACGATGCCTTTCGGTCCAGTCATCAGCGGAGGGCTCGGCCATAGACAAGTGTCCGAGAGGGACTCCATAAGATTCGCGTCAGAACAGCGCTGACACGGTGCCCGTACCTAGGTTCGATAGAACCTCATCTACTGCGACCCTAATCTGTTTCTGATCATCCCTGCGTCGAACTGTAACACTCCCATCTTTGAGAGTCTCGTGATCGACGGTGATAGCCCAAGGCACACCGATTTCATCTACCCGGGCATACCGCCTACCAATCGACTTCGATGAGTCCATCTCGCCCCTCAGCCCCGGCATCGAGTTCACTCTCGAGAGTATATCTGAGGCAATTTCTCCCATCCCGTCTTTGTCAAACAAAGGGAGGACAGCCACATCGAAAGGCGAAACCATCGAACTAAGCCTCATTATGCTGTAATTCTCACCTTCCTTCTCAGTCTCAGTGTAACTGTGATCTAGTATATGCCATATGATTCGGTCTATCCCAAATGCTGGTTCGATGACATGGGGGGTGAACCATTCACCGTGCATGGTGACCTCTTCCGATCTTCTAGTGGCCATTTCGTCGGTAATTTGAACGTTTGAACCATCAGTTAGAGCGAGCTCAAAAGGCATCTTTTCGGGAATCTCAGTCAGGTTCTGCAGAGCCTCTATCACTTCACCAGCGCGTCCCTTGAATGTCGGACCAAGCGATGCCCCGTTCGGAGCCAATACATCTCTGATTTCACTTCGAGGTTCGTCGAACTGCCTCCAAGCCTTGAGCAGCTTGGAGCCTGAATGTCGTTCATGAGACAGCAGGTCGTGGCAGGTCCTATTGGCTATGCCCACGCATTCAACCCAGCCGTGTTCGCCATGTAACTCGCAGTCCCAACAGTCATTTGCGTAATGGGCCATTTCGGTGCTAGCATGCTGCCTGAACCTGATTTTAGTCGAATCGATTCCTACGCTAATCAGAAAATCCATCGTCCTAGCAAGGAACCATGCTACTGTGGGGTGTCGCACTATTCCTGCAGACAATGCCTCTGAGATAGTCATCAAGCACTCTCCAGCGTGTTCGCCATCGGGATCTGGAACTAGTGCAATCGAATCACTCCAAGTATTCAGATTAGGACACGGAGGGTCTTCCGGGTCGATGAAGTACTCGAGTTCAGCCATGTTAAATTCACGTAGCCTAATCATACCCTGACGTGGGCTAATTTCGTTCCGGTAACCCTTGCCTGTCTGAATGGCTCCGAAGGGTAGTTTCTGCTTGAAGTGCCTGAAAAGGGCAGGATATAGCATGAACATGCCTTGAGCTGTCTCGGGCCTCATGTACGCTTTACGCCCGCCTTTCATCGCCCCAATCTGCGTGCTGAACATTAGATTCATCGCCCTTACATCGGACCATTTGGATTCCTTACACGTGGGGCACTCGATACCAGTAGACAATATTGCAACCAGCTCTTCCGGAGACAGAGAATCTGGGTTCTCGTGTCCATCTCCGACTAAATGATCTGCTCTGAAGGCACTCGTGCAACCACCACACTCGACCATCAGGTCGTTGAACTCGCCGACATGTCCGCTAGCAACCAGCACTGACTCAGGCGTGATGGTGGGAGAATCCACCTCAACGATGTCCCCATGACTGGTCCAATGGTCTATCCAGGAATCCATGACTTTGCGCTTAATCCTCGCACCCACGGGCCCGTAATCTACCAACCCGGAAACTCCGCCGTACAACTCGAATGAGGGTAGGACTATCCCACGCCGCCTCAGTAAGGAAGTCAGTCTGTCGACTCGTCTATCACTCATGAACGGCACTTCGACCCCGCATAACGCCTTTCAAGCCATCCTAGCAAAGCAGTCCTAGGAAGTGTTTGTCACACTTCGCTTTCGCTACGAAGTCCCGATTCCAGAAGAATACCAGGCCCATAGGGCCTGAAACAGGGTCCAAAGGAGAAGCATTCATTTACGGCGCGGAGTCCCTTTCGCCCGTAGGGTGCAGAGAAAAAATGCCTGAAATCGAATACATAGAAGATAGGATGGAGACTGAGGAACTCCTAGAGAGCCTCTCAGCCCCAGTCAGGAACTGGTTCAAGGATAAGTTCCCAGATTTCACCGAGCCTCAGAAGATTGCGATTCCGAGGATTATGAAAGGTGAGCATCTTCTGCTATGCTCCCCTACGGGATCGGGTAAGACCCTGACTGCCTTCCTGTCTATCATCGATGACCTCGTTAGGAAGTCCTTGGATGGAACACTTCCGGACACCGTGCAGTGCATCTACATCTCACCAATCAAAGCACTCGCCAATGACATTCAGAAAAATCTCATCGGACCTCTGACGGAGATTAAGGAGAGATTCCTGCCAAGCAGAGCCAAGGATATCAAGGTGGGTCTGAGGACTGGTGACACTCCTCAGAATGAGAGGCAGAAGATGCTCAGAAAACCTCCTCACATTCTCATCACAACACCAGAGTCTTTGGGACTCGGACTAGCCTCCAAGAGGTTCAGACCGATTCTCGAAGATCTACGCTGGATGATAATCGACGAGATGCATTCACTGGTGCCGTCTAAGCGCGGCACTCACCTGTCTCTATCTCTCGCCTTGATGGATGCAGTCATACCCTCAAAAGTCCAGAGGATAGGAATCAGTGCGACCATGGAACCACTCGATGCTGTAGCTGAGTTCCTAGTCGCAAGTGACCCCCGCGAGAGTGATATGAACCCTCAGAAAATCTCGATAGCAAAGGTCTCGGGTGCACGTGAAATCGATATGGACATCCTGCTTCCGACGGCGAGGTTCTCCTCGACACCCGTCAAGGAGATTCTTGATCACAACATCGATCGCATCAAGGAACTGGTCGAGGCACATACAACTACGCTGGTTTTCGTCAATACGAGGAACATGACAGAGACCGTTGTTCAACGCCTCAAGGTCGCTGGCCTAGAAGGGGTCGAGGGGCATCACGGCTCGATGGACAAGACAATCCGGCTCGATGTTGAGCGGCGTCTGAAAGATGGTTTACTGCGCGCTGTGATCTCGTCATCGAGCCTTGAGATGGGTATAGACATCGGTTCTGTCGATCTAGTCATTCAGGTCGGCTCTCCCGGCTCGATATCTACTGCACTGCAGAGGATTGGCCGTGCGGGCCATCAGGTTGGAGGTGTGCCACGAGCCCGCTTCTTACCCACATCGCCGCACGACTTGCTTGAACTGGTAGCTGTCCAGAACGGCATTCTACAGGGCACTATGGACAAACTTAGTTTCCCTGAGAACTGCCTAGATGTCCTTGCTCAGTTTGCCATCGGACTCTCCATCATCAGGGAGTGGGACATTGACGAGGCTTACGAGCTTGTTACCTCGTCCTGGCCATATCGCTCGCTTCCCAAGGATGACTATATTGAGGTCCTCGACCTTCTGGATGAGGAGCGTCGAATCTGGGTTGATTGGGAGGAGAACAGGTTTGGGAAGCGTGGATTCGCACAGATGATCTACTACACCAACATAGGTACCATCGCCCCGGATAATAACTACCTGGTCTTTACCTCGGACGGGACTATGGTAGGGCAACTGTCCTCGTCATTCGTCTCAAGTCTACGCAACGGTGACGTCTTCTTGCTAGGCGGCTCCACATATCGGGTCTCCAGCATCATCGGGACCAGAGTTAACGTCACTTCCGCGACCGGATATCGTCCCACTATACCATCGTGGACCGGCGAAGCGAACAGCAGGACACTAGAACTCAGTCAAGAGGTCCTGTCTCTGCTCGATCATGTCTCCGTTCGGCATCGCTTAGAGGAAAACTCACGAGATATGATGATGAAGGTAATGAAACTCAACAGGCCAGTTGCCAACGCTCTCTCTGACTTCTTTGAAGAACACTGCGCCACCACCTTTCAAGTCCCGTCGAGAGACAGGATACTCGTTGAGCAGGTCGAAGGTCCACTGCCGACCTACATTGTGACCACTTGCAGAGGTCGAGCATTCAATATGGCGCTCGGTTACCTGTTCGCAGGTATTGCCGCCGCAGACAACGTCATGGTCCATGAGATATCATTCGATGAAAACGGTTTCATGGTAAGGCTGAGCCATGAGGTCGAGATAGCGCTGATTCCCAATGTGTTCAGGAGCGGCAAGAGTGCTGAGACGCTACAGAGATATCTCATGGACTCACAGTTGTTTGCCAAGAGGTTCCGCGAAGTCTCCTCGAGGAGCATGCTCAATCCGCGACGCATCGGCGGCGACGAGGTCAGCCCTAAGCAGTTTCAGCAGAGAGCTGAGAAGCTTATGCACCAACATCGCCAGATGGACGATTCTGTCCTCGTCCGGGAAGTAATGAATGAAATAATGCACACTGATCTTGATCTGGAGCAGCTTGACGACTTCATCTCGAGGATGGACAGCGAGGACGTACGCATCGTACATCGCAGGGTTCGCATGCCCTCTCCTCTGGGGATGACACTATTCATGTCCTCATTTGAGGACCTGCTCTCTCTCCGGACACGAGCATATCTGATCAAGGACGTAGACCCGGAGATACTGCGCCGACTTCTGGGTGCACGTTCGTTGGCAACAGATCTGGATGAGGCGAAACTGTCCGAGTACTACCAGTCAAAGGTTTCGACGCCAACCAATGCCAATGGACTGCTCAGACTGATGGACATGGGTGGCGGTCTCGAACCCTCATTGACGAACCCCCTGTATAGCGAGAAACTGAGCCACATTGAGTTTGAGGTGATGCAGGGCTGGGTCCACGAACTCGCTGAACGTGGACTCATCACCAAAATCAAGGATACTGGGCATGATCTGATAGATGACAAGTGGTTCTCCATGAGAATGGCTGAAGTGCATGGAACTTTGGGATGCCTAGCAGTAGCTGGCGCAGCTGAGATGGACGATTTGACCGAACTCTACACCGGCGGCCTAAGTTATCAGATGGGCAGTGATTTCGAAGCAGGGAAACCCGGTCATTGGAAGGATAGAAAGTTGTCCGACCCACTAGATTGCTTGCGTCTGAAACTACTCGACATGCTCGGTTCCGAGGGGCCGCAGACATCCGAAACTCTGTGCGAGAGGCTGCCGTTCCCCTCGGCCCAAGTCGACTCAGTACTGCAGGAGTTGGAGATGAGGAACCTAGTCTCTATCGGCTTCTTCAGACAGACCGACGAGGGTGAGTACATCCTACGGATGGACGAATACAGGATTACAGGTGGAGAGGTCGATGTTGTCGATTACAGGACGCTACAGACGCTGCTTCTCAAGAAGTCATTCACTAAGTACAAAGAACCAGCCGATGCGATTCGCTCCTTGGTCTTGATTCAGCGCCGAGACGAACTGCTCCATAGGGTCAGTAACTACCGATTCAGGGATTGGAAGGACATCAAGCACGACCCCGATGTGTTCAACGGTAGGCTTTTGCATAACCGCGTTGGGTACACACTCAAGAGTCAAATTCCAATACTCACCGGCCTACGCAGTGAGCCTTGGCTCGGTACTCTCGAGCTTGAACTCCTAGAGAAAATTCCCGAAGAAGGACTGACACGCGCCGAGCTTTTCGATGGGTACCCCAAGGGCAAGGACCACGTTCACGTTCAAAGGAGCCTCAAAGGTGCCCTGAACAATCTAGAGAGACAACTGGTTATCGCTAAGCAGTACATCGAGGTGCCGAACAGAAAACGTTCGCTGGCTGTCTACCATAGAATTCACGGGGTGATTGAACCTCTATCGTTCGAGGATGCACTAGTCGAACTCATCAACAGGATAGGACCAATCCGCCTGCACACATTGAGGTTCTTCGTTAGCAGACCAGTAGAGGAACTGGCCGACTCCCTGCGAAATCTCGAGGACTCTAACAAAATATGTAGGGTAGTGGCTCTGCAACCTGATCCTACTGATTACTACTCTTCTAAGGAGGACTCCGAATTCTTACTCTCGCCGATGCCGGAGGACCGTGAGATGAGAATCCTCGCCCAGTCCGACCCATTCTGCAGTCGCTTCATCAACGAGATTCGCCTAATACTCAAGCAGGGGTGGTACCATCCTGTATTCAAGGGCGTAGATCCGATTGGCAGAATCTTGATGTTTGTTGTCAACGACTACTTAGAGATCAAGGACATCAACATCCCTCATTCCTACCTTGACGAGTTCAAAGAGACATTCTCCGAATTGCTTGACAACTACAGAGACAGACTAGTGGATGTCTCTGTGCTGCACGCCTTCAACGGGGTTCCAGTGCACGACTGCGACGAAGACCTCCAGAAGATTCTCGTCGAACTTGGTTTCTCCAGTATGGGTGATGGTGAGAGGTATATCCGTGGAGGAGTGGTCGAACCGCGCTCTCGCAGCGAAGTAAACCGGCTACTATTCCATCACCACAAAATGCACCAAGATAGCCGTTTGGAGAACGAGACCATGGCGCTCGAGCACATGAGGGAGCTGCGAGACGACTTTGCGCTCCGAGGCAGATGCGAGATGTTTAGAGTCGACCTGCATTCGATGGCTGCCGCACATCAACTCCACCAAGGCACAAGTCTGCGCAATCATCAGGTCTGGGCAAAACTCCCTCATTTCCAGCGACTGCTCACCATTCGTAACATCCAGTCGGCCGAGGAGGATGAGGACATATTGCAGTTCTTCAGGGATCATCACGATCCTTCCATCTATATGGAGAGGCACGCGATGAAGCGAGCCGAGTTCAGGAAATTGATATCGCCATTAGTGCGCAGTGGTCATCTGGTTCAGGATTACCGAGGAGGATTCAAGACAGTAGAGCCACTGAGTGGTGTTGATTTGTGGGAGATTAAGAGAGACTATCTCAGGGAGTTAGTGAGTGATTACCCTGTAATCTCCTTGCGTCAGTTAGAGAGGTTGGCCGGATCCCCGTTCTCAGCTGAGGAGATTAGCGATGTCATGCATGAATTTGAAGACGACGGGACTCTCATCAAGGGATTCCTGGTTGACGATTTACAGGACATTTGTTGGGGCAGACTGGACCTCTTGGAGGGTCTGAAGGGGATACGCAAGTCGCGCGATTTGGTAGTACCTCCATCAGATAACCTGATTCACTACTTTGGAGGAATCCTGAGGGAGAGATTCTCATTCGGATCGGCCTATATGGTGTTCCACAATGAGGATGCCATTGCCGCATTCAAGGCCAACACTAGAGATGGCACCATTGAGGTAACTGATTTCGTAGGTGATTCCGATTTGGAGAAGGAGGCACTCAGAGTGATGAAAGAGTTCGCATGGGAGCACGACACTAAGCTCACAGGGAAGCTGTATGATAAGCTCCGCTCACGTTGAACCAGACTCAGCTTTTGCAATTCCCAGCGTTTCCATCACAGGACGGAGAATCCGCATAATATTGCTATGCAATTCGGGAAGCAGATCGAACAGTGCCAGTGCCATAAGGAACATGGCGAACAGGCTGCCGAACTTTGCAGCGTAACTATGAGCGAATTCGAACATCCCCATGCCCAAGATTGACCATTCGGTGTAATTATCTGTTAACCAAACGATTCCAGCATTCCTGAACACATTGAGGATGTGGATGGTGGGTATTGCAATGAACAAAGCTCTAATCCTCCTACTCCATTCCACTGAGCCAAGTGCCACTATCGCACCAACGAACACTATCATCGACTGTAGTCCGGAGCATGCGAGTATGAAACTGACACTCACCAAAGTCCCATCGGAGTGTTCCAGAGGGACGAAGAAGCCATTTTCCCCGAGAGGCTCGGCCATGACCCATCTGTTTCCTCCCCACTCAGAAGCCGGAATCTCCCCACCTTCTAGCAGATCGACCATCATCGGCCCCATCTGGTAGCTCCCGAGCCCTGTGAATTCCAACATGAACTCTGTATTCCACGCGGTTGCGTGGACCAATGCCATATTGAGCCATGGAACGCTGTACACGATATAGTAAGGTATCACTGCCCATACTACGCATCCCCTGAACCAGATCAGAGCCTCAGGGGCATCTTTCCAGTTCCGAACCTCCCACACGCCGAGGGCTATCCCTGCAGGTAGGGCGGAGGCAGTCATCAACACGAGAACCGGGTCCGAGATCTCCACATAATGCGAGGACTGTAGGTACAGGAACAACCCGACAGATATCCATCCAAGGGCGGATGAGTACGGTGCATACCACCTTTCTTTGAGATGGAAACCTACTCCTAGGGCAGCAGCACCCAGAGCGCATATCAGCAGTTTCAAGCTGACATCTGCTATACCTGCAAAGTCTGCAATCATTGCTATGAGTAACCCCAGAGGCTCCTGCATCAGTATGATTCGACCCATCAACCCGTAAATAGGATGCCCTCATCGGCGGTTATGGGGATACCTGTGAGTTTCGACTTTGATGAGTTCACAGACTCATACATTGCAGATTTGAAGCAGGCGCTGGATGGTCTTCCAAGAGGTACATTGAGAGAATTCTGGCGAATGGTTGAGAGCACCCGTTCCGGTGACGGTAGCATTCACTTCATCGGGAACGGAGGCAGTGCTGCTACACCGTCCCACAGCGCTGGCGATTGGTCGAAGGAACTAGGTCTACGAACAATTGCCCATACTGACAACGCCGCCTCTATTACAGCATGGGCGAATGACACAGATTACACCAACATTTTCGTCGGACAGTTGTCGACTTTCCTGAGAGAAGGTGACATGGTTGTTGCATACAGTGGTTCAGGTGACTCCGCCAATGTTGTCAACGGCATCCATTACGCTAAGGAGCAGGGTTGCTCAACAGTAGCTGTAACTGGAAATATTGCTGGTTCACAGGGAGGAAAAATCGCAGATATCGCAGATATCTCGATTGTAGCCCCTACTGGATCAATGGAGCGAATCGAGGACATCCAACTGGTGATAAACCACATCATCAAGGAGGCTGTCAAGGCTCACAACGGGTTGTGATGCTGTGCTCATGCCTCACCGAGACGATGTAGAGTTGACTTCACCACTGCAACTGCCTCAACTGCCGAACGAAGCATGGAATGGGAGTATAGCATATCTGGATCGTGACGGCGTTATTGTCGTAGGATCAGAGAACTATGTGAACACCGTAGATGAAGTAGTGCTCTTGCCCGATTCGGCTAAGTCCGTTGGCGATCTGAGGCGAGCAGGGTACAGAATCTGCGTAGTAACGAATCAATCTCCTATCAACAGGGGTCTCTGGAGCAGCAGCAACCTGTCAATGATTCATGACAGGATGGGTCAGTTGTTACTGCAGGACGATGGCGATGCACATCTCGATTTGATTCTGCATAGTCCTTATGCCCCGTGGGAAGGAGCTTGGGCGCGCAAGCCGTTCCCGGGTATGCTTGAAGCAGGCAGACAGTTGATTGACGCCGCATCGTCAGACACCTTGATGAGAGAACTGGATCTCAAATTCGGTGATGATTGGACTGATAGGCCAGATGAAAGTGCTTCTGTAATGGTCGGGGACCGAGGAGTGGATATGTCTGCAGCAACCAGATTCGGTGTCGTCGGAATTCTGTGTGATTCGGATACAGGTATCTCAGGCGTCATAGATAGTATACTGGGGGACTCCTATTGAACTCGGACCAACGTCTGAATCTCCGAATCGGATTGGATGACACTGATCACCCACTCTCAGGATGTACTACCTCGACGTTCGATGAACTCCTGAGTCTACTGGTGGCGAGAATTTCAGATATCCATATTATCGAGAGGGGACTAGTCAGGTTATGGCCGTTCGCGGCACGTAGGACTCGTGGTAATGGGGCATTGCGTGCTGAGATTAGCATCCTCCAGAGCAGCAAAGGAGAATTTAGGAATCTGTGTTGTGAATGGTTTGAAGGCGTATTGGAAGAGGTGGCGAATCAGCCTAATTCGCCAATCCCTGCAGCACCCGTGCTTCTAGTTTCAGAAAATCTTCCTCCAGAGGAATGGTACTGGGAAGCAGTGACAGCCCACGTAGACCTACAGCCTCGTATGGCTTCGATTCACGACGAAGGATGTTGGATGCTGTCCGGTGAGGAACAGTGGGGTGCTGTAGGCGCCAGTGCTGCGATAGCATGGAGGCCAGGAGACACATCAACTTGGGAACTCATTGCATGGAGAAATCATGAATTGATTGGGCAGCCAAGGCAGATAACCTCTGAGGCTGTTAGGATGATGGAGGAGGAACACCCTTTGACATTCGTCAACAGAGACCCGACAGCAGGACGAGGACTAATTGCACCTAGGACCCCCTGTCCAGTACTATACGGCATCAGGGGCGCCACATCCGAATGTGTAGAGAAGGCTCACCACTGGATGCAGACTCGAAGTGACGTGGAACAATCAGTTCGATGGGGGGTGCACAGAACGAATCAGTTGACCGACGATCATCTGGGCGTGGTGACTTTTGGCACTGTAATCAGTTGTCCGGAAGAGGTCAAAGGGGCCCACTCAAACATATCAGTTCTATCTGGAGGAGATAGGGTAGACTTAGTTGCGTTCTCTGAGGGCGGACCTGTAAACAGACTTCTCAGAACGTTGCAGATTGGGGATCGAGTCGCATGGCTTGGACTCACAGCTCAAGATGATGCAATCCATCTCGAACGCTTGACTCTAGTGGATCAGGTGCCAAGGGTGACCGGTAGGCCGACATGCTGCAACAAATCAATGCGCAGCGGCGGCGCAGGCCAACAACTCAGGTGCCGTAAGTGCGGAAGCACGTCCCAGAGGGAGTGGAATAGCGAAGAAGCGGATTTGAGTGGAATTGAATTACTCGAAAATTGGTCACAACCCTCCCCCTCTAATCGTAGACATCTGGCCATGCCTCTTGAACTGGGCATCCCAGGAGCATAATCCATGGTGTCGGCAGATGTAGTAGCAGTGGTGCTGACTGCGACAGCAGTCCTCTTGCTCAGGGAACTAATACGAAGAAGGAGGTTTGGAGATGACTTCGATGAAAAATCCGAGTACTCTGGATTCGCTAGGAATCCCGATGCACTGATATCTGCTGATGACCAAGCTCTAGAGGAATTAGACAAGCTCCTGGGCATCTATGGCGCGGACACGGACGAGTGAATCGACCGTTCATACACCCTGAATGTAGCAATTTCTATCGAGAATGCTATACAATGCCATACCACCGCAAGGTCGTGACACAGCAGAAGGAGAGGATACCACGGCGACCTCCACCAGATTTTGAGGAGTCGGAGGAAGGTATGATGGGGGCGATTGCAGATGCCGGATTCCTCAGTGTGGCATTGAACGATGTCAATCAATACGGCCCCCACGCGATGGTGATGCTGCTAGGTGTATTCGCATCACTGACAGGTTTGGTCCTTCTAGCATTGATGGCTCTTTAGTCCAGCATGGTGCGCGCTTTGGCCACTGCTTCGTCTACGATTCGACCACTGTGACCCAAATGACCTTCTGGACGAAACAAATCACTCAGTTCAGCGGAATCGAAGATATCTGATATTTTACTGTCCCTAGCGCATACATCTTCCAAACCATCGCCCCTGGAGAGAGCTTCCATTGAGGCCTCTCTCAGCATCTCGTGGGCTTCGTCCCTAGCTACGCCTTTGTCGACCAGCGCCAGCATGACCTTCTCGGCCATGACGAGCCCCTTCTGAGCGTCTATGTTGGCCCGCATCCTTCCTGCATCAATCACCAGTGTTGAGAGGACTCTGTCGGTCTTGACTAAGATGTCGTCTAGTAGGATCATCGAATGAGATAGCGTAAACCTCTCTGCTGAGGAGTTCGCAAGGTCTCTCTCATGCCACAACAGTGCGTTTTCGTAGGATGGCACAATCATAGAACGGACAATCCTAGCCAGACCACAGGCGTTCTCAGAAGTAATCGGATTGCGTTTATGAGCCATCGTCGAAGAACCAACCTGTTTGTCTGTATCGAAAGCCTCAGCGACCTCAGCAATCTCAGTTCTCTGAAGGTTCCTGACCTCTTGCAAGACCTTCTCGACACTGGTGGCGACATTTGCCATCCAGCCGACCCATTCGATGTAGCGGTCACGTCCGACGACCTGAGTAGTGGCAACGGGAGTTTCGAGCCCCAGTTCCTCCATGATGAGGCTCTGTAGTTCGAACGCTTGTTCACCCTGCGCTGCACCGGTTCCAACCGCTCCTAGGAATTTTCCTGTGGTGGCACGAGAGGACAGTTCTCCAAGTCTCTCAAGGTGCCTAGCGAATTCATCCACCCAAACCGCGACTTTCAGGCCAAATGTGATTGGTACCGCGGCTTGTCCATGTGTTCGCCCCAGCATCACAGTGTCCCTCTCGCGCTCAGCAATCTCACACAGGGTCCTCATCAACTGCTTGAGGGTATCACGCTGCATCACTATGCTGTCCTTGATCTGTAGCGCTACAGCCGAATCGACTATGTCGTTGCTTGTGGCACCTAGATGGATGCACCAACCAGCATCACCAGCAGCCTCAGCCATCGCCTTTGTCAGCGCCATGATATCATGCTTGGTTTCCGCCTCAATCTCATCTACTCGATCTGCCGTGACTATTCCGGGATCGGCGATGTCTGCAATCCTATCATAGTCCTCTGCGCTTACCTTGCCAAGTTGGCAGTGAGCCCAGACTAGAGCCCTCTCTACCTCTAATTGACGAGTGTGCCGCCCCTCTCGAGACCAGATGTGCTTGGCCTCGTCACGACCGTATCTATAGTCCAACGGCGATACTGACACAGCCTTCCCCGTGACCAGCCGACCCTAGACCCCTGTTTGAGGCTAGCGCATGGAGGATAAGCTGGCTGATTCTATATTCCAAACACCTCTGGTGCCATCCCACAGGCTCTCAGCACTACATTCTATGCGAGCACGCATGTGTGGTGCTGCAAGTACTACGGTCTCAAACTCGCCTCCTTCGCCATCCAGATTGAATCTGTGTTTCTCAGCCAGCACTTCGAGTGCGGTCAGAGATTCATTGTCCACTCTCCTTCCGAGCCAATCTTCGCCCAATCCCTCGGATGACACTGATGCTATACGCGCATCGAATCCGTGATCCACTAGGGCGTGCATGTGCTCATGAGATCCGTGATGCCATAACGGGCTGTATGAGATTATACCTAGGCGCTCGCACATCCTATCGACCCGTGTCTTCTGGTAGTCCGAGCGGAGTGCCCCTACTACAAGTGCGTCCAAGTCAGGCATATCCATCAAAATCTCAAGCTGTTCTGGTACATCCCAATCTTGGGGCCATGATTCAAAGAAAGCAGATTGGATATCGCTCTGTCCCCTCAGGGCCGCTTCCAACTCAAGAACCTCATACTCCTCTTCTCCTAAACTCAGAACTGGGAGCCACGGCACCCCCATAGATGCAGCCTGCAGGGCGGCTATAGCCGTCCCATTCAATTGATACATCATAGAATCGTCTCCTGAAACGTAGACAGTCACGAGACACTCCACTTCCCAACCTCTCATCGTGGCCCACCATGCTGCGTAAGCCGAATCTTTCCCGGCAGAAGCTAGAACTGCAACCCGCATGCCCTCGCGTATCGCTTCATCACCAAGAATGCCGCGATGCGTAAGACTCCATCCGACTAAGATTCATAAGACTCCGTCTTGGCTCCATCTTGTTGACCATGCAGCCCAGCGGACGCGGATATGACTCAGGAGTCTCTACCTTTTCACCAGACGGCAGGCTATATCAGGTCGAATACGCCCGTGAATCGGTGAAGAGAGGCACTACTACTGTGGGGCTAAAGTACCGCGATGGAGTCATACTGATAGTAGACAAGAGAATTTCCAGCAAGCTGGTAATAGCAGATTCTATTGAGAAAATGTATCAGATTGACGATCACATCGGGATAACTACCTCGGGCCTAGTTGCGGATGCCCGGCAACTAGTTGACCGCGCTCGTGTGCAATGCCAAGTCAACCGTATGACCTATGGAGATTCGATAGCCGTCACATCCCTAGTCAAGAAGATGTGCGACCATAAGCAATCTTTCACTCAGTATGGTGGCGCACGTCCGTTCGGAACCGCTTTGCTGATTGCTGGAATTGATGATGAGGGAATCCACCTGTTTGAGACCGATCCTTCCGGTGCCTACCAGTCGTATCAAGCCGGAGCTATCGGCAGGGGTCGCTCTGCCGTCATAGATCACTTCGAGAGCAGTTGGAAGGCAAACATGACTCAAAATGCAGCTATCAAGCTTGGATTGGAAGCCCTCAGGGAGTCCTTGGAGGACGATCTCAACTCTGACACCGTGGAGATAGCAGTTGTGAACTCAGATGGCTACTGCAAGCTGGATCACGAAACCACTCTGAAACACCTTGCGAGGCTATCCTGAGGACATTCATCTAAGGACGACCCCCCCCTGTGCCATGTCATGGTCAGCCTCGACGACGCAGTACTCGCCCGTCTTGAGAAGGGCGGCTCTAGGTACGAGATTCTCGTCGACCCTGAATTGGTTGATACTTGGAAGGAGGATCCAACTTCGGTAGAATTGTCCGACCTGCTGGCCATAGACGAAGTGTGGTCGGATGCTAAGGCCGGAGACAGACCCACTTCCGATGCCCTAGAGAGAGTGTTCGGAAGCACAGATCTCTTAACCTGCGTGGACAAGATTCTCAGGGATGGTTCGTTACAATTGACGACTGCTCAGAGACGGCAGATGGTAGATGAGAGAATGAAGCAAATTGTCAATGAGATAGCGATGACGGCTACTGATCCGAAGACCAAGCTGCCACATCCACAGACCCGAATCGAGAACGCTCTACAAGAAGCTCGTTTCAAAGCCGATCCCTTTCTATCTGTGGAGCGCCAGGTGAAAGAAGCGGTGAATATTTTGAAGCCGATTATTCCACTTCAATTTATCACAATAAAATTAGCCTTCAAAGTACCCGGTAAGGATTACGGCGGAGTCAGTAATTTATTACGCGATTCCATGCAGAAGGATCAGTGGCTTTCAGACGGTTCGTGGGCCTGTGTCGTCGAGGTCCCCGGAGGCATGAAGAATGAGATCATCAGTAGGGTGGCTAACCGCTCTTCAGAGGTAGAAGTTAGGGAAATGGACTGAGACGCACCGAAGGTGTTTGCATCAACGGTTATGAAGGATGGGCGGGTCGCGCGGCCAGATAACATGAGTGTTAGCAATGACGCGGGCGGACCGCGAAACCAAGGACGGGCTTCTCTGCTCGTCGCACCGGGAGAAGATCTCGGAGAATCAGAGGGCCACGAAGCCGGCCACGGCGTCCTAGAAATGGACGGGCGGCTGCGTGCGACGAAGCATGGAAGAGTGAACGATAACGGCACTGAGATTGCCATAGAGCCGCTTCGAACGGCCTACATACCACGACCGAGCGATCTGGTCATCGGCTACGTAGAGGGATGCACCAACAACATATGGTTCATCGACATCGGAGCCCCATTCAACGCGATATTGCCGATGAGCCTCGGGCCCGGTAAGGCTGCATTCGGCGGGACCAGGAGTCTCATGGATATCGGCGAGGCCGTGCTGTGCAGGGTGCAGGAGGTCGAGGAGACCCATTCTAGTGTAGTCACCATGAAGGGCATGGGTCTGCGAAAGATCCGCTCTGGTAACATCGAGCAGGTCGAACCGCATCTACTCGGACGACTCATAGGCAAGGGAGGAAAGGCCCTGCGCCAGCTCAAGGAGGACACCGATTGCAGAATCATAGTCGCTGACAACGGCAGAGTTTGGATAGACGGGGAGTTCGACGGTATCGTCGCTGCCCGTGATCTGCTCAGTGCCATGTCAGACGACGCCAAATCAACAGGAGTTGATGCCTGATGGGAGGTTATGGCGACGTGCAGATGATTGACGAGAACGGCGTTCGAGTGGATGGCCGAGGACCAGGCGACTTGAGACCTGTCTCGATTGAGACTGGAGTTATCCCTGTCGCAGACGGCTCCGCTCGCGTGATATGGGGTACCAATCATGCAGTAGCAGCAGTATACGGACCTATGGAGTGCCACCCAAGGAAGATTCAGCGGCAGGACCGCGCCGTACTGGATGTACGTTACAACATGGCCCCCTTCTCAACACCCGATCGGATGCGACCCGGTTTCAACCGTCGTAGCAGGGAAATCAGCAAAGTCACTGCAGATGCCCTTGAGAGTGTAGTGTTGCTGGAGATGTATCCTCGATGTAAGGTTCGAGTCGAAATCGAGATTCTATGTGCCGAGGCCGGAACCCGTTGCGTGGGCTTGACCGCCGCTTCAGTTGCCTTGGCCCATGCAGGAATCCCCATGACAGACATGGTGGTCTCTGTGGCTTCTGGCAAGATTAACGGTGTTGTCGTGTGTGACTTGAATAAGGAAGAGGACAATTACGGGGAGGCCGACTTGCCTATGGGAATCCTTCCTAATTCGGGGGAACTCGTGTTCCTACAACTGGATGGCGACCTGTCGCCAGCAGAGTTTCAAGAGGCATGGGATTACAACATGGAAGCAGCGATGGTGGTCCATCAGATAATGGTCGACGCGCTCAAAGGAGGTGATGCGTGATGGCGATTCCTATAGTTCCACAGTTACTACGAGCTCATCTGGCCGAATTGGCCGAGAACGACGAGAGGCATGATGGCCGTGCACGATGGGAATCTAGGGACACAGAACTCGAGATTGGTGTCCTGCGGAATGCCGAAGGATCTGCAAAGGTTAGGATGGGCGACACCATCGTATACGCCGGCGTAAAATTCCAAATTATGACTCCATATCCAGATCGTCCTAATCAGGGTGGTCTGATGTGCACTGCTGAGATTAGACCCGTAGCAGGACGCAACTGGGAACCAGGGCCTCCTAGTCCAGAGTCGATAGAACTCGGACGGGTCGTCGACAGAGGGATACGCGAGTCAGGATGCATAGACGTCGATAATCTCTGCATCATTCCTGGTGAGAAGGCCTGGCAGGTCATTCTAGATCTGTTTGCAATTTCTGATGATGGCAACCTGTTCGACGCCTTTGCTTTGGCAGGAATTGCAGCATTAAACTCTGCAATGCTTCCTGAAGAGAGGTTCGAAATGAGTGACAGTGACAGACCGCTACCGGTATCCAAGACTCCTATAATGTGCTCCTATCACAAAGTCGGTGGACGTTTCGTTTACGATGCTGATGGAAGGGAGGAACTCGGTGGCGATGAGCGAATACACATCACACTAGGTGATGACGGACATGTTCATTCTCTCCAGAAGGGACTAAAGGGCATATTCACGGAAAGTGAGTTTTCTGAAATCATGGAGCACGCTCAGAGCAGATGCAAAGAACTCCGAGAGATGGTGCTTAATGCCGAGGAGGCAGGTTGATGGCTAAGAGGACGCAGAAAACGGGCCTTACAGCACGTTTCGGTTCTCGATACGGCGTGAGCGTGCGTAGAAGAGCAGGCTTAGCAATCAAGAAGAAGTCTAGGAAATACACCTGCCCCGTATGCCAATATCAGAAGGTTCGGCGCAAGGCAGCAGGGATCTGGGAGTGCCGCAAGTGCGATCACACCTTCACTGGAGGCGTTTGGGAACCATTCACTCGAGCAACAGATTCCAATAACAGAATCATCCGTCGTTCGATGGAGGGTGCTACTGCTACAGATATGACGGTTATCGCTCAGCAGGCGGCATTGGACTATGAGCGAAAGATCGCAGAGGCTGAGTTAGATGGCTCCGAGGAAGAGTGAGTCGTCAAGACTCGTGCTTAGGTTGACTCATGAGGATGCGGATGCTTTAGCCGCATCCTTAACCACCGAGGCTGAATTCAGTGATATCAAAGGTACCATAGAGGTCACTGAACGGGCAACAAGCATGGTGGACTTGAGGGCTAGATGGAACACTTTGATGCGTGGGTTAATTGCATCAGAGCAGGTACTGGGAATCGCAGAGGGGAATGAATGACCGAATCTGATGTGTCAGCACAGGGCTTACAGGCCGTAGCCCAGGATCTGCAATTGACAAGATCGCAGTTGCAGGCTGTCACTGCGCAGGTTAACGAAATTTCATTGACGATTGAAGCCCTATCGACTCAGGAGTCTTCGCGACCTGTATTCAGAGCAGTAGGAAATCTTCTACTAGAGGTGGACGACCGAAAAGCTCTCACTAAAGAGCTAGAAGATTCGAAGTCAACTTTCAAGAGTCATGCAGGCAGATTGGCAGAGAGGGAATCTGCATTGGTTTCGCAGTATGAGCAGATGGCTAAGATATTCGAGGCCCAGTGAGGTCAAGATGGCTACCGAAGACTCGTCGAAATCTCGTCTGCAAGATGATTTTCTCAAGTTCCGGCAGACTATGCTAAGAGGAGACGTTGCAACAGCTATCAATGACTCTGCAAGCATCCTTGAGCGTTCAAGGTCCAAAGAAGAGAGAGACCCTGCCATCGAGGCCATGATACGAATGGAGAGGACGTTACACATGCCCAACGACCCTTCGTTGGTCGGTGTGGAGTTGAGGTGGTGTGCAGATAGGATGAATGCATTGTCACCGGGATCGGCGAGCCATGGAGTATGCCTACTCAATTTAGCAGCATGGCACCGAAACAGAGGAGAGACGATGATGTCACTTGCTACTCATTCAGACATCTCCTTGTCTGCAGGGCATCCAATCGAGATAATCGGCCTTTCCAGATTGGAGGCGGCAAGAATCCTAATCGGTCTTGATGATCTCGACCCCGCGATGAGACATTTGTGGTCCGCGAGAGATTACCTGACGAAATCTGATATGTCCCCCGAGGCCTTGTCCGCTTCGCTAGAGTGGCTAGACCTAGCGCTTGAGGAAATCGACAGCGAATCTCCTAGGATGTCCGTCCGCGTTACTGAGGCTACACCTAGGAGTAAGCCGGGAAATACATGGGTGCCAGCAAATCCGGAAGACATCAGAGATGTTGTAGAATCATTGATGCCAGTCTTGCTTGCAGATGTCTCAGGTGATGAACGAAAGGATCTCGGATTGATATTGGATGCTGCAGAGGCACTTGGAGAGGATTCGTGGTTGAAAAGAATCTCTGAGAGAGTTTCTGAGATTCAAGACTCGAGTGTTGTCGCAGCACTCCAATCGTGATCCAGCATTTTTTCAATCTCTTCAGAATCCCATGCAATATCATGCGGTATCTGCATACACCATCCCACTTCTTCGATTCTATGCTCTGGAGATTGCCATGATACGGGTTCAGGTTCTTCTTCTACTTCTATCCACACAACATGCCCACCTTCGACTATGTCAGAATCGTAAGCTTTAGCTGTGCCCAACAATCCCGTTTCCTCGAATAACTCTCTCAAAGCAGCTTCTTCAATCGCTTCTCCTTCATTGATCTTGCCACCAGGTAATTCCCAACCTCTCTTGGCATCACGTACCATTACCCAGCATACTTCTCCGTCATCCAAAGTCGAAGTGGTCCAGGCCAAAACGAATGCTTCAGTCATGGATATCCTTCCTAATTGATTCCACCAAATCAATTGCCCCCTCAACTCCTTCAGCAGCCATTCTTCGGGCTAGGAAAAAGGCCTCAGATAAACGCCCCTCAGCGAGGAGTAAGTGAACTTCTTCCATAGGAGTGCTGGAAACCTCATCGGACTCATTCGCCGTAGTTGGAATATTTTCGACATTGGGTGTGGCCAATTGCTGCATCCGAGTCAAGAAATCTATGCGTCGAGTTACTTCAGGTTCCTTCCACGGTCCTGAGGGTCTCCCATCCATCTTCGCTTCCATCCTATCCCGAAAACGATCCCTAATATGAATATCAGGAAAGTGTGTCTGTGCCTGATCATAGCACATCCACGCTTGCTCGAACTCACCACGTCTCTCGTGCATCCGCCCTAGTTCTGCCCAGGCCTCATGGTTGCTAGGTCGCTGTGCCAGAATAATTCTGGAGAGTTCTAGATACTGCTCTTCCATCCCACTATCCCTTACCCTTTCCAATCGTCTAGAGAACAATACATTGGCTCTTTGATCCGTTAGATCAAGATTTTTGACCCGCTCGATAAAATCTCCAAGAGTCGCATCTGATTGCGAAGTCGATGCCCACCATTCATCTGGATCCAAGGGATCCGCCATCAAACTAGCTTCAAGTATTGGATATCCAGATTGATTCATGCTTACCTCGTCAAGTTGTGCCAATGTCTCAGGATCGCGGCCGAGAATAGTGAACAACTCGTTCAGAACCGCTCGAATCCCATGCTCATCTCCCGATTCTAGTTTTACTTGTACCAGAATCCTCCAATTCTCAGGGTTGGTAAAATCGTGCAGCACGGCCTGTCTAGCACTCTGTTCAGCCCATTTTAGGTTCTGCGGATCCGATTCAGTCAATGAGAGAAACTTTTCCGCCTGACTTCTGTGCCTATTCCCTAGGCTTCGCCGAGGGTGCTGTAACTTCGTAGACATGTCATCGGTGGTTTTGGCCATCTGATCCTCACAGGACCGATTCGAACGGTCCACGGTCCACTCCTATGGGCAGGGTTGCATCCATTCCGATCTTACTAGTTGAACCATCTTCGTCCCTGCTTGGGTCCAGTGACGAGCCTTTCTGACCTGTGAGGATGACTGTGTCCGTATCGGGCTGCCATCTAGTCATCAACGCCCATTCGACCCTAATCGGATTAGCTATGTCTATGTCTTCATCCACCACTACGACTTGCTTCATTGAACGATGCCCATCAAGTGCGGCATGTATTGCCTTGATACCATCCCCATCATGTTGTGGCTTAATCTGAACCACAGATGACAGCCAACCACAACCTCCCTCAGTTAGATAGACATCAGTACAATTGACGACTTCGGAGACAGCCGCCTTGATGGTCGGAGCACGCGGCATCCCCATCAGAGTCCTATGCTCCACTCCGGCTGAGATCAGCGCGTGGAACACAGGTTCCGAGCGATGATACACTGAGTCGTACTCTATCACAGGTTCCTGCCGTACTTCATCAACCGTACCGGTGATATCGACGTAGGGTCCTTCTTCATCCAACTCTAGGGTGATTCTGGCTTCCATGGCATACTCTGAGTCGGCTGGCACCGCAATTCCGTTGGGGAGCCGGACCATACGCAGTGGTTTGCCATGCAGTCTGTTGTGAAGGGCGGCAGCTACAGTGAGCTCATCTAGGTCCTCATTGAAAGACATAGCAGCAGCCAGAAGAACGGTAGCATCTGCTCCGTTGACAACTGCAATAGGGATTTCATCTCCATTAGCACGAGCTTTTTCGTACATGGTCCGTAGATGCCTCGGAACGAATCTAGCCACACAGTGCCGTTTCCCTCGGAGCAACTGACGGTGATACGACATGTTCCGTATGCCGTCGTACTCTGCTATGATGACCGATGCGGATTGATATCTCCCTGCATCCTCTTGGTAATGCCTAGGTATAGGTATCTTCTGCAGGTCAATAGGTTCCTGTCTGCACTGAAGCACTTCAGCATCGGCAGCATCGACTACGAGGGGAGATTCAGGATTGGCCATCCCCCAGGCAAGCACATCGATGAGTTCACCAGGGCTGACTGAGAAAACCTCGCACAGACGGTCCCTGACCAGTACATCGAGTGCAGCCCTGTGTCCGGGAGATTCGATGATATCACTGAACACTACTCCTTTGCCCCCTGACGCAGAAGCCCTGTCAAACATCTCCAAATTTACGCTGACAGCATTATCGTCGCAATCGACTCCGTGTAGCAAATCACGGAACGCCATGGTGTCGTCGCTGTGACTAATCGGTTTGAATGTTAGCAACGCCAAACCCCTCTAGTCTACACTCACCTATGGTGAGTCCGTCACGCTCTTATACCATCGGTGGGTCGGCGGGGCGTCAGTTTGAGGTGTATACTTGGGTCGTGGATTATTCTCAGGGCCGAAGATGAAGAAAGACCGTAAGAGATATCGCTGGAAGGAACGCAAGTTTCGAAACCGCCAATTCAAACGTATAGCAGGCGGTGTTCTCAAGCATGACCCACTTCGTGGGAGTACTCAAGGTAAGGGTATAGTGATTGAGAAGGTCGGTTTCGAGGCCAAGCAACCGAATTCCGGAATACGTAAGGCAGTCAAGATTAGTCTGATTAGAACTGGGAATAAGTTGACTGCCTTCGCACCAGGAGACGGGGCCATATCATTCATCGATGAGCATGACGAGGTCCTCGTCGAAGGAATTGGTGGGAGCAAGGGGCGGTCGTATGGTGATCTGCCCGGTGTTCGATTCAAAGTAATCAAGGTTAACGGAGTATCTCTCGACGAGATGGTTCGCGGACGTAAGGAAAAGCCAATCAGGTGAGGTGTTCTGAATGACCGAGGAAGAGCAGGTAGAGCAGGAGGCACCTATTGCCGGTATCGGTACTATGGTGTTCGGTAAGTGGGATGCATCCGAAGTTACCTGCGATGACCCCGGACTGGCCCCCTACATCAATCTCACAACAATAGGAACTCCTCATTCAGGCGGTAGACACGCCAACGCGTGGTTCGGCAAGTCCAAACTTTCCGTTATCGAGCGCTTCATCAACAATCTGATGCGAACAGGTAAGTTCTCTGGTAAGAAGCAGCACTGTGTCAAGGCGTACGAACAGGCTCTAGACAAGATAGCATCCAAGAGCGGACAGAATCCACTTCAGAAGTTTATCGATGCAATTGTTGAAGCCGCTCCCTGTGAGGAGACGACCCGCATCAAGGTTGGAGCAGTTAGTCAGCCTAAGGCTGTGGATTCGTCACCTAGTCGCAGATTGGACATAGCATTGCGTAACATCTCCATCGGTGCGGCCGCTGCGACAGCCAAGAGTCGTCGTACGCTTACCGAAGGAATAGTTTCAGAACTGTCCAAGGCAGCCGAGGGAGACGTCAATTCTTACTCGGTAGGGAAGAGAGAAGAAATTGAGAGAATCGCGGCATCCGCGCGATGAGGTCCGTCCCCCTTCAAACAAGACTGCTGAAAGTAGATTGAGTCGGTATTACAATCGGCTTTATGAACCGTTGTCAGGTCGCCGCATCATTCAGAGGTCTAGTCATGGGTCGTAAGGAAGACAACATCAAGCGAGCGACCGAGGTCATGCACGATCGTGAGAAAATTCGGAACCTAGCAATAGCAGCACATATCGATCACGGCAAGACCACTTTGTCGGACAATCTGATAGCAGGTGCGGGCATGATGTCAGAGGATTTAGCAGGTAAGTCACGCGTGCTGGACTTCGACGATCAGGAGAGTGCCCGAGGAATAACAATCAATGCAGCCAGTGCTTCAATGGTGCACACAGTAGGAACTGATGACTATCTAATCAATCTCATTGACACACCCGGTCACGTCGACTTTGGTGGCGATGTCACAAGGGCGATGCGGGCTGTGGATGGATGCATCATACTGACCTGTGCGGTAGAAGGTGCTATGCCACAAACAGAGACTGTTGTTAGGCAGGCACTCAAGGAGAAGGTAAAACCAGTTCTTTTCATCAACAAGGTAGATCGTCTGATTAACGAACTACAAGTTACTCCTGAAGATATGATGAGTAGGTTCGAAGAGCAGATAACGAAAGTAAACACCCTGATTAGGCAATTCGCACCTTCCGAACACAGGAAAGACTGGCAGGTTAGCGTGACAGATGGAACCGTTGCGTTCGGATCTGCGTATCACAATTGGGGAATTACCGTACCATACATGCAAAAGTCAGGAGTGAATTTCACACAAATTTTCGAGTATTGCCATAACGAAGAACAGAAGGAGCTGGCCAAGAAAGCACCTGTACACGAGGTTCTACTAGACATGGCCGTAGAGAAACTGCCTTCACCGATTGTGGCGCAAAAGTACAGGATACCAAATATCTGGCAGGGTGATCTCGAATCGGAAACCGGTATGGCAATGCTTAGTTGCGATTCAGAAGGCCCCCTATCGTTGATGATCACCAAGATATGGATGGACCCCCATGCAGGGGAGGTAGCCGTTGGGCGAATTTACTCGGGCACTATCAAGCACGGCGACTCAGTATGGGCCCTCGGAGGGGCCAAATCAGAGCGTGTACAGCAGGTGAGCATGATGGTGGGCAGTGATAGAATTCAGGTCCCTGAAGTTTCTTCTGGTAACATAGTCGCACTGACTGGCGTGCGTAGTGCAGCGGCAGGCGTCACTGTTACACGGGATGAGGACGCGACTCCGTTCGAAGCAATTCGACATTACTCTGAGCCTGTGGTAACTGTAGCAGTAGAACCGAAATCAATGAAGGATCTGCCAAAATTCATCGATGCTCTAAGAACACTCGGTAAGGCCGATGCATCTCTTGAAGTCTCTACAAATCAAGAAACTGGGGAGGCGTTGCTAGCTGGAATGGGTGAGTTACACCTCGAGATTACGGTATACAGGTTAGAAGAAGAGCAGGGAATAAAGGTCACAGTCAGTGAACCGATAGTGGTGTACAGGGAATCAATTTCATCTGATAACACGGGACGTGCCTTTGAAGGCAAGTCACCAAACAGACACAATCGTTTCTACATCGAGACTGAACCACTTCCCGATGACGTCACTAACGCTCTACGCGAGGGCACTTTCGGAGATGGGACAGTTAGGAATAAAGATGCCAAGGAGATAGGAGACAGGTTCGCCGAGTTCGGTATGAACAAGGATCTGATGCGCAAAATTTACGCTATTAATGGAACAAATGTTCTAGTGAATGATACCAAAGGAATTCAGAATCTACATGAGACACGTGAGTTGATTATTGAGGGATTCAATGACGTATGTACGAAGGGTCCCGTGGCCGAGGAGCCATTGATGGGCGTAATGGTCAGACTCGTTGATGCTAAGCTACACGAGGACGCTATTCATCGAGGCCCCGCGCAGACAATTCCCGCTGTACGCAAAGCTGTCAAGGGAGCACTACTACGTTCTAAGTCAGTAATTTTCGAGCCCATGCAGAATATCAGAATTGATGCACCCAACGATGTCATCGGCGGCGTTACTCGAGAAGTCACCACACGTAGAGGAGTAATTGAAGACATGCCGATAGAGGGCAATACGGCCAGTGTCATAGGAGTCATGCCTGTCGCAGAGTCTTTCGGATTCTCTAATGATATTCGAGCAGCTACTCAAGGAAGGGCGGTTTGGAACACAGAGAATGCTGGATACGTCCATCTTCCTCCAAGCCTGTTCCACAAGGTCACTGCAGAGATAAGGGAACGCAAGGGTCTGAAGTCAGAGATTCCAGATGAGCTTCAATACACTGACTGATTAGTTGATACGAGTTAACTGGAAATCAGTCAATTCTCTAAGAATGGACAATGCAGGACTTTCATCCAGTGTATTCAGACAACCGTGGGCGAGAGAATGAAAATGCATAGCACGCTGCTTGGCATAGTCTATGGATCCACAGGATTCTAGTTCAGAAACAGCTTGAGCAAGTTCCTCATCACCGCATTCACCAACTCCGAACACCTTTGTGAACATTGGTAATTCGGAACCGCATTCTAGAGCGTGTATTGCAATCAGTGTCCTCTTACCCTGCACAACGTCAGAACCAGCCGGTTTTCCTAATGTCTCAGTGTCTCCGGTGATATCAATCAAGTCGTCCATCATCTGGAAGCACAATCCTAGATTCAATCCCCACTGGGCCATGTTCTCCACAGTAGCATCATCTCCACCAGCCAGCTTAGCTCCGGTCATTGCGCAAGTCTCGAACATAGCCGAAGTCTTCCCTGCTATCATGGAAATGTAGTCGGCTTCGCTCACGTCTTCGCGATTTTCGAATTCCATGTCCACCATCTGTCCTTCGGCAACCTTTCTGACCATCTCTCCTATCGATCTAACAAGGAACGGTAGATTTTCATTCTCTATATGCGGTGACTCCGCAAGAATCTCGAACCCTACGGCTAACATAGCATCTCCAGCATTAATGGCAGTTGCATCGTCATATGCTACGTGGACTGCCTCTAGGCCCCTACGAATTGGATCTTGATCCATGATGTCATCATGCACAAGGGTGAAATTGTGAATTATCTCAATACAGGCACCCAATGTATAGTGCCCTTCGTGAACGTTTCCTACGGCTTCACCGACCAAACGTGGTAGGATGGCCCTGAGCCTCTTTCCTCCACCCGCGAACAGATGAGTCATTGCACCATGTAACCGCTCTTGCTTCATTTTTCCCAAACTGGCCATAATGATATCTTCTACGATATCACGGTGACTGCTCAATGCATCCAAAAGTGACTGGCCCGGAGCATCTGTGGGTTTCATTTGGAGTTCTCCGCACCTGGCTATATCTGCGATTACGTCTGAGTAATTCAACATCTCATCATAATTATCCATAAAGTAGAGATCATGGATTTTTCTGAACCAAGGTGCTATTACGCTATCATCCCATTCATGCCCATCCATGATTTGGTCTAACAATGTCAACTCCACCCATTGAACCTCGGCAATTTCGTTTGGATTCGGCGTGACTTCCACGTCAGCCTTGACTACCAGCACATGGTCAATTTCGCGCTCTATCCAATTCTTATCCCACCTACAACTATACTCAAAGGATCCGATGTGTACGAAATCCCATTCAGATGTTACGCTGAGAGGTATCCCGAGCTCCTGATCCAGTTTCCTCTTTGCCGCCAATATCACACCAGCAACCGCATCGCCGTTTTCTCCATCAATATCCAGAGGATGACTGCAACATGAATTGGCCCAAATACCAGGAAATGTAATCTTATCAAGCGACCTTCTCTGTAATAGTAACCTGTCTTTGGAATCAAAGAGTAGGACACTGAATGCTCTGTGCCTTTTTCCATCGCCATAGTGACATTCTATCTTAGATGCAGAACCGATGCTCCGGTCATTTGAATCCACGAGAATGCAGTTCTCAGCCATCATTTCGGCTTGAGACTGATCGTGCTCATCGAGAATTTCAGTCTCTCCTTGCTCAGTCATGCTATATACGCCGAGAATACGCTTGCATATAATCGAAATGCTATCGTTGAAGTCACACATCTGATTAACATGTTTAGTGCAGTACCCTAGTACCTACCGTATCTTCTTTAGATACAACATTTAGTATTCTACTAGGAACTGTTCCATTGAGGAGCCAAACATCTTCAACCCGCCGAGCTATCATGGACGCACAACTAGCCTTCAGCATAATTCCACCAGTTACATCAACATCCGCATTATGGGATTCTGAGAATCCCTCATCCAATTTCCATGTTGGTAGCAGAACAGATCCCGGCTCGTTAGGTGGGCTGTCCATGAGCCCATCTACATCGCCCAAAAGGAAGATGCATGCAGATACATCGGGTAGTTCACATCCCAGACGAACCATGATATGATCTCCTGAGAGAATTCCAAATTTAGTATCGTCCGTTGTATCAACTACATCGCCGAATGTAATTGGAACTGGTAGTGCTGGATCTCGAACGAACGAATCCAAATCACCTAGGAACTCAACACCCACTCCTGTAGCCCACTCTCGGGGCGGCATAACTTCGCACTCAACTCCGGCACTCATTAGGGACTTCACAACGTATCCATTGAGGTCGTCCATGTCTGAACGAACTCTAGTTACAGCATCCGCCTGCTCTTTGGAGATATCTCGGTTGTAGCCTTCTGATAGCTTCCATTTCTTTGCTTCTAAGTGTCCGAAGGAACCCGCTCCGTGGATGATGATTACAGAGTATCCAGAATCCTTCAGTTCCCTAATGACAGCAGATACTGCATCAACGCGGTCCAATCTGACCTGTCTGTATAGCGACTTGTTGGTTATGAGTCCTCCACCAAGTTTCACTATGACTCTGGGCATATTACTCATTGTTGCCATGAGGTGCATGACTTAGCCTCTCCCGTAGTTTATGACGGGAGCCCCCGTGAGGACTATGTGAGTGATGTCGGGGCAATAGAACAGTTCCAGAGATGGTTGCAGGCTAGGTTAACCATCGTTGAGCAGATTGAGGACCCAACTGAGAGAAGCAGAGCCACCAAGCAAATTGAATCAGCCATTCAACTTGCAATTCAATACAGACAAATTATCGCAGTAGATGGAGGCGATATACCTCCTCCTTTTGCCGAAAGAGACTCTTCAGTAAGGTTGGTTGAAGATGAGAGTGTCACTACCACTGCAGTATCGAACGATTCAGTTTGTAAGAACTGCGAAGCTGCTGTTAGCGAGGATTTGGACTTCTGTCCAGCATGCGGTGAGTACCGCTGATTACTCCTCTTCGCTCCAGTGCACCCTAGCCAATTCGTACTCAGGGTGGTCGTTGGCAATGACTGACAAGTACTCTGCTGGAGCTTTGTCTGCTAGGTACACGGTAATGCCAGCATGCCATATGGTCTCACCCGCAGCAACCATCCTAGCAGTATCGACCTCAAGCAGAGTTGGAAGTGTGTGATGAACATGTCCGGCCTCTGCTGCAGTACGAATGGATGCCGACAAGTGGACATGCGAGCGACCACTTGGTTCCACACCCAACTCTAGCAGATTGTCGCACTCATCCGGCGAGCAGGGATAATACAGGGCCTCTGGGATGTTATCAGTTGGCAAGTCCAACTCGATTTCTAATGTATGCCCATATGTGGCTCTAATCATGTTCCCTCTGACTTCATATCGACCCTTTGGATCGGTTTCTGAGATCGCCCGAAAGTGATGAGGCCTGAGCCAGTGGTTTCTCTTTTCATCCGAACTCTTGAATTGCTTGACTATGTCCTTGACATCTATCCAGCCGTTAATATCCATTTCCAGATTGAACTTTTCCGGTGCATGCCTGAGGACTAGTGCTAGACGTCTCGCCATACCGTTTCTCTCTCCCGTTCTCATGATGAATTTCCCTTCAGAATTACATGCAGGACACAGGTGGTCATCGGCGTAGTAGCCGTGATTGGTACACTCTCTAATCATAGTATCAGACCTTCGAGAGTAATGCCTCTCATGAACCTCCCGGTTGAGCACTATCTTTCATCCTTCACTGGTCAATGGTTATCTGTGAACACCCAGCCGTCAGTCCGTGAAAGCAGTAATTGTGGATTGGGCGCGCTCTCCCTTTCACAGGGCTCACAAGGGGGAGTTGCGCGGACTCCGTCCAGATGACATGGCTAGCCAGATAGTCAAGGGCTTAATCGCCAGGAACGACATCGATGCAGCCGATTTTGACGACCTTATGATGGGTTGCGGTTATCCAGAGGCCGAACAGGGATACAACATAGGTAGACTGGTTACTTTCCTAGCAGGTTTGCCCGACAGTGTGCCGGGAATGACCTTCAACAGACTGTGTGGATCTTCAATGCAGGCCGTGCTGTCAGCCGCAGCAAATATCGAATCGGGTTGGGGCGATTGTTACTTGTGTGCAGGCGTTGAATCAATGAGTAGGGTAAAGCGTAGGGGATTCAATTGGAGTCCCCACCCCGGTCTAGAACTCGGTTGGCCCGAAGCATACGTCACCATGGGTCAAACAGCAGAGAACATTGCAGATAATTGGGAGATAGGGCGAGAAGAACAGCAAATTTTCGCACTAGAATCCCATAACAAAGCTACAACTGCTTTTGAGGAAGGTAGATTCAATGACGAGATTATTCCGGTAATTGACGGAGAAACAATCATCGAAGTGGATGGTTGCATTAGGCCAGACTCAACCTTGGATGCAATGTCCGGACTAAAGCCAGTATTTTCCGAAAACGGTACGGTTACCGCTGCGACATCATCTCCACTCACCGATGGTGCGGTTGCTATGATTGTCTGTAGTGAGGAATTTGCTTCTGAAAGAGGACTCAATCCTATGGCGAGAATTGTTTCGGGTGCAGTGAGTGGATGTCCGCCGGGGATTATGGGCATCGGGCCCGTTGAAGCCACTAGGAAGGTTTTGGAGAGAACTGGATGGGACAGCGAATCTATTGATTTGTACGAATTAAATGAAGCGTTCTCTTCTCAGAGTCTAGCTGTAATCTCAGAGTTAGGACTGGAGGCATCAAAGATTAATATTGATGGTGGTGCCCTAGCGCTAGGCCATCCCTTAGGTGCTTCAGGGGTGAGGATCACCGGGAAAGCAGCATCTCTCCTCAGACGAACAAATTCCAAAAGGGCAATTGCCACGATGTGCATAGGAGGGGGTATGGGAATAGCCATCGCTTTGGAAACTCCATGATTACTCCTCTTCAGAATATACCAATCTTTCATCGCAATTCGGACATATGTCGTTAATTGTTAATTGATTGGGAAATACCGCCAAAACGCTATGACACGATGGACAAGTTGCTAAGACCTCTTGTTCGAATTCATTTCTAGAATGTTGAGAACTATTTGCCCCTCTGTACCACATATCATATGATGGATTCTTCATTGTTGGAATTTTCTTCAGTGTAGAGCTACCCAGTAGGATTAGAACTATTGGAAGCAGAATTTCCCTACTATCTCCTGTTAGATAGCTAATACCGCCCAATACTCCAAGCAACAGAAATGCAGCACCTGTGAATCCAAGGCTAGCTATTCCTAAATTAATGCCACTAGGACTACGTCTTAGCATGGAGATTACCGAAACTATGCCCAATGGTATCAGTACCAAGCCAAGAAGCATATAGAACACGAATATTGAGGCCGACCCCGAATTACCCATTGTAGTCAACAGCAGTATCAACAACAATACATCGATTGCGATGAATCTTGTTAGATGCCTGTGCAGCAACTCCATCCTACCCGGTTCCATGTCCCGATTACCGCCGCAAAGAATACTTTTCCTTTGTCGACGCACTCATGAAGCCCCGTGCTCTCGCATATACATGGTCAAGGACGCCGATGTAGAGTCTCGTGGCCGTAGCCTTGCAAATCATCGAGTATTACTTGTTGTCACTGGCGGCATAGCAGCCGTAGAATCTGTGAGGCTATCGAGGGAGTTGAGACGCCATGGAGCAGTACTCAGTATCCTCATGACCAGTGAGGCTGAGAAAATCATCACTCCACTGGCATTGTCATGGGCATCAGGAACCACTGCCTTGACTGGATGGGATCATAAGATGGCGCAATTAGATGATTATGATGCAATACTAGTTGCCCCAGCCACGAGGAACACCATTTCAAAACATATTCACGGACTCATCGACTCTCCTGCAACAATGGCTCTTTCTGCAGCCCGCGGTAACGAGACTCCAATGCTATTCGTACCCTCAATGCATTCTGACCTGTTCGATGATCCAGTAACTTCGGAACATATTGCTGCCCTACGTAATGAGGGAAGTGCAGTTATGTTCGAAGAACCACAGGAAGGTCGAAGAAAGCAACCAGATGCTGTTTCTATCGTAGCTGAGTTATGCAATTTAGTGAATTCAGAGTTGCCCGACAGGAAGGTTGTTGCGATTACCCTAGGGGCCAACCGAGCTCCAATCGATGCAGTGAGGGCTATTCAGAATGCTTCGTCAGGATCTACTGGATGGACCATTGCACAATATCTCCACAGAATGGGGCACAGAGTGATTTGCATAGCCGGAAAAACTTCAGTAGCACCAGAATTCACATTACCCGACGTACGAAGGGGAGGCTCTCCGAATGAAATGCTGGCTGTATCCTTGGAGGTTGCTTCATCAGACCCAAAGCCCGATGCTTGGATATACTCAGCAGCTGTGTTGGATTACTTCACCGAGCCTCTGAGTGAGAAGAAGCCCAGCGGCGATAAATCATGGGATATCTCATTGACCGAGGGACCTAAGCATATCTCTGAGATTGCACCATTCGTGAGCGGTGCTAGGAGAATAGGCTTCAAACTGGAGACGGGGGTCCCCGTGGAAGTTTTAATCGATAAAGCGAGGCAACAAATTGAGCGTTATGGAGTTGATGCTGTAGTGGCTAATTTGAAGGAGGAGGTGCATGATCAAGACTCCCCTCGAGGTCGCATCGTACTACCAGACGGCACTGTACAGGTAATGCGTGACGACGCCGATTTATGTGAGGCCGTGGAGTCACTATTGCACGATTCTTGATGGCGCCCCTGCGTCACATTCAAGCAGCGCACATGAAGGACGAGTAACCATGGGAGGTCCGGGAAAGGCCAAGAGGGGCATTCCCCCCAAGTCCGATTTCAACTCATGGTATCCTGCCATAGTCGAGATTGCAGATTTAGTTGACAAGAGATACCCCATCAAGGGCATGGATGTATGGAAGCCCTATGGGTGGAAGACAATGTCTCTCATAGATGCACTTACACGATCTCAAATGAGTCGAACAGGTCACGAGGAGTATAATTTCCCCCTGCTCGTACCTGAGGATCTCTTGGACAAGGAGAATCAGTTGGTATCGATGCTCAAAGCAGCTAGGGATGCAGGTGTTGACCCCTCTGAGTTGAGGATGGGGGAAGAAGAGAGTGGTTTTGAGAAGGAGGTGTACTGGGTTAAGCACGGAGGGAATAATGAACTGGAGGTGCCAATGTTCCTCCGACCAACATCTGAGACTCCAATGTATACGATGTTCTCTTTGTGGGTTCGGAGCCATGCAGATTTACCCCTGAAAACATTCCAGATAGTAAACACCTTCCGTTACGAAACCAAGCAGACTAGGTCATTCATAAGAGTCCGCGAGATACACTTCTTCGAAGCTCACACAGTTCATGCAGATGAACAGGGGGCCACAGAGCAGATTGATGAGGACGCTGAGATTGTTCAGAGGCTGTTGCATGAGTTATGCTTTCCCGCAATAGTTTCCAAGCGACCCATATGGGATACGTTTCCAGGGGCTTGGCACTCTACTGCTGTAGATGCAGTGATGCCCAATGGCCGAACCCTACAGGTCGCCACGTATCATCACTATCGTGATCAGTGGGCACGTGCATTCGATTTGTCTTATGAAGACGGAGATGGCTCGACCAGATATTGCCATCAGACGACATTTGGGATGTCCGAGCGCCTGCTTGGAGCGGTTGTCGGTATGCACGGAGATGATAATGGTCTGATTTTACCACCTTCTATAGCACCAATTCAAGTTGTAGTCATGCCTGTCGCAGCACACTCTGATGCCAATGTAATGCCGCGTGTATCACAACTGGCAACACACTTGTCCGAGAGCGGATTCAGAGTACATCTCGATGACAGAGACCTTCGTCCAGGAGCCAAGCACTACGATTGGGAGATCAAAGGCGTTCCTGTGCGTCTCGAGATTGGCCCTAGAGATCTAGCCTCAGGCAACTGTGTCGTTACTTTGCGTACTGGAGGCAAGAGCGAAATCCCATTAGACGGGATTACCCAGACTATGAGTCAATTGCTTGATTCCGTGTCAGATGAACTACGAGCTCGCTCTCACAGTTATGCTTCTGATATGATTCGCCCATTCCCCGGACTAATGCAGAATGAAACTGGTTGGCATCTCCAATCTCCCGTGCAAGACGGTATCGTCTATGAACTGGCTTTTGATGGCAATGATGCTGATGCAGAGGTACTTGAGAAGACCACAGGACTAACCCTGCTCGGCGATTGCGTCACCGCATATGACGAACCAGTAGATTGTGCAGTAACAGGAAAGCCTACAAATCGAAGGCAACATCTTGCTAGAATGTACTGATCACTTCTTCCGAAATGCGCTGCGAAGAGTAATCATTCCAAACAACATCAGAAGAGCACCATCGAGCAATCCACCAGTCCCTGCCGGTGCCCACGAGTCTACGGACTTGTATTCGCCAACCTTGTCCCAAAGCAACCGTGTGTTATCCTCGCACTGCGCAGGAACTTCAGAAATTACAGCAAGTATGGATGCCGTAGAAGAATCTTCAGTGCAACCATTAGATTGAGAGATTTCATTTCCATCAGAGTATAGTGTAGAGATATAACATCCCGGTGGTGTCGAGGCAGCTCGATTCTCCGAGTGTATCAGATTACTTGATCCGGTCCAATTGAACCAGTCGTCATCTACGAATTCGGATGATCCATCTTGCGACATCGACCAATAAATGCTGTAATTTACGGTGGTATTCAGATTGGCAACTGTCCACGTAATGTGAATTGTATCATTCTGCCAGTTTGATAGTGTTGTAAAGCTCAGCGGGGGGGCCTCTATCTGGTCTTCACACAGTGCTAGGTACTGTCCAATTCCTATTGACACATTGACACTCACCAGAACCAATCCGACTAGACCCGCCATCAACATGATGCGACTACCTGAAGATTCCTTGGACGACTGTTCGGGTATCTCATCTAATTCTGAAATATCTGGGAGTTCAACTTCCAGATTGTTTCCGTTCGAGTGATTAGTAGGGTCAACTTCAGGTGGCTTCATCGGAGCAGCAACGCCCATCTCATCCAATGCCTCTCTACCATAGATTCTCTCCGCTAGGATGTACAACTCAACATCGTCTTCTAACTCAGTAGGATCCATGCTCCCGTCAAGTAGACCTTTGACCCTCTCGGCATCGCCCATGGTGCTCCCCGGGCACTATTGTTCATGAATCAAACGCTGTGGTGTAGCGAATCAGCTCGATTTCCTACTGATGGCCTTGAGGGCGGAGTTTTTGATGTCCTCCGATGTCAAACCCATTTTCGACATTAACTCGGAGGACCCACCACTCTGGCCGAATTCATCTCTGACTCCAACCATCTCCAGTGGAACAGTTATTCCGGTTGACAGATGTTCAGCTACTGCCCCACCCAGGCCCCCAATCACTGAGTGGTCTTCAGCAGTTACGAAGCACCCACATGATATCGCCATCGAGTCGACCAGTTCCGTATCCAATGGTTTCAGTGTGTGCATATCTATTACAGTGGCATTAATTCCACTATCGGCCAATTCGTCTGCTGCCATCAGAGCCTGTGATACCATCACTCCGCAAGCTATGATGCAGACATCACTCCCACTGCGGATTACACTACCTCGTCCAATCTTGAGTTCACGAACACTGTCATGATTGTAGATTCTAGCTATCTTATTTCGCGCAGTCCTCATGTATGTAGGTCCGTCATAGTTCAGTAGTTGCACTGTGATCTCTTCTGCAGACAAGTCATCACAGGGATGCAGGACAGCCATTCCGGGTATAGTGCGGTATATTGCCAAATCTTCTATTGACTGTGCGCTACTACCATCCGTTCCTGTGTGGATTCCTCCATGACTGCCACAGATATGCACTGTAAGACCAGGTCTTGCAATTCCATTTCTAACCTGCTCAAAAGCTCGTTCAGTGAATATTGCGAACGTACTTGCAAACGGTATCTTTCCAGATGCAGCCATACCAGCCGCAACAAGCATCATGTTCTGCTCAGCAATTCCCATTGAGAATGACTTCGATGGATAATTCGTTCTGAAATGGCAGGATTTTGTAGATTTACCTAGATCAGCTTCAATGACAACTACCCGCGGATCTTCGGCAATTCTGAGTAGCCCCGAGCCGTATCCATCTCTTGAAGCACCACCTGTGGATGGGGCACTCATGATAACTCCTCCAAAGCAATTCGCAACTCATCATCATCCGGAGCCTTTCCATGGAACGCAGGGTTTCCTTCCATGAATGATACCCCTTTGCCTTTCACCGTCTTGGCTACGATAACACAAGGAGAATTTTCGATTGATTTGGCCCAATCTAGTGCAACTAGAATTTCGTCCATAGAGTGCCCATCAATTTCCATTACTTCCCATCCGAATGATGAAAATTTCGAAGCTACATCACCTACTTCCATTTGCACGTTGACAAAATCATCATTTTGGATACCGTTCCTGTCAACGATTAATTTCAAATTTCCAGCGGAGTGAAAATTGGCTGCCATAGCCGCTTCCCAAACCTCTCCTTCCTGAATCTCACCATCGCCGACCATCACCCAGATGGTTCTCTTACTGCCGTCCATCTTAGCTGCTAGAGAGCACCCCAGTCCAAATGAAAGTCCCATGCCAAGACTTCCCGCAGAGAAATCAACACCCTGTGTCCACTTCATATCTACATGACCCTGGCAGACAGATCCAAGTGATCTAAAACTCATCAGGTCATCTTCAGACAGATAGCCGATTTCGTTCAGTATTGAATAGACTGCTGGACTAGCATGGCCCTTGCTCATGATGAATCGATCACGGTCTTCCCAATCCGCATTGTCGGAATCGATGCGTAGTTTCGTACCGTATAGTGCGACTATCAGATCTATGGCTGAAAGAGACCCGCCTGGATGTCCAGCACCTGCCCCATGAGTCATTTTCACTATATTTATCCGGCATCTGCGCGACATCTCTTCTAACTCAGCGACGGCTAGTCCCATGCCACCACTATCACTGTTCATGATAAGACTCAATGAGTTTGGCTATTGATGCTTTCCGGAGTTACTGGTTCTGAAATGAGCACGCTATACAGTCGAGTTAAAATCAACTATCTCATCACAGAAATTGAGGCACTGCCATGGACATACGATTCGAATCAACAGCGGGTAATTCGGATTGGAGGACTAGGTTGGGTGAGATGAGCATACCAGATTGCGTCGCAACGGATCCAATCTTGTCATCTTGCGTCCAGACCCTTACTTCTGGAGGTAGTATATCCGCGGAAATAGGCATCAGTCTGATGTATCATGATTCACTCAGTGCATTGTGTTCATTGGCTAGCATGATCAAGAAATCTCGATACGATAATCGTGTATTTTTCAACGAGAATCTGCATGTAAACACCACAAATATCTGTGTCCTAGCATGCAGGTTTTGTGCGTTCCGAAAAGGATCTAGGCACCCCGAGGCATATGCATTATCTCCTAGGGACTTCGTAGAACGAATCAATCCATACTCCAATAAGATTGACGAAGTTCACTCCGTCGGAGGACTCCATCCTGATTGGACAATAGATCATTATGTTGAGATATATTCGACAATCAAGAATACGTACCCTCACATTCACCTCAAATCACTTACTGCTATTGAAATAATCCACATTGCAGAGCGATCTGGAATTACTGTCAAACAAACACTCCAATCGCTGTCGAAATCTGGTCTTGGATCAATTCCAGGAGGTGGCGCTGAGATACTTGTAGATTCTGTTAGGAATATGATATGCCGAGGAAAAGAATCATCTTCGGAATATCTCGAAGTACATGCCATAGCGCATGATTTGGGTATACCGACAAACTGTACAATGCTGTTCGGAACCATTGAGACGTTGGATGATAGAATTACCCACTTGGTAAAGCTCCGTGAGCAGCAGGATGAGAGTGGAGGATTCCAGTGTTTTGTCCCATACCCATTCCTACCCGATAGGAGCAGATTACCAGAAGCACAGTTGGCAAGTTCTAGCGAAGTGGTTCGTATGATAGCCATTTCAAGAATAATGCTTGACAATATCCCACACATCAAGGCATATCGCATGAATTTCGGGGATCATCTAGCCTCAATGTGTCTGACAGCAGGGGCAGACGACATCGATGGTACAGTCGGTCACGAAGAGATTATGCATGAAGCAGGGAGTATGGCCAACGCCGATACAGAATCAGAAGCATTAGTCAGGATGATAGCTTCGACAGGGTCAATAGCCGTTAAACGAAATTCTACATATACAGAATTCTCAATATTTGAGACTAGTATCACTACTCAATATATTCTACCAGTATATGGCCAACGATAGGAGTGATTATGTCCTGGAAAGAAGTACTCGGGAGAGTATCATTCAGCAACTGCGATCCAATATTCCATGGCTTGGAAGGAAGTTGGGGGATTTTACCGGCTCCACCAGCTTGGCTTACTGGACATGTGATTAGGAAGGATTGCCTCACTGCGCCGATACCATCAGCTGATTATGCAGAATACCACAATCAATTGGTATTGATACCCGATTTGGGAATAGTTAGCCGTGGAGACGTTGGGTCTGTTTTGTTGTTTGGCACACGCCCCCTTGAATCGATGAGAGACATCGCAATCCCTTCGGATTCGTCCACATCTAAGAAACTCCTACGTTGGATACTAAACAATCGAGGCATAGATCCCAAGACAATCGAGATGGGGCCAGACATCTCATCAATGCTGGAGAGTTGTGATGGTGCTCTGTTGATAGGTGATCGGGCCTTATCGGCAGCATCTCGTAACCCTGAAACTGTTCAATTAGATTTGGGTGCAGATTGGACTCGTATCACAGGTTTGCCTATGGTTTTCGGTGTATTCGCGACTAGGAAAGATAGTCCCAGGGATATCGTTCTTCGAGCTAGGAATGACATGCTTGAACAGTATTCAAAATTCAAGCAAGATGAAGAATGGAGGAATGAGGTAATCATGGCTACATCATTGAATAGCGGACTGTCAGAATCAAGAATATCAGAGTATTTCAGTCGTGAAGTTGAGAATATTCTTGATACAGAGGCAATCAAGGGATTGGAGTTGTTCCTGCATGAAGCATGCGGAATGGAAGCGGCAATAGAATGGGTGCGATTGGACTAATATTCCAGACTCTTACTCTGTACCCAGTCGATGATTACCATACTCATCATAAATCAGATAATCTCTGAGCGATTGCTCCCATGGCAACCGCCGTCTCCAAACTGGCACCAATCCCAGTCAATTCAAATTGATCCGGACAATTGTCGAGCAGACTCTTTGGCAAACCCTGCCGACCGAGTCCAATGAACACGCAGAGGTTTCCATCGAACGTCGTCAAATCCACCGAACCACCCACTGGTTGATGGGTCGTTGCAATCGGGTGCCCAGCCTTACCACCTAGGGCATCATCAACTGACAACAATTGGATTCGTTGGGAAGTAAGGAGTGCAGGCAAATGATTCACACCGGCTGTACCCGATTCCTTCCGGGCGCGTTCACATAATTCCTCTAGATTTTCGGTCGGCCAACCGATTAAGGCAATATCCAAGCCAAATCCCCATGCGATTCCAGCAGCTCTAGCCAAAGCTCGAAGATGTGGTGTCGCCAAGGCTCCATCATAGGTTCCAACCAATGCCATGGTATGGCCGCATCTTTCTACTTCCCTCTCATCTGATTGGGGGGTTTTCACTTCGGAATCATGCATTGGTACCAACTCCTCTACGCGCCCTTGATCCCCAAGGTGAACAAAACCTTTCGCAATATTTTTCTTGATACGAGCTGCCGTCCGTTCATTCAATGAATCGACCTGAGTGGCTGCTTTCTCCAGCAAATCGCGTGCAAATTCAGCGTCGCCAGTTCGATCCGCTCTCCCTGCGAGCGTGACCGCATATCTAATCGCATTTTCATTGTCGCCAACCAATGTTTCTGCTAGCGTCCGCACCTCGGCAGGTGTTGAGGCATGGCTACAAAGTGTCCGAACGATTTCAAAATCGGCCGATTTGAGTAGAGGTAGTGAGAGTTCTAGAGCCGTTGGTTCCAAAGTTAGGCTTGATTCAATCGCCAAACGATGTATATTGTCAAGGAATTTAACCGCCAGGTCCGGCGGCGTTTCAGTGATTAATCCTGTAATCTCTGAAATCATATCGTGATTTTTTGTTGCAACAATAGATTTTATCACCGGACGGGCCGCTTTGGATTCCATGCCGTAATTTTCGACAGCCAAGAGAAATAATTCAGGTAATCTTTGTTCAGAGACCTTGGATGAAATTGATTTCAGCGCATCTACACGAGCTTCTCCGGCAGGCAACCCGCCTGTGAGTGTAATGAGGTGCTCTATCAACGCCTTTCTAGACCGGGCACCGGGCCAATTTCCGGAAGATTTTGCGATGATTCCAATGCTCTCAGCCAAGCGCCATGCTCTTTCCTCTTCTAGCATTGATTCGACGATTATTGGGACCCATTCAACACGATCATCCTCATCCATTTCATCCGATGCACACAATCCACACAGAGCTTCGGCTCGATACACTCCATCCTGGAGATCCTGTGCCAAATCGAACAATTCACGAGACAATCCCTGCACGCGCGCTTCACGCAATATTCGTCGACATGCACTCGGCTCGTGCCGTCCATTCTTTTCGACCACCACTTCTGTTTTACTACTCGGAGGAGTAGGGTCAACAGAACCAAATTCATTGGTATCCGGTATATCCTCGGACACTCAATCAACTCCCATGAATTCTATTGTAGATACATCTAACGAGGATTCAACAACTCCGATATTCTGACCCTCTCTGAGAAATCTGCGGACTGCTTCTCTCCCGTCTTCCCCATAATCCAAAGTTCGTTCATTTACGTACATGCCCACGAACTCTTTGTTAGTATCATCATCAATGCCCCTTCCCCATAATTTGGCAAATTCTAGTGCTGAATCGGGGTTGTTGAGGGAATGCTGGATGCTGCGTTTGACGTCGCTAGTAACTCTCCGGCAAATATCGTCACCAAGGTCTCTTCTTACAACGTTCCCTCCTAGTGGTAGTGGGAGCCCCGTCCAATCCAACCACCAAACACCCAAATCAAGAATTAGATGTAAACCCTCGTTCGCCCATGTAATTTGACCCTCGTGGATAATTAGGCCCAAATCGTATTCACCCCTAACCACTGCAGGCAGAATTTTGTCGAAAGGAACCACGTGAACATTCACATCACCCCAAGCAATTCTCAGCGCGAGATAGGCACTAGTGCCCAGTCCAGGTACGGCTATTGTCCTAGTTTTCGCCTCATCATGAGTCAACTCAGATCGAGATACCAAAATTGGACCATACCCCTCTCCCATAGATGCTCCACAGTTCATCAGTTGGTAGCGATCTGCAATCAGTGGATATGAGTGAATACTGACTGCGGAAACTTCGAACATACCCTCTAATGCATAACTGTTCAACTGTTCGATATCGTGTAGCTCGTGCGCATATTTCCGCTGCTGGGTATCTATTGCTCCAGTAGTTAATGCGTGGAACATGAATGCGTCATCGGGATCCGGAGAATGACCTATTCTAAACATAGATTCTTCTTCCATAGTAACCCGAATGGCGATGGGTTGAAAATAACTCCTAGGGAGTAACTTGTAGATGGCAACAGTCAATAATCGATAGGCTCTCGAAAAACCATGCCTGATGCAACAAAACTGTCTACAGCAACAGGGCAATTAGGGCCCATTTGCGCCCATACAGGTAAGGCGTTGACATTTGCTGAGGCTATTGTGCTGGACAATCAGTATGTTTGTTGGGAGGCATACATCGAAATCACTGGGGCACAACCTGCAACAGAAGGTCGAGAGGCTAGTTCGCTGAACCTCGAATGACGGCACAGTTCATTTGCCTAGACATTTTGTCTTGTTTATGGCCGAGGGATGGAGTCGATTCGCACACCGATTCTCAGAGTACTACCAATCTTTAGGCACCAAAGATATCTGGTCTCCTCCTAGATTTAGATCCAGAGAATGGATGTTCATACCCTGGGGTTCTAGGCCACCCGATAGGCATCGCGGATTCACTGATAAGTCCGAGCTCCTTCACTACTTACATACCAAATCTCCACATTCATGCTTCTATAGTACAGCATACTATCATGACCCCTCACAACGTAGTATGACAGATAAGGGGTGGTTGGGTGCTGATTTGATATTCGACCTAGATGGCGATCACCTACCAGGAGTCTCTGATAGAGATTTTCCAGCTATGTTAGAATTGATACAGAATCAGGCATGGAAACTGTGGTCTGAATTCTTAGAGCCAGAATTTGGATTTCAGGAGCAGTATGTACAGACATCGTTCTCAGGGCACAGGGGATATCATATCCATGTCAGAGATCCTGCTTACCTACAATTGGATTCAAACGCTCGTAGACAATTAGTCAATTACATCCGAGGAGAAGGAGTCAACGTCCAAACTGTTGTGGGGAATTCACAAGGAGGATGGAAAAATCGAGTCGAAGATGGAACAGATATTGTTGTAGATAAACTACGTTCTATTGGTTCGAAAAGTAAGGTTGGAGATGACCTCTTAGTTGAACTGGATGGAATAATGAAGCAGAGGCTGAAAAGTCAGGATAGCAAAATCAAATCATTCAGCAAGAAGAAGATAGCAATGCTTGCTGAACAGAGTCTGAATGATACTAAGATTGAGAGACTAAAATCCAACACATCTCTTACAGTATTCGGAGAAGAACAAACTTCTGCGTTTTGGGAACTCGTGAAAGGCGACTCAGCAGTAGTGTTAGGTGGTGCCGGTGAAACCGACGAAAATGTCACAGTTGATGTAAAACGTGTCATTAGGTGGATCGGGAGTCTTCACGGCAAGTGCGGTCTCAGGGTTACAGAATTACCCCTTAGCAGATTGAATCCAGACGCTTCTGATGCATTCGATCCACTTACCGAAGCGGTGGCTCTGGGCGGGCAATCCACGCATAAGGTTGAATTGACCAAGGATGACATAACGGCAAGAATCTCAGAATGCTACGTTGAAGGTGGTACAGGTGACGTAATTGAAGTTCCTGAAAGCATGGCTACTTTCCTTTCTTTGAAAGGATGGGGGGCGCTGATATCCCCCTAAGTGAAGATATCAAGTGCCCTCAATCACAGAATATTGAATAGTGGAGAGTTTCGGAATCAATTCGGTGGGCACGTGGTAGTGGACGACGAAGACTTTTCTGATATATCCAAACTCCCTCTTCCCCCATTACCCCCAGGAATCACATTACCCCCTCCTCCTCCACCGCCAGCAATGGTTCTAGAGGAAGAATTCGAGCTTGATGACACCATTGAATTAACGGAGACAAAACTAGGGGAAGAGGTATCCGACGAATCGAATGATTTCCAGGCCCAGTGGGAGAAGAGACGGTCATTAGACCCTAGCATGGTCACTGACTCAAAGGATAGTATGTACGGGCACATAGATAGGATAGCTACAGGCGATGTCGGCACTCTGTTAGATAGGTTCTCAGACCGCTTTGGCTCTGAATTAGATAGGGAAATCATCGTCCTAAGAAAGCAACAACAACAGGATATCAGGGCAGTAAAGCCTACGGTGGAGTTGGTATCCGCCCCTACGATCGAGATCGAAGAACGTGATATAGATGATTCACATTCAGATGAATTCGTAGAATTTTTTGATGTAGTCAACAATCTTCTTGGTAATATGCCTGAAGACTTCATCAACCGGTTCTTAAATTCTGATTCATTCGCATTGTTCGAATCAGTTGGCACAAATCCCGAAGCTGCAGATGAAGATGCTCGCGAGGCATTCTTCGTTATGATAAACGCCGAACTAGGCGAATTGCCTGAGGATAAGATAAACGAGTTCATGGAATCACCGGGTTTTGAGATATTTACCCGCATGGGTCAGAAATATGGAGGTTGAAGCATGGGACTATTGGAAAAGGCCGAGAAAATTCAATCAGAAGAGGAAGAAGAACAGGCCCCAACTGCCGAGCCAGCTAAGACTGTCATTGTTCAAGAGCCGGAGCCTGTGCAGAAGAAGACGAAGAAAGCCAAGAAGGCTCGTCCACGCAGGGGGCGAAAGGAGAAGAAGACGAAGAAGGAGCGGGTTGCTAAGGTTATACCCGAGGGATTTGAGCCCGCTGCTCGAGTAAGGACATCATTCCGGTACCTTGTAGATACAACAGCAAATTGGGGAATCTTGATTATTACAGGAGGAATTATGAGTCAAGCAGATGCCGACCCTACGATTCCAATAATTGCTGCGTTAGTACTAGCATTGGGAAATATGGTCTACTTGCCATCAAAGATTTCTAGATCGGCTGGGAATATAGTAACTGGAACTCAATTTGTAGACACAAGAGGAAATAACCCACAATTTCTATATCATCTAGCTAAAAGTGCCAATATTCCACTAGTGCTAGCAGGATTCTTTGGGATGTTGCTACTAATTTCGGAAGGAACCGAGTGGACTAATGGAAACAAGATATTTGTTGGTACTTCAATGACATTAATGTTGGTGCCTTTATTGGATCGTTTCTTGCGCAAAAGAGGTGATGAAAAACTTGGGTTCTGGGACAGGTTATTCGGAGGTGTTTGGCTAGTTACAGCTGATAAGACAGAGTCTGATTCTGGATTGATTAAGAGGCTCCAGTCAATTGGAGAATATGCGGAACAACGTGGGATGCTGACAGAAGATGATGAGAATGTCACCTAAATCATTCAGATTCTGAGTGCTCATATCTCTGCTTAGCTAATTCCCTCATATCCTCATGATGAACACCGTCATCAATTCCTTCTTGATCTGACTCGTCCACAATCTCAACACCGAGAAGCGTTTCTATTACATCTTCCATTGTAATCAAGCCCACAGTGCCCCCGAAGTCATCCTTGACTATCAGCATCTGCACCTTGTTTTCCAACAGCACATCCAAGGCCCTGTCGACTGAATCGTCCTGCTTGCAGTGATGGGTAGAGCGTGATAATTCTCCCATAGTGCTGGAGTAATCATCTATGGATGCACGCCTCAATATCTCACTCCTCAGAACCATTCCCTTCACGTCATCAATACTATCTCCCGTGACTGGCATACGACCGTAAATCATGATTGGTATTCTCTCAATAACTGACTGTACTGTTTCATCAGTTCCCACTGTGGACATGACAACACGCGGAGTCATGACGTCACTGACCATGATTTCACGCAAGCGCAGCACATTCTGAATCACAGCCTCCTCATCTTCTTCAATCTGGTCAGATTCTTCAGCTATATCGGCGAGCACCGACAGTTCTGACCTTGTGACAGCTTCGATTTGGACTGCCGGTAATAGCGATCGGAGCATCTCTATCGGCCTGACAATCGGCCAGAGTAAAATCATCAGTATTCGTAGTGTATGTGCCGAGGATACTGTCAACCTCCTCCAATACAATGCCCCTATTGTCTTAGGAAGTATTTCACTGAGCAATAGTATAGCAACAGTCAGTATAGCGGAAGCTATAGCGACGCCATACTCTCCTGGATTTAGCTTCTCAACCTCATAACCTACCCCCAAGGCTCCAACCGTATGTGCGAAGGTGTTCAAAGTCAATATCGCGGTGAGCGGCCTCTCAGGGTCTTCTTTGTACCCCAACCAGACACGACTGATCTTCTCATGACTCTCATTCATTGACTTGATGTGGGCATGTGTCGTCGATAGCAGAACTGCCTCAAGAATGCTGCATAGGAACGACGCTCCTAGTGCCAAAAGGGCATAGGATACAATCAGTGTATAATCGCTCAATTCTGATGCCTCTTAGAGTTCATCCATGAGATGTGGATGATTACCAATGGTATGCACGAGTTGCGGCTCCATTACACGCGATGGGCGATGATGACATAAATATGTGGCTCCGCCTTTCCCGATAGGGGCGGCGGAAATGGAGCATGTAGCGATATTCATGGCTTGGCCATATGCAAATGGACCTCTTCATTTGGGCCATGTTGCTGGCAACTGTCTTCCTGCAGATATACAATACCGATATGAGCGTGCAAGAGGACGAAGTGTACTGATGTGCAGCGGGTCCGACGAACACGGAACACCCATAACACTCACCGCAGAACAGGAAGGCGTAGAACCCCAGGAAATAGTCGATAGGTTTCACGAAATAAACAGCAAGGCACTAATTGATTTAGGTTGCTCATGGGGGGGAAACGTAGATCCCAGGGGAATAGAGTTTGGAGGGGCGCTGTACAACAGAACCTCTGATCATCGTCATAAGGAAATTGTCAGAGAGGTATTCACTGAATTACTCGATGCTAATATGTTGTCCACTGAGACCATGCAGCAGTATTGTTCTGTTTCAGAAGATGGGGCAGTAAGATTTCTACCTGACAGATATGTCGAAGGAAATTGTCCCGTATGTTCGGCATCTGGTGCCCGCGGGGATCAATGTGATGATTGTGGAGCTACTTACGAGGCCAATGAACTACTGAATCCACGCTCCAAACTGGATTCGTCTTCAGCAATTGAAGTTAGGGATACTGAACACCTATTCTTCCGATTAGATATGTTCCAGGAATCTCTATTATCGCATTACGAAGATCGAAAGGGAATATGGAGGCCAAATGTACGCGCGATGACAAAGAATTGGTTGGACATGGGGCTCCGACCACGTGCAGTGACTAGAGACATAGAGTGGGGAATCGAACTACCTCTGGAGGGTGAGGAGTGGGACTCGAAGAGAGTGTATGTGTGGTTTGAGGCGGTACAAGGGTACTACACATGTGCACGTATCTGGGCAGAGAGGTTCGCATCTAAGTTCGGACATTCAGATGGTAATGATGCATGGGAGCGTTGGTGGAAGGTTTCTGAAGACGGAGTTCAACCGAAGCACATTTACTTCATGGGTAAGGACAACATTCCGTTCCATACAATTATCTGGCCTGCAATTATTATGGGAATTAATGCTGCAAATTCAGGTGGGAACATCACACACATACCAGAACCAGGGCATTTGGCCTTGGAATACAACGTTCCTGCGAACGAATACCTGATGTTACAAGGCGGCCAGTTCAGCAAGAGTCGCCGACACGGAGTATGGTTACCATCATTTTTGAGTAGGTTCGATCCAGATACACTGAGATATTACCTATCGATCAATATGCCCGAAGGTCATGATACAGATTTTCGATGGGATGAGTATGTTGATAGGGTCAATAATGAGTTGATTGGAACATACGCGAATTTTGTTCACAGAGTCATGACATTGACTCATAGATTGCCTTCTGATGGAGGCAACCCCCTCTCCGTATTCTTCGATTCATCTGATTTTTCGCATTATTCATCTGATATTCAGGCATTAATGTCTGCAGCTATTGAATCGATGGAACGGCAGAGGTTCAAAGAAGCGCTGCGTAGTATAATGGGCATTGCACAATTGGGTAATTCCATACTGCAGACTGCAGCACCTTGGGAATATTTGGACGATCAAGATTCTGAGGAGGCGAAATCTGCATTGTCAGCATTAGCGTATGCTTGGTCTATGTGCCGAGGTCTCGCAGTGGCTCTTAGGCCATTCTTACCGTTCCAGTCTGACCGACTGTGGGCGATGTTGGGCGAGGAAACGGATATTGATACGATACTCTGGGACGAGGCGTTTTCTTTAGATGGCTTGAAATGGAACTCCGCAAAACCGAATCCTTTGTTCCAAAGATTGGATTTAGAGGAAATAATCGCAACTGAGATGGCTGTGGCTGAAGAGGGGGCGGATAGCAAGGTCAATGAGAGCGACACCGCGCCAGAAGATTCGGGAGGCGATTACATCGATTTTGAAGATTTCATGAAAGTTGAGATGAAGACGGGAAAAATCATTTCTGTTGATGACCATCCTAATGCCGACAAGTTATACGTCATCACAATAGAAGATGCTCCCCAATCTAGTCGCACTATATGTGCTGGATTGAAAGGAGTAGTGGATGCTTCTGATCTTCTAGGTCTCAATGTAGTATACGTCGCAAATCTAAAACCTCGAAAACTCAGGGGCGTGGTATCTGAAGGAATGCTCCTAGCAGCTGAAGACGATGATGGGAAGGTATCGGTACTAACAATTTGTGAAGACCTGGCACCTGGATCAATCGTTCGGTAAATCGGGTTCGTCGAAGAACTCCCATTGCATTGCCGCTAATTCAGCATTTGTCTTGGCATTTGAATAGGCTTCCAATGGATTGTTGTTCAGATTCAGAAACTCATTCCCAAATGTGAACGGTTCTATGATTCTCCGACCTTGCTCCCATCTTCCAGATATGATGACTGAGGCACATAGGGCCTCGGCAGTAGTCAACCTGCCTGGTTTGCCCCACGATACCGAGTTGGCAGCGAGCAAAACGGGCAAAGTCCTTCCTCCGAGCCTAGTATGATGAGATACCTCTCTAATCGCGCTGTCAAGGGATTTCCACGAGCAGTCCAAAGCGACAATCGAACCTCCTCGATTGAGCAGTGTGTTATCTTCGGGGCCCTGTAACATACCAGATTGGGGGTTGAGTAGAATCCCCCTCTTGGGTGCTTGGCGTGGATGATGATGCAATTCAGCATGACCCCTAGACCCCATGGCCCTTGCAGTGCACTTACGGGGATCATCCTGATTCAGGTGAATTACATGAAGAGGAACTTCAGTCATCAGATTCTCCTTTGGTCAAGTAATCCTCTAAGACATCTGCGATAGTCAGTCCCCTACCGCCTCTATGGGATAATTGTGCATCATATTCTATGTCGGATTCCCCTAGTAGGGTAATGCCTAGTACCTTCTCCAACTTTTTTACCAACTCATCAGTAGGTCTCGAACCGTTCTCAATTCTCTGTATTGTGTTAAGTCTCTCATTCATTCTCATAGCCAGATCCTTCTGTTGCCAGCCTTTTGAGACTCTTTGATTTCTGATTCGTACATGAAAGTCACCCAATAATGCCCCTTTCTCTGAGGGGATGTGTTGTCTGCGGGCACTACTCGAATGCTTCCGAGGAGAGCTGGAATTCTTAGACTGAGAACTTCTAAATGGAGATTCAAATAATTCCAGACCCATAGAATCTATGCACCGTGAACAGGCATCAACATTGACATTGGATGCAATTGCCTGCCGAGTCTGAATAGTATCTGAACCACACAACTCACATGTTCCCATGACCCGTCAGAATGGGAATACGAGATTACCCTTCGGGTGGGAATGGTCAAAAACTCCGATGAGAGTAGAAGTATGTGTCGAGCGAGGCGGAGGATGCGCCCAAGGGCGGCAATGGTCAGATACGTGATTCACGAGATTCCATCAGAGCGACTCTCTCATCTGTACAGAATGAATTGAAGGAACTCTCAGATAGTGCCCAACAACTGCTTACCGAGAAATTGTTTCTCGAGAATGAGTGTTCTCAATTAAAGAAGCGAGTAAACAGGTTAGACGAAGAACTCAGAAATCTACGATCTCCACCTTTCGTGATTGGTTATGTTCAAGATCGTATTGGAGACAATGCTGTTGTCAGAAGTTCGAATGGAACAGTCTTCTTAGTTACTGTCAATAGACGTATTGATGAAGCCTCTATAGCGCCTGGGGCAAGAGTAGCGATGAATCAGGATACCTTGTCGATTATCGAAGTTCTTGACAATGCATGGGACCCATTGGTATCAGGTGCGGAGATACTAGACCGACCCGAAACAACATTTTCAGATATAGGAGGGCTCGATGAACAAATAGCCCTACTGAGACAGTGCATCGAATTACCGCTGGCCAGGCCAGAGGCATTCAGAGAATTTGGTATTGAACCACCGAAAGGAGTTCTCATCACGGGCCCACCTGGAACAGGAAAGACGATGCTTGCCAAAGCCGTAGCGAATTCTACAGAAGTCACATTCCTCAGTCTCGTTGGTTCTGAATTGGCTCAGAAGTATATTGGAGAGGGTGGACGTATGGTCCGAGAGTTGTTTGAGTTGGCAAGAGCCAAATCACCTTCCATTATTTTCATCGATGAGATTGATGCAATAGGCTCGAAAAGGCTCGATGTTGCTACATCTGGAGATAGGGAGGTTCAGAGGACTCTGATGCAACTTCTTGCCGAACTAGATGGATTCGATTCACTGGATAATGTCAAAGTAATCGCTGCTACAAATCGCCCTGAGTTGCTTGATGCGGCGCTACTGAGACCAGGACGATTCGATAGGATAATCATCATAAATAATCCAAATTCTGAGGCAAGGGAGTTGATTTTTAAGGTGCATTGCAAGCACATGCCGCTGACAGATGGTGTGAATTTTCGCAAACTGGCAATCGCTACTGAGGGCTACAGTGGAGCTGAAATCAAATCTGTGGTCATCGAAGCAGGAATGCAAGCGATTACAGATGGCAGGTCCTCATGCAATCACAAAGATTTCACAAATGCAATTTCAAATATCGACGTCAAACGTAATGAATCCGACTATAGTGGTCCAAATTCCCTATATCGCTGATGAGCAATCCTCATCACTCGTAAGCCCGAGGGGGCGATGTGGTCGCGTGTTGATTGAGTGCGTCCCAAATTATAGTGAAGGTAGAGACCCTTCCATTATCGATGCTATTACAAACTCCATTAAATCAGTAGATGATGTTTCAATCTTAGATGTGGATATGGGATATGACTTCAATCGCACTGTTGTAACGATGGTGGGGCAACCCGAATCTGTATTAGAGGCGGCAATTTCGAGCACTGCAGTTGCAATAGAACTAATCGATATGAGAAAGCATCACGGTGAGCATGCCAGAATGGGTGCTGTCGACGTAGTTCCATTTATCCCACTAGAGGGTGCTACGATTGAAACCTGTATCTCCCTATCAGAGAGGTATGCAGAGGCAGTATCGAAACTATTAGATCTGCCTGTATTTCTGTATGCAGAATCCGCCCGAAGCGATCAGAGAATCAAATTACCGGATATCAGAAGGGGCGAATACGAAGGACTCGCCGCGAGAATCACTACTCCCGAATGGCTCCCAGATTACGGACCTGCAGAGTTCAAACCCAGTATGGGAGCTACCGCAACGGGTGCTCGCCAGATTTTGATTGCCTACAATGTCAATCTCAATACATCGGATAAGAAGAAGGCTAATTCAATCGCTGGAACCATTCGAACTAGTGGTGTGATTCAACGTGATAATAATGGGGACAAGTTGCTTTCCGATGACGGTAAATCAATTAGGAAGCCGGGAATGTTTCAGCATCTCCAAGCTGCTGGATGGATGTATGACCAAGATACGGCCCAAGTCTCAATGAACCTGTTAAATCACAATATTACAGGATTGCATACAGTGACCGATGCCATCCTAATGGAAGCAAGGAAAATCGGTCTCGAGGCAATAGCAGGAGAATTGGTGGGACTGGTGCCCTTGAGTGCGATGATCAGTGCTGGGAAGCATTACCACGATGAGCCGGATAGCGCCGATTCTGCCACATTAGTACAATCAGCAATTAATGGCCTTATGTTGAGTGAACTCGAGGAATTCGATGCCTACAACAGTATCATAGAGTGGTCAGTCGAGAGGAATTTGGGTGATCGGGTTGAATGATGGGTACCGCGAGATTCTCGATGCCATAGCATCTGATTCACCTACCCCAGGGGGTGGTTCGGTTGCTGCTCTCTCGCTTGCTCACGCCCACGCCCTAGTGTGTATGGTGGCTAGGCTCACCCTAAAGAGTGGTAAATGGGAATCGGGGCATGATACGGCAACCAAGGTCCTTAACGGGTCTCATAAGGGTATTTCGGACGCCATCAATCTAGCACGTAGGGATGCAGAATCATTTGACTCTGTGATGCTTGCGTTTAGGATGCCAAAAACTACCGACGAGGAGATTTCACAAAGGCGTTCAGCAATAGAAAGGGGCTACTTGATGGCCTCAAAAGTCCCGTTGGAAACAGCTGAAACAGGAGTCGTACTTCTACAAGAAATAGCAAAATTTGCCACCAACTGCAATGCCAATGCGATTACTGATTTAGCGGCCGCTGCTCAATTAGCCCACTCATCGATATCTATAGCTGCATTGAACGTCAAAATCAATCTTGATTCGTTCGGACCGAACTTCAAAGATGAGGGTGTTGAGATGTCTGTAATGATTGAAGGCCTGGAAGTTGATGCAGAAGGTCATAAAGAAGAAATCAGCCAGATTGTTGCAGGTAGGATGTGATAATCTGGAGTTCGCCGAGGACGTTTGCATAGGCATTCCTGCCGAAATACCTGACCAGGTTACTATCGACGACGCATTGGACCATGCTCCTTCGCGCCCGATTCACTTGACACCCAATCAGAAACGACTAGCGTTACGAAACGCCCTCAGGTACTTCCCCCCTGAGTGGCACGCTGAGTTGGCAACAGAATTCGCATTAGAGCTAGAGTCTCTAGGACACATATACATGCACAGATTTAGGCCCAAATACTCGATGCACGCTAGATCAATCTATGAATATCCAGCGAAGAACTTACACTGCGCGGCAATTATGATGATGATTCAGAATAATCTCGACCCCAATGTTGCACAATACCCCCACGAACTTGTTACATACGGTGGTAATGGTACTGTTTTTCAAAACTGGATTCAATATAGACTAACAATGTCATATCTGGCTTCAATGAGCGAGAATCAGACATTGGTGATGTATTCTGGTCATCCATTAGGACTGTTTCCATCCAATCCAAATTCCCCAAGGGTCGTTGTGACAAATGGAATGGTGATACCCAATCACTCATCTCAGGATGACTATGAATTGATGAGTGCTGTTGGAGTCACTCAGTATGGTCAGATGACTGCGGGTTCCTACATGTACATCGGTCCACAGGGAATAGTCCACGGAACAACGATAACTCTGCTGAATGCTGCTCGGAAGTACATCGGGATTACTGCCGAAGAAGGATTGGGTGGCATTCTGTATGTCACTTCTGGGCTGGGTGGAATGTCAGGTGCTCAAGCGAAGGCCGCAGTCATCTCAGGTGCAGTTGCAATTATTGCTGAGTGCAATGAATTTGCAGCCCAAAAGAGACATCAACAAGGATGGTTGTCTGAATTATACTATGATTTGGAACCCCTTCTTGACCGTGCAGAACAAGCCAAATCTCAACATGAAGCAGTATCTTTGGGTTTCGTAGGTAACATAGTCGATCTCTTGGAAGGCCTCATAGATCGACAAATATGCCCGGAATTGGGGAGCGATCAGACAAGTCTGCACAACCCATGGCTAGGCGGGTATATGCCTGTAGGAATGAGTTTTGATGATGGAATCAAGGCTCTTAGGGAAGAACCCGAACGGTTCAGGCATTCGGTCAAGGCGAGTCTGATACGACACGTCAATGCGATTAACACCCTATCGGACCGTGGTATGCATTTCTGGGACTATGGTAACGCATTCCTCCTAGAAAGCTCCAAGGCAGGTGCTGACGTCATATCAGAGAGCGGTGATTTCCGGTATCCCTCGTATGTAGAGGATATCATGGGGCCAATATGCTTCGATTATGGATTCGGCCCTTTTAGATGGGTCTGCACCTCAGGATCTCAAGAAGATTTAGATGTAACAGATGACATTGCTTCGGGTATACTCAGGGAGTTAATCAATTCAGCATCGGAGGATACCCGGCTCCAGTATACGGATAATTTGAGGTGGATTGAGAATGCAAATGCTCACGACCTAGTTGTTGGTACCAAAGCCAGAATTCTATACGCCGATGAATCTGGAAGGAGAGGTATAGCTTCTGCATTCAACAAAGCCATTTCTACTGGCAGAATCTCTGCCCCGGTAGTGATTGGCAGGGACCATCATGACGTGGGTGGTACTGACAGTCCGTACAGAGAGACAGCGAACATCAAAGACGGTTCGATGTTTTCTGCGGACATGTCGGTTCACAACTTCGTTGGTGATGCCTTCAGAGGGGCCACATGGGTTAGTTTGCATAACGGCGGAGGTGTCGGATGGGGAGAGGTAATCAACGGGGGATTCGGCATGGTACTGGATGGTTCGAATCAATGTGAACAACGGATTCAGTCAATGATATCTTGGGATGTGAACAACGGAATCGCTCGCAGGGCATGGGCCAACAATCCTGGTTCTGTTTCATCAATCAAACTTGCAATGAACCAGAACAGTGGGCTATCAATCACACTACCTAATGTTGTGGACGAGCGGATTTTGTCTAATCAATACGACTAGCGCGATATTCTAATGCTATGAGTCGTGCGAAATACGATGGGGAAGCGCACTGTATCGCTTAACGGCAGTTCTCTAACAATCAAGGATGTGCTAGATGCCGGTGAAGGCTCAGCAGTTTTTGAAATCGATGAATCTGCTGTAATAGCAATGACTGAGAGCAGGTCTGCTGTGAAGAGAATTCTCGAGAAGGGAGAGGTTGTTTACGGAATTAACACTGGTTTTGGTGCGTTGTCTAGTGTCACCATCGAGCATGACCAACTAGAGCAGTTACAATACAATCTCATCCGCAGCCATGCATGTGGAGTAGGAGATGCAATGGAATCGGAACACGTACTAATGATGATGGTGATTCGGGCAAACACCCTATGCATCGGACACTCTGGCTGTCGTCCAGAGGTTGTTGAATTGCTTGTTCGGATGATTAACGAGGGCATTGCACCAATAGTTCCCAGAATTGGCTCACTAGGGGCATCAGGAGATCTGGCACCACTGTCGCATATGGCTCTTGGAATGATTGGAGAGGGGGACTGCCATGTACGACATGGAGATATCTGGACAGAACCTCAGACATCTGCATCTGCACTGGAGCAAGCCGGAATTGTACCATTAGTCTTACAGGCCAAAGAAGGACTTTCTCTGATTAATGGCACCAGTCAAATGTGTGCGTACCTCTCAATCTGTATGATGAACATGGACCATCTTGTTTTTGCCGCTGATGCCTCTGCTGCCTGCTCCGTTGAGGCGATATATGGTTCGCACACTCCTTTCGATAGTAGGGTGCACAGTGCCCGACCACAGAGGGGTCAATCAATATCAGCAGCACGTATTTCCAGTTTACTCATGGGTTCTGAAATTAATGAATCACATATTGATTGCGGAAGAGTGCAAGACGCGTATTCATTTCGATGTGCTCCCCAAGTTCACGGCCCAGTGATTGATTTACTAGCTGAATCTAGGCGCATGCTTGAGATTGAGATAAACAGCGCTACAGACAATCCTCTCATATTCACGAATGGTTCGAAAGATGATGTAATCAGCGGAGGAAATTTCCACGGGCAGAATTTGTCACTTGCTGCGGATGCTTTGGCAGTGTCTTGTCATGAACTCGCATCGATTTCTGAAAGGCGCATCAACCACCTAATGGATCCGCAATGGACTGGGCAGAATGCATTTTTAACAAATATTGAGGGGCTTGAAAGTGGACTGATGATAGTTCAATACGTTGCTGCAGCACTTATCTCGGAATTACATCTCTTGTCTAATCCCGTATCAATTAGCAATGTACCGGTTAGTCTGGGCAAGGAGGATCATGTATCCATGGGCGCAACAAGCACATTCAGGAGCATGCGGTCCACTATGTTGTTGGCCCAAGTAATAGCAAACGAGTTGATTTGCAGTAATGAGGCACTGCGGCGCACTGATTTGGACGCTGGTCTAGGAGTTCGCACGACGACTGAATGGGTCAGTTCTCAAGTCCCACCTCTCACTTCGGATCGGGCTATGTCCGAGGAATGCATGAATCTAGCTCAAGCACTGCTCTTAGGTGGGCTTTCAGAGGCACTAGGTGAATAGATGCAAGAACGTCTGCATATGTCTAACCATCCTGGCACCAATCCAAAGCCATTCACCGCCACTGTTGCTGAAATAGATGAGAATTTCATCATGTTGAATGAATCCTACTGTTATCCACGTGGCGGGGGGCAACCAGGAGATAGAGGATCATTCTATGGGAATTGGGGGAATGTAGATTTCGGTGAGACGCTTGGAGGTGAATTCATACGTCATCCGGTAGATTCACCAGAGAAATTTTCATTAGGCGAACAAATAGAATGTATAATCAATCATGATGTTAGGAACCGTCATGCCAAGATGCATACTGCACAACATATCGTTTCTGCTATGGCCGATGATTTGTGGGGTGCTGAGACAGCTGGAAATCAGATTAGTACAGATTACACCAGAATAGATTTACTGTTTGAAAACAGAGAGGTATATGACTCTCAGATATTAGAAGACGCGGTGAATGATATCATCGGTTCGAATACTGAGGTGTTGGTACATGATTGGTCCAGAGAGAAAATTGTTGGACATGAACAGATGCGGCATACTAAATTCATGGATAGAATACCGAGTTCGATTCCAACGCTGAGAGTTGTAGAAGTCCAGGGCATCGACCTATGCCCCTGTGCAGGAACACACGTCGCAAATACTGATGTTGTGGAACCAATTACAATTACGAATGTCAGATCCAAAGGTGCTGGTAAGTTCAGAATTACATATCAATTTGAAAATACATTGGAATAGGTTCTATCCTATTGGTGGGCTCGGCAGGAATTGAACCTGCGATCTTCGCCATGTCAAGGCGACGTCATAACCCCTAGACCACGAGCCCGGATTTTTTTGGAATCGGTGCGCCCACATGAAGCATTCTATACCTCATCCTACTATCTTAGAAATTCGACCTTCGCATTCTATGTTAGAGCATGATCCGGCTACTCTTAATCTACCGTTGGACATCTGTATCAGCTTCGGATTTCTAATGTCTCCATATGTCTTGCACTTGAGACAGTATCCCGATGCTTGCATTTCACTTACCTACACGAGATGAATGCTATTCAACCCATCTAGCAAGGGGTAAAATCACAAAGAATAGGAAAATTCAGATAAACGAGTCACTGAAAGCCTATGCTCCCAATCCATTCGAACATTGTTTCCGATAACAGTTCTTATCGGACATACTGCATCTTGAATTCAAGGGTACAAATTCCATTCCAACAGAAATTCAGAAATTATTGATTGAAACAACATGCAAATAGGTTCATACTGCAAGAAACAAGAAAATAGATTTGAAATTATTTATCCGAATTTACAATAGACCCACCAATTATGGTCGTGACAATAGGATTCTCCCCTGGAGTCTGGCACCACCCATCGACTGATTGAGACCATAGAATATTGAGGTCTGCTCGACGACTTTCTACAATAGTGCCGGTAATAGATGGATCATCCAAAGTTGTCGATGGATTCCTAGTAGCAGCTACAAGTGCAGCAAACGGATCGAGGCCCATACGTGTTGTGGCCAAATTTCCAATGAAAGGCATCGATAGAATACGGCAGTTGGGATTGAAGTCAGTTGCAAGAGAGAATGCCCAGTTATTTTCAATACATTGGCCCAGTGGCAAATCTAGGGGTTTACCTAGAACATAGGGCGTCCCTGGTAGAAAAGTCTGCATTGTACCATTATCCGACGCGGCTTGCCTAGACTCTACAGATGACTTGGCTACATGATCTCCGCTAACTGAACCCAATTCCGCTGCTAAGGCCAGTCCACCAGAATCTTCGAACTCATCTACATGCAATCGTGATGGCATTCCATGTTCCATGGATGCTCGGACAATATTTTCAGTCTCATCATTAGTGTACCATCCCTCTTCGCAGAACACATCGACCCATTTGGCAATACCCTGTTCCGCTACTGCAGGTAATTGTGAACTAACCAATTCTTCAAGGTAATCGCTTCGTTGGCGCCCATGTGGGAAATCATGTGCACCAAGCCATGTCGGTAGTAACTTTACTATGCTGGAGTCGTTGATGACTTTCATAGCCTCTAGTAATCTGAGTTCTGCATCGGTTTCCAATCCATATCCACTCTTTGCCTCAATAACGGTGGTGCCAGTCAATACAGCTTGGTTGGCCCTTGCCATCCCAATTCGACACAAATCATCCAAAGACATGTTGCGAGTACTCTGAACTGTCTTTGCTATGCCACCGCCCGCTTCGGCAATCTGACGATAAGTCATCCCTGCCTGCCTGAGGCGCATCTCAGATGAACGATCACCACTCCAAAGCAGGTGCGTATGACAATCCACTATCCCCGGAATGATCGCCTTGCCTTTGGCATCGACAACTCTCAAATCCTCTGATTTTTGATCTGAACCATCCCACCATGGTGCGAACTCTGACTGAAGTGATTCGGAGTCTCCAATAATATCGAATTTCTTATCCTGTATCACAATACCATGTCCGGCGGGTAATATGTTGGCCTCCCTATCGAGCATTCCTGCACCAACAAGTGGTTGCGTTGTGTTGCCAGAACCCATGTGGGCGACTTCGCCACAGTTGACTATTAGCACGCCCATGCGCCTCGACATACACGATGCTTGAAAGCAGTGCCTGCTTGGAAGTGACGTCGAATATGATACTAGGCATCGAGAGCACGGCCCATACCCTGTCCTTTGGAGTGGTTGAAGATGATGGCCGCGCCATGCCTTCCGTATCAAATCTGTTCAGGCCAGAAGAAGGGGGAATCCATCCCCGTGAGGCTGCTGATCACCATTCTGATATCGCCGGAGATCTTCTATCTCAATTGATGCTGAAAAATTCAATCAGTAAATCGGACATTACTGCGATAGCATTCAGCCAAGGCCCAGGACTCGGCCCCTGCCTGAGGGTGGGGGCCTCTATAGCCAGAGCTTTGGCAAACTCATGGGAGATTCCACTTATCGGCGTTAACCACTGTGTCGCTCATATCGAAATAGGAAGGAATCAGACAGGATGCGAAGATCCAGTCCTACTCTATGTCAGTGGGGGGAACACACAAGTCATTGCACGTAGGGGGGGGAGGTACCGAGTCCTTGGCGAAACTCTGGATATTGGCATTGGGAACATGTTAGACAAGTTCGCTAGATCCCAAGGGATACCATTTCCAGGAGGCCCTGAGATAGAGAGGTTAGCAGGTGATTGGATATCTAGAAATCCTGAATGCTCACTTGAATCTATATTATTGCCGTATGGAGTCCAAGGTATGGATCTTGGATTCTCTGGGATACTCACAGCCGCCCTCCAAAAGAAGACAGCGGGGCATGATTTGGGTGAGATATGTTGGTCTCTCCAAGAACACTCATTCTCCGCTTGCATTGAAGTTGCTGAGAGAGCTATGGCCCACACAGGAAAATCTGAACTCTTACTTGGTGGAGGGGTTGCTTGCAACGAGAGACTCAGGGGGATGGCATCTATCATGTGTCAGGAAAGAGGAGGGGGGTCGTATTCTCCAAGCAAGGAGTATTGTGTCGACAATGGTACTATGATAGCAGAATTGGGGCGGAAAATGCTAGAATCTGGTTCTCTGACTGCATTGCAAGATAGTGCAGTGTCCCCTGGGCTGAGGACTGATCAAACCATAGTCACATGGCACTGATGGAGATATCCTGAGAAGCCTTATGAGACCCTGTTGCACGTCCCGGGCCGGAGTTTGGTCATCTAGTGCAGAGACGGGGTCGTTCCAAGGCAGTCCCAAAGGACATATTCGGCAATGCACCTAAGCCAATTGTCCCCAAAAAAGCGGCAGCCAAACAACCTCCATCTAGCAAACCATCCCCTACTCCCCCCCCTGCACCTGCCACCGAAATTAAGGATGAAGAAGAGCCTTCTGTGATTGAAGAAGAGCCTTCCGAATCTACAGAAGAAATTATCCAATCACCCGAGGAGGATGTCATTCAAAGTCAGATACTCGGAGTCACTCGACGTAAATCAATCGGGCTGCAGCCGAAGCAAGAAGAGCCGAAGCAAGAAGGGGGTGGAGAAGATTCACCCGCCAATGGTCTCAGTGATAAGGCACAGGAGTTGATTGACGAAAGCAAACTACGTGCTAAGAACAATCAACAGCCGAAAAAGGCAGTTATTGAACCCGTAATAATTCCGTCTATTCAGAGAAAGGCGCCTACGCCCAAACCGCCTGCACCCAAGTTTAGACGTAGAAGAAATTCGTTTCAACCGGCAGCACGGGACAAGCGACTAGATCGTAGCAGGCACATGGAATACAAATACGAGGTTCGTGGACTTATGGCAGATATTGACGTTGAAGAGGAGCACCGGTCCAATGTCCTAGGAACCATGTGGGCTAAGGGTGAGAGGCAAAACGTTACCGAAGCAAAGGAGTTCCTTGAAAGCAAACATTCTGAAGGAATTCTCACAGAAGAGCAGCTTAGGAAACTCTGTGATGTCATAAACAAGTACACAGTCAGGAGATAGAATATGTCAGTAATAGAGCAAGATTCAGTGGTTTCAGTGATGTATACGGGTACATTCCCCGAGTCCGGAGAGGTATTCGACTCAAATATCAACAAACAGCCATTGGTATTTCTTGTCGGCCATGGGAACATGATAGAGGGTTTCGAACAGGAGATGCTCGGGGCAGCAGTGGGAGAAGTCAGAGAATTCACCCTGATGCCCGAAAGGGCTTATGGGCACCGAGATGATGCTAATGTGCAATCAATTCCCAAAAGTCAATTTCCTGAGGGCATGGAACTAGAAGCAGGGGCAGTCTTGGGTGCCCAGAGTGATCAAGGACCCATACAATTCACTGTCGTTGAGGTAGGGGATGAGTTTGTTACTGCCGATTTCAACCACCAAATGGCCGGACAAACATTACATTTCAACGTCGAAGTAATTGAAATTCGAGAGGCTACTTCAGACGAGCTTGCTCACGGACATGCTCACGGCCCGGGCCACCAGCACTAGCACATTGTTCATGGTGCAATTCGTCTTCCCGGAACTATGCGGAAGAGCCGGTCCAAGACCATGAGTGGGATGGACAGGTCAGATATTTCGAGTAAAGACGCCGCAAGAGTCGCTGGATATCCCTCTGAGGGGCATCCGATGCCCGGAGATCCGCCTTACACCAGAGGGATACATTCTGATATGTACAAAAGCAAACTTTGGACGATGAGGCAGTACGCTGGATTTTCCTCAGCAGAGGAAACAAATCTAAGATTTAAGATGCTACTCGAACAAGGGCAGACTGGACTTTCGGTGGCATTTGACCTACCTACGCAACTCGGACTGGATTCTGATCATCCGCGGTCACTCGGTGAAGTGGGCAAGGTAGGAGTACCAATAGACACCATCGAAGATATGCGGCAGATGTTTGATTCAATAGACCTTTCAGAGGTCTCTACATCGATGACAATTAATGCACCAGCAACTGCATTATTGGCGATGTATGTTGCAGTTGCTGAAGAGCAAGGAGTCCCTAGAGAAAGCCTAAGAGGGACAGTTCAAAATGACATACTCAAGGAATATATCGCTAGAGGATTGTACGTCTATCCTCCTGCGCAATCCATGAGACTTACAACAGATCTGATGGGCTGGTGCATTGATAACACTCCTATGTGGAATTCTATTTCCATTAGTGGTTACCACATGAGGGAGGCGGGTTGCACCGCAGTGGAAGAAGTTGCATTTACGCTCTCGAATGCACTACAGTATACTCGCAGTGCTATCAATTCCGGACTGACTGTGGATGATTTCGCACCTCGAATGTCATTCTTCTTCAGCTCACATAACGATCTTTTAGAGGAGGTTGCAAAGTTCCGTGCAGCTAGGACACTATGGCATGAATTAATGCAGATAGAGTTTCAACCTGGCAACCCACGTTCAAGCCAATTGAGATTTCACACTCAGACCGCGGGCGTCACGCTGACGGCGCAGCAGCCTCTGAACAATGCTGTCCGAGTTGCCTATCAGGCACTGTCTGCTGTCCTAGGGGGCACGCAATCTCTGCACACAAACAGTTTCGATGAGGCCATCGGTCTACCTACTGAGGAATCTGCAAGAATTGCTCTTAGGACGCAGCAGATTATTTCCGAAGAAACCGGTGTAGCCAACAGTGTCGACCCTTTAGCCGGGTCTTATCTCGTAGAGGAAATGACATCACGTATAGTCTCAGAAGCGAAGACTCTGATAGAACAAATTGACTCCCGTGGTGGTGGATTGGAATGTATCAAATCCGGGCTGCAGCAGAGGATGATACACGACAGTGCTTGGAAGAACCTCCAGGAGATAGAGTCAGGAGAAATAGGGGTCGTTGGTGTCAATTCCTATCTCGAAGACAGTGGGCAATCAATAAACACGCAGAAATCTGATTCTGAGGGCGTTCAGTCTAGGATAGTCGCTTTGACAGAGTACCGAAACAACAGAAATCAGAATTCTGTAACTACTGCTCTAGAAAGGCTCGAAATTGCATGCTCGAGTGGAGAAAATGTGATGGAACCTATGATTGAATCTGTCAAAGTAGGGGCGACAATTGGCGAAGTTAACGGAGTATTGAGGTCGGTATTCGGTACCTGGACTTCTCCAAGCGGGGTGTAACATGAGTGATGTGTCGGTCGATCACATAGGTATCGCTTCCGAGTCCATTGAGTCGGCTAGTGGATTCTGGGAACTACTTGGATTCAAACAGAGTGCCGATCATGTGAATGATGAACAGGGCGTTCGAATCAAAATACTAGAGGGATCTGTGCCATCAGCAAAAATCGAGTTGCTTGAACCATTGGGGTCGAATACCCCTATTGGGAGGTTCATATCCAAGAGAGGCGAGGGGATTCAACAACTGGCTATCAGGGTCAATGACATTGAATTGACGATTGCACAGTTGATTACTTCTGGTGTGAGGATGATAGATGAACAGCCCGTGAGGGGGGCGTCTGGGAGTATTATCGCATTTGTCCACCCATCATCTACGGGTGGTGTCCTTGTAGAATTGGTAGAGCATATCAATTGACAAGCATCAAAAAGGACTCCTAATACGGGGCGTCATGAAGACTTCGATGGGGCGCCTTCACGAGTATGAATTGTTGACTTCGCAAATCGTTTCTAACGAGGTCGGGTTCCTCTCAGAAACGCTAGGTAATCTACGTGATTCAGGAGAAATATCCAATGATGCTTATCTTGAAGCTGGGAGTATTCAAGGAGGGCTGTCCCTGATTGCAAGTTTGATTGATCAGGAAGTCTCCGATGATGAAATTCAAATGCAGTTAGATCAGTTGATTACCAGAGCGCTCAGGATTAGTACTAACTATCCAGAGATGGATCAAAAAATTGAGGACTACAGGCAATAGTATTCTTGTAGTATTACTATACGAATACTTATCAATGGTCACTCGGCCCGATTGATGTGCCTAAAGTGAGCCTTGACATACCTTCCGAACTACTAAGCGACCTCCGAGATCATGTTGGTGACGACAAGAAATTCGTTTCACTTGCGGATGCTGTAAGGACCGCGTGTAGAAAACTCCTTGATCAATTAGATGCGATTGATGAGATGCACGGTAGAACTAGGGGGAAATCGGATGAATGATGTTCCGAGCAAGCAACAGGCTGTATCCGCAGTTGATACTCTGGTAAGATACATCGAGTCTGCAAATGGTGAGCTTAGAGAGGGGCTTGCTAGAACTCCTGAAAGAGTAATCGATTCTTTTGTGGAAATATATTCAGGATATTCAGGTGATGCGGAGTCCATTCTCAATGCCACATTCAACTCGGAGGGCTATGATGGGATCGTACTTTTGAGAAATATTGAGTTCCACTCGGTTTGTGAACATCATTTGCTACCGTTCTCTGGAAAGGCCCACATTGCTTACATTCCCGTTGACAGAATTGTAGGAATTAGTAAACTAGCACGACTACTGGACCTCCACTCAAGTCGGTTGCAGAACCAAGAGAGGTTGACCAAGGGGGTCGCTGACGATATAGAGAATATTATGGCACCTTTGGGTTGTGCAGTGATACTAGAGGCGTCCCATGACTGCATGCAATGCCGAGGAGTGTCAAAACAGAATGCCGTGATGACTACCAGCGCGATGCGTGGTGTGTTCTTCGAGAAATTAGAAGCCCGTGGGGAGCTGTTGCAACTCATTAACAACCAGTATGACAGGTGATTGTATGGTACTGTTACCAACTGGCCCGAATCTTGAGCAGATTTTCCCCGTAGTGGAGATATTTCACAGCATCCAAGGGGAGGGGCACCATACAGGGATATCGTCAGTGTTCATTCGATTCGGCCGATGCAATCTCAGGTGCCCGTGGTGTGACACCGAATTCGACGAATGGGATGACATGACGCTGGGGCAGATCATAGATGATGTGAGCAAGTTCGATTGCGACAGGATCATCTTGACTGGGGGGGAACCAGCACTACAGGACCTGCCAACGCTGTGTGGAGCTCTGAGGGCAACAGGATACCATATCAGCATCGAGACTAACGGAACTGTATCAATACCAGATGGAATCATCGACTGGATATGCGTCAGTCCGAAGGACCAGGAATATCCTGATGTTGCAATCAGGCAAATGGAGGGGGATGAATTGAAGGTTGTTTACCTAGGACAAGACATGTCGATGTACGACGACATGAAAGACGGTTTCGAACACCTGTACCTACAACCCTGCTATGTCGAGGGTGAAAGCGTTGAATGGAATGGCCTCAACTTCCATGCTACCTTCGAACAGGTTAGATTGAATCCTGAATGGAGGCTTTCTCTCCAGACACACAAGTGGATGTGCGTTGAATGAACAGAGTAGTGATGGCACTCAGTGGTGGCATGGACTCGACCTCACTGCTACTGCGCATGTTGGCACGTGGGCGCGCGGTTACCTGTATCTCCTACGATTACGGACAAAAGCACGTAATAGAGCTTGATCGAGCATCCACAAATGTCGATTACCTTCGTTCTAAGGGATACAAGGTCGAGCATATAGTGGCTGATCTATCTAGTGCCATGTCACTCTTCGACTCCACCTTAACCGATTCTGAAAGGTCTGTTCCCGAGGGTCACTACGAAGAGGAACAGATGAAGCAGACCGTGGTGCCTAACCGAAACGCAATATTTTCATCAATCCTCTACGGGTACGCCCTGTCTGTCTCTGCCAAGGAGAATGTAGATGTCTCCATGACATTAGGAGTGCACTCTGGTGATCACGCAATCTACCCTGATTGCAGGCCGGAGTTCTATGATGAGCTGATGCGCGCATTCAAGACTGGGAACTGGGGTTCCGAGAGAGTCACCGTCAATCTTCCATATGTTGACGGGAATAAGGAGAGTATTCTCAGGGATGCCCTGATTTCATGCGATTCCTTAGGACTCGATTTCGATACAGTATTCAGGAATACAAACACCTCGTACAGTCCCGATGAGTTCGGGCGTAGTTCTGGAAAGACCGGTGCTGATGTGGAGAGAATACTAGCATTCCACGCGATTGGTAGGAAGGACCCTGTTGAATACGTTGACGACTGGAATACCGTTCTTGATTACGCTATCGAGACTGAAAGGCAATATGAGGCTATACTATGACCGCTTCGACACTAAAGCCGAATTCTGAAAGGGACACAGAGTGGCGTTCTAGGCTAACCGCGCTGCAATATCACGTTACTAGGGAAGCAGGTACAGAGATGCCTAACACTGGCATATACAACATGGAGGAAAGAGATGGATGCTACAACTGTTTATGCTGTGGCCATATACTATTCACTAGTGGGATGAAGTATCAGTCCGGGTGTGGTTGGCCCGCATTCCATACAGAGCACCCTGATGCTGGAATAACGAGACTGGAGGACAGAGCCCATGGCATGGCCAGGGTCGAGGTCAGGTGTGGTTCATGCGACGCACATCTAGGTCATGTTTTCCGCGACGGCCCCTCTGAATTCGGAGGAGAGAGATACTGTATCAACTCAGCCAGCATGGATTTCATTCAGGAGGCTAATCATGACGACTAAGATACGCAGATGGGTTGAGACGGATACCGGACATAGAGTCCCTAACCACAGCAGCAAGTGCAGGAACATGCATGGACATAGATACAGATGGGAAGCTGAGCTAGAAGGTGATGTAGTCACCGATGTCGGGACATCAGAAGAGGGGATGCTGATGGATTTCGCTGACATCTCAGCAATTCTCATGCAGCACATCCACGATGTGGTCGATCATGCATTCATCGTTTACGAAGGGGATACTAAGGCTCTAGAAGCTCTATCTTCGATGGGAGATGGACATAGGACTCTGATTGTTCCATTCATTCCAACTGCCGAGAACCTAGCCAAGTGGGCGTTCGAACTAATTGAACCTCACATCTCGTCGGCATATGGGAATATACTCAGATTGCACTCATTCCATGTCAGGGAAACTCCCAAGTCCTGGGCTACTTGGAGTCCTTGAGGCCCATTTTCCGGGCCCTCATCTTTCTTCCAACTAATCCTCTTCAAAAGCATCTGCAGCCTCTGTGATGACCCCTAGCAATCTGTGGATCTCATCATCCTTCGGCAACCCTCTCATTATGACTCTGACTAGAGTTTCCTCTATTCCTTTCCTTTTGTGGTCCTTGGTGGGCATAGATTCTACCAACCTAGATACCTCAGATCTGAATGCATTCCTAAGGTCAGAATCCAATAGCCTATTTCCTGTTCCCGTTGGCTGAATGGTATCTAAATTCCCGTACCAGCTGAAGCAGATGATTGAAACAGCATGGCTGAGATTCAGAATGGGGTAACCTTCCCATGTGGGTATCGTGACTAATAGATCACACATCTTCAACTCCTCGTTCAGAAGTCCCTTGTCCTCTGGTCCGAATACCATAGCAACTCTGCCATCTGTTCCTGAGAGCCTTTCTGGCAACTCCTCTGGCAGTAGGAAGTGTCTCAAGACAGTCTTGTTGCCATCCTCCCTCTTGCCGGAGGTTCCGATTACTACCGAGCAGTCACTAGTCGCATCTGCGATTGTGTTCACTAGTTTCGCCGAATCTAGTACCAACTGCGCATTCTTGGCGCGGTTCCTAGTTTCTTCAGACCACTCTCCGGACCTACCGACTACTCTCAAATCGGTGATTCCAAAGTTAAGCATGGATCTGGCGACTGCCCCAATGTTGCCATCATGCCCGGGATTGACCAATACTATGCACAGGTTCTCGTTCCCAAGAGGCAAAGGGACTTTTCTGTGGTTCCCCATGACTGGCGCAGGCAGTCATCTTTCAAGAGGATGGCCTCAATCTGTACGGCGTTGCCTGTAGCGCGTGATATACCCGGCTATCCAGTTCCTCATCCTCTTGTTATCAACGTCACTGTACTCTGAGACGAGGTGTTTGTTGGTATCAAAATCATCAGTGAACTGATCTGGATATATCTCAAGTAACCTAAGTGCCCTAATCTTGATGAAAGATGGCCTGATGTTACCCATGCTCAGGCCTCCAGTAGTTTCACTTCGATTGGGAAGCCTTCCTCGCGTGTGCAGACTACGCGAATCTTGCGGGGAGGATGTTGCATGCCACGAGACCAGATTGCATGGTTCACAGCCTCGTCAATCCAAAGGTCCTCATCGTCTGTCATCTTCATGTGACGGGAGACGTGAATCCGGATTTCTGCGATGGCCCTGTTAGCACGCCGACTACGCGGAACGTTCCATGCAGCACGCAATGGTATTGTCATTTCCTTCACCTCAGCCAATCAATCACCTCTGTAGTTTGGACCGGCGCCACATATGGCGCTTAGGATGAGAATTTACCTTGCGGTTGGTGCGAAGCATAACCCACACTGGAACACGTCGATTCTGTTTAGTGACTTTCTGAAGTCTCTGTTTCTTAGCGAATGGTTTGTTACTAGACATCATACCACCTCAGAACCCAGATAGCCCGGGATATCTCTCCTCTGCGCTGCCACGTATCGCATGAGCAGCATCGTCTAGTATCGATTGTCCAGAACCAGTCAGAATCTTACCTAGGTTGACAGTTCCGGCAAGATTGTGCTTACTGGTAATCAGTTCGCATGCAGACAACTGCTGAAGAATGGTTCTAGCTATCTTTCTGGACCCAGAAACTGCACGGTTCTGCTTGACCCCCCTGTCCTTGGGCCCTCCGAACTGTTGAGCCATGTGGTTGGCCCCAATCGGCCCCATCATCCCTACCTTTCTGAGTACTGCTGCTGAGCGGACGTACCACCAATCATCCTGAACTGGTGGCCTCTCCCTGTGACTGCCTGTCTTGACATAATCAGCCCAATCCGGAGGAGACACCTGGTCCATGCCCTGCAGACGAGTTGCCAACTCGGCTATCAGCAAATCAGCAGGGACATCGTGGTATGTGGTCATTTACTCACCGTGCGGACCGGCCGTCCTAGAGACCATATTTAATCGTGATGACCATTGATTTGCCACTGCGTGGCAGCATAGGTGTCTGAGTTGTGCCTCCAAGTATTGAAATCTCGGACTCAGCACGAGGTGTCATGCGCAAGTCCCTATCGCGCAACCCCAACATGCTGAGGACGATGATTGGGATAGGTATGGTGCTAATTCTGGTGCTGGGATACGCGGTGTATTCGAACACTGTCGACTCTGAGTATTATGGCTATTCGACGACAAATGAGCCTATTATATTGCAAATGGAAGAAGAAGTAGAAGGGGAGGCGAAGTGGCAGACGACTTCTGATGGAGCATTGACATGGATCAACGTGACTGTATCTGGGGTTTCCGTGGGCAATACGATTAGAGTCGAGACATTGGGGGCGGAATGGTATCATTCCCTCCTGTTAGGTGCGCCCGATGCTGATAATTTCAACTGCAGAGAATGGAGTGAGGTATCAGAGTCATGTGTACTGGCCAGCGCTCACGAGGTACAGGTCGAGAACGACAATATGACAGTCAGGGGGCTTCTCACGCTGAAGCTTCCTATTAACGGACTAGGGTATCTACAGAGCGAAGATTTAGACAGTGCAGAAGCCGAGGCTCTGAGCCTAATTTCAGAGAATCGGGCCACAGTGTCATGGAGGGTTTCTGTGCTGGATGATGATGAGATTGTGAATTCGGAAGGCATCAACCTGACTGTGAATGTCGTCACTCATGAAATTGTATCCGTCAGTGAATTCAAACTAGATCCTATACAGGAATCTGTATACAGCTTCGCTACCTTAGTTGGTTGCTTCTCACTATTGCTGGCCCTACCTCTGATGGTGTACTACTCTGCGATGTACAAAGCCAAGAGAGATGAGCGCATCAGAGCCGAGGCACCCGAGCCGGAACAGTGACTACTCCTCCGAATCCAAACCCAAACTCGAACTCGGAGGAAGGAGTTTTCCCGATGGATCATATCTGGGCGATACATTCCACTCGCCTTTGAATGATGTTTGCCTGACTATTGCTAGGCCGTCAGAGACTAATAGATTCACAGAAGCTCGCAGCCTCTCATCGACTGGGGCTATTCTTTCATGGAAAGTAGCATCCATCAAGTGGCAAATTTCTCTGAATTGAATAGTTCCATCCATCAGTTCCCAAAGTACTGAATTCATATCATCCATAGGTCGACGAATCTCTTTTGGCGCCCTCAATATTCTAGATATTAGGGCCTCGAATCCAGATAGAGATTTCGAGATTCTAATAACGACTTGTCTTCCGGTTACACCGAGTCTTTCGGGGTGTGGACCGGGTGGGCCTCTGTGACTCCACCAAACGGGAGCCCTGGTGGGAAATGCCTCATCTGTAATCAACATCAGAAAATCACCCATGCCACCATTGTAAGCATTGAGCTGATGCCTATGAGTGCAGACAATCTAACTAGTCCTTCCCTATCGGTGAAATTGCTGAGGTACCACGTGGAGACGCCTGCAATGGCACAAATCAATAACAGTACCTCACTGCCTTCCGGCAAATTCTGCAAATCAATCCCTCAGCGTTTACTCCTGAGGTACTCGGCTGAATCGATGAGGGATCGTGCCATATCACGAATCCTCAGATTCAACTTCTCGTCGACTAAATCTCCATTTTCATCAAAAGCCGAACGGACATTACCCACTGCAACCTGCTCAGGTATGACCCAACCGTGTATCCAACGAACTGAAATCCTCATATGATTAAGCGTATTCGAATTCGACTGGCCTCCGAGTGTACTCATCAGAGCAAATGACTTGTCGGATGTCTGGTCGTACGACAAGAAATCCAAGTTGTTCTTCATGACTCCGCTCATGGTACCATGATACTCGGGACTAGAAAGAATGAATGCATCTGATGATAAAGCGGTGTTCTGAAACGACTTAACAGATTCATCATCCCAGCAGCCCTCTTCTCCGACGAACGGTAGGGGGCTCGAATTATCCCATTTCACGCACTCGGCTCCCATAGACTCACAGTGCCTGAATGCTATCTCCAACAATCTACCATTGGCCGAATCAGTTGAGAATGTCCCACAAATCCCCATCACTCGAATTGGCTCGGCCATGGGGTTACGAAGACGCGCCACGCCTTGAATGCAAGGGTAAAGCAGTATCAAGTTCAGAGAATGTTTAACCCATATGCGCCAAGGCGAAAGCGTGGTCAAACCCAGCGTAATCGACTTGCTCGAAGAAGCCTCTACCAAGGCATCCTCAGGAGACCTAATGGGAGCCATAGAATCATACGGCAAAGCCATCGATATAGATGCGAAGAGTGCGTCGGCTTGGTACGGCATGGGAGTCATGCAAGCTAAGCGGGGTAATACGGCAGATGCCGTATCAGCATTCGACCGGGCTCTCGATATGAATCCAGATCATGCGCCAACCAATGCTAACCTAGCAGTACTGCTTGAAGGCTCAGATTCAATTAGAGCTTCCAAATTAGCTAGAAGGGCACTTCTGACTATATCTGATTTGGAGGACTTAGATAGAATAGCCTCAATGCACCCAATTGATGAGTCTCCTCTACTGACTTCCAAAGTTGCTGTAGAAGAAGAGAAAATAATCGATGAGTTCCCGATGCTTGAGTCCAACCCAGTTGACGAAGAGGCACCCCTGCTGCAATCAACAGCAGTGCTCAGGGACATTGAAGAAGTTCTTTCCGAGGCCCGTGTACACCTTCAAAGCGGATTATTTCAAGAAGCCCTCGATTCTATTCAGCCGCGTTTGGAAGGAGATGCCTCATCCAACCACGAACTCTGGTCAATATGCGGGGTTTGTCTCTCTCAATTAGGACATGATGAAGACGCGCTACAAGCCATGGAATACGCCATTTCTATCGGCGAAGACGAGGCTAAGATGCATTTTAATCTCGCGCAGTTGCTACGAAAATCCGGACGTGTGGAAGAAGCTATGCAATCACTCGCGAATGCACTGCTGTCTAATCCCGCCCATATCAACAGCCTTGTTGCCAGAGGTGAGATTTTCGTAGATAGGGGAGAATACGATATGGCTGTGCAGAACTGGCGCCGAGTTGTTACGATAGACCCTGAGAATTCGATAAAATATCGGTTAGTAGAATTAGAGGAAGAAGAATCCCACAAGCTCGATGGTATAAGTTCGGAAGTCGAATTCGAGGAGGATGAGATTGAAGAAGTTGAGAAGGTCGAGCCATCCTTTGTAGAAACCAAGTCATACAAGTTATCGAAAGCTCAAGAATTGACTGAAAGTGGAGAACACGTAGCCGCGGTAAATGCATGGAAGGAATTGCTCGAAGAAGATAACCAATCTGCACAGATATGGCATGGCATGGCTGACGCGCTGTCAGTGGCAGGACATATAGACAGAGCTCAACAGTGCCGACAGAGGGCAAGTTTTCTCGAACAGGGAGTGCAGAGTGCTTTACTCGAGGCTGACGCAGAGACAGAGGCTGATCTGATTGAGGCAGCGATTGAGGCTGAGCGGATTAGCTCTCGCCTACCGCCCAGTGAAGAGGAGGGTGTGAATATCTGCATTGAGTGGTACAATAAGGGCTTGAATATGCTGACCGAGGAGAACGGGATGGAGGCACTGAATTGCTTTGAGAGAGCAATCGGAGGGGCGCCTAGAGAGGAACGGGAGTTGAGAATCAGAGCTCAGAACGGCAGAGGACACGCACTGTACCAATTAGCTAGGTATCCCGAGAGCATACAAGCATACCACGCTGCCATCTCCATGGATCCAGCCGGAGTTACTGGGAGATCCCTATACAACATGGGGTCATCATATGCTGCCGTAGAATTGTACTCAGATGCCATCAAGTGCTTCGAACAGGCTCTTGGTAGGGGTCTCGATGCGGATGATACTGCCGTATGTAAAACCCAAATCAATCGCTGCAAATTGTTGCACAAAGAGCATCAGAAGCGTCAGCGTCAGGATGCTTGACCCAACTGCTTCCTCCAAAATCTCATCTTACTCATAGAGGGCACGACGCTAACGCTGACTGATTTACTGGTCGGCGTATTGCTCCCCTCGGCAACACTACCAAGAGGTATCAGGGAGTTGGCTTCAGGGAAGTACGTTGCCACATTACCCCGTGGAATGTCGTATTGCACTACACGCCATAATTCTGAATTCCTAGTTGTCCCCTCGAAGTGAGAAGAGATGTCTACCATGCTTCCCTGTGATATCCCTGTATCCTGCATGTCTTCGCCGTTCATCAACACAACTCTACGAGCATTCTTAATTCCTCGATATCTGTCATCCAAGCCGTATACGGTTGTGTTATACTGGTCGTGTGACCTGATTGTCATCATGATAAATTGGCCGGGTTGGGCGGAAGCCCGAGTAAGTGGATGCACTCTGAAATTAGCCTTTCCTGAATCAGTGTTGAAGGTCCTGCCGTCGCGTGGTGCGTTCGGGAGATAGAATCCAGCATCCAGTTTAATTCGGTCATTATACGACTCGAATCCAGGTACAGTAGACTCGATGAGATTTCTGATTAGACCGTAATCCTCAGGGAACTCATGCCAGAGTATTCCTGAATTACCTATGCGAGTTTCCAAGGCAGAAGCGATACCTGATACGATGGCGGGTTCTGAACGTAGTTTTTCAGAGGCAGGCTTAGCGGAACCTCTGGAGGCATGCACCACTCCCATCGAATTCTCCACCGATATAGATTGATTAATTCCATTAGACGACAAATCCCTCTCTGATCTGCCAAGACACGGTAGTATCAGTGCCGTGCGTCCTGTAACTAAGTGAGAACGATTAGGTTTGGTGGAGATCTGCACTGTTAGACTACATTGCTCTATAGCCCTAGAAGTGGCTGCAGTGTCTGACATAGCTGAAACGAAATTGCCCCCCATTGACAGGAAGACACTGGCCTTGCCATCGTTCATTGCCAACACGGAATTAACAGCATCGAGGCCAGGTTTGTTTGGAGGATTAATGCCGATAGAACTACGAATTGCATCCAAGAACCCCGCGGAAGGATTGTGGTTAATTCCTACAGTGCGATCGCCCTGGACGTTAGAATGGCCCCTTACTGGACACACTCCTGCACCGGGCCTCCCTATGTGGCCACCAAGAAGAAGCACGTTCATGATCTCCTGTATAGTTGCTACTGAATTGCGATGCTGGGTCAGACCCATTGCCCAGCAGACGATGGTAGATTTCGATTTACGCACCGCTCTACCAAGATATTCTATCTCCTGACGAGATACACCCGCAGAATCTGAGATATCTGACCACTTCGACCTCCTCACAGATTTTCTGTAATTCTCAAATCCGTGTGTATAGTCGGCGATAAAATCCATGTCGACTTCGCCCCCTGAGATGATGAGCTTAGCTAGCCCTCTGAAGAGTGCCAAGTCGCCATTCACTGCCACTGGGACATGCAAGTCTGCAATTGAGGTGCCTGAACCGAGCATTTCTAGGAGGTCCTGAGGATGTTTGAACTTCCTCATGCCTGTCTCGAGCAGTGGATTAATGCTGACTATTGAGGCCCCTGCTCGCTTAGCATCCCTTAGAGCTGTGAGCATGCGAGGGTGATTTGTACCTGGATTCTGCCCGACGACAAGGATCAGGTCGGCCTTGGTGAAGTCGTCCAATGTGACTGTGCCCTTACCTATACCAATAGAGTCGCCCAACGCGACACCAGAGGACTCATGGCACATGTTGGAGCAATCAGGGAGGTTGTTGGTACCAAATCTTCTAGCTAGCAACTGCCACAGGAATGCAGCCTCGTTACTGGTTCTGCCAGATGTGTAAAATATCGCTTGGTCTGGATCCTTCAGCGAAGACATCTCTTCTGCAATCAACTGGAAAGCAGCTTCCCAAGATATTTCCTCGTAATTGTCTGATTCTGGACGCAGAATCATTGGGTGCGTCAGTCTGCCTTGTGAGTTCAGCCATCTATCTGACTTCCTAGATAGATTGGCGACTGTCCATTGAGACCAGAATGATGGATTTGCCCGTTCCCTCGTACCCTCATCGGCGACAGCTTTGGCCCCATTCTCGCAAAATTCGAAGTGAGTCCGATGGTCATCCGGATCTGGCCACGCACATCCGGGACAATCGAATCCATCAAAACGATTTACCTTGGAGAGGTTAGAAATGGATTTTATTATCCCCATACGACTCAGTCCGTGATACATTGTCGATACCACCGCTGGAATTCCAGCTGCCACTTGCTTAGGTGACGATATCTTCGGTGACTTCCCCTTGACAGGAGTCAGGTGCTCAACCTTCTTGCTCACGCCACTCGGACGCGGGTCGCTTACATCAGGGTCTCGCTGTGTAACCGGCGGATTGAGGTATCTCGACCCTGCTACTGCCGCTGAACACAGTCATTCTGGTTTCGGCGGCGAATGAAATCAATGTCATCCCGTGCTCATTTGCCAAATCTACGGCAAGGCTGCTGGGGGCTCCAACTGAGATGAATACTGGGAACCCTGCTCTGAGAGCCTTCTGCACTAATTCGAATGATGCTCTGCCTGATACTACCACCATTTCCTCCCTAATCGGAGTCTGTCCAAATTTGACTGCGTTGCCGATGAGTTTGTCCATTGCATTATGGCGGCCGATATCCTCATGGGCATCGATAACTATCCCTCCACGCAGTACTCTGGCACAGGCGTGAGTCCCTCCTGTAAGCTTGAATGCATTCTGATGTTTACCGAGGTTTGTTACAGCGTTAGAGACATCCTGCTGATTAACTTTGAATGACTCGCTGAGAGGGGGTCCATGGACATGCAGAAGATTCGAAATCGAATCCTTACCGCAGATACCGCATGATGAAGTGATAGTCGACCTTCTGACGTGCTCATTGGGTTCAAAATTTGCATCTTCAGTCAGATGGGCAGTTATGGTGTCCTCCGTCGCATTTACTTCCGTAACATGATCTATCGAGTCTATGATTCCCTCAGAATGTAGATACCCCAATATCAATTGCTCATCTTGACCCGGGGTCCTCATTGTCAACCCTAAGGACTGCTCATCCATTCCTCGGATAGATACTGCCATGGATAATGCCGCCTCAACAGAGACGATGTCAGGCTCGCGCATACTCCGACCGGATACGAATCTGATTACTGGCTTCTCCTCTGTGCCTTCCACGCTCCGCGTATCGCGTTCATCGTATTGGGTTATGGCTTGAGTGGGATGGTTTCCGCAACCGTTGAAATACCCCTGTCGACAGGGGAGCCCATGGGAATACTCGGAGGTGAGGGTTTTAGTCTACCCGTTGTTACTTCTACTGAAGTTGTTGACGTGCAGATTGAATTCACCGAACCTGCCAAGCAGGCAATGAAATCTACCATGGGCGAAGACGGGACTACGCATGTGGTAATCATCAGCGCCGAATCAGGGGGATGTTCTGGATATATGTATGACATGCAAATTGTCGAAGACCCTAATGACGATTCTTTTCAGCGTATGGACGTCGGTGGTTTGACAGTGCTCGTCCACAATAAGGATAGTGAAATGCTTAGTGGTATCCGCGTAGATTACAAAGACACACTTATGGGTGGCGGATTCCAAATTGACAATCCTAACGCGGACCGTTCTTGCGGTTGTGGCCAGTCATTCGGTTGAGCGCATGCAACCACTGGATCTACATCCTGTTGCGGAGGTAATGCCTTCTCCTTGTAGTGTCAGTGTACTCAAGGGAGACACTGCCATAGAACACCTGAATAGAACACTAACTGTAAAAACTTCAGAGATTCAATTCAACGACAGAGTGGACGGGTTGCTTTGCAACGCCAACGGACGGATTCTGGATAGGCTGATGGTCTGCAACCTCGGAGAAGAGATACTTCTCATTGGCAATCACGGGGTCGGTGACAACACACGCGAGAACCTCATCCAAGGAATCCCTTGGGATGAGGAAATCACAGTGATGAACGGCGATGCGGCAATTACTCATCTGAGACTTGTTGGCAGTGCTGTTAACAGGTGTCTCGCGGGACTCGGTATCGATCCATTGGAAATCAGTGAAGAACGGTGGACCGAATACGGAAGTGCTTTGGTTTCACGCACTGAATATAGTGAGTCGACAGTAATTGAAATCCTAGTGCCATCGGCAGAGCTTGTTCCATTCACCGCCCTATTACATGAAAATGGTGCCATATCATCAGATAGAAACAGATGTGAAAGTCTCCGTATAGAGCTTGGAATACTCGATCACAGGGAGATGAATTCAGCATTCCTGCCCTTTGAACTGGGTCTGGGGCACATGGTTAGTCTCAACAAGGGATGCTATCCAGGGCAAGAGATTCATGCTAGAATGGACAGCCGGGGAAAGGCTTCTCGTGGTATTGTGAGACTGCATCTGCCTTCTGACGTGGCCGTTGGAAAGCACAAGGTGCCCGGAGTAGGCAGCATCACAGTCACAGCATCTGCAAAAGCGTTCGAAGGGTCCGTGGCCCTTGCCGTGGTGCCTCTTCCGGCAATTGCTCTTGAAGAACTGGAATTGGGAGAGGGTTTGATTGCGGCAATGCAGTCACTTTGACTCAACACTATCGAATTCAAATATCTCCCCCTTGTTCACCCACTCCGACAAGGGCATTAGAGGTGAGAGTCGCAACGTCCCTAGATTTCTGGTGAATAGATACACTGTGGGGTCGTACTCCTCAACCATTTGCATCTGAAACGCCTTCCTAACTCCTTTACCTCTAGAGTGGAAAAAACTCAATTCCACAGTTACTCCGATGATGGTTGCAGTATAGAGCACCAGTAGTACGCTCAGTGAGAATATCACAGGGTCGCCAAACAACTCGTTCGCCCGGAATTGACTGCCGTAAAGCAGTTGTCGGGTAATCAAGAAGACTAGGCCAACGCCAACAAGGGGCCCTAGGGCGTCCTCCACTAAGGTGTCTAGGGGGATCAAACGCCGTTTGGTTGGGTCGGCAAACACAAGAGCGTTCGCAGTAGCGGCCCTGATTACGGATGTGACAGATACCAATACTATGTAGACCGCCCCACTGACTAGAAGAATCTCTCGAGATTCCAAAGGAAGATAGAGTACTACGAGATATGCGAATAGTCCTAGGAAGACGGTGATTGGGAGTCTGTGTACTGAAGTCAGAACTTGGTCTAGTTGCTTGGCTCCGTCATCTAAGCGCGGTATACCAATGATTTCCCATCGTGTAATACTCTGAAGCACCTTAGTAGATTTGGCAAGCGCCCTCTTGTCTATCATAATCCATTCAATCGCCCTCAGCACAGGCATCAGAGGGATTGCGATTACTGCCGCGAAAAAACCAAGCACGGGCCAGACAATCAGACTTGGGAGTAGCAGGAAGTGCTGGATTCTTAGAGGATGAAGCAAATTTGATTCTATCCTAGCTTGTCTCTCGGGGTCTATCATGAATCTACGCGCCTCGGCATCCAATTCTGCTCTGTATCTGCGCAATGGAATGCCAGCATCCAACACACTGCGGACTTTCTCAGTGTAGTGCTCGTGCTCCGGTTCGGAGCCGACCCACCACTTCCACCCCACTGACAGTGGAAGGGCCAGAATCAAGGGAGATAATAGAATGAGAGTTGATGTTACCAATGCCTCGGAAGTTGCAACCACGCCCCGTGGTCGTCATTCCCCCCAATAACCAAGCGGTGCCAGAAGAGGTGGTGAGTAGAATCATTGACAATTAGAGAATCGCCGAGAAACCTCAACCCAATCGACGACTTCCCACCACGCATCGATGTATGTTGCTCTGCCTGGGCCGTACTTCTTGTAATACGCATGCTCCCATACATCGAGTCCGAGTATAGGATTGCAGAATCCGTCCATCAGGGGATTATCTTGATTGGGGCTCGAACAGACACATAGTCCTCCGTCCTTCACTCCAAGCCAAGCCCATCCGCTACCGAATCTGGTCATAGCAGCCTTATGGAATATCGACTTGAACTCATCAAATGAGCCAAACGAGGAATCGATAGCAGCAGCGAGGTTCCCAGATGGGGCACCGCCGCCGTCGGCTGACATCGCCTCCCAGAACTGGCAGTGATTCCACCAACCTCCGCCGTTGTTCCTAACAGCCGCAATGTCGTTATGCTCGGAGAGCAATTCACCAATCGTCTTACCTCCTAGCCCATTGGCTTCAATTGCAACATTCAGATTGTTGGTGTATGCATTGTGATGCTTTGAGTAGTGTATTTCCATTGTCAGCGCATCTATGTGAGGTTCCAATGCGTCGTAGTCGTAAAGCATATCTGGTAGTTCAAACGTCATCTGTCAAACGCAACCGGTAGAATGCTAAGAACTCTCCCAAATAGTTGGAAGGGGGCTCTGGGGAACCTTGATTGAAGTCCTCGGACACAAAGGGTGCATGGGCAGGATTGCTATAACTGACGGAATGGCCGACGCAGCAGTGTCTATACTAGAGAGTGCGGGACACGAAGTGGTACTCGGGCATTACGGAGTCAAAGAATTGCGAACAGGAGTACTAGCGAATTTTGACGCTGTGGTGGTACGCAGTGCAACGAAGATGACTTCAGAAGCAATAGAAGCGTCGTGCAATGAAGGTAGGCTGGGATTCATTGGAAGAGCCGGAGTGGGGGTCGACAACATCGACATCATGTCGGCTACTACGAATGGGGTCGTAGTATGCAACACCCCAGGGGCTTCTACAAAGAGCGTAGTGGAGTTGACAATTGGACACCTGATAGCATCGACTAGGTTTGTTGCTAGAGCAGACAGGACCCTCAGATCAGGAGACTGGGCCAAGAAGCACCTCAGAGGTAGTGAACTAGGGGGAAAGCGCCTTGGACTGATTGGTTTCGGTAGAATTGCCCGTGGAGTGGCCGAGTTGGCACATGGATTCGGGATGGAGGTCAACGCATTTGACCCGTACGTCTCAGTCGAGGAAGCGAACGAGCTAGACTGCTTAATGCATGACAATGTGGATAGCCTATTCAGGGCATGTACTCACATTTCGGTCCATTGTAACCTCTCCGAAGACACACACCACCTAGTGAATAGAGAGAGGTTGGCTATGATGCCTGATATAGGAGCCGATGGAACTGCCTGCGGAAACCACATAGTGAACTGTGCCCGAGGAGGGATAGTAGACGAGTCTGCAGTTCTTGATACTCTAGATTCAGGGGTGCTTTCAAGCGCTGCCTTGGACGTATTTGAGGTCGAACCTGCTATTGGGAATCTCCTGCTGCAACACGAGCGATTTCATGGGAGTCCACACATTGGAGCTGCTACTCTAGAAGCCCAAAACAGAGTGGGAATTGAGATGGCTGGGCTTTTAGTAGCATTTTTTAACGGTGAAAGGCCGAAGTCTGCAATCAACTGAATGCTCATTCTATACTATGCATGCGCACCAACGAATTCTGCAATGCGGACAGTTCGTGAGGAACGATTATTCCTGAAATTGGGGATTTCAACGAAAGACCAGAATCCTTCTTCAACTTCCATACCATCGAATTGAATTCTGAAATTTTTGGTGTTAATGCCCTCAGGGCTTCGGCCCCTTCAACATCAACTATTGCAGGCAGGCGAGGGAAGGAACGGACATCCACAGCACTGCTGTCATAAAGTGTAGTAGACAGATAGTGACTGAAGAACGGACAAATGGGGGATAACGCACTCAACAGGTCCCTGACGACCCTGTGCAGTGTCCAAGCGGCTGACTCGTCTCCATCATAGAGACGCGATTTCGACATCTCTAACCAGTGACTCGGGAATACGCCAGTCCCGAATCCCTTGAGTGACTGGGCTGCTGTGTATATGTCAATCTTTGACCATGCATCTTCTACGCGAGCCATCATGGCATCGAACTCCGACAAAATCCACTGGTCCTCCGAGGACAAATCTACAGGAGGTGTGTCCAAATCATCGGGCACATCGAACTGGCTGGCGAATCGCGCTATGTTGAACATCTTGGTCAGGACACCAAAATACTTGGATTCGATTTCCTCTGGATTGATGTGGAAGTCGTCACCGACTTGAGCATCACAGGCCTTCCACAGTCGAAAGCACTCACTTCCAATCTTATTCGCCCTGAGCTGGACCTGCTTGCCGTCTGGCCCTCTTATCTTCCATGAACCAGTCCTGCCTCCAGCTCCGCACTCTAGAACGGAGTCCGCATCAATGCCATTACCAAGGGACTTGGACATCTTTCGCCCCCAAGGGTCCATCCCTAAACCGTCCACCCAAATATTCTGGAATGCTGGCTGGTCGAGTAGTAACGCACTCTTTAGCAAAGTGTAGTACAACCATGTCCTGACTATTTCCTTACCTTGGGGTCTGATCGAAGTGGGAAACGCTCTTTTGAACAATTCTGGGTCACTGATATAGCCTGAAACATACAAATTCGAGTTTGAAGAATCCATCCAAGTGTCAAACACCTTCTCTTCTCCCACCAATTCCCCTAAATCGCCTGCCATTGTATCATAAAATCCAATCGATTCGCAAGTAACCCTGTCGAGCACCTCTGACCCTTGAGGAGGGAGTTCACGCCAGGGTTGGACGTATGTGCCATGCGGAGGCACTACTATCTTCAAACCGTCTTCAGAATACCATATTGGCACCTCAGTGTGATACCATCTGCGTCGGCTAATAGGCCAGTCGATTGAGATGCCATCCATCCAATCATGCAAGAACTGCCTGTTCCGCTCAGGTATGAACGAACTCTGGTTTGAGAGTTGTGATACCCGATCTAGGATGTGGGTCTGCCTGACATACCACTCCTTCAGGAGAATAATTTCGACTGGGTTCCCTCCTCGCTCGCTCACTGGGACTTCTTGCATATGCGTCTCTGCTGATGACAGGCGGCCGGTCTCACTAAGAATCTCTATCGAGGCTGCTCTGGCATCCTCTGCGGACATTCCTGATAGGGGGCCACTGATATCAGTCATCCGACCCTCTAAATCCACTGCAACAAACGGACTTAGTCCCAATTCACGGAACACTGCGACATCGTTCTGATCGCCGAACGAACAGACCATCAGAACACCGCTGCCGAAATCCATCTTAACAGAGGGATGAGTCACAATTTCCACTAATGACTCCCTGTCGGTTACTGGAAGGGGGAGTTGTATGCGCTTGCCAACCAGATGTTTGTACCTCTCATCTTCGGGATTAACTACGACGACCCCGCAGGCACAAATCAGCTCAGGTCGAGTGGTGGATATTACCACATCCTCTCCGTCTTCTGTAGTCCAACGGACATTGCACAGCGTTGTTTCGCGGGTTACCCTCTGAACTTCTGCTTCGGCAATAGTTGTCCCTTCTACCGGGTCATATATGTTGGGACGAAGGTCCTCAACTATGTCGCCTCGCTTGAACAGGTCCACGAATATGGATTGAGTCACTGCCCGGTAATCGGGGGCGTCTGTTAGATACTCGTTATCGAAATCACAAGACAAACCAACACGCTTGGCTGTTTCACGCATTGCCTGAGTGTATGATTCAATGGTCTCAGCACATAGATTAAGGAATTCTCCCCGATCGTACGACCTCATCTTACGGCCATACTTCTTCTCAACTGTGAATTCTATATTGATTCCATTGCGGTCCACACCCCAAGGAAAGCGAACCTCCTTCCCAAGCAATCGCTGACTACGAGCAATGACATCTATCATACTGTATTGGGCCACTGCACCGATGTGCCAGGTTCCGCTGGGGTAGGGAGGGGGTGTGTCGATGATGAATACCTCTCGCTCGCTCTTAGGATTGAAAGAATATCGCTCAGAGTAAGACTCTCCGTAATGGCTCTCCTGAATCCTCTTCTCAAGGTCTATTGACCATCTCTTCTCGGGGATTTTTGGTGCACCCATAATACAACCTCGGCTATTTTGCAGGCTTCCCTGAGGAGCCCCATTCTTGACCATTCCCGCAAACACGGGTCGGTTCGATATACAGCATCAGTCGGATTACAACTGCGAGGGGTTGAATACCCGCCCTCAAGCAGGCTACTCACGAGAAGTGCATGAGTGCAAGCGACGGCAAGGGCTTCGGGCCCCGAGAAGCCTTGGAACGAGCTAAGACGGAGGCTGCTTCAAGAGTCACCAGAGGCAGGGAAGTCGCAAGTGGCATGGATGCCGAATCCATCAAGGGTGCCGTGAGAAGGACTCCTAATGCGCTGCGACGGGCTCTGTCGGATTCGACTGCGACGGGTATTCTCACCAAGGCCCCTGCATTCACAGTCGTGCTATGTTTGCTTGTCACTGGATTCTTCACCATGCACTCAGGGATTTTAGATTGCCGCGATGGTTTCGAATACGACTTTTGTAGTGAAGAATCTGCATTGAACGTGAATGGGGACTTGGCGGTCTATCTACCTCAAGGTTCCCCAATAACGACACAGATTGCTGAGGTCGAAAAGGATTGGACCACTAATGTGATGGTAATCTATGTAGAGTCCGAGAACACTAATGTGACATCAGTTGAGATATTGAATGAAATTGATGCAGTGGAAGGTCAGTTGAACTACGTTAGGGATGATAGTGGGATTAATGATAACATCATCTATGTACTATCTATTTCGACTGTAATCAAAGAAGTAAACTCTAGCGCAGGAAGAGTGGCCAAGGCCACCTTCACAGCACTTGCAGAGGCTACAGGAAACGATGAGTTGTCCGAGCAGTTCAACGAGACCATAGATGACCAGGAAGATATAATCGGCAGTTATACGATACCGGATGAACAGGAACGCGTGGATCAAATTCTAGGTGAGATGCCTCAGAATGCCCTTGACAAACTAGTCAGAGATGTAGGAAAAGATCTCGACGGGGATGGGGTTAATGAAATTGAGAAAGTCAACTACTGGAATAGAGCTGTCATTATCATTGGTATCGAAGCGGACACTGATGGCGACGGAATTGATGATGTTGATGTCTCAGAACTGATTTCTGACACTCAAGAAACAATAGATGCTCTAGCCGTCGAAAACGAATGGGGAGAGAAGAATCTGACCATGACTCTTACAGGACCGGTACCGATAACGAGTGCTGTGACTGAAGAGTCCTTCAAACTGTTTTGGAAGGTTTTTCCACTGGGTGTAATCGCTGTTGCCCTAGGTCTGTTCCTGTTTCACTGTGACTTGCTGCAGACAGGGAGGATTAGGTTCGTTCAGGGCCTGAAAGTGGTCATCATTTCGGGACTACCAACGTTATGCTCAGTTTGGATTACTCTGGGCATCATAGGATTCACCGACTACGAAGTCACCATGACGGTGATTATCGTTGGGCCGATCGTGCTGGCTCTGGGTGTATCTTACGGACTCCACATCACCAATCGATACGCTGAAGCGAGAGGGACTCCAAGAGAGAAGATGGCGATTGCCCTCAATTCTACTGGGCGCGCTGTTTTCCTTTCCGCAGTCACCACCGTAATCGGTTTCATATCCCTTACCTTCACACCGATGGCACCAATCAAAACTGTTGGATTCTCCCTTGCAGGGGGCATAGTAGTTGTATACATAATGACGATGATCATGGTACCGAATCTCACTATGATGCTTGATCTAAAGAAGCCGTCTCATCCCCCGCCCAAGTTATTCGTCCAAGCAGTGGGTGTACCGATTAAATGGACTCGCGCAACCATTGCAGTGTTCGCAATTGCTATGCTTATGTCTGCAGGAATACCAGGGATTTCTGGAATTGGGGCAAGAGAGAATGTGGAAGAGAATATTGACCTGCTTGAAATGGCCCCGCAGAACGTGGAAGCAGTTCAGAAAATGGGTGTGTATTCCGATGAGTTTGAGGCCGGCCAACCTGGCTTCCTAATGGTAGAAGGTGATTTGCGTGCCAGTCCCAATCTCTTCGATCCCGTGCTATACGACCCATTCGACAATCTAAAGGGAATTGAGGCCCTTGAACAGAACTGCAATCGCGTCAACCGGACTACAGCCGTGTCAATTGTGTTCCTGATGAAAGCGGTCGCGGTGGGAGTAAATATCTCAGGACAACCAATAGTCGACCAGATTGACCAACTACCTCTGCCCCAAGAAGCGAAAGACCTTGCTGGATTGGTATTTGGGAGGGAGGTTGAGGGCAACGGATCCTTTTGGGAGACACTGTCTGCCCTGGATGGTTCGCCCTCAGGTGATGACCAAGCCCACAACTTCCTGATTTACGTGTTCTACAATAGCATGACTGACGAGATGAGGGAATTGTTCATCTCGCCGAGTTTTAGTCGCAGCCTTATTTACATCGACATGCCCTTCATGGATGTCAAGAACACCGAAGAAGCGGTTGATGGACCGGGCGGGATCAACTATTGGGTCGACAACACCGCTGGTGTGAAGTCATCATACCTAGTCGGGGTAGCCTCTGTGACTATTGAGGTGAACAATCTGATAGTTGACTCTCAGTGGAGATCACTCGGATTCGCTCTACTATTCACTATCCTTACACTCGGGCTCGTATTTAGAGACCTCAGATTCGCCCTCCTGACAACGATACCAGTTGGCTTCACCGTAGCGATGCAATGGCTAGCAATGGATTCGCTTGGTGTCCCTCTTTCTCTTGTTACCGTGATGGTGGGTTCAATACTTGTGGGGGTCGGCATTGATTTCTCGATTCACATTGCCAACCGAGTCAAAGAACAGGGGGGCTCTATGGAGGCAGTAAAGGTAGCATGCGCGAGTACGGGGATGAGCCTGTTTGAAGCCACTACCGTTACTGCAGCTGGATTGACATGCGCTTACCAGATTCCTATCGAGGCCATACACCCCTTCGTGACAGTTATCATCATCCTTCTAATCGTCGCTGCGCTATCGGCCCTGCTTCTCCTCCCTGCAATATACGCACTGCTCATCAAGAACAATGTCGGTCTGACCGGAGGTGTCGAGACAATGGTCAAAACGGCGGGATTACGCCGTGCCATAGCCAGAGACGAGGCCGATTCTATCGATGCGACGCTGCTAATTGGGTCGGCAGATGACGCGTGGTGACGCGTCACCTTCATGCACCTGAAGCAACTGCGAGCAGTATGACGCATTGGCTAATGAAAAGCGAGCCACACGCATACTCGTGGGAACAACTGGTAGAAGATGGTTCGACCCATTGGGATGGTGTCAGAAACTATCAGGCCAGAAACCTGATGAGGGACGATATGTCATTAGGGGACCTAGTTCTGTTCTACCACTCCAACTGCAAGCCCCCTCATATCGCAGGGGTTGCGAGAGTAAGCAAAGAGGCGTATCCTGACTTTACAGCTCAGGACCCGTCATCGAAGTACTTCGATCCGAAGGCCACATCTGACGACCCACGATGGATGATGGTAGACATTGAAGCCGTGTCGGAACTAGAACCGATTACGTTACCCGAACTCAGAACAAATCCATCACTGGAAGGCATGCCCCTTCTACGGCGTGGACAGAGACTGTCAGTACAACCCGTTTCGGAAAGACATTTCAAAGCAGTTTGCCTGATGGGTGGCCTATCGGAAATACCCGAATAGGTGGGCGCGTCCTCGGTGGACGCTCGTCACCAAAGGTGTATGTTCACCGATCTCCTCCGCCCCGCAATCCCAAGGCATCCAGAGTCCCCGGTCGGGCTGCTCGCTTCCGCGCCTGACCTGGTTCCCGGGCTTAGATGGGCCCCGCTTCCCTCCGGAAGCGGTTTCCGTCAACCTGGATCTCTTGGGGGCGAGGCATCGACGTTAACCGGTGAAACACCAATGGCTCGTCTGCGCCGCCCTCGGACTTCGGGTCTCCATTACCGACGATTTGAGAATAATAGAGCACGTCAACTCCCCCCCTAGCCCGACTATGGCTAGATATCGTCCCATATCAACGAATCCCCAGTGGGAAAATATTTCTGAGACTATTCCGAGTACTTAGACGGGCATCCTGTTTGTATCTCATGGGCCTCAAGCAGCCATCCGTTGGAGTTACTTACTAGGTTACCTTTGACAGCAATTGTGTGGCCCTCTTCAAATCCATCTGGAACTATCACTCTTGAGTAATCGACTTGAAGCGAATGGGTCTGGCCAACTAACTCGAAGGAAGTTGACGAGGTTTCGACTGACCCTATTGCCACCTGCCCCCTCAGATGGATGTCGCCCTCGTGGGAATCAGGAGACGACATGACCTCGTCAATGGAATACTGAGTTTGAGGTTCTATACTAAGGAACATCATTGCGATTAATGCTGCCAAACAGGCGCCAACGATGATCAACCGGGAAATTCTAGTACCTGCCATGACATTAGGTCAGGTAGATGATAGATGAGTGTTTTCTATCCCTTCAAGTGATGTCTAGGCCGACTGCTTCCTCAATACCGAGGAAACCATTCTCCGTCACCTTCTTCTTAAGTCCCTTGACGATACCACTTACGACAGAGGGGCCGTTGAAGACTAAGGCAGAATATAATTGCAGTAGGGAAGCACCCGAGGAGACAGCTTGCCAAGCAGTGTCCACAGAATCAATCCCTCCTACTCCTACAATCGGGACCGTCGATTGGGCTTCCTCGTAGAGCAAACGTATGACTTCGTTCGAACGTGCCTGCAGAGGTCGTCCAGAAAGCCCTCCACTCTCAGCGAACACACTGCGAGAAGTAGCGTTTCTAGGCACGGGCCGATGCAGTGTTGTGTTGGTGGCTACGAAACCGTCGATTCCTTTTCGCAATGCCATCTGAGCAGATGCGATAACCTCATCGTCGCTATTGTCCGGAGAGAGTTTTAGCAGCAAGGGTTTTCCTCCTCCTTTCCTCTCTGACATCATCTTGCATTCCGTTAGTATAGAAGCCAGATGATCTACCTCCTGCAGTTCTCTCAAACCCGGAGTATTCGGAGAGGAGACGTTGAGTACAAACATATCTGCGTGGTTCCACAACATCTCCATAGAACTGGAATAATCAGACGGGGCGCTCTCGTTAGGCGTCTTCCTAGAACGGCCGATGTTTGCAGCCACGGGAACCTTTGGCCACATTCCAGAGGCTCTTCTGGCTATCAATCGGTCCCTCACAGCAGCAGCGCCAGGGTTGTTGAATCCCATTCTATTGACCAGTGCCCTCTCAGAATGGGCTCTGAACATCCTAGGCTTTGGATTTCCTTCCTGGGGGAATCTGGTGATGCCACCATACTCAATCCAAGAGAATCCCAAGGCAGGCCATGCGCTGAGTGCCTCCGCTCCCTTATCGAATCCCGCAGCCAGCCCAAGGGGATGATGGAACAATTTGCCGAAAACATGTATGGGGAGCTCGGGGGCGTGATAGATTGTGCTGAGAGCTCGTTGACCAGCTCGGCTCTGGCCGAACGTGGTTAGTCCCCTCATTGCTAGACTGTGCGCTTTCTCAGAGTCAGTGAATCTGAGCAGGGGCCTCGCGAATAGTGAATACGGCAGTCCCATCAACAGAACGCGCAGAACGGTATCCTTCAAGCGTTGTGTTACATCGCCAGCCCGTGCGCTCAACAATCGAGGCTGCAGCAATCAGCGAACTGGCTCGCAGGGCACTTCGGTCAGAGGGAATGGTGGTCCACCATCGAAACCCAACCTCCCTAGGTATAGATGCCCTATCAATAAATATTGGTGATCTATCGCCCGGGATGTTGCTCGGTGTGGTCGGCAAGACATCTGACTCCGAAGGAATAACAATTGAGATGCTGAATTCCCCAGGAGGGGTTATCGCTGCAGATGAACCTGTAGATTTCAAAGTCGTCTGGATACCAGGAAATTGCTCTTCGATATGGAATCGCTTCACGGACACGGTCCTCAGACTGGCCGAAGCTGGCTATCCTGGATGCGTCGGATGCGCAGGACCAGCGGCTGAAGAGCCTTGGGATGAAGAAGCATCTAGGCAACGACTGAGGTAGGTGGCTTCGCGCGCCCCCTCGCCCGCGCGCGCGTTGGACGGTACTCAGACTACTCATGTTTATACGGAGTTCATCGGGGCACACGGGAACGAGGTCGGGCTAGTCTTCGATGACATAGCTGGCTAGGAATGATACTGTGCGACTAATGATTCTCGAATCTGGTGCGAAGGCACGAACGGTAAACAAGTACCTCGGTAAAGGCTGGATTGTAGAGGCTTGTAACGGGCACGTCCAAGATCTTCCATCCGGAAAAGGTAAGAATCGATCAAAAGCCATGTGGGCCTCCAATAACGGTAACCTCCCAGAACCTCCTTGGGATTGGACTGATGGTGCAGAGAAAGTGATTAACAAGATTCTGGACAAGGCTACGCGGAAGGGTGTAGATGAGGTCTACATAGCAACTGACCCGGACAGAGAAGGCGAGTTCATCGCATGGAGACTAAGCATTCTGTTCTCTAACTTCCCCGTGGTCAAGCGGGTCACATTCAATGAGATTACAAAAACTGCGGTGAACGAAGCAATTCAGGAATCAGGGGAAATCGATTCGAATTTGGTAGATGCTGCCAAAGTTCGCCGTTTCATGGACCGATTGGTCGGATTTCGATGCTCGAGATTCAGCAAATCATGGAGGCTGGCCTCGATGGGCAGGGTCCAGACTCCGACATTGGGTTTCATCGTAGAAAGGGAGCTCGAGAGAGAGGCTCATGTGCCAATTGAGTTCCATAGCGTCCACGTTGATTCTGACAAAGTTCGTTTCAACGTCAGATTCCACGAGAAGAATGATGAGGATGCGTGGACCGATGATTCAGGGAAGCACCGCGCCGACAGAACTGCCGATTCTGGATTGGCCAAGGATGCTTTTGATGCCCTCGAGAATGCCAAAGCCATCCGTATCGTCTCAGTGAAAGAAGGTAAGACAAACCGCAAACCGCAACCACCGTTCACAACTGCTACGCTTCTGCAAAGCGCGAGTTCCACCCTCGGATGGTCTGTAGCGAAAACCAGTAAAATGGCATCCACCCTATACCAATCAGGTCATGTAACATACATCAGAACAGATTCCACTCGAACCAATTCAGAGGCGCGCGAAAGAGTAAGGAAGTATATCAAGAGTGAATTCGGAGATGATCATCTGGGCTCTGGCGTGCTAGGTCCCGATGCCAAGAAAGGAGCTTCCAACGTACAGGACGCTCACGAAGCCATCAGACCAACCCGCCCTGAGAAGACTGATGTTGATGCCAGTGCGGACGAGTGTCGTCTGTATGGTTTGATTTGGGCGAGGTTTGCCGCCAGTCAAATGTCGCCCTCGATTAGGGAGAGAAGAGACATGCGGGCTACTGTGGACGATTTGAAGAAGCCATTGACAGCCTCGGCCTCTTGGAGGATTCATACCGGATGGGAGGCGGTGTACGCGAAGTACCACGGCGATGTTAGGACAGATCCTCCAAAATACTCACTAGAAGAAGAAAGCGAATGGAACATCTCGAAGTCTGAAGAGAACCCGCTGATGGTGACGGATGAGACCAAACCGCCGAATCGGTTCTCTGAGAGTTCAATCGTCCAAGCAATGAAGAAAGCGGAAATTGGCCGTCCATCGACGTATGTAAGTACAGTTTCGAATCTCTCTACTAAAAAATACGTCAAAGTCGAAGGGAGTTCGCTAATTCCTACTGATGGGGGCCGCATGCTGTGGTTAGATGTGGTGCCGTTCTACAACGAACAAGAAGACTCTGAGAAGCTATTCACACCTCTTTTCACTTCAAAAATGGAAGATAACCTAAATGGAATCGAGCACGGCAGAATCAATGGGCCAGAAGTCTGGACTGGTTTCGTAGAAGAATTCAGATCGATGCACAACAGGGCGCTGGAAAAGAAACGAGAGTTTCCCACACCCAAGCAGATGGCACTCTTGGAGAGTCGAATACCACATCTAAACGATAAGCGGAGGGCCGAGTTGCTATCAGGCAAGTCCCTCAGTGAATTGACTGGGGACGACGCGCGTAGTATCATCGAACAATTATTCGATTCCGAAGAGGATAATGGACATCTGCCCCCCAGCGAGAAGCAGACTAATCTAATCGTGAAGTTATCCGATCAGGCCGGGCTGGAGCTGGATGTTACTCTAGAGAAAGCCGGTGTTGCAGACATATCGGAATTGACGGGGGGCAGGGAAGGCACCGCCAGTGAACTAATATCTCAGATGATTGAAAATAGTAAGAATCTGCCTGCGACACCCCCGCAGGTTGATTTGGTGAATAAGCTATCAGAGCAATACAAAGTACCCTTGAGTGAGATGCTGGCAATAGCTGGCCTGAAGGACATTAGTGAGATGAATAAGGCAGATGCCAGCATTATCATCAATGAGATGAAAAAGCGTTCGCGCCGGAGCGGGAGTAGACAGAGTTGATGTTTGCACCACATCTTTGTGACAGCACTCAATAACAAATGCCCGTAAGGGGAGGCATGGATTCTATCGATTACGATGTCGTAGTCGTCGGAGCCGGCCCTGTAGGGGGATTTCTAGCCCAGAGGATGTCTGAGGGAGGGGCAAGTGTACTACTCCTGGAAGAGCATGCGCAGATAGGGAGACCGTTTCAGTGCGCTGGGCTTGTGAATCCTGAAACCATGAGTCTGACGGGACTGCAGAGCACAGTATTAACTCCAATCTGGGGAGCTAGGATTCACAGTCCATCTGGAATACCCGTTGTAATTGGTAACGAACATGATATTCGAACATGGTCAGTTTGCCGCAAACTGTTCGACGAAGGTGTCGTGAGAGGGGCTGTGCAGTCAGGTGCCGAGATATGGCTCTCCAGTAAGCCATTATCTGCAGATGCTTACGAAGACCATGTACTACTTTCAGTATCTACTCCACAGGGGGATCAAACAGTCAGATGCAGGTTACTGTGCGGAGCTGACGGAGCTCACTCTTGGGTCCGTAGACGGTTCAGAATGGGGCGCCCGAAGGAGCTCATGATTGGTTTTCAAGTAGAGGTTACGGGGTACAAGGGAGAACCCGGTAGGTTGGATATGTACACCGGATCTGGATTCTCTCCAGGTTTCTTCGCTTGGGCTATCCCATCAGGAGAAACGACGAGAATTGGTACATGGAGTAAGCCAGAGATGATGAAGGAAGAATCCTGCGAACAGTTGCTTGACAGGTTGAGGTCGGAGCCACTCTGGAGCGAGCGTTTCTCGGAATGCCGGGAAATTGGGAGATTTTGTGGACCTATTCCAAGTGGGCTGGTGAAAAGACCGATGATAGGAAGAGTAGCGCTATTCGGAGATGCAGCGGGGCTGTGTAAACCCACTACTGGAGGAGGGATTGGTCCGGGTTTTAGACAAGTAGAGATGCTGACTCCGAATCTTTTGGAGTGCTTGAACAGAGATGATTTCTCTGATGCTGCAGTGAAGGAGGTGATTAGTCTATTGAGCCCTCTCAGAAGAGAACAGAGCAGAGCAAGGGCTCTACGAGAGGTTTTTCTGACTGAAATGACAGATGAGGAATTAGATAGCGTGTTCGCCGTCTGGTCTCGTCCGGAAGTAACTGAACTGATTAATCAGATTGGAGACATCGAGCATCCGATACCCCTAGGTATTCGGATGCTGAAGGAGGTACCCGAATTCAAATCCATCGCCAAGAGAGCTGCAAGGGCTGTATTGTGGGGTTGATTCATGTATAGATCATTGCAGAGAATTAGATACCCACCGTTCGAGCATTCCCACATGGATCCACGAGCCGTGCCCTTGATAGAAGTCGTCGTGGAGTCTGAGAACCAGCCGCCACCTTCCTTCAGAATAGGGTCGGATGACGACTGGATGGTCGAATGGAGGGGGTGCAAGTCTGACGACCAAGAAATGCCAGAGATATCCTGCGAAGTGTCTCTCGAACCATTCCCGTTCCTGATGAGGACAAGGAATGGATGGTACATCGAACCTGACCCTCTACACAAGACGGCGCGCCGACTGATACGGCCAACTGTCATGATGCTGATTCTCGCTCTTCTCGCTCATTCCATGGAACCTGGGCTAGTCAGTCTGGGCCTGATAACAGAATCATTCGCAGGCTCATACCGCATCGGTCCGCTAGACTACCCGAAACTTCTGTTAGTGGCATTCCCCGTCTTCATGATTCCAATCGTCTTCAGAATGGTTGCGAATCTACGTGACATTGGGCGCCAGAACGCCTACATCGCTTCACCAATTGAGTCGCCTAGAATGGTCTTGGCCGTCAGCGGTTCAGAGGTCCAAGCTAGCAGGATAACCATGCCAGTTGACATGATGCCTGTTCGAGGTAGGCTGCAAGTAGGAATCGCAGTTCCTGAGAGAAGCAAGGTACTGGAGGCATTACAGCGCTCAGAAGGAGAGCAGCCATCCCCTGGGATGTCAACGAGACTACCTGAGAGGAGGATTACAAGTGGAGAAGAACTCGGAACTGGGGTCGGGGAGGCTACTCCTATGCCTGTTGCACACCCCCGGGTTCTCTTGCTTGAACCTATGAGGGTGCATGACCCCGGTGATTGGGTTGACCTAAGTGGAGGGAGCAGTGAGGTTTTGTTCAAGGGGCCTGCAAATCAATGGCCCGGCTCGATTTACTCCGCTTTGATTGCTATCCATTGGGAGATTGTAATAGAGGCGATTAGGGATGATGGGACTAAAATGAAGTGGGTAAGCCAAGTAATCATACCACCAAGAACTGGTCTTGAGTACGTTCCGAAATTGCCAGTTAGAAGTGGCAGAACTGAATCAACCTAGGCTGTCAGGCTGTATCGGGACCGGGCTTGCCAAGTCTTCACGAATAGACTCAGTTTCTAGCAGCACGTAGTCCGAATCCCTCTTCCGAGGACGGAAACCAGCTCTGAGTATCATTCTCTGCAGCTCTCTCTCAGTGGCCTCAGTCTTCGTCGTGCCAGAAGCCGAAACTACGTTTTCCTCCATCATTGTGGAACCAGCGTCATCGGCACCAGCTAGTAGGGCCATCTGCGCCACATCAAGGCCCATTGTGGGCCACGACGCCTGAATGTGCCCTATGTTGTCGAAGAATAGTCTCGAAACAGCGACGTGCCTGAGATATTCAGTTGGACCTGCCCCCAGAACTATCTTGTTATGACCTCTGTTCCTCAAACCTAAGGAATTGTTCTCCAGCATGACAGGCCACGATACGAAGGATGTGAATCCTGTCCTGCCAGTTGATACAGCATCGTCCTGCATACTTCTCACACTATCCATGTGGAGTACTCGGTGAAAATTACTCTCGCCGAAACCGAAGACATTTGTAGCGGAAGTCGTCAGGCCCAATTCTTGTGCTTCGTGCATAACTCTAAGCCAGTTATCCGCAGATCCTTTCTTCGGTGAGATATCCAGTCGTATATCGTCGACCAGCATTTCAGCACCACCGCCCGGGAGTCCGTGCATCCCTGCCTCTTTCAGATGAATCAACACCTGCTTGGTCGAGATTCCGCATATCTCCGAGATGCCTTCTATCTCAATGGGGGAGAAGCAATCCAATGCTATGGATGGATGCCTCAGGCTCAATTCCCGAATTAGTTCTGTATACCACTCCAGAGGGAGTTCGGGGTGCACACCACCCTGCATCAGAATTCGTGAACCGCCTATGTCTTCCAATTCGGAAAGCCTATCGCTGATTTCGTCCGTGGACTGCGTGTATGCCTCAGAATGTCCAGGAGACCTGTAAAAGGAACAGAACTGACAGTTGATGGTGCATACATTAGTGTAATTCACGTTCCTATCGACGAGGTACGTCACCTCATTACCAGGAATCTGAGATCTCCTGCGTAACATCGCCGCGTGCATCAGTTCGTTGATATCAGCCGAATCGTACAGAATCACGGCATCATCGACACTCAGTCTCGGCGGATCCGCGGACCCTTGAGATTGCAGAATAGTTCTCCAGTCAGACAGAATATCACCCGTTATTGCCCACGAGTGCTTCTATTTCATCGATTGTTTTAGGGCAATTCGAGGTCAGTACTACTGGACCGTCGTCTGTAATCAGCACATTGTCCTCGATACGGACGCCTATTCCTGCATAACGGTCTGGAATTTTTACATCTGTCCTCCAACTTCCGAAGTATAGCCCTGGCTCAACAGTCACAACCATTCCCGGTTGCAATATTGGCCCCTCGTCTTTATCGCCTTGTCTACCACCTCCGACATCGTGAACGTCGAGACCAAGGAAATGTCCTGTCCCATGCATGAAGAAATTTCTGTAGGGGCCATTGAACTCCATATCATCTCCAATAGCTTCCTCAACACTACAATCTAGAACTCCCAGATCAATCAATCCTTGGGCTAGCACAGCTGAAGTGGCTCTGTGCATTGAGAGCCAAACTGAACCGGCTTGGCATGCCTCAATACCAGCCAATTGTGCTTTCAGTACGAGTTCGTAAATCTCTCTTTGTTGGTCGCTGAATTTCCCACTGACTGGCCATGTCCGGGTGATGTCGGAAGCATACCCGGAAACCTCGCACCCAGCATCCACCAAAACCAGTTCTCCATCAGAAATTTCATTGTCGTTGGAATTGTAATGCAAGATGGTCGCATTCTCGCCCCCGCCTACGATTGACTGGTAGCTCCAACGGCTCTTGCAGGCAGTGAAGTGTGCCTCTATATCCGACTGAATCTGCCACTCACCAATTCCCGGGAATGTAGCTCGCATAGCGGCGATATGTGATGCAGAAGCGATATCTGCTGACTCCTGCATTAACCGGATCTCTTCCTTAGACTTCAACACCCGCATGTCATCTAGTATTGGAGTGGGATCGGCTAACTCTACTCCATCTGCCCTACTAATCAACTCGTCCAACTCAGAATTGAGGCCCGAGATGCAATAGACAGAGGTGCAGGCATCGAGGTGGGAGGTGACGGAGTCGGCTATGTCTTCTAGTGAATGGGCCTGATCAACCGGCCATCCAGATACTGTACCTTCGACCCCTATTCTTCGGCCCTCCCATATCTCCGCCTTCGTATCACGCGGCTGGACGAATAGTGTGGTAACCCATTCGGCTCCCTCGCGATGGGCCATTAGCACTGCTTCAGGGTCGCTCCAGCCGCAAAGGTACAGCATGTAAGAATTAGCGCGAAATGGGAAAGCCGTGTCATTTGAGCGGTATGCAACTGGATTAGTAGGCATCAGCACCAAAGAGTCCTCTGGCAACTGCCCTAGGAATACAGACTGCCTAGAGGTGTATTCAGAATCAGATAAATCGGGCTTACTCATGCGCTCACCGCAGATTGTCGTCTAAAGGGGTGTTATTATGCGTGTGGGTATTAAAATCGAGTCATTCATCGGACTTCCACTTCGGTATAGAGGAAGAATCGTCAGAGGTTCGATACCTCAGCAGAATTGCAGATATCATGAATAGAGCTGAAATTACCAGTACTAGTAGTGAATACGGCAAGGGTTCGCTGGCATCGGGATGAACTAAGAGAACAGAGATGCTATCGTAATCGTCGTTATCGTCAATCACATCTAGAGTCAGGATGGCTTCATCACCGACACCAGAAGGCCATGATAGGGTCCTGATGCAGCCCTCATAAACCGGTTGGTGGTCAATCTTCCATACGCATCTCAACCCGGCTTGGTCGTTTTCAGAGTCCTCGGAGAGAGATGCATCTAGCATCCATTCAGAGCCAGGGCTCAGTTTGATTCTGGCACCATCTTCGATTGGTAAATCGTCCAGTGAAGCTATGGCCTTCGGAATAACATTCTGAATTGTGAATACCTTCACCATGGTGCTCGAAATTCCTCCAGCATCGGTGACAGCCAGAGTCAGACTGTAATCGCCTGAACTTCCAGTGGAAATTGTCATCGTCCCCTTGTCCTGGCCCATCACAATCTGCAGAGGGGTCTGCCCTGAGTGCGATGGTTTTCGGAGAACCCACATGTAGTGCAATCCTTCTCTACCCCATACTGGATCATCAGTTGCGCTGGCATCGAAGAACAAGTCATCTGCCCCCTCCAATGAGTAGTCGGGACCTTCGATGGATATCGAGGGTGCAAGATTGTTGACCTGTATTGGGATACATTCCTGCGAATAGGTCACTCCGGATGGATCATAGTTCTCAGCATACAGTGAATGCCATCCCTCAGTCAAACCAGAAATATTCAATGATTCCGAGAATTCTCCATCTGGAATTAAGATAGAGAGGTGTGCTGACATATCCGAATCTGCTTCAGTCGAACAAGCATCGATAGAGCTAGAGGCTGACTTGGCGAATAATCTAAGTTCCGGAGTGGTCCATGTCATCGGATACATGCTCCAACCTGATACGGAGATGAATCCATGGACCCAGTCTCCGGGCTCAGGGGAGTCCACTATGATTGCAGACCTCGAGGTGTCGCCAAGGAACATCACTCTACTGGCCTCCCATATATCTCCTGTTTCCGACTGTACGGTGATTGAGACATAGCAGGTGCAGGGAGAAATGGTCTCGGTATCAGAGTCATCGAGAATAATCGACCAAGCCCAGGATCCTCTAGGACCCGATGTATCGATTACTTCCAGCGATGAGGTGATGTCGCCCCCCAAAGCACCGTCGGTCGGTTCGAGTCGCCATTGCACCTTAGTCGGTCTGACTTCGTCTTCGACAAAACCTGATATTATCAAAGACCCATTTGAATAATGACCGTTCTCGAAATCGAAACCAATCAGAGGGATGTCGTCTGGTTGGTCCGCGGTCGTGGTCGTAATCGCGGTGAAGAGTGATGCTACAACCAGCATCGCGACAAGGACAAAAGTGGATTTCACGAGTTATGGCCCGTGCCAACATGTAATGAATCTCATGGGTAGATGATGAAATCATCTATCGGAGATTCGGAGTTGCCATGCCAGTTCATCCAACCAGAGACCTAGTGTTGTACGATTGACGAATTCGTGACTAGCCTTGGCGGACAGTACGCATTCGCAAGCCGCTGCTGCGAGCGCGGCCGCATCCGTTATCGAGAGGTTATTGCCCAGTGCTGTTGCCAGTGCAGTGGCGGCAGCATCGTGCAGGCCTATTTGCTGGACTGGAGCAAGGGCCGCACATGGAATGTGCATCGGTTCCAAGCCAGCTTGGTATAGCGTCACCCCATGAATGCCCCCCAGCACGAGCATAGCACCCCAGCCATACTCCTCAATCAGATTCTTGGCTGCATCAGTAGAATCTGATGTCATCTGGCGACGACTTAGGAGGTCCAGTCCCCGTTTCTCAAATAGGACCACGTCAGCACCCCTGCTCCGGTCAAGCCCAGACAGTTTTGGATCCATTATCACAGGGAGATTTGCATCTCTTGCAGCGTCGATAAGAGACCTAGCGCCAATTGTATCTAGGACCCCTTTGTCATAATCAGATAGGACGATAGCGCAGCTATCCTCTAAGGATGACATGGCTTGTTCTGTCAGCGATTCGCGAACGCTGTCAGGAAGGTCCTCGCGCGGCCCTCTGTCTGCTTGAAGCAATATCTGGCTCTTGTCTAGCAGGCTCTCGCGACTGCCGTAGAATCGGATCTTTGTCAGAGTGCTGCGCTCCGGGACAACTACTATGCCGCTTGGATCGATTCCGTGCCCGGATAGTTTCTCAATTATGACTCGTCCCTCCCTGTCATCCCCTACACTGGAGTGCAGGCTGATTTGGAGGCCAAGGGAGTTCAGGCCCATCGCAATGTGAGCCGCTGCTCCTGGAGTCTCCTCGGACTGGAGAATCTTCAGGACTGGGACCGGGGCAGTGGAATCGAGATTGTTGGCGTAACCGTGATGGAATCTGTCCAGCATCACATCTCCGATCAAAGTTACCTTTGAGGAACCGACATCATCCAAAAGCATCCTCAGCCTCTTTAGGGTCGCAGCACGTTCCTCGGACTCATCCATCGGTTGTGCGTGCCGATGCATGTGAATGATGTTTGCTAACCGGCGAACTCAAGTCGGGAACCTTCTCGTCGTAACGTGGAGCTGTACGAAGGCGGATGGATGTATGACGGGCAAGCCTGTGATAGGCTTTGGAACAAATCCGCCATAGGAAGGCCAATGGAAGGGAGGAGGCTTCTACTTACTCCAGCAGAGGTGATTTTTTGCCATGATCATAGGCATGTAGACTGGCCGGCTGCAAATTGGTTGCAAGAAGCAGTAGAGGATTCTCCAAGGTTGCTTGATGAGGCTGTAGTGGTGGAATCCCTCAGAGTCCCTGGAAACAAGTTGGTCATCCATCAGAACTTCGATGCCCTTGAGTTAGTCTACGCCGACCCAACTTGGGGACTCAGATGGACATCCGATGGACATCCTAGGTCTAGCGACCCCGTTTCCGAGGTTAGATGGTTTCACGCCAGTGAACATCTCGATGTCGACGACCTATACGCTTGGTCGGAACGGGTTTCAAGCAAGGGTAGGATTCCTGAGATTCTTGTGGTCGATGACGAGCATGCAGTGGTTACCTATCGTGTAGCGAGAGCCGAACCCGAAGGAATGATGGGGGAATACACAGAAACAGACTTGGAGTATATCGCTGGACTCAGCGGTTCACCCTTGGACAACGGAGGGAAATTCATCGTAGACTCTGATAATTGGCCTGAAGAGAGGATTGGCGTGCCACACCCAGGGGGGAGAGTATTGGACGCCAGTACGAACCAGATGATCGATTCGCACAATGATGCTGGACGGGACACATTAGGAGCGGATATTTTGCGTGACTTGCTTCGCAGAGGCCTGCATCCTCGTCCAGGCTTCAAGTATGGAACCAGATGGAGGTGCTATGACCGGACTCTTGGAGAAAGTCATGCTCCGTGGCTGGTTATACATCCTGCTGAAGCACCCCATGACTGGAGAGGGGCCTGCCTTGCCTCGAGATTAGCATCCGGAGTCGGCAAGACTTGGTTGCACCCACTCCAAATCGATGGAGTGTGGAGTTACCTATCGATAACAAGACCGCCGGCAGACTCGCGGTGGAACAACCCGAATCGGAGATGATTAGGCAGATTTTGAAGGTGGTTGCAGTTGACTTCGTCCACCAGAGACTATTGATATCGCCAGCAACACACAAATCACTAGCAGTCCGTTGGATGGTTCTGCCAACCAAGCGACCCAACCGTCACCTGTGAATGGGGATTCGGCCTCTAGTAGCAATGGTATTCGCAACTCAGAGCCGTGACTGTCCGACAACACCAGAATACCCCTTGCTATCATGCCAGGCTCCATCAGCCCATCTGGTTCTATATCCAGTATGATGGAATCGCCGGGAAAAAGGGAAATCGGAGTTGAGGTAGTAGCAATCCTAGCAGCCGCACCCTCGACTGCGATGGAATATGTTCGCTCTTCCTCGCCCTCGTACTCCGGCATGAGTTCTACTGAAGAGGAAGATTCCCATGCTACGACGACGTACAATTCCTCAATGGACAATCTGTGACCTATGAGGAACCAATCCAGATCAATATTCGTCTTGATCTCGCCCTCACACCCAATGGTGCCACGCACACTTCCTGAATCACTGGTGCTGCTCGGATTGCCAAGTATTTCTATGTCGTGCGTTCCAACTGGGATATCGATATACTCAGGCTGTACCTGACTCTCGCTCTGTATCGTTGAAAGAGATACTTCCAAGGTGCAAGCCTGTGAAGCAGTGACTCTTGCGTAGGTCAATTCGCCCGAAATGAACTGAATAGGACCCCTTGGAGTCAGCACTTCCACTGATGATTCGCCCTTCGGCTCTATCTCTACAGTTGCGGACTCTGAGGATATTGTAACCACTGTAGCAGACCACGTGACGAGCCTACCCCGATTATCTCGTATCATCATCCCATCAGCACCGAATTCGTCTCCCACCGAAAAGGCGTCTCCGACAGACCCCGAGTCCCTCGACCTCTGCAGGGCGTCATCGCCGTCCGCTTCGATAATCTTGACCCAAGCATTTTCAGGATCAGTGTTGACAAGGTTATCAGGCGCATTACCATTGTTGTCATCCGAATGCTCGACGATGATGCCGTGACCAGGTAGTGCCGAGTCGAATCCGGAATCGGCCCTTAGGGTAATCCATATGGTTTCTCCTGGTGCTATTTCGATGGCCAAACCGATACCGCCATCTGATATTGGACCCAATACGAAACTTCCTCCAATGTCACCATCCACTACAATGGAGCGTTTAGCTCCGATTAAATCGAGTGTCGCGGCTCCCGGCATCGATGGCACGGCTCCATTGCCGTTCCAGTTCCCACTTGCCATGATGTCCCAGTCGCCCAAGCCATTCCAACTTGAGGAAGGGATGTCGCTGTGCACGTCGTAGAGGTCGTGTGCACCCATCTGATGGAGCATTTCGTGGACCACGGTTCCTATTCCTGAATCCAGAGAGGCAATGGTGTAGTGACTCACGGACCAGTCCCCAATCTCAAAGGGCTCGTCAAGCCAGGACATGTGGCTCCAAATCGCATTGGCCCCACTTCCTGACTCCTGCGCTCCACCTGAATGGAGAATAAGCAAGCGGTCTACTGTCCCATCGCTATCGAAGTCCCACCTCGACAGGTCTGTTCCAACAAGTAGAGCCTCTACAGATTCCTCGATTAGAGATGTGACTCCTATGTCTCGCTCATCGGTAGAATCTGCACCCCAGTGCCCCTCTGGATGAGGGGATGTCCATACCTCAGAGGTCTCGGTGATTACGAGGGAAGAATTGGAGCCACTCATCTGTTCGATGTAACTTGCTGCAGAGCCGCTCCCTCTCAGCATTGAATTGGCCTTGCTCTGTGAAAATGGCTTCCCGGGGAATTGAACTCTTACAATCAACCATTCCTCCTCTTCCTGCAGACCTACCAGAGAAACAGGTTCGTCGCTCTGAACGGCTATTCCGTCATCCACCCACCCATCTATGACATCGGAGTTGAGATTGGCCCAAACGCCCATCAGAAGTATTGCTGCAGCAAGCACTACCCGGGCGGCGTTCATGGACTTACGTCCATGAGTCCCTCTTTCAATCCAATGCAGAATCGGTCGTCTGCGAAGTCGAATCGGCGATGGATGCTGTTCTCCAAGACTCATCTGATGATTTAGGGTTGTCGAGCCAACCCAAACCGCTGTACTCGCAGCCGAGGGAGTCGAGAGTAGTCTTCAGATGTCCGGGTAACGGAGCGGAATCACAACCGCCAATTATGAGTTTAGTGATTCCCTGGTGCAACACCAGTTCAGTAACGGCAGCCTGTTCAGAGATATCGAGACAAAGCGCAGTGCACCCCGGAGAGGCAACGCCAGAAGGAACAACGGCTGAGGGGAAACGTGGGCATGCTCCCTCGCAACTGCAGTCTAGAAGGGCTAATCTGGTTACGGACCCTTTCTCGGAAACGAAGTCTGCTAACTTGAAGGATCTTCTACCTAGAGTGGCATGAGGCAGGGTGCTGGACAACCTATCAGCGGCCAGCATTGCTGCCACGGCTATCAACAGCCTCAGTCCCTCATATTCCGAAGGCAGTGTGAGGACGAGCAAACCCCCAAAAATCAACAGCAATCTTATCCTGAATCTGGTCTCTCCGTGTTCAACCAAACCAAGCAGTCGGGCCATCGACAGTGTGACTGTGGCGAGCATTGCGCACATCATGACCCAAGAGAGTCCTATTGTGAGTCTGAAAAGCGCACTCGCGTCGTACCTGCTACCAACTCCCTCGAGGTGGTCCACAGACTGCGAGGTTTCTATCAGCAGCGGTAGAAAGTAGACCCAACAGATGATGATTATCATAGGGATGAGGATAGTGCTGATGCCTAGAATAAGAGTGAGCCAGGATCGTTCTCTGGGCAATAAGCCCGGGCTAGCGAATCTCTGGAGTCTGAATGATGCGTACGGCATGATTGTCAGTATAGACAGCAGTATTGCCATCGACCACCTTATTTCCAGCCAATCAAACGGAGAGTACACAGAGAGATTCATCGATGCAGCACCCAAGGGTAGTGAATCCAACCAGAGACGCATCAGAGAGTCTGATCCGTAGGCCCAAACAATCGTTGCTAGAACCAGAAGGGTAGTTGATGCCCTGATTATCCCATGCAACTCCGAGAAGTGCTCCAATACTGGCCTAGGTCGGTCGGAAGACAGTTTCATCGGCATACTCAGAGGATGTCCTTAACCTGCGGTTCGGACCTCGCAGCCAGAATAGTTCTGTACACGCCATAAGCAGCCCAAGCACTGAGGAAGAAAGCGCATCCGATAGCAAATACTGTCAGGTCGACCGCCCTAGTTCCCTCTTCTACGATACTAGATGGTGGGAATGAAATTGAGGTGTCAGAAGCCATCCAGCGAACTCCGATGACGAAGGATGCGATGCTGAGTGCGCTCCTCCTAATCGCTTGCGGGTAAGCCAGCTCAGAGGCTAGGAACTCTGGACTCTCATCGTAACGACGCTCGAGCACTTCTCTTTGTACCACAGCACCGACTATCAGAGCGGTCAAACTGGTCCAATACAGCAGGTTACCCTGCTCGTACACCCTTTGGGAGATTGCGTCTTGCCTCTCTGCCTCCTTCTCAGCTTCATTCTCCTCAATCACGAACAGTGTGTCGTAGTCCCCTACAGATATGGTTCTGGCCTCAAGAGTCGTCGAATCGTCACCCGAGGAAATAGTCCCAGGGGGGCTTATTGTGAAAGCCAGCAAGTTCCAATAATCCATCTCATCCGGTACTCCTCCGCCATCAACAGAGTTACCTGCCAACCAGAAGTGAACTAATCCGATATCTTCTGAGGGAGAAGTCCAACTGACTTCCCAAGTGCCATCTGGGTCGGGTTCAGAATGCGAAATATCGTCTTCGGCTCCATCGGCTTGTCGAATCTCCTGTTCCTCTAACCATGAAAAGACCCCTACTCCTTCAGAGGAGAGTAAAAAGCCGGCCTTAGTATTTCCATCTCCTCCAGAAAGAGTCAGTGAGTCTGCAACCCTGATTGTGAACTGATATGTTACATCGGTATCGTACATTACTGGGACCCCCGTAATCATGACAATCGCCCTGTCAGAAGGGGCTCCGTTGTTATGGCAGGTGCAGCCGTACTTCACAGTGAGATCATCATTACTGTTCAAAACACTCGGACCGCCACTCATACCGAAGACGGGTATGGCCAGCAAACCAACTAGTATGAGGCACAGGGATACCCTAGTCGCCGCTCCTCGCATGGCCGCACCTGAAGTGCCCTCGTCGGTGGGAGTCTCATAACCGTTGCTCGGTCGCATCCCCTTGGGATGCGGACGCCTAGAGATTTTTGAGAGCGGAATTCAACTCGTTCATCATCTTCTTCCCATCGCCGAACAGCATCATCGTCTTGTCCATGTAGAACAAGTCGTTATCGACACCTGCATAGCCCACGGACAGGCTACGCTTGATCATTACAACTACTCTCGCTTTGTCGACATTCAAGATTGGCATGCCAGCCAGAGGACCCTCGCCAGTTCGAGCGACGGGATTAGTGGTGTCGTTCGCTCCAATTACTAGGGCAACGTCGCACTCAGAGAATTCAGAATTGATGTCATCTATCTCTATCAACTGCTCGTACGGAACATTGGCCTCGGCCAACAGGACGTTCATGTGCCCCGGCATCCTTCCAGCTACAGGGTGGATGGCGTAGGAGATTTCGCATCCCTCTGCCTCCATCATGTCAGCGAACTCCTTGACGGCATGTTGACTGTGACTGACAGCCATTCCATACCCAGGGACGACAATGACCTTCTGAGCACCATCGAGAACCATCGCGACCTCTTCGGGATCGCTGCCCACTTTGGTACGAGTCAACTGGTCCTTCTCTCCAGAACCTCCGAATGATTTGAAGAGAACGTCTGGCAACGTCCTGTTCATTGCCTTGCACATGATGAAAGTGAGAATCAGGCCAGCGGCCCCTACCATCGAGCCAGCGATAATGAGCACGTTGTTTCCGATAACGAATCCGGTGAAGGCGGCGGCAATACCCGAGAGAGAGTTGAGGAGGCTGACAACTACAGGCATATCAGCGCCGCCAATCGGCATAACGAACAGTATTCCCAGCAAGCTGGACAACCCAACAATACCCCAGATGTAGTCCTTGTTAGTCGGGTCACCAATAGTCAACCAAACGAGGTATAGGGAGCCTGTAAATAGTAGGATTTTTACCACATTTAGCCACGGTGGGCCCCAGGTTGGAAACCTGACCCACTTCTTACTGAGGGGGATTACAAATCCTCCCTTGAGTTTCATCATTGCTACTAGAGATCCTGTTAGAGTCACCCATCCGACCAGTCCGGACAGACCGATGGCCACCCATATCGCGTAGAGTTCGACTCCGGCGTCGGGAACATTACCCTCCTGTAATCTGCCTAGGACCTCTGAGAGTGCGACCAGTGCGGATGCGCCGCCGCCGAAACCGTTGAACAGCGCCACCAACTCTGGCATACCGGTCATTTCGACTCTTGTAGCCATTAGAACACCAATCAGGATGCCAATGGTTAGACCCCCTACTATCAGTTCCCAGCCCACCATTCCCTCAGAGTACATCCGGGCCAGTGTCACGAGCACGGCGAGGAACATTCCCATAGCCCCCATTCTGTTACCCTGGGGGGCGGTTCGCGGGCTGGAGAGTTGCTTGATTCCTAGAATAAAAAGTGCTGCTGCCACGAGGTAGCCGATATCCCATACGGCAACGTTGACCAATCACTTGCCCCCCTTTCGTCTCTTGCCAGCAATCATTTCCAGCATCTTGTTAGTGACCATAAAGCCGCCAACCACGTTAATGGACGCCATAATCAAAGCGGCGAAGGCGAACCAGGCAGCAATACCTGGGTCTCCTTCGTTGAATGCAGTGTTCGAGAGTATCAATGCGCCGACTATGGTTATCCCTGAGATTGCGTTAGCGCCAGACATCAATGGAGTGTGAAGAGTGGACGGAACCTTGCTTATCAGCTCGAACCCGAGGAATATGGCAAGCACGAATACGGTTATGCTACCGATTAGTGCTGCAACAGTGAGACTCAGTTTACCACCTCCGCGAGTCGAGATTGTTTTTCGTGAATCTGGCCGCCTGAGCAGACCAATACCCCCCCCATCCCAGTGACATGGAAGTTCGAATCTTCTGGGGCTCCAACTAGAACATCGTCATCCATACTGAGTACGAGTTCGCCGTCCTTAATCAGAGATAATACGAAATTGGTCAGATTATTTGAGTACAGCATGCTGGCAGTGGAGGCTATGGTGCCGGGCAAGTTCTCTATGCCGACTATTGTGACCCCATGCTCGACGACGACTTTGCCCGGCTGAGTGAGTTCGCAGTTGCCTCCGACGTCGGCGTTCATATCCACAATGACTGCACCGTCCTTGAACGAAGCCACGGCGTCTTTCGGAACCGTAATTGGAGCGGGTCGGCCAAAGATACGCGCAGTCGTGACGATTACGTCAGCGTTCTTGGCGACTTCGCAAACAGTGTCATTGACCTTCTGGATGAACTCAGGCGTCAGCGGCTTGGCATATCCTGATTCATCCTCAAAATCATCCATCCCTTCGACCTCGATGAAACGACCCCCGACAGACTCAATCTGCTCGGCTGCTGACTTTCTGACATCAGAGGCGTAGACGATGGCCCCGAGGCGTTTTGCTGTGGCGATAGCCTGCAAACCTGCGACACCACTACCCATGATTACGAACTTGGCAGGCTTGACTGTTCCTGCACTAGTAGTCATCATCGGTATGGCCTTTGAGATATGATCTGCCCCCATAAGCACGGCCTTGTATCCTGCTAGGTTGTCTTGACTGGAGTTCACATCCATTGACTGTGCTCGGGACAATCTGCGTGGAATCATGTCCATGCTCAGCAGAGTGACTTCGTTGTCCATACACTGCCGGACCCTATCCGGATGACGGAACGGATCGGCCACGCACGCGATAATCTGGCCGCTGTTCATTTCAGAGGCGTCAGGCATGTGAATTGTCACTAGGATATCTGCTGCTACTGCCTCATCTCTTTGGCCTACCTTAGCGCCTTTGGAAACATACTGTGCATCTGAGTAGTTCGAACCTGCTCCGGCGCCTGATTCGACAACGACTTCGAATCCGGCCTTACTCAGCTTGGGGACAGAATTGGGAACAATGGCAACTCTGTTCTCGCCTTCGGGTTCTAGCAGGACTCCGAGTCTCAATCTGTCACTTCCGCTGTTTGAGCCGTAGGCTCAGTCTCCTCAAGGCATTCGACCTGAGGGCGCTTATTGAAACCGTCGCCGGAAGATTCAGCGACTAATGAGGGGTTACTGGGAGTTACAAGACGGCTAATGCGAGCATCACTAATGCTAAGTCCGTGACCGCTGGCGCTCCCAGCGAGGAATGCTATGTCGAGAGGCGCTAGGAAAGTCGCAGTGATTGGAGCTGGGAACGTTGGTGCGACCTGTGCCTTCGTACTGGCTCAAAAGAACATAGGAGAGATTGTGATGCTCGATATCTACGAGGGATTCGCCAAGGGGAAGGCCCTCGACATGAGTCAAGGAGGGCAGGTACTCAACTACGATGGAAAGATTACCGGCACCAAAGACTACAGAGACATCGCTGGAGCCGATGTTGTTGTTGTGACCTCGGGATTCCCCCGGAAGCCTGGTATGTCTCGCGAGGACCTGGTCGGAAAGAACGCCGACATCATCTCCGAGGTCGGGACGGGCATTCGAGAACATGCTCCCGACTCTGTCATTGTCATGGTTACCAATCCACTTGACCTGATGACCTATCATATGCAGAGGGTTACTGGATTTTCTCCTGAGAGGGTTGTTGGACAGGCTGGAATACTGGATTCAGCTAGGATGACTCACTTCATCGCTGAAGAACTAGGAGTGTCTAACGAAGATGTTCAGGCGATGGTACTCGGTGGTCACGGCGACACAATGGTGCCACTTCCTCGGTACACCACCGTTTCGGGCATTTCAATCACCCAATTGATGGATGCTGGAACCATAGATGCCATCTGCAAGCGCACTGCGAGCGGCGGTGGAGAGATTGTTAAGCTGCTTGAGAAGGGCAGCGCCTTCTACGCGCCCGGCTCGGCAGCAGCGATAATGGCTGAGTCAATCCTCAATGACAGAAAGCGCAGCCTGCCGTGCAGCGCCTACTTGAACGGGCAGTACGGTCTTAATGACATCTACATCGGCGTACCCGTAGTGCTTGGCAAGAACGGTGTGGAACGGATAATCGAGCTTGATCTGGAGGAGTTCGAGCTTGAGAGTCTACATAAATCAGCCGAATTCTACAAGGAACAACTCAGCGAAATCCTAGGATACTAGTCCGCTGGTTTCTTTCGGTCTGAGGGAGTGGGTCGTGCGTGGAGAGACAGTGTGAGCACATCCACCTCGAGCATGACGGCAAGCTGCTTCTCGTCGATATGGACGGGAATGGTCCCGCGATTCCGAAGAAGGGTAGAACCAAATGGGACGGGGGTGATTTCCTGATTAGGCTGCCAACCCCTGAAGAAGCTGAGATTATGGGACTCAGGTGGAAGGAGAGGAGAATCAACAGATTTCGCCTCGGAGTGCACGACCACACGGTAATCGTCGCTACGCCCGATATCACATGGCCAGAGCACTGGGCATGGAAGGATGCTGTCATCTCCGACAGCGCCGTCGACCCGGTGGCACGCGAATCGGTCTATCGGACCCTGCACAGGGTAGTGAGTAAGGTTGTCATCACCAACTCTGAGGGCAGGATACTGATGGCCAAAGTGACTAGGGGATTCTTCACTGGATGCTGGACTCTTCCAGGTGGTTTCGTCGATTACGCGGAGCATCCGCGCAAGGGTGCCGAACGTGAGACGCTCGAAGAGTTAGGAATCAACATCTCGATAGCCGACCCTAAGGGAGAATCGGGGAATCCCCTAGCGGGTGATGATGGGGCGCTCATCCAAGAGGCCATATTCCAGCAGGATGGAATCAATTGGATATCGTTCACTTACAAATGTCATGCAGATATTCCAGCGGAGGACATTGTGCCCAAGGACGATGAGATAGAGGAAGCCCGGTGGTTCACACGCAAGGAAGCTCTCGATAATGCAGTTTCACTCTTCGATATAGAAGCTATACAGCGAATCGAATAGTGGTGGGCCCGCCAGGATTTGAACCTGGGTCAAATCGTCCCAAACGATCTAGCATAGGCCAGACTAACCCACGGGCCCGTAGTCCTATCCACGGGAATGAGTGGCATGAAGGTTACTAGAGCCAGTACCAACTTTCGGAGTCGGCCATGAATAGGATACCTTCCATCTCGGCCTGCCCAATGACCTGCTCTGCGGATGGTTCGGAGTAGCCCTCTTTTTTCAATTCTGAGGAGAGTGTTTGGATAGTCAGCCTGCCGTCGCTTCCGGTTGACTGCCGCATAATCCTACGTATAGCCTCCGGACCTCCTCTGGTCTTCTCCCCTAAGACAGCCCTCCGGCTCTGCTCAGCGGAGATACGGGACTCTACCTCCTGACTAATCTGTGAAGGAAGATTGGATGCGGCTACCGCCTCGGCGAGGGCCTCAGGAGACTGGAACTCCCTCTGCGTCTTGCCCTTTGAGGAGCCGCATCGGGGGCATGATGAGAACGAAGCTTTTCTAGAACCGAACGAGTTGCCGCAGATGCACTTGACTAGTATCCAGACTTCATCCACGCTAGAACCACAATATCACGGTACAATAGTTTGTCCCAAGCGTTACTGGGCCGGTTTGATGTATATCGAGCCCGTGCGGAGTACATGGTTGGGCCCAGAGTGGTTGTCGGTTGGGTGCTCGCCGTGCTTCTAGTAGGGATGTCGGCGAATAGTTTCGTTGCTGAGGGTGCGCTCACCGCCGAAGCGTGGGGATTTCTTCTGCTTACTCCACTGGCTCTGGTGATGGCGCTCAGTCCTACGGTACCTTGGGAGAGTACTGATTCAGAGAGAGTTGGAGAGTGGCCGGATGACGAGGGTTCTGAGGAGGGAGAAAAGGACGTTCCTGATCCAATCGAATCCGGATTCGACATCCCGGTCCTGTAATCACGTGAGTCTGAGCGTCTCCAAATTAGCAGGAGCGTAGGTCTGCACCCTGAAGCGTTCCCTCAGTCCCTGCCGGAAGGCGTTGCAGGTCTGAGGGTCTCCGTGATGGCAGATAATCTTGCGAGGGGTCGGGTTCAGAGCCGTGACGTAATCGAAAAGCTGGTTCCTGTCCGAATGACCACTGAAGCCGTCTATGGTCACCATATTACACCTGATATCAATCATCAGGGTCTGCCCCTTATCCATTAGGGGAACTTGGGCATGACCTTGCTGCAGACGCCTTCCCAACGTTCCCGAGGCCTGGTAGCCAACGAAGCACAGAGTATAGCCGGGCTCAGGTGCCCAGTGCTTGAAGTACTCAACAATAGGACCTCCAGTCATCATCCCACTGGTAGCGAGGACGATACAGGGGCTAGGATCGAGGAGAATCGTATCCCTCTGCTCACGCGAGTCAACCTGCTTGAACCATGATGAGTTGAAGGGGTTCTCGGGACCCCCCTTCAGCATCTGACGACGGAGGTCCCTATTGAGGAAGTTCGGATGACTGGAATGAATCGCTGTGGCCTCGGATATCATTCCGTCAAGCCAAACGGTAACAGGCTTGACCTTGCCCGATTTGAATAACTGGTCAATTGCTATCATGACCTCTTGGGATCGACCGACTGCGAACACAGGACAGAATATTTTGCCACCCCTCCCAAGTGTGTCGATGATGAGGTCTTGCAACTCTTGGCTGGCCTGCTGCCTTGTGGGCTGGATGTCCTGAGGTCCGCCATAAGTCGATTCTATTACTAGTGTCTCGACCTTGGGGAACCTGACTGTTGCTGCGTCGAAGAGCCATGACTTCTCGTACTTGATGTCACCTGAGAACAGCAACTTGTGTTCTCCCTTTCCTTCTCCTATTTGCATGTAGACGCTGGATGAGCCGAGAATGTGTCCGGCGTTCTCCATTGTCATCTTTATGTCCGGAGATATGTCCGTCTTGTCACCCCAGTTGACATCAACAACGTGCTTGATGCATTCCTGTATATCGGCTTTCGAATATGGCGGTTCGTTACCCTCCGCCCGAGCGACCTTGATGTAGTCAATCTGGAGTAGTGTCATGAGATCCCGAGTCGGTGGCGTGCAGTAGACAGGTCCCCTGTAGCCGTACTTGAACAGAACTGGGAGCATGCCAATGTGATCTATGTGCGCGTGAGTAATCACAATCGCGTCCAAATTGTCCAGTGGAAGTAACTCAGGAGCGGTGAAGAAGGGCTCTACCTCGCTGCGTTTGGTGGTTGGCTTGGCCCCGCAATCTACGAGTACCTTAGACTCGTTGGTAGTGACTAGGTGCATCGCCCTGCCGACCTCTCTGTAAGAGCCCAGTGCAGTGATTCTGACCCATGGCTCACCAGGCCTTGGTTGGCGGTAGATGCGGGTGCCGAACTTCCTTAGCAATGATTTCCTGTCATCTGCCATCTCCTTGCGGTATCGTCGAATGTCATGCTGAGTTCGACTTCCTATGGCAGGCGCCCTGACCACGTCAACTAGCCAACCAATCTCATCACGCAGAGCCCTGATGTTCGAACCCTTTGGGCCAACGGCTACGGAGGGATCGTCGCATTCGAGAATAACTTGACTGAGAGCGGGGTCGAGCCAGATCTTGCGAACATCAGCATCGGGAGGAATCAGTCGCGCGACCGCGTCATGAACTGCATTTTCGTCGACCAGTATATCGGCATGGGGCCTGATGACTACGCGACGCTTGATGGTCTTCGCTATTCTGACCGTGAGGTTGTCACCAGAGCCGCTGAATGCCCCTGGCTGCTTGGTCACTATCGAAATCGAGCCGGCCTCTAAGTCGACCTCGTAGTCGACATCCTTGGGTATTAACTTCGAAATTTTCTTCTTTAATTCACTCAACGTAAGGCGCATTCGTTCACATCCTTGCTATGCTCGCGGCAGTACTTGTCGCCCACCAAAATGGGAGTTGGCACTTGGCCGGGAGGGGATTCAGATTCCAGACAGGAGGTTTGATACCTCATCTTCGGAGAGTTGGTTGAAGCCTACGTCTGGGGTGATGACGGCGAGGTCCATTCCGTTGCCGCTGGCGGCGTCGCGCTGAGCGGAGGCGAGCAGGGCCTTAGCGGCGACACGCAAGGCCTCGTCCGCGGACATCCCTTCTGTGAACTGATCCTCGAGCACCCCATACATGTAGGGACTGCCAGAACCGGTAGCACAGTAGACGTCGGGAATTGAGCCGCCGGCCGAGTCTATACTATAGACACTAGAACCGGAATCATCCACGCCTACAATTAGAAGTTGGACGTAATGCGGTCGGCCAACTAGGATGTTGGCAGTTAACGTAGCGGCACCCTTCACGGTCATTGGGGTACCGTGCTTGAGTTCGTAAAGGCGCAATTCGGCCGTGAGAGTGCGAGATAGCGACTGAGCGTGGCCCACCAGTCCTGCAGTGGTCAGAGCCACTGAATCTGAAATCTTGAATACCTTCTGCACATTCTTATTGGCAATGAAGTGCCCCATAGTGGCTCTGTGATCAGCCCCGACCACGACTCCACCATCAAAAGTAATCCCGATGGTGCTGGTTCCGGTCTTGACGACATCCATGGAATCGTTCATTGAGCCACCTGCTGCAGGGAAGTCCCCAGCAAACCCGACTCGGTTCAGGACCCTTATGAATGCGACGGGAGAGGGGGCTGGAAAATCGTAGAATGGGTGTAAACGTGATTTACGCGCTGTGTCCTACCGCAGAAGTCAAGGCGGCGCGTAGAAACGGGCAGTCGTGGCTAAGGGCAAGGCAAGTGGGCCGCGTTGGATAGAGATGCCTAGCATCACGGATGATGCGGGCATGGCTATGGAGCCCGGTGAGAACTACCACGACCTTGCAGACAGGTACCCCGACGCCCCCGTATCCAGAGGAACTGGTGACGCCATCGTCCATCGGGCAGTACTCGACGATATCACCGGTGTACCCATGGTGATGGACTGGGTATCGGATGGAGACCTAGTAATCGTGGAGATGAGCAGAATGCTGAGTCGGGAGCTTGAACTGCAAACAGCGGTAGAGAGACTCAGGGGCTTCGTAGAGGATGACCTATGCGGCGAGGTAGTCAGACTAGGGGATTCGCGACTTCTGCTGTTACCCTCTGAATTCGAAAGCACTCGGAAGTCCGAGGGTACATCGATGTACTTCTGAGGTGATTCCATCGAGAGCCGAATTGAGCAACCATGCCCGGTTTGCGATTCCGGCAAAGAATTGACAATGATAGCGCACACTTCCGAGATACCATATTTCGGAGAACACACCCAGTTGACCATACTTTGTGACTCATGTGGTTGGAAGCATACCGACTTCATCCCCGCCGAGGGTAGTAAGCCCGGCGGATGGAGTCTCAAAGTAAATTCGCCTGAGCATTTGAGTGCGAGAGTAGTACGCTCCTCATCATGCACAGTGAGGCTGGTCGAACTGGCCCTCGAAGCCTCCCCGGGAAACAGTTCTTCAGGTTACATCTCCAACATCGAAGGCGTGTTCAACCGTTTTGAGGACGTCATCATGATGCTCCGTAGGCAAGCTGAGGATGATGATACCGTTGAACAATGCGAGACCCTTCTGCGAGAGATTAGGAGAATCAGCGCTGGACAGGGGTCTGTTGAACTCCTACTCTTGGATCCGATGGGGCACAGTCAGATTCTTCATGATGATGCGAACCCGAGAGATCTCTCAGAGGACGAACTATCGAAGTTACAGACAGGCCCATCCATTCCAGTGTTCGACGTAGACGACCTCTAGAAGGCATCAGGGGCGAGAAATTCATCTAGCCTGTCAGACCACATATCCCTACGTTCGGCCAGTTCGTGCAGCCACTCTGTGGCCCTATCGATGCAGATTTGCTTGATTTCGCCGGCGAGCATTCGACCGCTCTCATATTCTGCCTTAATTTCAGACAGGGCGTTGTCATCTCGCTCGAAGAAGAATTGGAGGTACTGGAAGGCTACATCCTTGGAACAGTCGCCGCCGAGGCGGCGGTGCTCCTCCACAGTAGGTTGCCCCCCGCTGAATGATCTTTTGACTTTCACTTCCATCTCCTCAATCGACTCGTCCATAAAGATCGTCGTTTCCGGTTGTGAGGAAGACATCTTGTGCCCCGTCATACCCACAGCGAACCTGTGGTAGGTCGAGCAGGGTGGCATCAAACCCATGCCACCTAGTTCGCGCTCTAGAGCAAGCATTTGCATTCGCACACGTGCGCGGTCGTCAAGCGTAGCGCCAGGGATATCGAGTGTGCCGTACTTAGGATTGGCGAGCATATCAGCAAAACCTAGGGGAGAGAGTGCCCTTGCCATTTGATCGAAAAGAACGCCCCTCGCTGAATCGTCGACCTTTCCGTCGATGACTCCTAGTGCTCGCTGGTTGCCCTCCTGTACCGATAGCGCCACCGTCAGACCTCCTTCTTTGCGTGGCTTAACATTGAACCAATGGGTCTTGCCTGCAATACCACGAGTGAGTCTCAGATGGGGGTCTTGATCGATACCGACAGGAACTACGATGGGACGCAATCCACCGAAGTCCTCCAGTTGAGGATGAATGATGTCGCCGACCTGAATCAGCGGCGCCTGAACGTGAGCCAGATTGGTCTCGCCACTGAATCCGTATATCGCCTCGAACTCGGACAGGTTCGTTCTTTTACCCAGAGTAAATGCGAGCCGTTGCACAGCAGGTCTTGAGCTCTGGAAGTAGACCTTAGTGGAATCAGGATCGAGGCCGAGGGCAGCATAGTTGTGAATGTACTCATTTAGGGCGGTTTTGCGGCCCTCCTTGAGGGAGGTGCCACGGGTGGCTAGTGCCTCAAGATCGGCGACTGTAACCGTGATGTCGGCGCCTTGCTCCTGAAACCATTTGACTTGGTCTATGACCATAGAATGGCCTAGGTGCATCCTGCCACTAGGCATCAGACCTGTCAAAACTCCGAAGGGCTCTGCCCGTTGGATACAGCCGAGAACTACATCGAGATCACGATGAGCGAATACGATACCTCGACGGTGCAACATACCCGGATTCGGAAGTTCAGAGGGATTCACTGTACTGAGACCGAACTGTTCGATAATTCTCGCGTAGTCCTGCGACTGCTCAGACGACCATGGGTCTATGCGTTCGCCTCCCGCCACGTCCCGTGGCCTGCAATGCCCTCAATCAAGGCATCGCCCCTCAAAGCCGCCAAGAGTCCAACCGTTAGACCGAAGTATGTAACCGCCTTCGAACCTCCATGGCATCGATACACTGCATAGGGGCCGGGCTCGTGGGCTCCTATGTCGCATGCAGGTTGGCCGATAAGGGGCATGACGTGCACGTGCACGACATGAATCCACGACCAAAGGTAGTTGGATACCCTGGAGTGATGATTCATCACGGCGACGCTTTGGACCACTGCGAAGAACTGAATGAGTACGCAGAGGTGGATATAGTCGTCAACATGCTACCAGGGGATATAGGGAAGATTGCAATGAATACGCTGAATGAGCAGAGCTACAGGACGGTTGATCTCAGTTTTAGTGACGATACTCCTGACCTGCATGACGAGAAAGCGAGGGATTGGGGCACCAGTATTCTATGGGATGTGGGAATCGCTCCCGGTCTTTCTAACATGCTTCTAGCAGAGGCCTATCGTAGGCTGGGCCCGTTGGCCAGAGGTGAGGTTCGGGTTGGAGGCAATCCAACCGGACCAACAGGGGGTTGGAACTACATGGCTCCGTTCTCACCTAAGGACGTCATTGCAGAGTATACCAGACCTGCAAGAGTCATCAGAGATGGGGAAGAGGTGGTTCTACCTGCACTTACAGAACGTCATCTGATTGATGTCCCTGAGCATGGCCAGATGGAGGCCTTCCTGACCGATGGTTTGCGCAGCGTGCTCAGCTCGATACCTGCTGTCCAGATGTCAGAGTACACCGTCCGATGGCCGGGCCATATCCAGCGATTCATCGATGAAAGGAATGCGGGTACCCTAGATGAGGATGAGTTGTTGCGCGAATGGTGGTTCGACCACAAGATGCCTGAATTCACTTGGATGGAAGTCAGGGCAGAGGGTCACGATGGCACCGAGATGGTGTGGAGGGTAGCTGACCACGGAGGTGATGATGGTTCGTCAATGGCGCGCAGTACCGGGATGGTGACCGCGTGCTGCGTCGAGGAGTGGCTGGCCGACCCAGAGATGCTCCCTCCGGGCGTGCATGCGCCCGAGACACTGGCTCCCGAAGTCGTTGCTCGGATTATCCAAACCATGCGCTCGGAGAAAGTTAGAATCGATGGACCTGATATCGAGTTGTGACTATTCAGAGAGCTCTCTCTGATCTCTCTTGACAAGGTAGTTGATGCTCACTGGCACCGCAATCAGCACTGCTGCTGCAATCACCGGGAGAGCCCAATTCATCTCAATATCTGCTGGCCTCTCTATGAGCCACGTGAATACGAGGTCGGACTTCTGGAAGTCCGAGGACCACTGGAAAAGATTGGTAGTATGGTGGCCGACCACGGTCACGGCATGGTGTAGCCCGTTGAACGTGACCTGCGGCGTGGACAGGGCGGAATTGGGCTCACCATCGAGTTCTATGGAAGCAGTCATGCCCGGCTCTATCGTCAGGAGCAATCCGTCTGCTGTCTCACTCCAGCCGACTAGGAGGTTACGCTGATCCACTTCAATAACCATCAAGTCGGAGCCTGAGGAATCGGTGACTCGAACCACTCCAGTGTCGAACTGCAGCCTTACTGTACCGGGAACGGCCCACGATGATTGGTTCGGGAGTGTAGCTGTGATGGTACTCCCCTCGACGGTTACGGCGACCTCATTGCCCGACATTCGGTGGTGGTGCCACTCGCCCCAGGTAGTGAACCAGACATCCTGCTGCTCGAGCCATGACATCACTCCTTCATCCTCCCTCAACTTGAGGTCATCCTTTCTCGCTTCCCAATAAATGCTGACTAGTGCGTCCTTCTCAACTGATTCAAGCAGTTCTAGATCTGCCACTCCCTGCTCCAAACTACCCCCATTCCTCGTCATAGTAGTGAGGCCCTCGGGAGCCTCCGTCAACAAATCACCTACGATTTCGAAACCGGCTTCGACCAGAGCGGTAGCAGTGACCTCGTCGAGATGCTGCCCGGGAACTCCGAACGATATTGGGTGCGGGTCCCAACGTGAGGCGTTGGTAAATTCGGCGATGTAGTCCTTACAGGCCTCGATGACCCAGATTTCCTCGGTGGTGACGACTCCTTCGTAGCCGTGGCACCCGAACTCGTCTCCGTGGGCCAGTCTCTCTGGACCAATTATGTTACTCAGCCAACTATCGTCCTCCCACTCGGCAGCTACAGGTGGGGCTGCTGTGGCAGTGGCCAGCAAGGCCACCATGAACAAGCCAGCCATACTCCTGTTGCGCATATTAGAGGGCAATAGAAGTCAGCCATCAACTCTTGTGTAATCATGAAAAGTTAAATCTCACCGTCTCTGACTCAGATGCTGGTTGTGAGGACAAGCCGCATCCTTGATGGACTTCCGACGTACAGGTCAGTAGGCATATGCAGCAGTATCTGGATTTCTTGCGTCGGATTCTCACGGAAGGCGAGGAGAAGGGAGACCGTACGGGGACGGGGACCATCTCGGTGTTTGGCCACCAAATGCGCTTCGACCTCTCCGAGGGCTTCCCAGCAGTGACTACTAAGCGAGTACACTGGCCGAGTATTATCCACGAGTTACTGTGGTTCATCTCTGGAGACACCAACGTTGGCTACTTGCAGGACAACAAAGTTCGAATCTGGAACGATTGGGCCGACGAGGATGGAGATCTCGGGCCTGTATACGGCAAACAGTGGCGGAAATGGGAAGCTGACGATGGCAGAGTAATCGACCAGATTGAGAACGCCATTGACTTGATTCGAAATACCCCTGACAGTCGACGTATCATCGTCTCGGCATGGAACGTTGGCGAGCTCGATGAGATGGCTCTGATGCCTTGCCATGCCTTCTTCCAATTCTACGTCAATGACGGAAAGCTCTCGTGCCAACTCTACCAAAGAAGCGCTGATGCATTTCTCGGTGTGCCATTCAACATCTCATCGTACAGCCTGCTTACCTGCATGATGGCTCAGGTGTGCGACCTCGAGCCTGGCGAATTCATTTGGACAGGAGGAGATTGTCACCTCTATCTCAACCACCTCGATCAGGCCCGCGAACAGATTGATCGTGTGCCTCTTGAGTTGCCAACATTGAGGCTTGATTCCTCTGTTAAATCAATTGATGACTTCTCCAATGAAAGTATTGAGATTACAAATTACAACCACCATCCGCACATCTCAGCCCCAATCTCTGTATGAGGTGAACCAATGAAGATGGCAATGATTGTCGCGATGGATGAGGGTGGATTCATCGGCAGAGGGGACCGCCTCCCTTGGAGACTGGTGAGCGACATGGCCCGATTCAAGCGCCTTACAGGGGGAGATGGGTCCAACTCGGTAATCATGGGAAGGAAAACTTGGGACTCATTACCAGACTCGTTCAGGCCATTGCCAGAACGTGTCAACATAGTGATGTCACGAGACACCGGATGGTTGGCAGAGGGTGCTGAGACCGCACTATATATGGGACGAGCAATCGAGTTGGCTTTCGCTGAGGGAAGTGAGGAATGTTGGATCATCGGAGGAGCGCAAGTCTACGAGATGTTTCTTGATAGGGTCAGCGAAATTCACGTGACCACTGTTCACACCAACGATAGCGGAGAGGTCAGATTCCCTGAGTGGGATAGGAGCGAATGGTCCGAAGAGATTGTCGAGAGTCTTGACTCCGATGATGAAAACGAGTACCCCTCAACATACTCAGTGTGGACAAGGTCCTGAATCTCGACTAGGCCCTAGAGTCTGCTTTCTTCAGTTTGCGGCGGGATCGGCCGTTCCGCTTCCCCTTCCGGCGACCCTTCGAATGCCCGGAGCCGTGGTTCGAGGACTTGTAATGGGTGCTCTTCCTAGATCTCCTTGCCCTCTTTCTGTTGTTACGAAAGCCTCTGGACTTTTCTCGTCGCTCGGGTTCGCCGAGCGGGGCGAGCACAAATTCCCTCTCCTCCAACATCTCGACATTGGGCTCGGTGAATTTGCACTTTATTCCCACCTCGTCCTGGATTCTACGGTATTTCCTATTCTGTGACCCCTGCACGAGTGAGACGACAGTGCCGGTCGAGCCGGCCCGGGCAGTCCTCCCGCTGCGGTGCTTGTACGCCTTGCCATTCTCAGGAGGGTCGAAATGGATAATACAGCTGACGTCATTCACGTCAATACCACGGGATGCGACATCAGTGGCTATCAGTACTCTCGCGCGACCGGCGCAGAACTTCTGCATCGACTTATCCCTCTGTTTCTGGTTCATCCCGCCGTGCAGAGTGGTGAATGACGAACCTATCTCACTCATCTCGTCGCCGAGTCTGTTCACTCCGGCCCTAGTTCTACAGAATATGATGCTCCGTCCACACTTCTCAGTGATGTATGCGGACAGATCCGCCTTTCCTCGGAAGTTGACCTTCCAGAACAGGTGTTGCATGCTATCCATACTCACTTCTTCGGGACCGATCCCGATCCTCACAGGATCGTCCTGGTACGAGTCGACTATCTCCGTGACGTCATCGTCCAGAGTGGCACTGAATAGTATGGTCTGCCGGCCCGGCCTGCACTTGTCCAGTATCGAGCAGACTGGTTCCATGAAACCCATGTCAGCCATCCTGTCAGCCTCGTCCAGCACTACGATTCCCACATTGTCGAGACGCAGTGCACCCCTGTCCAACAGGTCGATTAGCCTGCCTGGACAGGCGACCAGTATCTCGACACCGCGACCAAGCTTCCTCAACTGCCCCTTGTACGGAGTCCCTCCGTAGACCGACAAGACACCTAGGCCGGCCGAACTTGCGAGGGGGTGCAGGACGTTACGAATCTGCTCGGCAAGTTCCCTAGTTGGAGTGAGAATCAGTGAGGTAGGCCTCTTTGGCTTGGCCTCGGCGGTCCTGGATATCAGTGGTAAAGCGAATGCGAGCGTCTTGCCGGAACCGGTCGGGGCCCTGCAGCATATGTCCCTGCCCAGCATAGCTTCTGGTATCGCCTCGCGCTGCACCTCGAACGGTTCTACTATTCCCTCATTACGCAGTGCCTCTATCAAACTAGGTTCAATTCCAAAATCTGAAAATCGGACCATGTATACCTCTGTCCGGCCGCGACTGCCCGCCCTATTTAGTATGGGGAGTAGGAATTTTAGGGGGTGTTCAGGGATTTACTTAGGAGGGATTCATTCGCTAGAGAAAATTACGCATAGATAATAGATGGTTCTACCTTCCCAATTTGGCAGTTAACTCAATGAGAATACAACCGGGTGACTTGTAGAGGATTGAAGACCATTGCAGCCTTCGACGTAGCATGGCCCAGATGCCGAAGAAGACCGGGAGGTGCAGTATCACCGGGTGCCGGAGAAAGCCAACGGAATGGCACCACATCATCGCTCAGGGACGTATCATGAACAAGGGGCTTGACCCCGCGCTCTTGTCTGACCCGGGGAACTTGGTCGAGTTCTGCACCCATCACCACAACATGACCATCGCCTCGCTGAATCGAGAGTTGCCCGTAGCGAAGGTGGAGAAGAAAGTGGAGCCTCGGGTGCGGGTCGCCACGAAGCCGGAGCCGGAGAAGAAGAAGGTGAAGCCGACTAGGTGCATAGCGGAAACGGGAAGCGGTCTCGTACGCGGTGGTCGATGCAGACTGTACGCTACGTCTGGCTCGGACTACTGTCACGTTCACAACAGGAGTCGGTGACGCATGGACGGATTCCGCGACACATACGGTAGCGTCTAATTCGACCCACTGAATGCCCATTGATTGACTATATCCAATCCTATGGGTCTATGCAGAAACCCATTGATTCGTACACAACTCATTTTTCTTCCCACCAATCTCCTTCGGTATTTGATGGATAATTACTGGGTAAGTTTTTTGCGTATCTTCAAAAATGCGATTAAGCTCAGAATACCGATTACACCGGCGGAGACGAAAAGAATGGCTGGTGACTCTACTCCGAATGGCCAAACGCATTTGCTCTGCCCGACGAGCGGTTGACTGGATCTCGTCGG